>JAESGP010000073.1_pt1 | contig 99154 bp, 90 predicted proteins | sample 9269741 | NCBI WGS metagenome assembly JAESGP01 (sample SAMN15720684, study PRJNA650882) | algae metagenome | isolation source: Desmonostoc vinosum HA7617-LM4 and co-occurring heterotrophs from cave wall | place: USA: Waikapalae cave, Hawaii | collected 2011-05-27 | reverse complement strand
GTCAGCGGCGCCTTGGAGCCCTTGCCTTCCTCCTTCATCCTCTGGAAAACCGGTGATTCATTCAGCTTGAGCCGGATTACGACGGACACGCCGAGCAGCACCACCGAGAGCAGGAACGGAATGCGCCAGCCCCATGCGGCGAATTCAGCCTCGCCGAGGATCGTTCGGGTGAACAGGATCACCAGCAACGACAGGAACAGGCCGAGCGTTGCCGTGGTCTGGATGAATGACGTGTAGTAGCCGCGCTTGCCGTGCGGCGCGTGCTCGGCCACGTAGGTCGCGGCTCCGCCGTACTCGCCGCCGAGCGCGAGGCCCTGCAGCAGGCGCAGACCGATCAGGATGATCGGCGCGGCGATACCGATGGTGGCGGCGTTGGGCAGCAGGCCGACGATGAATGTCGACAGGCCCATGATCAGGATAGTGACGAGGAAGGTGTATTTGCGCCCGACGATGTCGCCGACACGCCCGAACACGATCGCGCCGAACGGGCGCACCAGGAAGCCGGCGGCAAACGCCAGCAGCGCGAAGATGTCGCGGGTGGCCGGCGGATAGGCCGAGAAGAACTGTGCGCCGATGATGCCGGCGAGCGACCCGTAAAGGTAAAAGTCGTACCATTCGAAAACGGTGCCAAGCGAAGATGCGAAGATGACGAAGCGTTCGTCCTTCGTCATCCCCTTGGACTTGCCGGACGTAACAGCCATTGTGGACATTTTGAATCGCTCCCCATTGTTCTTGATGTCGAATTTGTGTTCGCGTCATATCGACGCGCAAAATTCCACAGTCTCCCCCTACATGCTCGGAAAGCGCGGCCAAATAGTACTTTCGGCTTGACGTGGATACCCGACGTCTCGCGCATCGGGACGAGGTCGATCGCCGCGCAGAATCGGCCCAGGAGGATGAAAGCGAAAACGCGTTATCGCGTAACGACGTAGCTACGGAGAAGTCGCCGCACTCGGATCCGGAATGGCGATTTTGTTCGGCGCGTCCGTCTAGACTAAAGTCCTAAGGGCCGGCGAGTGAAAAGAGCAGCGCGATGGTCAACATCACGATGGATATCAGCGCGGTCCACTGCGCAAACTGCAGATAGATGTCCCGCATCAGGACGGAAATCGTCTGCTGCGCGTAGGCCTGGGGCGGGCGGCGCTCTTTGGGAAGGTAGAGCCACATTTCGGTCCGGCGATGATCCTTGGTTCGGGCTTCATGCGCTTTCAGCATCAGGACAAGCGTCATCACGATCGTCAGGAAACCTCCCGCCTGGAAGGCCGAACGCGGAAGAAAGGACAATGCGATCATCACGCAGAAGATGGCGAGTGATGCAAACCCGCAGGCGCGCAGCACGGTTTCATAGGCAATCCGGCGCATCTCTTCCATGACCCGCCACGCTCCGGTCGTCTCGCAAAATCAGGAGGCGGAGCGTAGCGCCAAGATTTCATGCCCTCAACACTGGAACCGGGGTGTCAGAGGCCGATCTTGAGAAAGTTACCGGCCGCCGGCAGGGCCAGCAGCGCGGTTGCGGCGAGCCAGATCCAGAGCGAAACGTCGGTCGATTCCGAGGCGCCGGTGGCCCGCTCGTACAGCGCCGCCGGAATTCCGCCCAGGATGACCGTGGCGGTCGACACCATCAGCGACGCGAACATCAGCGTCAGCGACAGGCTGCCGAACAGCAAGGGGCTGGCAAACGACTGCACATACAGCAGCGCGAAGATAAGCCAGAGCTGGTTGAAGATGCCGTTGATCATTCCGAAGAATGCGATGCCGACGAAATAGAAAGTCTTGTTCATGGTGCCGCTCCGGAAACCCGCGGGGCGAGGTTCAACAGCAGCAGCGTGTAGTGAAGGATGACGCGCAGCCAGAACATCCAGACGAAGCCGAACAGCCACACCACGGCGGGAGCCGTGACCTTCGGAGTTACAACCGAGATGACGGCGATCACGGGGTCGGTGATCCGGCAGAAGAATCGCCAGATGTAATTCGGCGAATCCGCATCGACCATCAGGCCGAGCAGGAACCGGCCAAGCATCGTGTACATCAGCGCCGCTAGAATGAAATTCGGCAGGTGGAAGTACCAGTAGGCGATCAGTGAAGCTGTATTGTCCAAATTCGACTCCTGCAGTGCTTCAGCGATCGGCAAACCGGGCAGTGAGGGCGGGATCCTGACTTCGCACGACAATGGCAAGCGCGGACTTTTCCGGCAAGCGACGTCATCGCTTCATCCCAACAAAACGGGGCCCCAAGGGGCCCCGCTTGTCGGACGTGTCGCCGTGTCTCAGGCTGTCTTCTCTTCGAGCACCGTCCGTCCCCGCGGCTTCCGGATGTCGTCGACATAGGCCTGCATTTCGGCCGAGGGCTCCTTGCCCAGCTTGCTGACGATATAGATGACGGCAAAGCCGAGCGGCGCTCCCAACAAGCCGCAGGCGATGTTGGTGAGGTTGAACCAGCCGACCTTGTTGGCGAGCGGGTGGGCCAGCGTCGGGAAGCTCTCCATGGCATTTGGCAATGCCATGGCCTTCGCGATGTCGACCAGCGGTGCGCCGGTTACCGGGTTCAGCAGTGAGGTCATGCCGAAATACTTCACGCCCATCCCCGGGAAGTATCGGGTCGTGACGAGGTAGAACAGGCACAGCCCGAAGCCGGCAATGATGCCGCATATCGCGCCCGTTGCCGTCGCCCGCTTCCACCAGACGCCCATCACGAGCGCCGGGAAGTTGCCGGCCATGGCAAGCGAGAACGCCCAGCCGACCATCGCCAGGATGTCGGCCGGCTTGGTTGCCGCCGTCGCAGCCGCGACCACGGCGACGATCAACAGCAGCACGCGGGCGATCATCAGCCGGCGCACGGTCGGCGCGTTGGGGTCGATCATCTTGTAGTAGACGTCGTGCGACAACGCGTTGGCGATGGCGAGCAGCAGCCCGTCTGCGGTGGACAGCGCGGCAGCGAGGCCGCCAGCGGCGACCAGGCCCGAGATCACGTACGGAAGGCCCGCGATCTCCGGGGTGGAGAGCACGATCACGTCCGTGTTGATCACGAAGTCCTGCAGCCGGACCACGCCAGGATGGCCGGCGACGGCCTTGCACGCCGCGATAACGGCATCGATGCTGGCCGCGTTCTTGCCGCAGATCTGGATCAGCCCGAGTTCGCCCCAGTTGAACAGCCAGGGACGAATGGCGGTCAGATCCCGTCCGATGATGTTGGTGTACACCTCCAGCTTCGAGAACGCCGCGTAGGCCGGCGCCGAGAAGTACAGCAGGAAGATGAACAGCAGCGACCACGCGACGGACTGGCGTGCCTCACGCACCGAGGGGGTGGTGAAGTAGCGCATCAGGATGTGCGGCAGCGAGGCGGTGCCGACCATCATGCACATGATGATGGCGAAGAAGTTCAGCGGCGTGTAGTTGATGAACGGCTGGATGTGCGGCTTCAGCGCAGCCACGCTGGCGAGGCCGGCCGACAGCATTTGCTGCTCGCGCGCCGTGATGTCCGCGATTGCCTGTCCGTAGGTAAGTTGCGGAATCGGCAATCCATACTTCATGGTGGACAGGATCACGATCGGCGTCAGGTAGGCGATGATCAGCACGATATACTGCGCCACCTGCGTCCAGGTCACCGCCCGCATACCGCCCAGCATCGAGCAGACCAGGATGCCGACCAGACCGGCGAAGACCGCCAGTTCGAACTGCATCCCGAGGAAGCGCGAGGCGATCAGCCCGGTGCCGTAGATCTGCGCCGTCACGTAGGTGAAGGAGCAGGCCACCAGCACGATCACGCCGAGCGCGCGGGCAAAATTGCCGCCGTACCTGAACGCCAGGAAGTCGGGCACCGTATAGGCGCCGAACTTTCGCAGGTACGGCCCGATCAGGATCGACACCAGCACGAAGCCGCCGGTCCATCCGAGCACCCATGCGAGGCCGTCGTAGCCGAGCAGGAACAGCGTGCCGGCCATGCCGACGAACGACGCCGCTGACATCCAGTCAGCGCCGGTCGCCATGCCATTGTAGAACGCCGGCACGCTGCGGCCGGCGACGTAGTATTCCGAGACCTGTGCCGTTCGCGACAGGACGCCGATGATGGCGTAGACGGCCAGCGTGAAGAATACGAACAGGTAACCGAGAATCTTGTTCGGAACCCCCATCTGCTCGAGCACTGCGAGCAAGATGACGAAGGCGAGAAAGCCTCCGGTATAGAAGCCGTAGACCCGCCCCAGGTTGTTGAGAAAGTCCGAACTGCCTGCAGATTTGGTAGCCATATCCGTTCCCCCTCAATCTTCCTCGGCAAAGCCGAATTCGCGGTCGATCTTGTCCTGCTGCCTCGCGAACAGGAACAGCATGACCACGAACACGATGAGCGAGCCCTGCGCGGCCATGTAGAAGCCGAGCGGGAAGCCGACGATGGGTATCGTTATCTTGTTGAGGGGCACCACGAACATGTGGATCAGGAAGCCGAAAAAGAACCACACGGCCAGATGGGTGAACATCAGGCGTGAGGTCTTCGCCCAGTGGGCTTCTTCTCGCTGCTTCAGGTCTCTGGAATCAGGCATGGGCTGCATTTCCTCTCAAGGTCCCGGCGAATGCGCCGGGCAAAATTGATCGAGGGGAATGCAATCCCATCAATGCGGCGCCCCCTCAGTGCCGCGACTTCAACCGGTCTTGCGCCGATTTGGAGTCAACGAAGGGTAGCATTGGATTCGGTTCCACCTCGATAATACTTTGGGCGCAAAAGTATGCTGCAACTGCTAAGAGCGTTGCGGCCTCACGCATGCGTGCGGACTTGGCAAACGCCGGATAGACTGTCGAACTGGCCCGGTCCATTTTGGCAGGAAAGATCGCGATGAAATTGTTCGAGAAGTTGTTTCGTCCGCGTCCGCCGATTCGCGACCTCGCGGCGCTTGCTGACTTCATCGACGCGCAGTCGGCCTTCATCGTGCAAAAGGGAATCTACGAATATTCCCGAGCGCGGGCAGGCCATTACGCCAAGGTGCTGTTTGCCGAAAAGCATTTCGCCGAGGCCGTCGAGCGCGCCCGCTGGCAGGCCTTTCCGCTCGGTCTGGCAATGGTGGGCGAAATGGTCGAGGGCGCGTTGGCCTTCCAGCTCGGACTGCCGCGCCGCGAAACGCTGGATCGGCTGATACCCGTCGTGCTTTCGGTCCTTGACCGCTATCCCGTTCCGCCATCGATCGGCGAGGAGGCGTGGCTTGCGGCGCGCAACGAACTGGCGCATCGGCTCGATCTGGCCGGAGGACACGCACCCAAAAGGGTGATGGATATTCCCGAGCCCGTCGCGGAAGCGTATTTCGCGATGATGCCGATCCACGAAAAGCTGCGCGGCCGGGATTTCCAGACCACGCGCAATTATCTCCGCGTCAGCCTCTGCAATATCTACGACGAATTGATCTCGCGCATGGACAAGGTGGCGCTGCGACGGGCATTGGCCACGGATGCCGTTGCCTGACGTTTTCCATTGATTGCGTTTCTGCCGCCAGGGGGAAGCGATGAAGAGCACGGGCGGCGTGGCGCCGCTTCTATCGATCGACGCCGTCGTCATCGATACCGAGACCACCGGGCTCGATCCGCGCAAGGCGCGGGTGATCGAACTCGCCGGCGTGCGATTGCAGGCCGGAAAACTGGAGGACGGCGGCCAGTTTCGTCAACTGCTGCGGCCGGCCGATGATCCGATCCCGGCCGAGACGACGCGTATCCATGGCATCGACAACGCCATGGTCGCGGAAGCGCCGATGTTTGCCGACGTCTGGCCGCGCTTTGATGCGTATCTCGGCCAGGCCGTGGTGATCGGACATACCGTCGGCTTCGACCTTGCCATGCTGAAGCGTGAATGCGACCTGGCCGGCCTGCCATGGGTTCGGCCGCGCACGCTCGATACCCGGCTGCTGGCGCAGATCGCCGCGCCGGAACTGGCCGGCTACGCGCTTGAGAAGCTCGCCGCCTGGCTTGGTGTCGATGTCGTCGAGCGCCATTCCGCGCTCGGCGATGCGGCAACCACGGCGCGGGTATTCCTGGCGCTGGTGCCGAAGCTGCGCGACCGCGGCATCCGCACCGTTGCCGAGGCCGAGCGCGCCTGTCTTGCCCTCACTTCCGTACTCGACGATCAGGCGCGGAGCGGCTGGGTCGAGGCCGTCGAAGCGCCGGCGCGGGCCGATGCGGAGCGGACGCTGAGGCGCTTCGACAGCTATGCCTACCGGCATCGCAATCGCGACATCATGCGCAAGCCACCGGTCTTCGTGGAGCCCGGCACGTCGGTTCACGCCGCACTGGTGCGTCTCTCCACCGAGCGAATATCGGCCGTCTATGTCGGGCCGGATGCCGCTTCCGGGAATCTCAGGGCTGCGGACGTCGGCATCGTGACCGAGCGCGACCTGCTGCGCGCGATCGCAAGGTCCGGCGCGGCCGCGCTCGACGTGCCGGTCGGGCAGATCATGAGCAAGCCGCTTGCTGCGGTCCCGGCGGACGCCTTCGTCTATCGCGCCATTGGCCGCATGAACCGCCTTAAGACCCGCCATCTCGGCGTTATCGACGAATCCGGCAGCGTGGTCGGTGCGTTGTCTGCGCGTGACCTGCTTCGTCTGCGCGCGAGCGAGGCGATATCGCTCGGCGACGAGATCGACGACGCGGCCGATGCACAGGCGCTGGCGCTGGCATGGGCGAAGCTGCCTCAGGTTTCGGAATCACTGCGGGCGGAGAGTCTCTCAGGCCGGGATATTGCGGAAGTCATTTCCCGCGAACTCGGCGCACTCACCCGACAGGCCACGGTGATCGCGGAGCGGATCATGCGGGAGCGGGGCGAGGGCGAGCCGCCTTGCCGTTACGCCATGATCGTTCTTGGATCGGCCGGCCGCGGCGAAAGCCTGCTGGCCATGGACCAGGACAATGCCCTGATATTCGAACGCGGCGAGCCCGATGGCAGCGAGGATTGCTGGTTCGCGGCATTCGGAGCCCTGGTCGCAGATATCCTCCACGAAGTCGGGGTGCCGTACTGCAAGGGCGGGGTCATGGCGAAGAACGCGCCCTGGCGAGGCTCGGTCGCAACCTGGCAGAGCCGCATCGATCACTGGATCGCGCGATCGAATCCGAGCGACCTGCTTTCCGTTGACATCTTCTTCGATCAGCGCGCCGTCTGCGGCGACGGCAGCCTCGCCGTTGCCGTGCGGCAGGCCGCCTTTGCCGCAGCCGAGGGGCAGGCCGCGTTCGCCAAGCTTCTGGTCGAGGGGATCAGCGTTCCCAGGAGCGTGGGATTTTTTGGCGGCATCCGCACCGATAATGGCCGCATCGATCTGAAGCGGTCCGGGCTGTTCAGCGTGGTTTCGGCTGCGCGCGCCATGGCGATCCGCTACGGCGTGATGGAACGGTCGACGCCGGCCCGGCTCGCCGGCGTGAAAGCGTTGCTTCAGGCCAGCGCAGCGGATCTGGACGCGGTGGGCGAAGCGCATGGCGTCTTTCTCGATCTGATCCTGTCGCAGCAGATCGAGGACATCTCCCACGGCACATCGCCTTCCAATGCGGTGGTGGTGAAGCGGCTGTCGGCCCGCGACCAGGAGCGTCTGCGCTTGTCGCTCGAAGCGGTGGCATGCGTCGACCAACTGGTCCGCGATGTCCTGTTCAAGGGTTGAGGTTCGCTGTGCCGTTGTGCGATGCACAAGAGTGGGGTTAACCGCTTCTGCGCAAGGCGATATTTGCGCCTTGCATGCGGCGGCCGGGCGGGGGACAATTGAACTTGCTCGCCGGACCGTGTCCCGTCATGGGCTGTTGCAACCTCGCACAAGAAGTAAATGACAGCCGCCACCAATACCCACCTCGTCATTGCCGATGACCATCCGCTGTTCCGCGATGCATTGCGGCAGGCGGTTACGAGCGTGGTGGCGTCGGCGGCGGTCAGCGAGGCCGGCTCGTTCGACGATCTCACCGCTTTGCTGGAACGGGATTCGGACATCGATCTGATCCTGCTCGATCTCACCATGCCGGGGATCTCCGGCTTCTCCGGGCTGATCTACCTGCGGGCGCAGTATCCGGCGATTCCGGTTGTCATCGTTTCCGCGAGCGACGACGCCGGAACGATCCGCCGCTCGCTCGATTTCGGCGCGTCGGGTTTCATTCCAAAACGCTTCGGCGTCGAGACGCTGCGCGACGCCATCATGAAGGTGATGGAGGGCGACGTCTGGGTTCCGCCGGATACCGATCTCTCCGCGGCCAACGATCCTGACATGACGCGGCTGCGCGACCGGCTGGTAACGCTGACGCCGCAGCAGGTGAGGGTTCTGATGATGTTGTCGGAGGGCCTGCTCAACAAGCAGATCGCCTATGAACTCGGTGTATCTGAAGCGACCATCAAGGCGCACGTCTCCGCGATCCTGCAGAAGCTCGGCGTCGAAAGCCGCACCCAGGCCGTGATCGCCGCCGCCAAAATCGCCGGCGGCGAATGGCGCCAGGGAACCCCGCCGGGGTAATCTCTAACACCAACTCCCGGCCGTCATTCCGGGGCGCGCCGTTTGGCGCGAACCCGGAATGACGAGCTCCTACTCCGCCGCCGCCACCATCTGCTGCGTGCGCCACTGGCCGAGCAGCGCACGGAGCGAGGCCGGTTTGACCGGCTTGTTGAGGATCGCGATGTTTTCCTCGCGCGCGGCGGCGCGAACATTGGGACTGCGGTCGGCCGTGATCAGGATCGCGGGAATGCTCTCGCTGAAGCGGCGCCGGATCTCGCGGATCGCGGCGACGCCGTTGCCGCGGTCGAGATGATAGTCGACGAGAAGACCGGTCACGCGTCCGCCGGAGGTTTCGATCGCCGCGATCGCCGCTTCCGGATCGGCGACCGCGATCACCTCGGCATCCCACGCCTTCAGCAGCGTCTTCATGCCGTCCAGGATTGCCGGGTCGTTCTCGATGCAGACGATCAGCGCACCGCTCATCGGCGTCTTGGAAAGCGGCGTGGCGCTGGTGACGGCGGCGGTATGGTTGATCGCCGTGGCCACCGGCACGGTCACCGAAAATACCGAACCGCCGCTGGCGTTGGCGTCGATCGCGATGCCGTGGTTGAGCACGCGGGCCAGGCGCTCGACGATCGACAGGCCAAGGCCCAGGCCGCGCGCGATCCGCGCGCCCTGCTCGAGGCGGTGAAACTCCTTGAAGATCTCGCCGCGCTTGGTCACGGGAATGCCGACGCCGGTGTCGTAGACGCCGATCTTCAGCGACTGTCCGTGGCGGCGGCAGCCGACCAGCACGCGCCCGCGCGGGGTGTATTTGATGGCGTTGGAAATGAAGTTTTGCAACAGCCGCCGCAGCAGCGAGCGGTCCGACTCGACCGGCAGCGAGCAGGGCACGAAGGTCAGTTCCAGTCCCTTGGCGCGGGCGATCGGTGCAAACTCGATCTCGAGCGAACGCATCAGGTCGCCCATCTTGAAGCTGGAGATGGAGGTCGCCATCGCCCCGGCATCGAGCCGCGAAATGTCGAGCAGCGCGCCGAGGATTTCCTCGATCGCCTCCAGCGAGTCGTCGATGTTCTCGACCAGCCGTGAATCCTCGCCGCCATTCTGGCGTTCGACGAGGCTCGTCACATAGAGCCGCGCGGCATTGAGCGGTTGCAGGATGTCGTGGCTGGCTGCTGCGAGGAACCGGGTCTTCGAAATGTTGGCATCCTCGGCGGTACTTTTGGCCTGCGCCAGTTCGGAATTCAGCCGGGTCAGTTCCTCGGTGCGGTCGCGCACGCGCTTTTCCAGCGTCGCGTTGGCGCGTTCCAGCGCTTCGGCGGCCTCGAAGCTCGGTGTGACGTCGGAGAAGGTGATGACGAAGCCGCCGCCGGGCATCCGGTTGGAGCGGACCTCGATCACCATGTGGCGGTCGGGCAGCCGCTCGAGATAGGGGTTTCCTTCGGTGGTGTAGGCATCCAGCCGCCGCTGCAGCAGGCCGTCGGCGTCGCCGAAGCCGGATGGGCTGATAGCGCCCATGAATTCGAGGATCTCCTGCAAGGGGATGCCGAGTTGAACGAGTTGGGGCGGCAGCGCCAAAATTTCACCGAACTGGGCGTTCGAGCAGATCAGCTGCAGATCCGCATCGAACACCGCGATACCCTGGCGCACATGGTTGAGCGCGGTCTGCAGGATCTCGCGGTTGAAATGCAGCGCGGCATGGGAGTCGTCGAGCAGCTTCAGCGCGGCCTTGGCGGAAACTGTGCGCTTGCGCAACAGGAGCGACATCACGAGGCGAGAGGAGGCGGCGCCGATCGAGGAAGCGATCAGGCGTTCGGCGTGTTGCAGCAGTTCGAAATCAGCGGGCGCCGACGGATCAAGACCGCCGGGATGGCCGGCGGCGAAGGCCTCGAACGCATGGCGGGCACGTTCGGGGCCGAGATATTGCGCTACCGTGCTCTGGATGTCCTGCACGGTGACGGTGGTCCGCCAGCGCCGGAATGTCGGCGTGATCGGCGTCAGCGTGTTCGGCACGAACAGGTCGGCCTGCAGCCGTTCGATCGACGACGGCCGGCGCGCGAGCGACATCACGATGTAGGTGAGGATGTTGAGCGAGAGCGACCAGAGTACGCCATGCATCAGCGGCGGCAGGTCGGCGCCGAACAGTGCCCGCGGCCGCAGCGCCTCGATGCCGAACGGTCCATTTTGCAGCAGCAGCATGCCGCCGGTGCTGCCGTCGAGGAAGCTCGGCACGAACAGCGTATAGGCCCACACCGCGAAGCCGACCAGCATGCCGGTCATGGCGCCGCGCGCCGTGCCCTGGCGCCAGAACAGTCCGCCGAAGAAGGCCGGCGCCAGCTGGGCAAGCGCCGCGAACGACAGCAGGCCGATCGCCGCCAGCTGCGTGTTGCCGAGCGCACGGTAGTAGAAATACGCCAGCACCATGATGCCGAAGATCGCAAATCGCCGGATCCGGAGCAGGAAGTCGCCGAAATCCTTGCGGCCGTTGCGGGTCGCAGGGCTGCGCTGCAGCACCAGCGGCAGCACGATGTCGTTGGAAACCATGATCGAAAGTGCGACGCACTCCACGATCACCATCGCGGTCGCGGCCGACAGGCCGCCGACGAAGACGGCGATGCTGAGTAGCGGCGAATTCGCCTCGATCGGCAGCGCCAGCACGTACATGTCGCTGTCCACGGCGCCGAACGGGAAGGTGACGAGGCCGGCGATCGCGATCGGAATCACGAACAGGTTGATGGCAACCAGATAAAGCGGAAACAGCCAGCGCGCGCGGTTGACCTCCTCGGGGCTGGAGTTCTCCACCACGCTGACGTGAAACTGCCGCGGCAGCAGCATGATCGCGCAGAACGACAGCAGCGTCATGGTCAGGAAATTTCCGATCGACGGAACGTATTCGATCGCGCGCACCGCCTCCGGCGTCTTCATCGCGCGTTCGATCAGTTCGACCGGCGTGAACATCCAGAAGGTGACGAAGGCGCCGGCGGCGAGAAAGGCCACCAGCTTGACGATGGATTCGGTGGCGACCGCCAGCATCAGGCCATGCTGGTGCTCGGTAGCGTCGGTCTGGCGGGTGCCGAACAGCACCGCGAACACCGCCATCGCCAGCGTCACGACCAGCGCGATGTCGCCGATCAGCGGAATCGAGGCCAGCAGCTTGTCCTCGCTGAGGATCGTCTCAAGCGACGATGCGACAGCCTTTAACTGGAGCGCGATGTAGGGTACCGAACCGACGATGGCGATGCCGGCCACGGTGGCGGCGACGGCCTGGCTCTTGCCGTAGCGCGCCGCGATGAAGTCGGCGATCGAGGTGATGTTCTGCGATTTGGCGAGCTGGATCACGCGCCGGAGCAGCGGCGTGCAAAGCCCGATCATCAGGATCGGGCCGACATAGATCGCGAGAAAGTCGAAACTGGTGCGGCTGGCGAAGCCAACCGAGCCGAAGAAGGTCCAGGAGGTGCAGTAGATCGCCAGCGACAGCGGATAGATCAGCATGCCGGCGCGGCCGCGCTGGCTCGGCGACAGGCGGTCGCCGTAGCTGGCGACGAAGAACAGCAGTCCGATATAGCCGAACGCGGCGGCGATCACGCCCCAATCGTGCAGCATTGCTGCGTCTCTCTCCTCTCGGCCGGGAACCCCGGATAGAGCGGACTATAAACGCATTGGGCCGGCAGCGCATCGCGCCGCCGGCCCAAATTCCGGGGATTGAGAGCGGTAGGGTTACTCGGCCGCCAGCGATTTCTGGTTCAGCGGCAGGCCAAGCCGTTCCCAGACCTGCAGCAGCGCTTCCGCGAGGCCGTCGATCAGGCCGTCGTCATGGTAGGGCGAGGGCGTGATCCGCAGCCGCTCGGTTCCCTTGGCGACCGTCGGGTAGTTGATCGGCTGGATATAGATCCCGTGCTCTTCGAGCAGGATGTCGGACGCCAGCTTGCACTTCTCGGGGTCGCCGACGAACAGCGGCACGATGTGGGTTTCGCTCGACATGACAGGCAGCCCGGCAGCGTTGAGGATCGCCTTGACGCGCGCGGCGCGGTCCTGGTGGCGCTCGCGCTCCCAGCTCGAGCTCTTGAGGTGGCGGATCGCTGCGGTGGCGGCCGAGCAGATCGCCGGCGGCAGCGCAGTCGTGAAGATGAAGCCCGGCGCATAGGAGCGGACCGCATCGATGATATCGGCCTTGCCGGCGATGTAGCCGCCGAGGCAGCCGAACGCCTTGGCGAGCGTGCCTTCGAGCACGTCGATGCGATGCATGACGCCGTCGCGCTCGGCGATGCCGCCGCCGCGCGGGCCGTACATGCCGACCGCATGGACTTCGTCGACATAGGTCATGGCGCCGTACTTCTCGGCGAGATCGCAGATTTTCGATAGCGGCGCGACGTCGCCGTCCATCGAATATAGGCTCTCGCATGCGATCAGCTTGGGCCGGTCGGGTCCGGCCGCGATCAGGAGCTCTTCGAGATGGGCGACGTCGTTGTGCCGGAAGATCTGCCGCTCGCAGCCGGCCTGGCGCACGCCTTCGATCATCGAATTGTGGTTCAGCGCGTCAGATAGAATCAGGCAGTTCGGAATGAGCTTTGCGATCGTCGAGATGCCGGTCTGGTTCGAGACGTAGCCCGAGGTGAACAGCAGCGAGGCTTCCTTGCCGTGCAGATCGGCCAGTTCCTGCTCGAGCTGGACCAGCGGATGATGGGTGCCGGCGATGTTGCGGGTGCCGCCGGCGCCGGTGCCGACGCGCGTCGCGGTCTCGACCATGGCGCCGACCACCTTCGGATGCTGGCCCATGCCGAGATAGTCGTTGGAGCACCAGATCACGACGTCGCGCCTGCCCTTCGGCGAGTGCCAGACCGCGTGGGGAAAGCGCCCCGCGATGCGTTCGAGGTCGGCGAAAACCCGGTAGCGCCGCTCGTCATGCAGGCGGTTGAGGGCGGTGCTGAAAAATTGGCTGTAATCCATCGCAAGACCCTGAACAACGAGACCTGGAACAAAGCGGCCGGATTGGCTTCGCGTCTTTTTAGAGCCTTTCCAGCTTGGCTGTCCATGCGAAATCCGGCTTTTGAGCGGGGCTCCGGGATGCACCGGAGGCGGAGCAAATATTGATCGCGATCAAGGCACTAGGCGGGACTTGCGGCCATGATGTCCGCTTGTCCGCGCACGCGTGGCGGCTGCGCTGTCAGGTGGTGCGGAACCGGAGCACGCCGTCGGTCAATTCCGAGGTCAGGCGGCCCTCGTTGAGCATGTAGTTGACGTGGGCGATCAGTTCGCCGGACGCGAAGCCCATCTGGTGCACGTCGAGCGGATATTTGTTGAACACCACCGGCACCAGTTGCCGCGAGGTCTGCGAGACTTCGCGGCAGGCTTCCGCGATCAGGCGGCAGCGGTCCTCGTGATGGTCGGCGAGCTGCTTGATGCGGGTCTTGAGGCCGTAGAACGGCACGCCATGACCGGGCAGCACCATGACGTCGTAGGGCAGGGTGGTGGTCAGGCTGGCGAGCGAGGCCAGATATTCGCCGAGCGAATTCTGTTCGGGCTCGACGGCCCAGACGCTGACGTTGGGCGAGATCTTGCTCAGGACCTGGTCGGCGGAGAGAAACAGCTTGTCGGCCGCACAATACAGCATGACTTGGTCGAGCGCGTGACCGCCCCCGGTGATGACCTTGAAGCGGCGCGTGCCGATCACGACCTCGTCGCCATGCGAGATGCGGTGGTAGACCGGCGGCAGCACCGAGACCCGCTTCAAATAATCCTGGCCGCGGCCAAGCAGTTTGTCAGTCAGGTCCTCGTCCATGCCGTGACGGCGGAAGAACAGCCGTTGCGCGTTCTTCCGCTCTTCGGTGCCGCGGTTCTGGTGATAGACCGATTGCAGATACTCGACCTGCGACATCTGCAAGGGACAGCCGAACCGCTCGACGATCCAGCCTGCGAGCCCGACGTGGTCGGGATGCGAATGGGTGACGATCAGCCGGGTGATCTTCACATGCCGGAGCGGCCCCTCGAACAGGGTCGTCCACGCCGCGATGGTCTCCTCGTTGCCGAACCCGGAATCGACCATCGCCCAGCCGTCGCCGTCGGCGATCAGGTAGATGTTCACGTGATTGAGCCGGAACGGCAATTTCAGCCGCGCCCACAGCACGCCCGGCATCACCTCGACGACCTGGTCGTGGCCGGGGTGATTTTCCCAGGGGTATCGGAGTGCCTCGGCGGAGGACTGAACGGTGTCTGATTTCGAATGCATCGGCTACCGGCTTAGCGGTAGAGGCGGCGCGGCGCCAGATGAAAAAAGCGGTGGTGAGACCGGGGAAAAGACATGGGTGCCGGTGCCCCGTCATTCCGGGGCGATGCGTTAGCATCGAACCCGGAATCTGGGGATTCCGGGTTCTGTGCTTCGCACAGCCCCGGAATGACCCTCTACGGATTACGCCGCCCGGATGTTCGACAGGAACGCGTCGATTTCGGCGCGCAGCACGTCGGCCTCGCGGCGCAGCGCGTCGGAGGCGGTCAGCACCTGGCCGGCCGCGGTTCCGGCCTGCGTCGCGGCGCTGGAGACGCCGACGATGTTGCTGGAGACCTCGCCGGTGCCGCCGGCGGCGTGCTGGATGTTGCGGGCGATCTCGCGCGTCGCCGCACCCTGCTCCTCGACGGCGGCTGCAATCGCAGTCGTGACCTCGTTGATCTCGCTGATCGTGGTGCTGATGTTCCTGATCGCGCCGACCGCCGATGTCGTCACCGTCTGCATGCTGACGATCTGCTGGCGGATCTCGTCGGTGGCTTTCGCGGTCTGGTTGGCGAGGCTCTTCACTTCCGAGGCGACTACGGCGAATCCGCGGCCGGCATCGCCGGCACGTGCGGCTTCGATCGTGGCGTTCAGCGCCAGCAGGTTGGTCTGCGAGGCGATGGTCTGGATCAGATCGACCACGACGCTGATTCGGGCGGCATTGTCGGCCAGTCCCTGCATGGTGGCATCGGTCTCTCCGGCCTCCGCGACGGCCTTGCGGGCGATTTCCGACGAGTTCACCACCTGGCGGCCGATTTCCGCGATCGAGGAAGACAGTTCCTCGGTGCCCGACGACACGGTCTGCACGTTGACCGAGGTCTCCTCGGCGGCCGACGCCACCGCGCTCACCAGCGCGCTGGACTGATCGGCGGTCGCCGACATGCTTTGCGCGGTCGATTGCATCGAACCCGCGGCCGTCTGCAGGCTGTCGAGCGCCGCGCGAACGGTGGCTTCGAATTCGACGATACGCACTTCCATCCGGGAGGCGCGCTCGGCCTTGACGACGCGGTCCTTGTCCTGCTCGGCGGACAGCGCGCGGCTCTGGATCATGCTCTCGCGGAACACCAGCAGCGAGTTCGCCATTTCCGCGATCTCGTCCCGCGCACGGGTCTGATAGATCTCCGTCTCGAGATCGCCGCTCGACAGCGCCTGCATCGAGCGCTGCAGGCCGCTGATCCGGTGCAGGATGTTGCGGCCGACATAGAGCCAGACGAACAGGATCGAGCCGAGCAGCGTCGCCACGCCGAGCCCGAGCATCGCCATGGTCGCGAACGAGATCTCCTGGCGCGCTCTCATGGTCGCGGCGTCGGTCTCCTTCTGCACGCCGTCGACCAGCTGCTGAACGCTGATGCCGAGCCCGACATTGAGCTTGCGGGTTTCCTCCAGGATGGTCTGGCCATAATCGTCCGCGTCCAGCTCCTGCTGACGGATCTTGAAGACGCCGGTCTTGCCGTCGCCCAGCGCCAGCAAATTCGCCGTGGCGGCCTTGACCGCCCGCATCGCCGTGGTGTTGGGAAGCTTGTCGGCATTCGACTTCACGCGCGCCTGCGCGGTGCGGAAATCCTTGGCGATGGCCTCGAGCGTTTCGGCGTTGTTGGTCGACAGCGCAGCGATCATGTCGAACGCGATCATGTTGCCGCTGGAGGCGATGTCACCGAGCTGGTCGGCGGCCCTGTGTCCCTTGACGGCGTCGTCCTGCGAGAAGCTGCCGGCGGCATAGATGCTCTGCAGTTCGGTCTGGGCATCCAGCGCCGCGGGGCCGGCGGCGGCGATGAAGCGCCGTTGCGCCTTGCGTACCGCGTCGTAGAGCTTCTCGTGCTGGGCGGCGAGTTCGAGCCGCTCGCGTGCGGCCGAGCCCAGGCTCTTGATCATGTCGTCGATGTTCTTGACGTTCTCGGTGAGCGCCGCGACGACCGCCTTGTCGGCGCCGAGCTCGACGATCTCGCCGAGCTTCTGCAGCGCGATCGTCTGGGTTTCCTTCATCTTTCTGGTGCGGTCGGCCAGCGCCTCTTCGCTGCGCGCGGCCAGCAGCGCCGGCCCCTGGTTGGCGAGGCTCGTGCTCTGCGCCGAAAGTTGCAGGCTGGCGGCAAGGCGGGGAATGTCGCGCCCGCTCAGGTCGCCCATGGTTCCGCCGAGCCGTCCGAGCATCAGCCCGGCGCCTGCGCTGATGATGATTGCCATGCCGGCGATGACGGCGAAGGCGGCAAAGAGACTGCCCCTGACACCGAAGCCCTTGCGTGCTGGTTTGCTGATCTTGAAGGCCATTTGCTACCGCCCCGTCTGCGCTACCTTGGGATGTTTCCTCGCGCGGCAGTATCGCGGTACCAAGTTAACAAGTTGGGAAAACCCGCGCCTTTTTGACGGCTTTTCGGCGCAAATACGCTGGATGGGGCATATTTTCCGTCAGGTGGAAAACAAAAAGGCCGGCGAAACCGCCGGCCTTCCGCAATCCAGAATTGAAAGGCGCTCAGTAGCGCGCAACCACCGGGCTGCTGCCGAAGCTGAAGCGGTAGTTCACGCCGACCTTGAAGGTGTGCTCGTCGAAGCGGAAGTTGCCGAACGGCACCAGCGGCCCCGGGCTGACGAAGTGGGTGCTGCCGAAATCGTAATACATGTACTCGCCCTTGGCCGACCAGTTCGGGGCGAACATGTATTCGAGGCCGGCACCGACGGTGTAGCCGTTGCGATGGTTGCCATCGAGGATGAAGGCGACCGGGACACCGGCGAAGGTCAGCGTGTCGCGGTTGTCGGAATAGGCGTAACCGCCTTTGACGTAGACCAGGCCCGGACCCCAGGTGTAGCCGAAGCGGCCGGTGATCGAGCCGATCCCGCGCTGGTTGCTGGTGTAGACGAAGCCGCCGGGGAAGGCCGCGTTGAGGCCGCCATTGCCGAGCCAGCTATACTGGCCTTCCAGGCCGAGCACCCAGCTCGGCGAGAACTGCCAGTCGGCGCCAACCTGCAGGCCACCGAGGACGCGGGCGCTGTAATCGCTGAGCACGAGGCCGCTGAAATCGTTGCTGCCGTTGAAGGCGCCGCCGACATGGCCGCCGATATAGAAGCCGGTCCAGTTATAGATCGGCGCGGCATAGGCGGGAGGCTGTTTGTAGTAGCGGCCGCCGAGATCGGCGCCGATGGCCGGCGAGGCGGCGCCGACGGTGGCGAGGGCCGCAAGGGCGAGCAGGATCTTCTTCATGTGCTTGGTCTCCGAAAAACCGTTTCGGCGACCGGATGCGGGCCGCCTTCCAAGGCGACGCAAATAGACGGCTTTTGTCTAAAATGCTGTCACTTCGGGGAGACAGCGGCTGGCAACCCAACCCATTGGCGAACAAACGATTTTTGTGCTTAATGAAGACCTAATTAAAGGTAAGCAAAGGCTTAATTTCGGGGGGGCGGAGGGTGCTTCCCGCAAGCTTCCCTTAACCAATGCGGCGGCGCACGTCGCTGCGCATCTGTTCACGAAACGCCTGCCGGCGGGCTGGCCGCTCCTTCACCGGGACGTCGTGGCGGTCGAACACGTTGAACATTTCGAGGATCGGGTAGCGATCGCTGGCCATCGCGACAATGCGGAGGAATTCTGCGACGGGGCCGATTGGCCCGGTCACCTCCCATTTGCGGATGGTGTCGGCGCCGTCGCCGGGCGGCAGGCCGCAGAGTTTCGCCATGTCGGCGACCGATAGCGGCTGGCCGATGGCCTCGCTGAGATGACTGCGGAGTTGCTTCAATTCGGCGCCGGTCACGGATTCTCCGTCTGAATGTCATCTGTGAAGTACGTCACACACAGTGCCTGAGGTCCAAGCTATACGCGACGCAACTGGTTCCTGATGAGGAGGCAACCATGCGTCGTTTACTCGAAAGCCTCATGCCCGACGAGCGCCAAATCTACTGGAGATTGGTCGGAGGCATGTTTGTTCTCTACGTCGTGCTGATGGGCACGGCTGCAACGCTGTTCGTCAATCACGAACCGACGCGCAAGCTTGCGCGTGATCCCGCCACGACTATGGCAACTGACCGCTCCATTACTCCGGTCTCCACAACCCTGCGGCAGGCTGCGCGCGATTGAGGTTGGCGGTCGGCGTCAGACGCCGATCGCGTTGCGGGCCACCACGTCGCGATAGAAGGCGGCGCTGAGTTTAGGGGTCCGGCGCTGCGTCTTGAAGTCGACATGGTAGATGCCGAAGCGCTTCTCGTAGCCGTAGATCCATTCGAAATTATCCATCAGGCTCCACAGGAAATAGCCGCGCACCGGAACGCCCTCCGACGTCGCGCGCTGCAACTGCCGCAGATAATTGCGCAGATACATGATGCGATCGAGATCGTAGATCTGGCCGTCGGCGCTGACCTTGTCCTCCGACGAGGTGCCGTTCTCGCTGATGTAGATGTTCTCGATGTTCCAGACCTTTGCCGCCAGCCGCGGCGCCCAGTAGATCGTCTCGGGGCCGACGCGCAGCCAATCCGAACTCATGTGCGGGAATGACGCGGGGAAGGGCAGCATTTTCCAGCCCGGCGCCTTGTCTGACGCGGCGATGTAGAATTGCGGCGCGTAGATGTTGAGGCCGACGAAATCGTTCGGCGAGGAAATGATCTTCAATTCTTCTGCGGTGAATTTCGGCGCGTTCCTGCCTGCATATTGCAGGAAGCCGTCGGTGTATTTGCCCTCGAGGATGACGCCGAGGAAGCCCGAGTTGAGTTCGCGTGTCGCGATCTCGGCGGCGCGGACGTGCTCGGGCGTGTCGAATGCCGGCACGCAGGTCGCGAGGTTTTCCGCGGGACCGACCTTGGTGCCGCCGCGCCCGCGCGCGCGGATCGCCTGCACGGCAAGCCCATGCGCGAGCGCGACATGGTGGCGGACCTGGTTGACGTCGGCATCCGGCAACTTCAGCCCCGGTGCATCGATCCCCAATCCGTAGCCGAAGGTCACGAACCTGCCGGCCTCGTTGATGGTGAAGATCGATTTGACGCGATCGGTCAGGCGCGCCGCCATGTGGCCCGCATATTCGGCGAACGCCTTCGAGGTCTCGCTGGAGCGCCAGCCGCCGCGCTTGTCCTCGAGCGCCTGCGGCAGGTCCCAGTGATACAGCGTCGCGTACGGCTCGATGCCGTTCTTCAACAATTCGTCGACGAGTCGGTCGTAGAAGTCGAGCCCCTTCGGATTCGGCGCCCCCGTTCCGTCCGGAAACACCCGCGGCCATGCGATGGAAAACCGGTAGGCTTTCGCGCCGGTTTCCTTGATCAGGCCGATGTCTTCCTTGTAGCGATGGTAGTGTTCGTTGGCGCGGTCGCCGGTGGCGCCGTCCTCGATCTTGCCCGGCGTGTGCGAGAACGTATCCCAGATCGAGCGGCCGCGGCCGTCCTCATTGACGGCACCCTCGATCTGGTAGGACGAGGTGGCGGTGCCCCAGACGAAATCCTTCGGGAAGCCGCTCGGCGCGTGCCGGTCGGCCGACGGCTGCGCGGCGGCGTCGCCACGTGCCGCCGCGACGCCGAGCGCGGAAAGACCCGCTAGCTTTGCAAAGCGGCGGCGCGAGAATTTTCCGAACATCATTGTCTCCGGTCGGTGGGCTGCCGATCCTTCCCTTGGATGCAGCGTCGCAACTTATCATGATACGTGAACCAGCCTCGGCGCCAGCGTCAATGATGGATGAACCCGGCGACGCGATGGCGCAGGTCGAGATGAACGGCAGTGGAGCGAATTGATCGTTCTCGCTATCATTTCCCGCGAGCGAGAGTCGAAATCATGAATGCTGTTGACGGACAGGACATCAACCGGACGCTGGAATACCGGACAACAGCGCACATCGTCCGGATGCTTCCGGCGGGCCTGCTGCTGATCTTCCTGGGTCTCTTCATATTGGTGTTAGCCGATCCTGCGCCAATCTGGACGATTGTGGGAGCGGCCTTTTGCCTGATCGTCGGATTCGGACTGGTCGGGCTTGCGCTCTGGCGCCGCATCGATCACGGCAAACCGTTGTTTGCGCTTTCGCCGGACGGCATCCGTTACCGCATCCCGGGGATCAAGGCGTTCAACATTCCCTGGAGCGAAGTTCGAGCGGTCGACTCGATCGATGTCGAGGCGACGTATTGGAGTTTCTGGGATTTTTACCACGGCTTTCTGCCAATTCCGAACCGCAAGGTCGTGAACCATTTCAACGTCACCGTGGTGCTGGTGTCGAGGCAATTCTACGACGCGCGAATGTTTGCTCCCTGGTTCTTCCTGCAAGGTCTTGGCTGGAGAGCCAACTTCATCCCGAAGGACTCGCTGGTCCAGGTCGCCCTGCACCACGATCTCGTGTGGGTCGCGCCGCGATCGTTGCGCGATGCGGTGGAAGCGCGATGGATCGCTTTTCGCGATCGCCCCGGCAGGACGAGCGTTCCAAGCGTTGCTGCGGGACAGCAGAATGCGACGGCAGCTTCAAAGCCCGCCATCGCTCGCGCTGTGCCCGAGACGGTCATTGCGATGGGTGACAACCCGAAATCGGTGTCGCGGTGGCAGGTGGTAGCCAGCACGGTTCTCGCAGTCGGCATCGTCATCATGCTGGCCAATCTCGCCGGACTTTGGGATCTGCCGGGACAGAACGAGGTGCGCGAAGCCCGAACCAAGGCGCGCACCGAACAGAAAGCCTGGGCGGACTCGATCAAGCGGAGCAGGGAAGACAGCAAGAGGCTCGAGGCCGAGCAGAAAGAGTTACGAAGGCAGCTCGACGAGGATATGCGCCGCATGTTCACCCGAAAGCTTTTCGAGTGACTGCCTGAACCGTGTTTTTGCGGAAAGATTGCTGCGATTTAACTGGCCGATTTCTCCTTGTCGCGCGATAGCAGCCCGCGCGGCCAGCACCGGCGCGCGAACATTCGAGAGCGATGCCGGAAATCGAAATCACCGACGAGTGCCGCGCATTGATGGCGGCCGAGTTCCCGTTCGAGCAGACCGTGCATCGCTCGCAAAGCGGCGCGTGGCAGATGCAGATCGACCTGGAAACCTGGCAGCGCCTGCAGAAGGTGCGGCGGCACGGCGAAACCATTTCCGACTGCATCATCCGCGTCATCATCGTCACCCAGCACAGGCGCGGCTTGCGGTGATGGCTCTCCGGGCCGGACGTCCGTTACTTCGCTGAGAACTCATCGTCTCCGCCCGCGGATGTGCGGAGCATGACCTGCCGCCCTGCGTGAATGTGCGCGCGCATCACTGCCACGGCCCAATCGGCATTGCGGCCATCGATGGCCTCGACCAGATCGTAATGATGGCTGACGCTACGCGCCAGTTCCTGCCGGTCGAAGCGCGTGAAAGTGCGCGCCACGAGCGGGATTTCGACGAGCTGGACGACGAGGCTGACGAGGCGCTGGTTGGCGGCCGAAGCGACAATCAGGCTGTGGAAGCGATTGTTCAACTCGGTGATGCGGACATAGTCCGGTTCCGTTCCGCCGAACGCGGCTTTTTCAATTTCGCTTGCGAGTGCGCGCAGTTCGGTCACCTGCGCGGGCGTGGCGTGGCGCGCCGCCTGTCCCGCCGCGTAGCTTTCGAGCTCGACGCGCAGCGCAAAGATCTCCTCGATGTCGTGATGGGACCAGCCGGGCACGCGGACGCCGAGATGCGGTTCGAACGACACCAGCTGCTCGCTGGCGAGCCGGCGCAGCGCCTCGCGCACCGGGGTGCGGCTGATGCCGAGTTCGGCCGCGAGTTCGCTTTCGCGCAGGTGCGAGCCGGGCGCCCAGCGGCCGGCCGCCAGGCCCTGTCGGATCGCGCTGTAAGCGACATCGGAGGCGCGCAGGCGCTCGGGTCGGTTCAAGGAATTGATCTTCCCGCTGGACAAGGTGGCTCATTGTATACAATATGACCGTAGAACAATAGGGCATATCGGCGAAATAGACCGATATTTGCTGGATTAGTTCGATCTGGCAATCATTCCGGGAGGATGGCGATGATGAGCGTTGTGTACAAATTAGTGCTGGGCTGTGCCTTGGGTCTGGCTGCCTTGGCCGCGCCACGCCCGGCTGCGGCCGAACAGATCACCGTCACGCATTGGGGCGTGCTGATGTACGGCGCGCCCTACGCGATCGCGATCGAGAAGGGCTATTACAAGGAGGCCGGCCTCGACATCGACGGCGTGCTCACGTCGAAGGGCGGTGGCACCACGATGCGAAACGTGATGGCCTCCGGCCTGCCATATGGCGAGGTGGCGTTGTCGGCCGCGCTTGCCGCCATGAAGCAGGGCATCGATCTGAAGATCATCCATACCGGCGTGCGCACCGCCGGCGAGATTCTCTGGGTCACGCTGCCGGATTCCGGCGTCTCGTCGGTCAAGGACCTCGCAGGCAAAAAGGTCGCCTTCACGTCGCCCAAGTCGGTCACCGACATGCTGCTGACGATGGTGAGCGACAAGCACGGCATCAAGTCGGAGACCGTCGCGGCCGGCGGCATCGGCGCCGGGCTGACGATGGTCGAGCAGAAGGCCGTGGTCGCCGCGCCCGTGATGGATCCGGTCTGGTCCAAGGTACAGGCCAAGTTCAAGCCGGTATTTTTCGCCAAGGACGAATTGCCGCCGATGGTTCAGACGGTCGGCGTCACGACGTCGGAATACGCCAAAGCCAACAAGGACAAATTGCGCAAGCTGGTGCAGGCGCGCGCCAGGGCGGTGGCCTTCCTCTACGCCAATCCGGAGGAGACGGCCAAAATCGTGGCGAAGCGTTATGAAATCGACGAGAAGGTCACGCTCGCCGCGGTCAACAATCTGATCGCGATGAAATACTGGAGCGACGGCGCATTCGAGTACGACGCCATGGATAACATGGTGAAGGGGCTGCAGATCATCGGCGAACTCGACGGCAAGGTCGAGTGGAACAAGGTCGTCGACGAAAGCTACCTGAAGTGAGCGCCGTTGCGCGCAGGATGGACGATGCGATGCGCGAGGCCTCCGGGGACGATCTGCACGCCGAAATGCGCGGCGTCACCCGAATCTATCCCGGCGGCATCCACGCGCTCGCCGCCACCGACCTGCGCTTGCGGCGAGGCGAATTCTATTCGGTAATCGGCCCGTCCGGCTGCGGGAAGTCGACGCTGCTCGATGTGCTCGCCGGCCTGTCGAAGCCGACCGGCGGCGAGGTGCTGTTCGAGGGCCGTCCGCTCGACGGCCGCGTGCCCGAGGGCATAGGCGTGGTGTTTCAGGAGGATGCCTCCTTTGCCTGGCTCAACGTCGCCGACAACATCACCTTCGGCCTCCGACGCAACGGGGTCGATGCCGCGGAGATCGCGCGCCGGCTCGACGATGCGCTGCGGCTGATGGGGCTGGTCGATTTCGCAAGCGCCTATCCGGCGCAGCTTTCGGGCGGCATGCGCCAGCGCGTCTGCATCGCACGGACGCTGGTGATGCAGCCGCGCATGATCCTGCTCGACGAGCCGTTTGGCGCGCTCGACGCGCAGACGCGGCTGGTGATGGGCGACGAATTGCTCAAGGTCTGGCGGGCCACGGGCGCGACCGTCCTGCTGATCACACATGCCCTCGACGAGGCCGCGATGCTGTCCGACCGGATCGGCGTGATGTCGGCCCGGCCGGGGCATATCATCGAGGAACTGGAAACCGGCTGGCCGCGCGAGCGGGATTCGCGCATCGCGGCCGATCCGGCTTTCGGCGCGATCACCGCGCGGCTGTGGTCGGTGCTGCGCGAGGAATCGCTGAAGACGATGCGGCAAGGAAAACCGTTACAAGGCAAGCCGTCGTGACGAGGGTCGGCCTGATCCGCCTGCTCGTGGTCGCGGGCTTCATCGCAGGCCTGGAGCTGTTGTGCCGGACCGGCGCCATCAGCCCGCGCGTGCTGCTGGCGCCGTCGGACATGGCCGTGCGCCTGGCAAAGCTGCTCGCTTCCGGCAAGGCCAACGCCGACATCGTCGAGACGCTCGGCAACGTCGCGATCTCGCTCGTGCTGTCGGTGACCGGCGGTTTCACCATCGGCGCGCTGATCCATGGCTTTCCGCGGCTGCGTGCGGCGATCGATCCCTTCCTCGCCAGCTACTACGCGCTGCCGTTCTTCGCCTTCTATCCGCTGTTCATCGTGCTGTTCGGTCTCGGGCGCGGCGCCATCGTGGCGATCGGCTTCCTGTTCGGCGTGGTCGCGATGATCATCGCCACTCTCAACGGCTTCGATCGCATCCCGCGCGTCCTGCTGCGTACCGCCAAGGTCCATCACATGAGCCCGGCGGCCACCGCCCTGCTGATCAAGCTGCCGAGCGCGGTGCCTTATCTGTTCACCGGCATCAAGCTGGCGATTGCCTATTGCTTCATCGGCGTCATCGCGGCCGAATTCATCATGGCCTCGTCCGGGCTCGGCTACGCCATCTCCTACGCCTTCAACAATTTCGAGAACGGCACGATGTATGCGCTGATGCTGTTCGTCATCGTGCTGGTGACGATCGTCAACGCGCTGTTCTACGGCTATGAGCGGCACTTGCTGCGTCGCTGGGGGCGCTGACATGCGGCGCGTCCTCGATACCGTGCTGCTGATGCTCGCCGGCCTCGCCATCTGGCAGGCGCTGCATTGGGCGGCGCCGTTCGCGCTGACCTCGCCGGCCGGCACCGCCGCGCGGGCCTTGCAGATGCTCTCGAGCGCAACTTTCTGGCCGCACGCCGCGGAGACGGCGCGCGCGTTCGGCTGGGCGCTGCTGCTGGCCGTTGCAGGCGGCCTCGCGCTGGGTTTCAGCCTCGGCCTCAACCGCACCAGCGCCGAAGTGGCCGAGCCGATTTTGGTGTCGGTCTACAGCCTGCCCAAGGTGACGCTGTATCCGCTGATCCTGCTGGTGTTCGGACTCGGCGTCCCCGCCAAGATCGCCTTCGGCACCCTGCACGGCATCATCCCGATCGCAATCTTCGCGATGAACGCCGTGCGCAACGTCGCTGGCGTGCATTTCAAGACCGCGCGGGTGTTGCGCCTGTCGCGGCGCCAGACGCTGGCGACCATCGTCATCCCCGGCGCCATGCCCGAGATCGTATCTGGACTCCGCATCGGCTTCTCGCTCACCCTGCTCGGCGTGCTGATCGGCGAAATGTTCGCATCGCAGCGCGGGCTCGGCTACCTCATCATGAACGCCATCGGCCTGCATGATGTGCCCACCATCATGGCGACGATCGTTCTGCTCGCGATCGTTGCCGTGTCCGCCAGCGCCCTGCTGCTCTGGCTCGACCGCCGTTTGCACCACCGTGTCGCCTGAGGCGCAAAATAATCTTGCTCAACAATCTTGGAAGTACGGATCGATGACCCAAAGCCTCTCCGCCCGCCTGAAACAGCCCGGCCTGATCTCGGCGCCCGGCGTGTTCGAAATGATTTCCGCGCGCATTGCCGACACCATGGGGTTCGACGCGCTCTACATGACCGGCTATGGCGTGGTCGCCTCCCATCTCGGCCTGCCGGATGCAGGACTTGCGAGCTACACCGAGATGGTCGGCCGCGTGCAGCAGATCGCCTCGGGTACGTCAACGCCGCTGATTGCCGACGGCGACACCGGCTATGGCGGACTGCTGAACGTCGATTTCACCGTACGCGGCTATGAGAAAGCCGGCGCGCAGGCGATCCAGATCGAGGACCAGGAATACCCCAAGAAATGCGGGCATACGCCCGGCCGGCGGGTGATACCGATCGCCGACGCGGCGCGCCGTATCAAGGTCGCGGTCGAGGCGCGATCGTCGAAGGATTTTCTCGTCATCGCCCGCACCGATGCCCGCACCGCGCTCGGTCTGGACGAGGCGCTGCGACGCGGCGAAGCCTTTCTCAATGCCGGCGCCGACATCCTGTTCATCGAATCGCCAGAGAGCGAGGCCGAACTGGCGAAGATCGGCCAGACCTTCGCCGGCGTGCCGCTGGTCGCCAACATGGTGGAAGGCGGACGCACGCCGATCCTCTCGCGCGCGGAACTGGAAGCTTGCGGATTCAAGCTCGCGATTTTCCCCACCGCCGGATTCCTTGCCGCAGGCGCCGCGCTGCGCTCCGTCTACGGTGAGATACAGTCCAAGGGCTCCAGCAAGGCGTGGAGCGGCGAACTCTACCGGTTCGACGACTTCTCCCGCCTGATGGGATTCGAGCGGGTCTGGGCGTTTGAGCGCGAGCACGTCGAAGGGTGAGCTTTGCGAGGTTTCGTGCGGTCAGCAAGACCGCTGCGATCAGCAACCCAAGCAACAGCTGACCACAGAGGCGGCTTGCGGCAACTGCAAGCGTTGATGCGACGTCCATCCCTGGCACGAAGTTTATTTTTTTTCGATGTGGCGTGCTTCACATTCGGAAACACGCATCAGAACGTACTTTGTGGACGCGATTGAGCTCCGACTGAACCTTTCACAGGAGCATGCCATGAAGAAGATCATTCTTGTTGCGATCGCAGTTGTTCTCCTTCCCACGATAACTCCAGCCGATGCACGGGTAAAACAACGGACCATCCATCGCCAGGTCGTGATGGGTCCCGCAGTCAACCCTGCTCTGCTCAATGCCAATGCCAGCCTTAACGGCGCTGGTACTGACAGTGATCGCGCGATGCACATGCGGAACCTTCGCGATTCCGGCTACAACCCGAAGAACGACTACAACGCCTTCGGTGTGATGTCAGTCGCGGATTAACGAGTCAGGGAGGGCAATGGGGAGCCCTCCCGTTCCTCTACGTGGTAGTTTGACCAGCCCGCGTCGCCGATATGCGCATTTGGCAAACGCACGCCGACCAACAGCGCCGGCTCATCTCTGATGTCTCACGTGCGATGCTCTCGTCATCACACGCGAACCGAACCTATTCCGGCAACCCTGCTTTCCGAAGACCTTCAATAAACAGCTTTACGTTTTTGGGGTGCCGGGCGATATGCGCCGATGTTGTAAAGGTGGGATCGATCTCAAGCACACGCGCCGCCGCGTCGTGCGCCTCAACCTCACGTCCGAGATGGGCGAAGGCGGACGCGAGGCAGCGGTAAGTTGTCACATAGGGGTTTTGACGGAGGGACTTCTTCAATACGACGATCGCCTCGTCAAAGCGGCGAAGCTCGATAAGGGCCTGCCCCATGCCAGTAAGCGAAATGTACAGTCGCGGGTCTATCGGGCTCACGCGAATGGCACGTTCAAAGCTCCGGATCGCTTCCTCCGGCAGCCCCGCAATTCTGTAGACTTGGCCTCTGCAGTTCCACGTGACCCATGAATTCGGGTTGAGCGCGACCGCCCGGTCAATCATTTCAATCTCGGTTTCACTATCGCCGACTACATACGCCGAAGTTACGGCAGCCCTCGCTAATGTTTCCGCATCACCATCGTCGAGGCTCAATGCCAAGCGCATAAGCCGAATTGCTTCCTTGCGGTCGAATTCGGGATCGTTGCTATAGCCCAAAACGACGTTGAGCATGTGGCAGATACATGCCAGAGAAGCGGCCCAAGCAAATGCTGGGTCGAGCTCCAAGGCGCGATGAGCCAACCTTATCGCCTCGGCCGATCCTTCGCGGGTCCCCAGGTAGTACTGCTGCGTGGCTCGGAGATGAAAATCATACGCGGAGAGGTTCTCCGGTCGCCGCCGCGTTGCCATTGCAATTTCTGTTTGAAGCAATTTTGGCTCGATGGCCGAAACAACGGCGATGGTTACCTCGTCCTGGAGAGCGAAAACGTCTGTCAAATCGCGCTCGAACCTGTCCGCCCAGATGTGGGCCCCAGTGACCGCATCGATCAACTGCCCGGTGATGCGGATTTTTCTCGATGCCTTGCGCACAGACCCCTCAAGGACATAGCGCACGCCAAGCCTACGTCCGACTTCCTTGACATCAACGGCTTTGCCCTTAAACGTGAAGCTCGAATTGCGAGCGATGACGAACAGCCATTTGAACCGCGACAGCGCAGTGATGATCTCCTCGACCATTCCGTCCGCGAAGTATTCCTGCTCGGGATCGCCGCTCATGTTCTCGAACGGCAGTACGGCGATGGAGGGCTTGTCGGGAAGGGGCGGGGCCGCACTCAGCCTATCGCTCAGTGCGCTGGACGCTCCCGCGCGTACGGCAAAAGCGCGAACCGGCCTGGCGATGTTCTTGAGCTGCTGCTCGCCCCGGTCCTCGAAGCCAGCATCCAGCTTGCCTTCGACCTCACTGTACACCTTCTCGGAAATCATGACGCCGCCCGGATCGGCGGCCCCCTCCAGCCGGACCGCAATGTTGATCCCGTCGCCGAAGAGATCGCCGTCGGCCCCGACGATGACCTCTCCGAGATTGACCCCAATGCGCAGCTTGAGGGAGCTTCGGCCTGACGCGATGCTGTCCTGTATCTCCACCGCGCATTGCACCGCAGCCGACGGACTTGCGAACTCGGCCAACGCGCCGTCACCCGTGGTCTTGATCAGCCGCCCGTCGTGGCGGGAGAGGCCAGGCTCGATGACTTCGCGCTTCAGCCGCTCGAACTCGGCGTAGGTCGCCTCCTCAGCGCGTTGCATCAACGCGGAGTAACCGACCACGTCAGCGGCCAGGATGGCCGCCAGTCGCCTTTGAACCCGCTGCTCGGTCACAGCGCCCTCCGAACGACTAAGTTAGTCACGACGGTGGAAGGGGAAAGTCTAGCACGTTGCCGAGCATTTGCAGCCCTTGCCTGGCGGCGGCGAGCGTAGGACATGCCCTCATGCGGCAGCCGCTAGTGGCAAATGCCAGCCCCCGCAAGCCGACATCAAATCGGAGAATGGCCCACGTCTCCTTCGGGGCCATAAGTCGTCTTTCAATCACCTCGTCGCAGTTGGAGAGCTACTCAGGCAACCCCGCCTTCCGAAGACCCTCAATCTCCAGCTTCGTGTGTGTGTCTCTGCGCCGACCCATCCTCGCGGATATTGTGAAGGCGGGATCGAGTTCCAGCACGCGCGCCGCCGCCTCACGCGCCTCGGCGTCGCGTCCGAGATGGGCGAATGCCGACGCGAGAACGGCGTTAATGGCCGAGAAGGAGGAGTTCTGACGCAGGGCCTTCTTCCCTGCGACGATGGCCTCCTCAAAGCGACCAAGCTCGATAAGGGCCATCCCCATCCCGGTATATAAGCGGTGTAGCAGCGGATCTACCGGGCTCGCGCGAATGGCACGTTCAAAGCTGCGGATCGCTTCCTCCGGCAGCCCCGCATTTCGATGGACCCAGCCTCTGCAGATCCATGCGACATGTGAATTCGGGTTGAGCGCGACGGCCCGGTCAGCCATTTCGATCTCACTTTCCCGATCGCCGATCATGAACGACGAGATCAATGCAGCCCGTGCCAGCGTGTCCGGATCACCATCGTCGAGGCTCAATGCCAGGCGCATGAGTCGAACTGCTTCCTGGCGATCAAACTGCGGATCGTCAGCATAGCCCAAGACGACGTTGTTCGTGTGAAGGACACCTGCCAGAGCGGCGACAAGGCCAAACCGAGGGTCCAGTTCCAAAGCGCGATGAGCCAGCCTGATCGCCTCGGTTAAGCTCTCGCGCGTCGTCAGGTAAAAATGTGGCATGGCTCGGAGATAGAAATCATAGGCCGTGAGGTTCTCGGGTCGCCGCCGCGCCGCCAACTCAATTTCTGTTTGAAGCAATTTTGGCTGAATGGCCGAGACAACCGCGACCGTGACTTCGTCCTGGAGAGCGAAAACGTCGGTCAGGTCGCGCTCGAACCTGTCCGCCCAGATATGTGCCCCTGTAATCGCGTCAATCAATTGCCCTGAGATGCGAACTTTCCCCGCCGCCTTGCGCACGGACCCCTCGAGGACATAACGGACGCCAAGCCTGCGTCCGACCTCCTTGATATCGACGGCTTTGCCCTTGAACGTGAAGCTCGAATTGCGAGCGATCACGAACAGCCAATGAAACCGGCTGAGCGCCGTAATGATGTCCTCGACCATTCCGTCCGCAAAATATTCCTGTTCGGGATCGCCGCTCATGTTCTCGAACGGCAGCACCGCAATGGACGGCTTGTCGGGAAGGGGCGGGGCGGGACTTAGCCTATCGCTCAGTGCGCTGGACGCTCCCGCACGTACGGCAAAAGCGCGAACCGGCTTGGCGATGTTCTTGAGACGAAGTTCGCCCCGATCCTCGAAGCCAGCGTCCAGCTTGCCTTCGACTTCGCTGTACACCTTCTCGGAAATCAGGACGCCGCCGGGATCGGCGCCCCCCTCCAGCCGCACCGCAATGTTGATCCCGTCGCCGAAGAGATCACCGTCAGCCCCGACGATCACCTCCCCGAGATTGACCCCAATGCGCAGCTTGAGGGAGCTTCGGCCTGACGCGATGCTTTCCTGCATCTCCACCGCGCAACGCACTGCAGCCGACGGACTTGCAAACTCGGCCAGCGCGCCGTCACCCGTGGTCTTGATCAGCCGTCCGTCGTGGCGGGAAAGGCCAGGTTCTATTACCTCGCGCTTCAGCCGCTCGAACTCGGCGTAGGTGGCTTCCTCAGCACGCTGCATCAGCGCGGAGTAACCGACCACGTCAGCGGCCAGGATTGCCGCTAGTCGCCTTTGAACCCGCTGCTCTGTCACAGCGCACTCCGAACGACCGAACCAGCCACGGCGGTGGACGAGGAAAGTCTAGCACGTTGCCGATGACCCGTGAGCGGCAATTGCAGGAGAGCCAATTGCCCAAGCTACCTCGGCCCATCGACACGGCGTTGATGTTCGGAGAAAAAACTGGTGCTGCCAGACAGGATTGAACTAATGCTGGTATCCTGTTTGGCATTGATTCTATTGTAATTTTCGATCCGGCGATCTGCTTTTGTGTGGCACTCTTGGGTGGCGCTTTACGCTAGAAAGTCTGCCTTATACGAATCAAAATTACACGCTGTCATTTGGTGCATTCGTTTTGACCACCTGTTTCGGATGTCGCTTAGTTGAACGGTTTCGGACCGTCGCCGCTGTACTGACATACGTTCACAGCGAACTGCGGACCACGAGAGTGCCGGTGGCTTACCAGCCAAGATGGCACTCTCCGACGTTGCCATCAGCTCGAACCTTATTCCACGTTGCGCTGGTCGGAACACTACGATCTCCTATGACGACGCAATGCTGCCACAGCGGCATTAGTGCGGAACCTCCCCTCATGGCCTTCGGAAGCGGTAAACCTGTTCGCCGAGGACCGCTTTCCGAGGCGGAGCGGAGCAAGCTTAGATTGTGTGACCCGAAGCCGACGTTTCCCGTGTCTTGGCGTGCTGGCCGATGGCCGATCCGTGTGATTTGATCGTCAGGCTAAAATATCGAACCGTCGGGGGGGAAGCAATGAAGCGACGCAAGTTCATGCAGTTGGTCGGCGGGGCTGCGCTTGCATGGCCGCTGCCTGCGTTGGCTCAGCAGACCAAGGGCTTGCCGGTTGTAGCGGTCCTGTTTCCTACGACGGAGGACCGAGCGGTCAAAATGTCCGCCGCTCTTCGGGAAGGTCTTAAGCAAGCCGGTGCAGTCGAAGGCACCCACTACTCTTTGGCAGTTCGTTTCGCCAGCGGCGACATGCCACAGCTCCCAAAACTTGCAAAAGAGCTGGATGCTTTGGGTCCTAGGGTCTTTGTGGCTGCAGCCAACGCAGCTCCTGCAGTTCGCCAGCAAGCGCCGAATACACCGTTGGTCTTTACCGGAGTTGCGGTTGATGTCATCGCGCTCGGATGGGCAGCAAATTATGCTAGACCTGGCGGCATGATGACTGGCAACGTTCAGAACGCTATCGGAGGGGAAGAGAGTATCACCACCAAGCGCATCGGTCTTTTCAAGGAGCTGATGCCGAACCTGACCCGGCTCGGAATGATCGGCTTTTCAGAAGGCATTCTAGGAAACCTCGAACACAATGGATTGCTAAAAGCTTCCTCGCAGCTTGGCTTTGAGGTCCTGAGATACGATCTGAAATGGCCTGACCTGAATGGTCTCGACGCTGCAGTCTCATCGGGACTACGCGATAACGTCAGCGCATTCTATCTTTCAGGTGCCTTTGTCATCCTCGGCCGCATTCCACACGTTGTGGCATCTATTGCGAGGTCGGGCAGGCCAATCTGCGGCGTCTATCCCGAGTTTGCGCGGGTTGGTTGCTTGATGTCATATTCAATCGATTTGGAGTATGGATTCCGGCTTACCGGAAGGCAGGTGGCGCAAATACTTAGAGGGGCGAAGCCGGGGGATTTGCCGATTGAACAGGCAGACAAATTCGTGATGGCGGTCAATCTAAAAACCGCAAAAGCGGACTAAAAGTGCCGCCCTCGCTGCTCTCGATTGCCGACGAGGTGATTGAATGAGAAGTGGGCAGAAGCGGACGTTGCACCTGGCCGTTAAAACAGAAAACGGGGCCCTGTCGCGGTAGCGCGGTTGGCACGAAACGGACCACCCCCGAACCGACAATCAGCCGCAAGGACAAGAGGCGTGTTATGACTACGCTGTACGGTCTTCGAAGGGGGTAGCAAATGCGGCGGAGAGAGTTCGTTGCGGCTGTTGCGCTGCTGATCGTTTCATCACGACGTTCGATGACGCAGCCGGCACGTCGGCGCATCGGCTTTCTCGCTGTCAATGAGCTCATGCCGAGTTGGCAGAGCGCTTGGCTTGGCGGCCTACGAAATCATGGCTGGGTCGATGGAAGCAACTTGACGATCGAATATCGCTTTGCTCGATCAGCGGATCGCTTGCCTGCTCTGGCCGCTGAACTGGTCGCGCTCAACCCCGAATTAATTATGGCTGGCAACCCTGCATCAGCCGCAGCCTTGAAGTCAGCCACGTCCAGTACACCGATCGTATTCGTTGGGACGGCGGACCCCGTCGGGATTGGCTTTGTCCAAAGCCTATCCCGGCCAGGTGGTAACATAACGGGGCTAGCGACCTTTGTCCCCGGACAGTTCATCAGTAAGCAAGTCCAGTTCATTCGAGAGCTGGTTCCCAACGCCACGAGAATCGTGATCCTGAGCAATCCCGGCAACCTGATCCATAGGAGGGTGATAGCCGAGGAACTGCCACAAACGGCTCGGCAACTGGGCGTCATTTTCCCCGTAGTAGAGGCGACGGTAGCTGAGGAGTACGATGCAGCGTTTGCCTCGGCCGCAGCTCAGCATGCCGAAGCAATCGTTGTTTTTGCCGATTTTACTACCCTTCGCAACTCGACTCGCATAACCGCGCTGGCGGCCAAGCATCGGATTCCCGCGATCTATCTCGGCCGCAATTATGCTGTTGATGGCGGACTGATTTCGTACGGTCCTGATTTTCCTGATATGTGGCTTCGTGCAGGTGGCTACGTCGATAAAATCCTCAAAGGTACGGCGCCGTCCGGCCTACCCGTCCAGCAGCCGACCAAATACGAGCTAGTGATCAATATGAAAACAGCCAAAGCGCTAGGTCTCACCGTGCCGCCAGCATTGCTCGCCAGCGCCGACGAAGTGATTGAGTAGCTTCCATTCTCCGCAACTGATCAGTCCGGTTTTGGCCAATGCCGACATCGATAACTATTCGATCACCTCGTCGGCGCGCGAGAGGAGCATTGGAGGAATTTCGATACCGAGCGTCTGTGCCGTCCGAAGGTTAACAACTAGCTCGAATTTCGTAGGCTGCTCAACGGGCAGGTTTGCTGGCTTGTCGCCCCTCAGTATCTTGTCCACATATGCGGTGCTGCGCCGGTAAAAATCGAGGAAGCTCGGCCCGTAAGAAATTAAACCCCCGGCCTCCACACTCTCTCTGATTCCGTAAGCTGTCGGCAGGCGATTCATTGCTGCGAGATCTACAAGCCGTGCTCGGTGGTCGTTGAATATCACATCTGACAGGACGAGGAGTCCTTCAACGCGCTCTTTGGCCATCGCCGCGAATGCGCCGTCAAACTCGTTCGGACCTCGAGCTTCCAGGAGTTGAAGCTGCACTCCCACCGACCGGGCAGCTACGTTCAGTTCACTGATCGCGAGCTGGTGATACGCATTGGCCGGGTTCGAGAGGATGGTCACACGGCGGATCGTGGGGACGGTCTCCTTGAGCAGTTCTAGCTGTTTGGTGACGATTGCCAGGCCGGCGCTGCCGGACACCCCGGTGATGTTCCCACCCGGGCGCGCGAGGCTTGCGATGAGCCCAATGCCAACAGGATCGCGAACGCCAATCATGACGATGGGGATCGTCTGGGTGGCGTTCCTAGCTGCCGTCACTCCCTGCGTCCCCAACGATACGATGACGTCTATCTTGAGCCGGACCAGCTCGGCCGCAAGGTCGGGCAACCGATCGAGCTGACCCTCTGCAAAACGATAGTCGATGGCGATGTTCTGGCCTTCAATCCACCCGAGCTCGCGCAGCCCTTGTCGGAACGTGTCGAGCAGGGCCGGCCTGTCGGAAGGGGACGTGACGCCAAGATAGCCTATCCGGGACACCTTTGCCGTCTGCTGCGCGTGCGCCGAAAACGAACAAAGCGCTGCGCTTCCGGTCAATAGGATGAATGCGCGCCGCTTCATGTTCCGCCCCAAGGCTCAGGTGGCGCATCGTACCGGCTCAAACTGCATCCCGGAAGGGGGCAGTAGTGGTGGTCGGATGTCCGCTTCGGGTCCAAAGCCGGCCAACACTAGCCGAACCCAACGATGTCCGGTCTACTCCAACGAGCCGACGTGCCGATGTTCAGTGCAATCTTCGGCTAAGGGCCAACAGCGAACCCATACCATGCAACAAAAGCCTATTCGATCACCACGTCTGCACGAGAGCTCAATGTCTCAGGTACTTCCAGACCAATCGCCTTTGCGGTTTTCAGGTTGATCGCGAGTACGAGTTTCGTCGGCTGTTGGATAGGCATGTCGGCTGGTGCAACGCCATTGAGAGCTTGGCCGACCTCATCCGCCCAGATACGGAGATAGTACGGATAGTCTGGCGCATAGGCCAAAAATACCTGTTCACTTTCGGCAATGTCCGTCCACCAAGTGATGGATGGCAGTCGATATTTCACTGCCAGGCTAAGTATCAGCACTCGGTGTTCGGAATTGGGAGGGAGCCCGTTGGCCATGAGCGCTTCAACCGATTGATGGGCCATTGTCTCGAATGCTTGTCGGTATTCCGGTTCTCCTGCCGATCGTTCCATTGATATGCCGATGATTGAAACCCCCAACCGACGGCCAGCATCTCTGGCAGCCTGTCCCCAAGCCCCTTCCCATTGTGTTCGGTTTGAGAGGTAGGCAACGCGTGATGCCGAAGGGATCGTTTGATGGAGAATTTCAAGGTGCTTCCCTTGCATCTCGATCCCAGCGTCTAAGGAAACACCGGTAATGTTGCGTTCCGGCCTTGCCATATTTTTTACAAGTCCGGCGGCCACCGGATCGCCAAAACTCGCAATAATGGGAATTGTGGTCGTCTCTTTTGCGACCTGCAGGATGAGCTGATGATCGAAACCAAGCGCTATCACATCGGGCTTTGTTTGCACCATTCTGCGCGCAATCTCTTCATACCGCTCAGGCCGACCTTCGGTGACATATCGATCCACGATTAGGTTCTCGCCTTCCGTGAAACCCATCTGAGGCAGCCGATTGAAGAGAAGCATCCAGAAGCTCGTTCCGAAGCTGCCCATGAACTGGCTGCAAACGGCGAGACGATAGACCCTGTTGGGCTCTGCCGCCCACAGAGCACCTGCTCCTGTGGTCGCCAATAACCCTGCCAAGAAATCGCGTCGTCGCATCTGTCCCTCCTTCCAAGGACCTTCACGATGGAGAGCCTACTACTTTGTCGGCAGGCTGCACTCGCCAATTTGGAGAAACTTTTGGTCCAAGCCGCACCTGCTGGTTGGCTGAGCGGCAGTGACAAGCAATTTAACTCGGCAAGTCCGAGTTAAGTCATTCGCGTCGGTTTGGCCGGACCACGGCGACTTCCGGTCTACCCGGTGAACAGACATTCTCCGGATAGGCGGGCATGTCTCAAAGGGGCCAAGAGGTGATGTCCGGCAGTCACTCGATCACCTCGTCGGCGCGGGCGAGCAGGGTCGGCGCTATCGCGACGCCGAGCGCGTTTGCGGTCTTCAAATTGATCGCCATCTGAACCTTGGTCGGAAACTCAACCGGCAAATCCGCCGGCCGCGCCCCACTGAGGATTTTTTGCGCGAATGTTGCGACGCGGCGCCAGCACCAGACCAGATCGACACCGTAACTGATTAGACCTCCGGCGACGACGTGCTCACGGTAGCCATAGACAGCAGGAATACGGCGATCAGAGACCAGCCTTGCAATCTGATCGCGGGCGCTTAAGAGCATCGTGGTTTCCAGCACCACGACACCGTCGACTGCGTCGTTTGAAATTGCCTCAACCGCCGCATCAAGGTCCTGCAGACTACTGAGCTGAGGTGTCACGACGGATAGGCCAAACCTCATGGCGGCCTGCATCATCTCGTCGCGCTGTGCGCCGGCCTTGGGGTCGTTCATATTTCCAAGTAGGCCGATCTTTCTGGCCTTTGGGACGACTTCCCGAAGCAGTTCGATCTGCTTGGAGGGTAGCCCGGCCACGTAAGGCATCACGCCAGTGATATTACCGCCCGGGCGCGCATAACTCGTCACCAGTCCGAGATTGACCGCGTCAGCGAGCGCGCCCGAAATGATCGGTATGCTCGCAGTGAGCTTCTTTGTCACTACGGCGGCGTCAGACGATCCGGCAACAATCAGCGCGGGGTGAAGGGCAACCACTTCCTCAGCCAGTCCCGGCAATCGCTCGATCCGGCTTTCGGCCATTCGGACGCGGATCTCAACCTCTACGCCGTCGCGCAAACCCAACTCCGAAAGCCCCGAGCGAAACGCTTCGACATATCGGCTGGCTGTGGCCGTCGTCCCTGCTCCCAGATAAACGATCATAGGCCGCCGAGTTACGCTCTGCCCCATGGTACCGGAGGGTAAGCAAGCGGCGATCACCGCGCTTCCGGTCGTCAGCACGAACTCCCGCCGCCTCATGCGTGTCCTCAGCTAGTGTCGAAGCATCGTATCTAATCTATGAGGTAGACAGGAGGCAGTAAACTGTTCCTGCATCGTTCGAGACGACGTCCGAAATGGGTCATTCGCGTCGATTTGGACGTAGGCGGCTGACGTCCGGTCTTTCCCCAACAACAGACTTCGCCAGACCGGCCCGGATGGTCCGTTTCGGCCAAAACCGGAAGTGACAGTCCTATTCGATCACCTCGTCGGCGCGGGCGAGAAGCGACGGCGGGATTTCAATACCGAGCGATCTTGCGGTCTTGAGATTAATGACAAGCAGATACTTCGAAGGCTGCTCAATAGGAAGGTCGGCCGGTTTGGCACCTTTGAGAATTAGATTGACATAGTGAGCACCACGTCGAGCCAGGGCGGGGTAGTCTGGGCCGTAAGACATCAGTCCGCCGGCTTGCACAAGCTCTCGGGGGGACGCCGAATAGATCGACGGCAGCCCAGCTTGCGCCGCCAGTTCGGGCACCCGGCTCGTTGGGGAGTTAAAGATCGTATCACCCGGTACGAACAAAGCTTCCGCCCCTCCCGCTTTAGCAGTGAGAATTGCACCCGGAATTTCCTCCGCTTTGCGCACCTCGATAACGTCGAATTGAAAGCCGAGCATGGCGGCCGCGGGTGGTGCTTCCCTCGGGATTATCAGGCGATGGCTGTCGTTTGCTGGGTTTATCAAGGCAACGACGCGCTTTGCCTGTGGCAAGAGCTCTCGCAGCAGCCCAAGTGACTTCTGGATGAAACCGCCCGGAACTACCGAGGAGACACCAGTCAAGTTTCCCCCAGGGCGAGCGAGGCTTGACGCAAGTCCCAATCCGACCGGATCGGCGACGAAAAGCATAACAATTGGTATCTCGGAGGTCGCGTCCTTAATGGCGCGCGTGGCCTGAGGGGCTAAAGCGACGATGAGATCGGGTTTCGCTTGCACAAGATCGGCGGCGAGCCCCGGCAGCCGATCGATGCGACCACCCCCTTCCTTACGCTCGATGACGATGGTGCTCCCCTCGAGCCAGCCGAGCTTGCGAAGCTCGTCTGATAGAGCGCTTGTAACCGGCGCCGGTGCACACGAGGTGGGGCACAGCATCCCTACGTGCGCTACTCTCCGCACGGCTTGAGCTGTCGCCGCCGACGTGAAGGCAAGCAGCACAACCAAAAGGACGGGCATGGTAGCGAGAAATCGCCTCATCGGATCACCGTGCTGTCGCTCAAGACGATACCGCGAATCGCGAAGTCAAGCGTCGTGGCCCCGAGAGGTCTGAGTTATAGCAGCTTCAGACCCGACCGGCGATCTAATGTCCGCGTCGGGCTAACAACGGTCTTGACGGCCGCGAAACACCAGTTCCGATCTGCACCTAACAACTGACATCCCGACCGACCCCGGATTTCGGTTTCGTGCCAGAACCGGACTCATGCGCCGCAGCAGCAACAGCACAATTCGATCACGTCATCGGCGCGCACGAGTAGTGAGGGTGGCACAGAGAGTCCGAGCGCCTTTGCAGTCTTCATGTTGATGATCAGCTCGAATTTGGTCGGCTGCTCTACCGGCAGATCGGATGGCTTGGTGCCTTTGAGAATCTTATCAACGTAGTCGCCCGCACGACGCAATAGAGCGAAAATATCGGGGCCGTAGACGACCAATCCGCCATCTGCGAACTGTCGGAAGAAATGCATCGCGGGCAGATGATGTTTCGCCGCGAGCGCGATAACTCGTGACGCTTCGCGAATTATCAGAACATCGCCTAAGACAATGATTGCATCGGCGTGCTGGGCGGCGGCCGAAGCAAAGGCGATGTCGAGCTCCTCGGCCGTGGTCGCCTCAACTGCCGGCAGAGCGACACTTAGCTTTCGGGCTGCGCGGGGCACCTCTTCAGCTAATAATAGCCTGTGCATGGGGTTGTTGCGATTGACCAGGACGGCAATTTTTGAGGCACTAGGAACTAGTTCCCGGAGGGTTTCTACTTGTTTCGCCGTCCAATCTCCCGGTACCCAGCTCGCAAGACCGGTGATGTTGCCGCCTGGACGCGATAGGCTTTGGACGAGGCCGAGTCCCACGGGATCAGCCACAACCACGAATGCAATCGGAACACTAGCAGTGGCTGATTTCAGGGCGAGGGCTGGTAGCGGCCCGAGGGCTACTACTAGATCGGGAGTGAGCGCCACCAACTCCGCAGCTAAGGCTGTCATGCGATCCGGGGTGTCGGCAAGACGATATTCGACGATCAGATTCTTGCCCTCGATCCAGCCCTTTTCGCGCAAGCCGCTGCGCCACGCGTCGCGACCCGCAGTCTCTAGGACGCCGGCCAAGAGACCGATTCGGCGAGGCGCGCCTTGGGCCCGCAAACACCGTGGCGAAACGAGCAGCACCGCAGTGGCTGCTATGAACTCCCGCCGGTTCATTCGATCCTCATCAAGTCTTGAGGATGACGGTGGGCAAAGTATCACGTCTGGATATGGGGTGCATGCGATTCTGCATCGCAAGGGCGACGTGTAGTGCAGGGGGCTGACCCACATCGCCGCGACGAGTTGAGTGAGAACGTGAATTTCTGTTTGTGGCCCTTTGGCGGAACTGACCCGAAGCCATCCACGAAGTCGGCTTTTGACCCAAGAACATCCGACTGCTCTTGGACCCGTGCCGAAAAGTGACTACCATCGCGTAAATCGAGAATGGGCTGGCAATGAAGCGGCGCGAGTTCATCAAGCTATTAGGCGGCGTGGCGGCCTCATGGCCGTTAGTAGCGCTAGCGCAGCAGCAGCGCATCCCGATCGTGGGCTTTGTAGGATTCGCCAATGCCGACGTCGACGCCGTGACGGTCAACGCCTTTCGCAAAGCGCTGGTTGGGTTCGGCCACGTCGAAGGACGCACTATCATCGTGATTACGCGCAGCGCTAACGGCGACGTATCGCGAGGGCACGCTATGATCGACGAGTTAGTTGCAATGCCGGTGGACGTGTTTCTTTCGCCGGGCCCAGCGGCGGCGCGTGCCATAGTAAGGAAGACAAGTATTCCTGTGGTCGCGGTGGCATTGCCGGCGGTGCAGAGCGATCCCGAACTGTTCCAGAGTCTGTCCCGGCCCGGTGGCACCGTGACCGGGTTCTCTGCGTTCGGGGAAGAAATTTCGGCTAACCGGATCGAAATGTTGAAGGAGATCGTACCCGGCCTAAAGAAGCTTGGCGTGATGCACAACGCCACGGATCCCACTTTCAGCGCCTGGGGCTCGCAGACAATCGCATACGCTAGGAAGGCCGGTATCGAGCCGGTGCGCCTCGGGCTTAGTGCGCCGTCCGCCTTACAATTGACTGAGCAGATCAAAAAGCTGGCTGACGATGGGGGCACGGCCATGATTGTAATCCGCGATTTCCTGACGGTGGCAATGATGAAGGATATATGTCGGATCGCTGCGGACGCGCGTATTGCTGTGATGGGCGAGCATGCTGAAATCGCGCGGGCCGGCGCACTATTCAGCTATGGCGCTGATCTCACGGACCTGTTTCGTCGTGCGGCAGGCTATGTCGACAAAATTTTCAAGGGCGGAAAACCAGCGGAGATGCCGATCCAGCTGCCGACCAAGTTCGAGCTGATCGCCAATGTCAACGTTGCGCGGACGCTCGGGTTGACTTTCCCGCCGTCAATCCTTGTGCTTGCGGATCAGGTGATTGAGTGAGCGACCTCGCAGAGCGCTGACATAAGATTGAGGTGCATCGGGAGCAACGCGGTGATGAAGCGACGCGATTTCATCTTACTTTTTGGCGGCATGGCTGTGGCGTGGCCGTTCACTTCGCGTGCGCAACTGCGCAAAACGATACCGCGCATTGGCGTGCTTTGGCACGCAGGCAGCGCCGACGAGGAAGCAATCTATATGCGAGCGCTAAACAAAGGATTTAGCGATCTGGGCTACGTGGATGGCAAGTCGATTACCTTAGAGCATCGATTTCCGGATGAGAGACCTGAGCGCTTTGCCAGTATGGCTGGCGAACTTGCTGCAATTCCAGTTGATGTCTTGGTCGCAGTAACACAGCCGGCAGCGCTAGCGGCAGCGCGCGCGACTAAAAAGATACCGATCGTTTTCACTCACGTACCGGACCCTATCAATGCAAAACTGGTGACAAGCCTAGCTCAGCCCGGTGGAAACATCACGGGTTTGACAAACATTGCGGCTCAGATTGCCTCGAAACGCGTTCAGCTGCTCAAGGAAGCCTTTCCGCGAATGCGGCGTATCACCTTGCTGGTTAATCCGAGCGACGACCAGGCGATGGGTCGTTTCGTTGATGAAGCCAAGACCTCGGCCATAGCCCTTGGTTTGGACGTTCAGACTGTAGAGGTACGTTCAGTAGGAGAGTTCGATCATGGCTTTAAACGTATGGTAGATAATGGCTCGGAAGGCTTGATTACCATGCCCAACGGCTTGTTCTATCAGGGCCGTTTACGAGCGGGCCAATTGGCTATTGCGCACAAAATTCCCCTTATGGTTGTCTCGCGCGAGACGCTGGAGGGCGGAGCGTTAATGTCTTACGGTCCTGACTTTCAGGCTATTTTTCGTCGCACCGCAGTCTACGTTGACAAGATCCTTAAAGGCGAGAAAACCGCCCATTTGCCCGTTGAACTTCCCACCAAATTTCAGTTCCTGGTGAACCTAAAAACCGCCAAGGCGCTCGGTGTAACCATTTCAGAGAGTTTCCTGTTACGTGCCGACGAGGTGATCGAATAGCTTGCCTGGCTGTGCTTGCGTCCGTTACCGGACACCTATCGGACGTGCACGCAACGCTGACAATGTCTATCAACGGGGACAACGCAGACCTCGCGATCAAGCTAGGTGCCCGTTCCGATAGCGGACATTTGGTCATCTTCAATTGGCTGTTAAAAGCGTTTACGGCTCTTTCGGCCGATTCAGTTGAGTACTGAGATCCGCCACTTAAGGGATGGGTGAACATGAAGAGGCGCAGCTTTCTAGTTTTTCTTGGTGGTTTCGCCGCTGTGAGGCCGGTCATGGCGCAACCGTCAAAGCGGCCTCCCGTCGTAGCTTTGGTGCTAGGGGTTGCACCGCTAGCAGGAATGATCGGAGCTGATCCCCAAATTTCGTTCGTGCGAGCATTTGTGCACGGATTGCGCGACCTCGGATGGATCGACGGTCGTACCGTCATCATCGAACGACGATCGGCGGAAGGAGCGCCAGAGCGCGCTGCTGGAATTTTCGCAGAGTTAATTGGACGCGGCGTTGATGTGATCGCTGTAGGCGGAGAGCGGTGGCTGCAGGACGCCGCGCGATCTGCAACACGGACCATTCCCATTGTTGCATCATTCCGCGACGATCCTGTCGCAGCGGGCGTAATCGCAAGTCTGGCGCGGCCTGGAGGTAATTTGACCGGAGCCACCTTTACGACCGGCCCTGAGTTCTACGGTAAGCGGCTTCAGCTCCTTCGAGAACTCGCCCCCGCCGCCGTTCGGATTGCGGTTCTCGCACCTAGTGCTCAACTGAAGCAGCTGCGAGATATTACGCTTCCCGCCGGACTAACCGTCTTGCCAGTCGAGGCCGACGTTTCGGATCAATTGGAAACGGCGCTCGCAACGATTCTACGCGAACGGGCGGACGGTTTGATGCCGGACGGTGCGGGGCTGCCCTTTTTTAATACGCAACGCCTCTTACGATTTGCTGCTGAAAACCGATTGCCGACAATTTATACAGCTCGGGATATGGCAGTCGCCGGTGGCCTGATATCGTATGGTGGGGCCTCGCATTGGTCTCAGCTGGCTCGGATAGTTACTCGTTTCCTGGAGGGGGCCGCCCTTGGTAGCGTACCCGTCGAACAACCAACGAAATTTGAGCTTGTCATAAACCTCAGGACGGCCCGGAGCCTTGGCATTACGGTACCGGATGCCTTGGTCGTCAGGGCCGATATGGTGATTGAATAACTACCAAGGTTCGCCGCAGGTAAATTTGTTGTTGTCACGTTTGAATCCAGCTGTCCTTCCAATATCGCGTGCGACCGATGATGTGATCGAAAATGTTGGCACGGAGGGACATCCGCACAGTCACTTCGATTCTTTGGCGGGGCGAAAGGCACATAAATGGCAGGATTCGCCAGCATTTGACCGATAGCGGTCTATTCACCGGTGAAAATCGATAGGATCGCGCTGCTGCGTTGGTTGAGGGTGAAATGAGAAGGCGTGATTTTCTAGGCTTCGCAGCAGGGACGTTGACCTGTGGATCCGATGCACTTGCCCAGCAAGTCTATCGAGTGGCCATTTTGACGCCGTCCCAAACCCAGTGGCAGCCCCGGACTTTTCGAGATACTTTGCGAGAGTTTGGATATCGCGAGGGCGTCAATCTGAAGATTGACGTTGTAACCGCCGAAAACGACCTCAACCGGTTGCCACAGCTGGCCGCTAGTTTGGTGGCGACCGGTTCCGATGTGATCGTTGCTGTCAATACGCCGGGTACGCGGGCAGCCATGTCTGCCACCTCTACAATTCCAATCGTTTCCGCTGCGGTCGCGGATCCGATATTCCTGGGCATTGTCAGCAACATCGCGAAGCCCAACGGTAACGTCACTGGTGTCGCGAACCTTGCCGCAGACATTACCTCAAAGCGGATCGCGCTCCTTAAAGAACTTGTTCCATCGGCCCGTCGGATTGCGCTCTTCATGCACCCCGATGAGCCGATTACAGCGTTGCAAGTTCAGGACGCCGAGAAAAATTCCGGCGCGCTAGGCATCGAGCCCAAGGCATTTTCGATGCGAACCATTGACGACCTGCGGCAAGGCCTTCGAGAAGCGGTTCTGTGGAACGCTCAGGCAGTCGTCCGGCTCGCCGGTCAAGGATTTGCGCTCGGCGCAGATACGGGACGACTTGCCACAGACCAAGGATTGCCTTCGATGCTCCTGCAGCGACAAGACGTCGAAGCGGGCGGGTTAATGTCCTACTTTGCTGACCACCGGGAACTCTGGCGTCGCGTAGCTGCCCAAGTCGATCGTGTCCTAAAAGGCACGCCACCTCGTGAGCTTCCATTCGAACTTCCGACGCGGTTTGAGTTGGTCGTCAACCTGAAGGCCGGCAAGAGGCTCGGTTTGGTTGTTCCACCGTCGTTGCTCGCCCGTGCAGACGAGGTGATCGAATGAACTCGCTGCTGCAACGCGGATCAAGCTGCCTTTCGGATGAGTATGACAAGCGTGTTCGGCATCCGAACCTCGGGTGTTTGCTCCGGCAGCCGGAGCGCGCGATAGCCGATGATTACGCTGTCGAGGCGACTTGGCAAACTCAGCGCCATCACGGTCAGGTACGATTTGCTTCCAATCGAGGATCGAGGTGGACATGCGCCGTCGTGCATTTCTGGTAGCTCTTGCTGCAACAACAGTAGCGCCGCAGTTTGCAGCACAGGCCCAGCCAACCGGCCGAACTTACCGCATTGGATTGGTCGAGCCGGTATCAGCACAACTCAACGCGACCAACCTTGCTGCCCTGCAGAGCGGCCTGAACGAGCTTGGATACGTCGAAGGGCGCAATCTTGTGTTTGACTATCGGTCTGCGGACGGCAATGCGGCGCACTATCCCGGCCTTGTGGCCGATGTGATCGGCCGCAACCCCGACCTAATCATTGCCCGAGGCACACCAGCCGCGCTCGCCGTCAAGCGAGCGACGAGAACCGTTCCTGTGGTCATGATTGTGGGCGAGCCATTGCTCGTGGTCGACAGCCTCGCTCGGCCAGGCGGCAACATTACGGGCCTCAGTGGGGTACAGCCCGCGCTTGAAGCCAAGCGCATGGAGTTGCTGAAGGAGATCGCGCCGTCCACCACAGGGATCGCCGCCGTTCTGAACATGGCCAATCCCGTTACGGCGCCGCAATTGACTGAGCTTCAGAAGGGCGCACACGCGCGGGGCTGGCGATTTAGGTTGTTTGATGTGCGCAGTCGCGAGGACATCGAGCAGGCCTTTCACGCGCTCGACAAAAGTTCGGATGCGGTGATAGTGGGACTTGAGGCGCTGACCCAGGCACACCGCGCCCTGATCGCAGATCTTGCCGCAAAGGGGCGGCTGCCGGCGATTTACGGCGGCCGGGAGTTTGTCGAGGCGGGCGGTCTCATCTTCTATGGTCCGAGCTTCCCTGACATTTATCGTCGGGCAGCGACCTATGTTGACCGAATACTGAAAGGAGCGAAACCTGCAGATCTGCCCGTCGAACAACCGATAAAGTTCGAGATGATGATAAACCTCAAAGCCGCAAAGGCGATTGGCCTTGACGTGCCGCTGTTACTCCAGCAGCGCGCGGACGAAGTCATAGAGTAATTTCGGCTGATGTGACACATGGTGGGTTGTTGCACCAATAGGGCTCATTGCGGCCGAGGGAGACGTTTATCGGCACCCGGCTGAAAGCTGCTTGGCAGTCTCCACCTCGAAAATCCTCCCGCACTGCGGCAAGAGACAAGTTCGCCGAATATTGATAACTTGGGCCGGATGAGCATATCGCTGCACCCCGATACGCCCCAAGGCCGAGCGCCGGCAACTTCGCCAGCGGAGGAAGTGCCTATCGCGGCTGAGGCGCCGGAGCCCAGATTGCGAAGCCGATTGTTCACCAAGTATGTCACGCTGTTCGTGGCGGTGGTGGGCGTCGCGCTTCTATCCAACGGGATATTCGAGGTGTTCTTCTATTACCGGGAGCACAAGGCAGCCCTGGTTCGCATTCAGCACGAACAGGCCGAGGCAGCGGCGGCAAAGATTTCGCAGTTTATCAAGGAAATCGAAAGCCAGTTGGGCTGGACGGCGCAACTGCCGTGGTCGGCGGGAACAATTGAGCAGCGCCGGTTTGATGCGTTGCGGCTGTTGCGGCAAGTGCCGGCTGTTACCGAACTGGCGCAAGCTGATTCAACCGGCAAGGAGCGGCTGCGCGTGTCCCGCATCGACATTGATGCCATGGAGAGCGGCGTTGACCTTTCCAAGGATCCGAAGTTTACCGAAGCCGTTGCGCATAAGGTGTATTACGGACCGGTCTATTTTCGCCGGGAATCCGAACCTTACATGACCTTATCGCTTGCCGGCACACGAAAGGACGCTGGGGTAAGCATTGCCGAGGTTAATCTAAAGCTGATCCGGGACGTGGTCTCGCAGATCAAGGTTGGCGAAGGCGGCCAAGCCTACGTGGTAGGTGCTCAGGGGCGTCTGATCGCCCATCCCGACATCAGTCTGGTGCTACGCAATACCGACATGTCGAAGTTGGTTCAGGTCCAGGCCGCGCAGGCCAGAGGCGCGGACGCCACACCCGACTCGCTGCAAGGTGCTCTCAACATCCAGGGCCAGGAAGTTCTGACGGCCTCCGCGCCGATCGCGCCTCTTGGCTGGACGATGTTCGTCGAGCTCCCGGTCAAGGAAGCTTACGCGTCGCTATACCAGGCGCTTCAACGGCTCGCCATCTTGCTGCTGGCCGCGTCTATCTTTGCAGTGCTGGCCGGAATATTTCTGGCCCGGCGCATGGTCGTCCCGATCCAGGCGTTGCGCGCCGGCGCAGCGCGCATCGGCAACGGTGATTTCGCTCAGCGCATCTCGATTCGGACCGGCGACGAACTGGAAGGTCTCGCTGACCAGTTCAACGACATGGGCGAGCGATTGCAGGAATCCTATGCCGATTTGGAGCAAAAGGTCGAACAACGCACCTCCGAGTTGAGCCAGACATTGCAGCAGCAGACCGCCACCTCGGAAGTGCTTCAGGTGATAAGCTCTTCGCCGGGTGAGCTGGAGCCCGTTTTCGACACCATACTTATTAACGCGATGCGGCTTTGCGAAGCCAGTCATGGCGTCGTTTGGCTGCGCGAAGGCGATGGCTTTCGCAGCGCTGCATTTCGTGGAACGCTGCCCAAAGCCTTTGTCGACCTGTGGCAACCCGGCACTTTTGTCCGACCCGGATCGGACGCTCCCATCGTGCTGGCAGCGCAAAGCGGGAAAGCCATTCAAATAGAAGATCTGAAGGACAGTGCCGCCTATCGCGGCAGGGACCCGTTACCTGTAGCGGCAGTTGAAGTTGCAGGTATTCGAACCATCATTTCTGTGCCGATGTTCAAGGACAACGAGTGCGCGGGTGCAATCGCGCTGTCTCGTAAGGAGGTCCGCCTCTTCAGTGAGAAGCAGATCGAACTCGTCGCCAGCTTTGCCAAACAAGCAGTGATTGCGATCGAAAACGCCCGTCTGCTCAACGAATTGCGCGAGCGTACCAACGATTTGAGCGAGTCGCTCGAGCAGCAAACCGCCACGTCAGAGGTGCTCGAGGTCATCAGTGCGTCGTCGGGCGACCTGGCCCCGGTGTTCGAGAAGATGCTCGAAAACGCTACACGCATTTGTGGCGCCACGTTCGGGACTATGAATCTCTATGAAGAAGGCGGCTTTCGTACCGTCGCATTGTTTAACGCGCCGCCAGCTTACGCTGCCACTCAGCTGCACAAGGTGATCCACCCGCATCCCCAGAGCGGACTTGGAACAATCGAACGCACCCGTCAGAGCTTCCATATCGATGACATCAGGACACAGCAGCCATACCGCGATGGCAATCCGAACGTTCGGGCGCTTGCTGATCTCGCCGGGGCCCGAACACTTGTGATCGTACCGATGCTCAAGGAAGATGATCTCATTGGTGCCATCACTATTTTTCGTCAGGAGGTGAAGCCGTTCACAGAAAAACAGACCCAGCTAGTTGCAAACTTCGCTAGCCAAGCTGTGATCGCGATCGAAAACGCCCGCCTGCTCAACGAATTGAGAGAACGCACGACGCAACTAACACAGTCGCTGGATGATTTGCGCACTGCCCAGGATCGCCTGGTGCAGACCGAAAAGCTGGCATCGCTCGGTCAACTCACCGCCGGCATTGCCCACGAGATCAAGAATCCGCTGAATTTCGTCAATAATTTCTCGGCGCTGTCGACCGAGTTGATCGAGGAGGTGAACGATATTCTTAAGAGCGCAACAATTGATGGCAAAACCAGGGAAGAGCTCGACGAATTGACCCATATGCTCAAAGGCAACCTCGAAAAAGTGGTGCAGCACGGCAAACGCGCCGATTCGATCGTCAAGAACATGTTGCTGCATTCGCGCGAGGGATCGGGAGAGTTGCGCCCCACCGATATCAACGCCGTTGTAGAGGAAAGTCTCAATCTCGCCTATCACGGTGCGCGGGCGGAAAAGCCCGGGTTCAACATCACGCTTAAGCGCAACCTCGATCCCGCTGCGGGAACGATCGACGCGTATCCCCAAGAGATCACGCGGGTGTTCCTCAATCTTATTTCCAACGGTTTCTATGCCGCCAGCAAGCGGAAGGAAACAAGCGATGGCACCTTCGAGCCATCGTTGAGCGCAGCCACAAAAGACCTCGGCCGCAGAGTGGAGATCCGGATACGTGACAACGGGACCGGTATTCCCCAGGATGTGCGGGAGAGAATGTTCAATCCCTTCTTCACTACCAAACCTGCGGGTGAAGGCACTGGACTGGGCTTATCTATGAGCCACGACATCGTGGTGAAACAACATGGTGGCACGATTGACGTCGCGACCGAGCCGGGAGCTTTTACTGAATTCATCATCACGCTGCCGCGGAGGGCGGTGGCAAGGGCAGTTTCGGGAGGCAAGAATTGAGCGTATACATTCTGGTCGTGGATGATGAGCCTGATGTAGAGGCGCTGTTCCGCCAACAATTCCGACGGGACATCAAATCGGGGCGCTTCACAATGGAATTTGCCCCGTCGGCGCCGGTGGCGTTGGCCCGCGCCGCTGAAGTTCGCGATCCGTCGCTGATCCTGATTCTGTCCGACATCAATATGCCTGGGATGAGCGGTCTGGAGATGCTTCCGATGGTGCGCGCACAGCGGCCGGACGTTCCCGTGATTATGATTACGGCCTATGGCGATGCCGAAACCCGCCGCAAGGCGATCGAGCGGGGTGCGGTTGGCCTGCTGACGAAGCCGATCGACTTCGCGCTGCTGCGTCACGAAATAGATACGAGGCTTGGGCAGGCCGCATGACCGCAACGATCCTTGTCGTCGACGACGAGCCTGATCTAGAGGACCTGGTACTGCAGAAGTTCCGCAGGCAGATCCGCGAGGGCACTTTGGCGTTCGCGTTTGCGCGTGACGGTATCGAAGCGCTGCAATGGATCGAGCAACATCCGGATGTCGACATGGTTGTTTCCGACATCAATATGCCTCGGATGGACGGCCTGACACTCCTTCAGAAGCTCCAGGAGGTGGACGACAAGAAGTCGACCATCATTGTTTCAGCTTACGGCGATATGAACAACATCCGCACTGCGATGAACCGCGGCGCGTTCGATTTTTTGACCAAGCCTATTGATTTCTCCGATCTCGAATTGACGATCGAAAAGACCGTCCGTCATGTTGTGATGATGCGCGAGGCTCGACGCCGCCAGGCCGAAGCTGAACGTGCGCATGCTTCATTGTCCCGATATTTCTCGCCGCAGGTCGCCGCGAGAGTTGCCTCCGCCATCGACAGTCCCGGTATGGAAGTGCACCGCCGCGAAGTTGCGGTTATCTTCACAGATATCACTGGTTTCACGTCACTCGTGGAAACCGCCGAACCCGATGTGCTGGGCGCATTACTCAATGAGTACGTTGGCGGCATGACTGACGTCGTGTTTTCCCATGATGGCACGGTTGCCAAGATTATCGGTGACGCAATCCATATCTTGTTCAATGCACCCGGCGATCAACCGGATTATGCGACGCGCGCCATCGCCTGCGCGCACGGACTCGATATTTGGGCCGAGGGTTTCCGTGAGCGGTGGAAATCCAAGGGCGTGAATTTCGGAGCGACCCGGATCGGTGTCCACGCTGGCCCTGCGCTGGTCGGCAATTTTGGCGGCAGTCGCTTTTTCGATTACACCGCTCATGGCGATACGATCAACACCGCCGCGCGCCTGGAGGCCGCCAACAAGTTTCTGGGCACGCGCATTTGCGCAAGCGCTACAGTAGCCGACGGGGCAGATAATTTCCGCGGGCGCCCTGTTGGCGATCTTCTTTTGCGGGGGCGGAGCAAACCGCTTCGTGCTTACGAGCCATTATCGGCTGCTGTCTTCGAGGCCTCAATGACGAAACAGTACTGCGAAGCCTTTGTCAGATTGGAGGCGAATGAGGTCACGGCGATGCCCGCCTTCGCGGCCTTGGTCGGCCGGCATGCAGACGATGCGCTGGCCGGGTTTCATTTGCGGCGGCTGCTTAATGGCGGCAAGGGCGTTCGTATGCAGTTGGAGTGATCGAAGCTGATTGGCAATGCCGGAATCATTCCTGCTGCGTGGCCAATGAGGTGATCGAATGAGGCGGCGAGACTTTGTCCTTGTACTTGGAGGCGCCGCAGCTTCAGGGTGGCCGGACGCGGCCCATGCGCAGCCGTCAAAGCAGTTTCGCCTCGGATGGCTCACCACCGGGCCACCCGCCGCCGTTAATCCATTTCTCGATGCGCTCCGCGCCGGGCTCGCCCCATTAGGGTATGCCGAGGGTCGCAACCTGACCGTCATCGCGCGCTATGCCGACGGGGATCTAGGCCGCGTCCCAGTGCTCGCAGAGGAATTGGCGAGACTGCCTGTGGATCTGATTGCCACTCAAGGTACCGCTACTCGCCAATTGCAGAAGGTAGCTGCAACGGTTCCAGTGGTCTACGTGTTCAGCGCCGATCCGGTCTTGGCAGGCATTGCGGAAAGCCTCGCCCGACCGGGCCGCAACATGACAGGGATCACCCTGTTGTCAGCCGAACTGAACGGGAAGCGGCTCGAATTGCTGCGCGAAATCATGCCGGAAATTGATCGGGTCGCGATTATCGCGAGTCCAACCCACGCAGGTGAAGAACTCGAACGACGTGTCTCGATCGAGATGGCGCAGAACCTCAGCATAGCTGTGCAATATTTCCCGACGCCAAGTCTCGCGGAGCTGCAGGGCGCCTACGCGAGTATGGCCGTAGATCCTCCGAAAGCGATCGTTGTATTCCCAGACCCTGTAACGTTCGCAAACCGCGAGCAGATCATCGCTTTTGCGAGCGCCAAGCGCGTGCCGGTGGTCTCGGGCTGGGCCGACTTTGCAGAAGCAGGCGCCCTGTTCACCTACGGGCCGAAACTCACGGAGTCCTACCGACGGCTTTCCTACTACGTCGACCGCGTTCTGAAAGGGGAGAAGCCTGCTGAATTGCCAATTGAGCGACCGACGATCTTCGAACTGCTTATCAATCTTAGAACAGCCAAGGCCCTCGGTCTGGAAATCCAGTCCGCCTTGATAGCGCGGGCAGACCGGGTAATTGAATGATGCGTCTTCAGGGTAACCCGGCGCGGTCACGGCCCGAGGAGGATCTGATGGTTCGCCAGCCGCCAAAAGGTTAGGTTTTAACGCATATAAAGTGCGAGGAGGCAGGGCGACGCCGTCGGCGGGCTTGCGCAGCAGGTCGGCAAGTTGCGGAATTTAGGTGCAGCCGAGTATCTTATTCCATCGCCTCGTCTATCTTTCTTTAGGAATAATTTTAGCACGCTCAATTCGTACACCGATCGCTCACCACGCGGTTGCCGCTGCTTTGGCCAGACAGGGTTGAACTGTCGCGCGAGCCGCGTTGGTCGTTGATTTTGCTGACTTATTCGATATGAGCGCCTCGGGTTGTGTGGCACTTTCGTGCGGCGTCAGTCCAGCCTATCAACGGCTCAAAGTGGAGGCAATTGCGGAGCCGCACTTCTACCAGAGCTTGATAGCACACTAACCGGCCTGACACCGTCGTTGGCTAAACCCCGGAACGATAGGGACGTAGGGCAGCGTGACGCCATAGTCGATGACGTAACTGATATCCTCGACACGCTGGGTCGGATCTTCTATCCGACGCGGCTGCCCGCCTGATGGGCCGGGCTCGCGAAGGTCTCAAATCACGTAGTTCATCCAGGATTTCATACGCAAAAGAATGCGGCGGATGGCGGCGACCGGTTGCCAGTAGTCGCTGTATACGGCGACCTGCGCCGTGGTGCCGGCCAGCAGCTGATAGCCCGCAAGATCGTCTGCGATCACGATGTTGACCGATGCGAGTCCGGGGGATTTCGCACGGTCTTCAGGATTCAGCAGCGCGCCCGTTGCCTGCAGTTGCCCCTGCGACACCGCGTCGATCAGGGCCTCGATTTTGCCCTCGAACACGCGCCCTGGAATCGCATCGAAGGCGATTTCAGCCTCGGCACCAGGCCGCAGGCGCTGCACGACGGTTTGTGGAAACGAGGCAGAAAAGACCCTGTCGTCGCCGTGGATGAAAACCATCGCCGGCGAGGAAGCTGCCATCATACCAGGCCGCAGGAAAAGCTGCGTGACATAGCCGTCGGTCGGCGCCGTCACCGTGGTCTGGTCGAGGTCATATTGAGCGTCACGCAGTTCGGCTGCGAGGCGCGCGACCGTGGTGTTGACACCGCCGATCTCTGAAGTGAAGGCAAGCCGCGCGCGCTCTTCGACGGCCTGCGCCTCGGCGACGGTCTGTCTGGCCGCATCGAGATTGCGCGTGGCGGTGTCGAGCGTCGCTTGAGCGATATCCTTTTTCTCGAAAAGGTAGAGCTGCCGGTCGTAGTTCTGCTGTGCCAGGTCAAGCTGGGCTTTTACCTTCTCTGCGCCGGCCGATGCCTGGTCGAGCGAGGCCTTGAGTTGCTTGACGCTCTGTTCGGCCTCCGCAAGGGTCGCCTGCTTCTGCTGCACTACGTACTGGTAGGGGGCTGCCTCGAGCTTGAGAAGCGTGTCGCCCTTTTTGAGGGGGACGTTTGGCTTGACCGGCACTTCGACGACGCGGCCCTTCACCTGTGGCACGATGGCCGTGGTGAAGAAGTAGAGTCGCGCATCGGTCGTGAACGGGTGATTGTAGTTCATCCCGGCGAATAGCCCGCCGATGATCACGACTCCGCCGATGCCTGCGGTCGTCACCGTCCATTTGTTGAGCGGCACGCGAAGGATCTTGAAGACTGCGACACAGATGGCCGCATAACAAAGCAGAAGCAGAGCAGCCATTGTGTTACCTCGGTCCCTGCAGTTGCCTTTCCAGCGCGGCGACGCGGCTCTCTATCACACTTGCCGAACCGCTCGGGTTGGGGCCGGACAATCCCCAGCCCCGATCCGGGCGATATGCCATCGCCCAGATCCAGAGGAACGGCCAAAGCACGCCGAGGGTGAACAGGCTCACCCAGGTGGCGGCGCCGATGGCGTCCTGATGCGGATGGTTGCGCGCCTTAGCGATCTGGTAGGGAATGCCCCAGACCGCGATCAGGCCGTACACGACCAGCAGAAGCACGACGATCAGGATGACAAGCGCGATGTAGTCGAGGGTCATGGGAAAGACCTGGCTGGGTTATCGGCATCAGCAGACCGGTGAGGGCGTGCAGTCCTCGACGGCACGCCACGGAGCGCTACCGGCAGTAGTCCCAGAAGCCCTGGGTGCGGGATGGGTCGGTGTAGTACCAGCACATGCCGGGCGCTGGCGCTGCGCCGGCCCAAGCGGCTGCCGTCGCCGCCGACACCATGCCGATTGCTGCTCCGGCTGCAATGGCACCGCCCCTCGGCCATCCATACCAGCCCGGCCGCGCCCATCCGCCGCCTCTGACTACGGTCGTGCCGCGCACCGCGACATTCCCGCGTGGTCCGACGACGGCCGTACGGCCGCGGTAGGCGGCCCCTCGTGGCCCAACGGCGGCACCTCCCCGATGAACCACGGCTCCGCCGCGAGGTCCGCGCGCTGCACCTCCACGGTAGGCGACGGCGCGGACATCGATGACATCGGAAGACATCGCAGCGGCCCCGCTTAGCGCGGCCGGGCTCAATGGTGCCGCCGACGCTGCGCCGGCAGACACCACGGCGGTCAACGCAATCGCGAAAAGCGGACTTGTTAGCTTGGTCTTTCGTGCGGTGGTACGCATCGCTGCCTCTCCTTGTTGTGCCACGGTTGATTCCGCAGCAGTTCGGTCTAATGGCCGACTTGAATTGTTCACCAACTTTCCGCCGGCGACTTGTTACTGGCCGAGCGTGAGTTGCGGGGTCTTGTATTTCCCATCGACCACGGACACTCCGGGCATGTAGACCCGAAAGGCGGTCCAGAAAGGTGCAGTCGGAACGATCAATTCGTTGGCGTGCTTGCCTCTGCCAAATTCGCTTTCGGGCGTGTAGTAGATTTCGAAGGATTTGCCGTCGGAGTTGAGTTTGAGTTCGGTGTTGCTGATCGTCGAACCCTTGTCGGTCTTGAGGTACTGATCGTCACCATAGACCGTGATTGAGTAGAAACCGAGTTTGGGGTCGACTTGGTCAGGCACGGCGTATGTGGCCTTGTACGTTTTCCCCATTTGCACGTCATGCTTTTCCGTGAGGTAGACCGCGTCCCTGTCGGGCAATAGTCCGGTGGCGATGGCTACGCCCCGGTTTCGTGCCTCCAGCGACACCGGATGCTCCAGTGTCCCCATCGTCCCCCTTACGCCCTCGCTTTGCGCCGCGGCAACGTACGTGCCGCGGACGTCGTTGAACGACTTCATGTCCCAGTTAGTGACCTTAAACGGCTTTGGCTTGTACCCATTCAAATATTCGATCTTCAGCTCGTCCTGATACTGATTGACCTTCTTGACGTCAGCCGGATCCTTGTCGTTGATCTGCATTCGCACGTTCGCGTAGAAGAAGTCGGTGGATTTATCGGCAGGTATCACATAGCGGCCCGGGCCATAGAAGACCTTGTAGGTCACGTGGTCGTGGTTCATGACGTGCAGCGACATGTAGCGCCCGTCGTTCTTGGGCAGCGTGATGGCGACGTCGCCTCCGCCGTCAAGCACGGCGAAGGAATAGACGGTGTCCCGATTCATCAGCGGCGCGGGCTGGTCGGACAGCGCCATCGTCTTCCGATGATGGTGCCAGGCGTTGGTGGCGCCTTGCTCGACCTCTTTTTGCATCGCGAGGTCGGTCATCGCGCGCGCGAAGTTCTCCTTGGTGACGATCACGGGTCCATCTTGCGCGGATGCCCCGTGCGCAACAAGCGACGATAGGAGAAAAGCGGACAGATAAAGCTTCACTCTCATTGACTGACCCTTTCGTATGCCAGAACTGGATCGAGCGCGTCCGAAGCCAAGTCGTCGGCAACTGCGCTACTGGACCCGCTCGGGATCTACTTCTCGTTCTTCAGTAGTGTATCGATGGCTTGGATGATTTTTTCACCGGGGTGGGCTTTGCAATAGACGATCAGCGCATGCTCGCCCGACTTTGCGCGCGTGATGTGAGCGTAATGCTTCTGCGCAAGACCGTTGTACCAACCGCTATACCAGGCCGCGAGCATGTCAGCGTCCTCCTGATAGGTACCGGCGAGTTGGGCGCATGTGAGGGCCTGAACATCGACATAGCCCTTGGCGTCCGCATAAGCGGACAGCGGGGTCTGGGCTTGTGCGACAGAGCTCAAGGCGGCGATCATCAGGAACGGCAGAAGGGTGGTCTTTCCAGGTTTCGTCATTGAATCATCTCCAATCAATTGACCTTGACTACGTCGTCGGGCTTCCAGGTCTGGTCGAAGAACTCGACCCCGCTGCCGTACAGCCGCAGCGCGATCAGGAAGTTTCGTCCGTCGACCGTCTGGATCCAGTTCGATGCTGCGGCATCGGATGGCTTGTTCGGTCCGAACCACAGATCGACCGAGCCGTCGCCATTCGTCGCCACCTTGTTCAAGCCGTTGATGGACGGCATGAGCTGCGGTGCCTCGACCATCGTGCCGTCCGTAACGTTGTAGGCTGTGACAGCCCAGAACAGCTTGGCCGGCGGGTTCGGCGGCAGATGCAGCTTGTAGGTACCGGACCCGTTCAGGAATTCGCCTTTGGCATCCCGGATCGTAAAGGGATATTTTGAGCCGGCATTCAAGGTGCGCATCACCATCGCCGGCGCCGAAGAATAGGCGACTTGGAAGTAGGATGCCCGCTGGTCGAGATCCAGATAGCTGTCCTGGAACCATTCCGCCGTCGCACCGCCCCAGGTGTTCTCCCACTGCCGATCGGAGTAGTAACGCGTTCGCCCGTCGGGACGGCCGAGCTGACGGGTCGCCATGATCATCTTCGGCGCCGTCTCAACGGCCTTCTTGAGCAGCTCTTGCTGCTTAGCGGTGGGATTGAAGGGCTGCCCTTTAATGATGCCGATGGAGGCGAGCACGCCGCGGAGTTCAGGGGCGATCGTCGAGACGGGTTCATAGTCGACGAATGTCTTCAGCTTCGTCCAGTAGCTTGCATCGACCGGATACATCATGTTGAGACGTTTGCCGCTCGCATTCGGGAACTGCATCGGCTTGACGTCCTTCTCCATGGTCCACAGCGGATAGACGCGCGTCTGCTCGGCCGCAGCCACCGCTGGCTTGGGGTCGGGTCCGTTCTCGCCCTTTGTCATGATGGTTCGGAAGAACAGGAAGACGTTGTAGGTCGACGACTTGACGGTGAAGTACCCCTGCGGCACCTCGCCGTCGTAGCCGGGTGGCAGCAACAGATAGAGGCCACCTCGCGCGCGGTCAGGGCCGATGAGGCCAACGTCGGTAATGGTGCGCTGAAAGAAGTCCGTGAACATCCCGATCACGTTGGGCGGCGCGGCCACCACCAGCGGGCCCGTCTCCTTCAGATCCAGATAGCTCATCGAATAGATGACGTCGGCGTTCGGTGTCGGCACCCAGGCACGGGCGTCCATCCGATCTTTCCAGATCGGCAGGATGTTGTAGCCCTTTCCGAACGCAGCCTCCGACCCGTCCCGAATGCCGATGACGTTAAGCGCGGGTAGCATCGTGATGTAAGCATGGACCGCGCGTTGATAGAACAATTCGTCGCGCAGATCCTCGGCTTCCTTCTGCGGCAGCCAGTTCCCGTTGTTGAGCTGCCTGATCAGCGGGGGCACCGAAGGCGCCTGAGCTTGCGCGGGTGCTGGTGCCGCTGAAAGAAGCGCGGACAGTGTGCCCGCGGCGGCGATCGTCATGAGACCGTATTTTTGCTTCATATCCGTTCTCCGAACTCAGATGGTCTGAAAGGCGAAACCCAATTGAACCGTCTCGCCTGGCGAGCTTCAGTTGGCCTTCTTGATGTCACCGGGTTTCCAGCTTCCATCCAGGGCGGGTTCAGTCGGCGCGTACAGTCGGAGGATCGCGAAGAATCCTCTTCCCGGAACGGTCGCAAGCCAATTTCCTTCCTTGCCCTCCGGAGCCTTTGGCCCGATGTACATGTCCGTGCTGCCGTCTGCATTCATGGCAGGCTTGTCCAGCTTGCCCTTTGAGGGGAACGGCTGACCGTTGTCGAGGCCGGATGCGTTCTCCGCCTCATAGAGCGTGACCGACCAGAACAATGCCGCTGGAATATCCTTGGGCAGGTGCACGACGTAATTGCGATCACCCACGAGGGCGTCTCCATCAGCATCCTCAAAGCCGATCATGTAGAATGCGCCCTTACCCGGCGTCATCGACACCATGCCGGGACTGATCGAGTAGTAATCCGTAAAAAACCAGGTCCGGGCGTCCAGTGCACGGGCTCCCGATCCTCGCTGAGCAAAACTCAAGTCTGTCGCGGACTTCGGCCACCGGGAGTTCATATTGTTGACCGGATTGAGCCATTTCCGATCTGGATAGACGCGGAAATTGGCATCGCCGACCCCGTCTTGGAGACCGATCACGCGGCTCATCTTGTAGCCAGTCTTCGCCGCTGCATCGAGAATGCCGCGCGTCTTGTCGTCGGGCTTAAACGGCCGTTCCTTGGAGATCCCGATGCCATCGAGCATGCCGAGCCAATCGGCTTCGGCCAGATTGTCGCCCTCTACATCGAGAAGCTGCTTGAGCTCCTCGAAGGCGGCGACGCTATTGCGGGGAAGCATGTTCAAAGACTTACCTGACGCATTGGGAAAGTTCATTGCCTTCGCGGATTCCTTCTTTCCCAGCGGGTAGATCCGCGACTGTTTGATGACGTCGACCGCGGGCTCCGTGTTGTTGGGATCCTGATAGAACGACCGCAAGAAGATGAAGACGCTGTTCGTGCCTGAGCGATATACATAGTAGCCGCCCGGCACCTTTCCCTTGTAGCTAGGCGGCAGCAGCAGGAATTTTCCGCCCTTGCCCCCATCGGGTCCGGGAAGTCCGACGTCACCCGCGAATTTGCCGCCATCCATGGGAATGGGACGCTGCCAGAAGTCGAGCAGAATTCCCTGCAGCTTGGGCGGCGCTTCGAACACGAGCGGACCTGTTTCGGCGAGGTTCGCGAACGCCATCGCATAGATGAGATCGGAATTGGGCGTCGTGACATGCGTCTTTGCGTCCAGCCGCTTCGTCCAGATAGGCATCACGTTGTAACCGGTGCCGAATGCCTCCTCCGCACCGACTTTCATGCCCAGCGTGTTCAGAAGCGGCATCGCCCAATAATAGGTCTGCGTCGCCCGCTGAAACAGCAGTTCGTCCTTCAGGGTTTGCGTCGTTTGCTTGGTCGGGCGGTTCTGCTCGAAGGGTAGATTGGACAGCTCGTCAAAGCGGCTGGTCTGGGCATGCGCGCTTCCCGTCGAGATGATCGTTGCACTGACAAGAGCCGACATAGCAAGGAAGCACATTCGCAAAGAAGACATCGCGCGTTCTCCGGCGCCGTTAATAGTCCTGGTGAAATCACCCGGCCGCTGACAGCCGGGCGACAGTCGTACTGCGCTCAGTTGATCTTTTCGAGGTCGGGCAATGCCCACGACTTGTCGAAGAACGCCTCGGTCGGGCCGTAGAAGCGCATGTAGGCGAACCATCCCTTGTCGGGGTTGGTCTGCACCCAGTTCGCCTCCTTGCCCGCAGGCGCCTTAGGCCCGAAGTAGACGTCCACCGAGCCGTCGCTGTTCTTTGCGATGTCGGTCTTGCGCGACGAGATGTCCGGGCGGCCCTGCTCGGTGACAGGCATCTGCCGCGTACCCTCGTCATAGGCAGTCACGGACCAGAAGTTCTTGGCTGGCGGATTGGCGGGAACGCGCAACCGATAGGTGTTGCTGCCGGAAAGCCAAGCTCCGGTCTTGTCCTTGTAGGCGGCGATGTAGCGCTGCCCGACGCCAGGAGTCTGCGTCAGCATGGCCTTTGAGACAACCACGGCTTCGTAGAACCATGCAGCGCGCTCATCGAGTTGGTCATAGGTCAGCGCCTTCTGGTCGACGGAAACGACCAGCGCGTGCTTCCAGTTGGTGCCGGGCCAGAACGGAGGCTCCACGCGCTTGTCGGAGGTATTGGCCTTGGCCATGGCTTCTCCGACGACGACTCCGTCCTGAAGCAATTTTGTCTGGCGCGTATCGGGCTTGAAGGGTTGGCCCCGTTCGATTCCCAGGAACCTCAACTGCGCCAGGAAAAATCTGTCACGCTCGTCGATCGGGTTGCGCTGTATGGTTTCATTGAGGCCCTCCCAATACGCCATGCCCCGTGGCGGCATCTGGCTCCACTTCTTATCGCCGGCGGCGCGGGCGCCCATCGGCGTGCCGGTACCTTCGACCGTCCAGGTATAGGTCTTGATCTGTGGCACCATCTCGGCGATCGCCTTGTCCCGATTCGGATCGACGATACGAAATCCCGCGAGGATGTCGCGGCTTGTCGCCTGTATGACGAAGTAGCCAGGCGCTTCCACCGGCCCGTAGCCCGGCGGCATGATCAGGTACTTGCCGCCCTGACCCTTGTCGGGGCCGACCACGCCGAGATCGGCTAGAACCCGCTGCCAGTTGTCGAGAATCATGCCGGCAATCAGTCCCTTCGGGACTTCGATCACGAACGGCCCGGATTCCTTCAGGTCGACGAAAGTTGCGATATACGGCGTCGTGTAGTTCGGCGTCAGAATTCCGAGCTTCTCGGCGAAAGTGAAATACGTCAGCATCTCGCCGTTCTTGCCGCCGAAGACATTGTAGTGGGCCCGGCGCCACTCGTTGAGGCCGACCGCCGGGATGCCCCAGAGATAGGCTTGCGACGCGCGCTGGAAGTCCATCTCGTCGTACAGTTTCTGAGTAGTCTCCTTCGAAGGATAGCCGCTGTCGAAGGTGAGCTTGCCGATGCGAGTATCGATGGTCTCTTGAGCGAGGACGGGTGCGGTTCCGCTAAGGAATGAAATCAACAGAGCGGACGATAAGGCCGAGGATCGGGTTCTCATTGTTCTTGCTCCCTGGGTATTAGATGGCGCGACTCCTTGTCGCCTCATCTTCGCTCCTGCTTGCAGAACGGAGCGTATGGTGGGAGCAGGCTACTCGAGTGAAGGCCGTCGTCTACGTAGTTCGTGCCAATCTCGTTACAGAGCTGTGTCATCCAGGCGCAGCGTTAGCCCGTGCTCGAGCGTGGAACTAGGATTCTCGCCGAACAGTTCCCTGTAGCTGCGCGAGAACCGCCCCAGATCCTGGCCAATCCCCCAATGATGCGCCGCAGCGGAGACTGTCGTTTCGGATACCGAGATCAGCTCTCGTCTTATCCGGTGCAACCGCAGCCGGCGTACGTGGTTTTGCGGCGTGTCGCCCAAGAGTTCGGAGAAGGCACGACAGAGGGTGCGTGGCGACGTGCCGGCAGCCGTTGCGATGGCATTGAGCGAGATCGGTCGATCGAGATTCCTTCTTATGAATCCACGCGCATTGCGGACGATCCTGGCGTGCTCCGTCGTTTTGCTACGTTGCCTCTCACAGGCAGGAGAATGGACATAGTGGGCGGCTATGAATCGCAGCAGCCCGCTCCCGACTGCTGCTTTTTTGCCTTTGGAAGTTGGGATTTTGTGGATCCGCTCCATCCCCCGCAAAAGCGAAGTTAGTGCGTTGCCGTCAAGTGGCAGCGGGTGAAGCCCGGCTCCGCCGGTCAGGCTGCGGGGCAACGCGACACCGTCGCGGGCCACTTCTCTTCGCAGTTGTTTGCGCGTGAGGGTCGCTGCAACATAGAGCGAGCCGGCCGTGCAGAGAAAATCGCATTCCTCGCCAGGCTGTACGATGCCGACATCGCCTTCCTTCAGCTCCTCGAGCCAAAGGCGCGATCCCGGGCCGGTCCGGAGAATTACGCCCAGCGTGACACAATCTTCGGAAAGAGGTCCAGCGATCATGACGTTGCCGTCGATCAGGCCGCTACTGAAGACGATGCCATCGCGTGCCGCGAATGCCAGACTGCCACGCACGCCGTGCCCCGGCATCTGGATGGCATCCAGGTCCGCACCCCAGATCGCGTTGTGCAGATCGTCTATCCGGCGAATGTCGAAGCGGTGCCAGATTTCGGTGATCGCTGACAAGGCCCACCTCTCGGGATGATTTCGAGGCAGGATAGGGAGATGAAGTCACGCCTTCTACGTCGTTAGTGCCATTATTCAAGGAATCCTCTTGAGCGCGGCAATCGTTTCGCTCGGTCGCTCACCGAACAGTTCGCGATACCAGCCCGACATCCGGCCGAGATCGCTGAGGCCCCACTGGTTGGCGACGAGCGCGATCGTGCAGGCCCTTTCGGCTTCGCTCGCTAGGTCGTGCCGGATGCGATGGAGCCTCAGTCGCCGCACGTAGTGGTGCGGTGCCTCGTTCAGGATGTCTTCGAACGCGCGAAACAGGGTCCGGCGGGACGTGAATGCCGCGGCCGCGATCTCGTCGACCGAGATCGGTTCGCTGAGGTGTCCCAGAATGAACGCCCGGGCTCTCTCGACGATTTTGCCGTGATGACTGGAGTGCCTCCCGACGTTGCTGTGGTGAGGCGGGCGTGCGAGATGCGCAACGAGAGCGGCCAGCATCTTGCGGCCGACTGCGCTGCCATCGAAGGCGCAATCTTCGTGGACACATTGGAATGAACGTTGGAGTTCCCTCAGGACTGCCGGTGGCATATTGCGCGCGTGGACACCTGTCCCGCCGAGGATATGCCTGTCCAGGACAAGATCCTCTTTCGCAGCCTCCTCCTCGAGCATCTCCGCTGTAGCCGTAACGGCCGCATAGAGCGAACCCGGTGTGTAGATCGCATCATGCACGTCGCCAGGCAGGAAGACGCCGACGTTGCCGGTCTCGACCTCGTTCAGCCAGTGGCGGGTACCGGGCGCGAGCCTGAGAGCCACGCCGAGAGTGATCATGTCCGGGGATAGAGGCCCGAACAATGAAACCCGGCCGTTGATCAGTCCGCTAGAGCAAATGACGCCGCCACTTTGCGAGAACGCGAGGCTACCTGATAGTCCCCCGGTGGACATCTGGGTCGCTTCCAGACCAGCACCAAGTACAGCGTTTCGCAAATCCTCGATGTTCGATATCGGAACGCGTGACCAAGCACTGGCGGAAGGCACAATCTGCATTTCGGCGCGTCTTTTTTTTAGAGCGGATAACTGCGAGCGAAATAGCACGGCGATAGCGTTCCGATGATAGTCGGCTGCTCAAGGAACGTCCATCCGAACACTACCGTTACGCGAATTGTCGCAACGATGGAGCTTGGCACAAAAAATGCTAGGCAGGGCAAGCAGATACGCTGATCGTGTCCTGAAACATCGGCGCACCCTACGCGGACAGCGCCTGGGAGTTATCGGAAATTGGGACGATTTACGGGCATTTCGCGCACGTCGGGGGATCTCGTTCGGTTGCGGGTGGCCGCCTTCTCTCGCACTCGATGACGCTTCGTGTTCCTAGGAACATGAGCGCTCCTGAGCTGTTGCTCCCGCTCACGGGAGGGAATTCATGTCCAAGTTATCGATCGACGAGATCGCCAAGGAAATGGCCGGCATCGCCATTTCCTTCGACCCATACCGAGAACGGTGAGATCGCCAACCGCCCCATGAGCAACAACGGGGATGTCGCCTACAACGGTAAGCTCCCGAAGAAATATAACCGTTGTCATTATGGTTTCACCAGCAAGCGCCCCGGCCGCAGGACCGGCGGCTCCATCGATTCACTCTGAACGGAAAAAAAGTCGAACACCGGAAAGCGGACCAGACCGGAATCCGAGCATCCCCTCGGTCTGGATCGTTTCACGACGCACGATCTGCGGCGTGCCGCTGCAACCACCGCACGCTGTGACGGTGCGCCCACATCTGACATGAAGGCGATGCTTGACCATGCCGATGGCGATGTGACCAGCATTCATGACCGCTATGAGCTCGCCGAAAAACGCAGCGTTGTCGATCTCAGGGCGAGAGAGTTACGGCGCATCGAGGAGTGAACCCACCGTTTTGCTGATGCCACATCTTAGAACGAAATAGGAACATTGTTCTGTGGATGTTCGTTGAGGAAGCTGGCTCGGAGGATCGTTTAGGAAGCAGTCTCGCGCGGTCTTTCGCTCAGAGGATACGGAAATCATCGAAGTAATCGACCCTGCTTTGCGAAAAGCCGGATGGCGGGCGCAAGCAGCGCTCTCCGCGTGGACTCCGCAAGGCCAAGGCACCACAATCTTTTCTAGTGCAAACCTTCGTAACCAGCCTAATAACCGGAGACCCAATGCCCACCGCCGCCAACGACAACCGCCGCCAGCGAGCCGTTCCCCGCCGTTTTGGCGAGACCCTGCGAGTCAAACTCAACAAGACCGAGTGGCTTCAACTCGAAGATGCCTGCAAGCGCCTCGGACTCAATCGGACCGATGCCATCAGACTTGCCGTAGACGATCTGCTGCGGAGCCCTCGCCTAAAGCCTCCGGCCGACGATCACAGACCGGCAACAGTCGCCGCCGCCTAGCGAGCGCTGGCGCAGCGCCACACACTCACCAAAACAAAACCCGGCGTTGGCGCGCCGGGCTTGAAGCAACTTCCTAAAACCAGAAAATCAACATGGCACAAACCGATCAAAAAAACAAGTCTAAGCACCAACTCGATCTTCTCGAAGAGAAGCGCGCCTACGTCGTGATCGCGCTGACAGACCGACTGAGCCATGCTGGTATGTTAGTCGCTCTCAATGCGCTCGCGCACTACAACAGCGAGCGCGGATATTCCTGGGCGTCAATTCCGGTCGTGGCAAAGGAGAGCGGCTACAGCCCGCATTCTACGAAATCGATTTCCCCAGGCTTCAGTGAGATCGAGAAGGTCGGAGCATTCAGGGTCGTCCGCACTCCAGCCAGCAAAGGAGGCAAGAAGTCGTCCACCTATCGTTGCTGCCCGATCATGCCTTGGTTCCGGGACGAATACGAACGACTCCTACGGGCTGGAAAAATCGAAGATGACAGCGACCCCTTTGCTGATCTTCGATCGAATAACGACAATCTGAGACAGGGCGAATCGCCCGGTGTATCGGATGAATCGCCCGGGTACACAGGGCAAATCGCCCGGTCCGACAGGGCGAATAACCCGGTCACACAGGGCAAATCGCCCGAGGAAGAGAACAGACTTAAGGGAACAGATCTAACCGAACAGAAAGAACAAGAAAAAGATGCCGGCGGTGCTGATGGTTCTCAAGATGGGTCGTCCAGTATTGAGCCTTGGCCGGCCGACGGGTTCGAAAAGTTCTGGGAGTACAATCCGAACAAGATCAACCGCAAGGTCGCCCTGGATGAGTTCAATAAGATCGAACGGGCCGGTAAGATCGAATGGAGGGACATTATGGCCGGTTTGAGGGAGTACAAGACGAACAAACCTGAGCACGTCGCGTGGCTCTCCCCTGTCACGTTTTTACGCGACGAAAGATGGAAAGATAAGCCGGCCAAGCTCCAACCAAAACCATCAAGAAAACAACAGGGCTACGCTATCTGACAGCGCACCCACCGATCACCACCCACGCCGGTCCCTCCTCGCGGGGCCGGCACTCCCTAACGTTATTCTGCACCATGACCACCACGAACACCGTCACGCCGGCAAACACCCGCCGGCCCGTCGATATCGCCGCCGCTCTCACCTGGCTCGCTCACGGAGGCGAGCTGGCCCGCGCGCTGAAAGGCGATAAAGCCAAGCACGCCGACGTCATCTGGCAGTTACTCGTTGAGGCCGTTGAGGTTATCGACAAGCAGCCCGATCAGGAACGCCGTTGGCTCAAATCCGGTACGCGCTCCGGCTGGTCCATGCCCGGCGGCCTGACCCGCGCCGAGCTGGTTGCTCTAGAAAGAACCCGGTTCTTGTCTGCGATGAAGCCCTTCGATGGCCAGGCCACCTACAAGCCGCAAGGGCCCGACCTTGATCGTGCGCTGGCCATACTCGATTGGTTGCGGTGGTGCAACGCTGCCCGGAACTCCGAACGCCTGCGTAAGTCGGCGGTAGCGCTCGCCCGCAACGGCGACACCGAAATCGCCGCCGCAATCTACGCGCCAACGCCACGTCGCGACATAGCCGGGTCGGTCGCGAGATCCGGACCTGTGCCGTTGGTCACATCTTGAACGGACTAAGGGATGATCTTGGCATTGTGCCGGCGGACGTCGTGAGCTTTGCTGCGTAGAGGGGCGCGTCAGAGCCGTACAGGCGCTTATCTGGATTGTCAGTGCCAAACTGCCCTCAACCACAAAACCGCACCAGCGGCCACGGCAGCGCATTCTAGGGGGTATATCAAAACGATAGTCCGCTGGGGTGTTTCAAGTGGTGCCTAAGACAGCTGCCGCGCCCTACGATTACACTACTAAAAAGCAGCGGCGATTTCTGTGACATTTGCGCCACTCTTGACTTCAGATACGGGTACCGGGTATATGTATCCGATAACATCGCACGATTTATGGTTGGATATCCGCCTCAGATCGGGCACCTCCAGACCTCGATAAACGCCGTCGCTCCACTCCGGATCGGCGGCGTTTTCAATTTTAAGGAACCTTCCCAATGAAAATCAAACTTTGCCCTGTGGCTGACGAAATGCTCGCCAGTCCCATGAAGGCGGTTTCAGTAACCTTGCCAACGGCATTGATTGAAGCCGTAGACCGCGCTGCCGTACGCGATGATGAGGGCGCGCCAAATAGAAGCTCGATCGCTCGCCGGGCACTTATTCAGTTTCTCCGACGACAGGAAGCAGCGTAATGACGGACGCAATCGAAGACGCCGTTGTGAGCGCAGCTCGCGCCAAAGGCTTATCGATCAGCAGCGTCGCCATGACGACGGTCGCGCTCGATTTGGCCGGATCATCCATCGCCGGCTCTCTGATCACGATTCCAGGCAAGGGGAGTCTGGCCGTCGCAGACTATCTCAACGACCTCAGAACTCGCGTTCCGGAGGGGTTTACCAGCCTCGACATGCCAGCCGACAAGCCAACCGATCGCCACGTCGGACTGACCGCCGCCTACGCCCGCGAGATTGCCGCCGGTAGAAACCAGCCGCGCCTTGATCCGTCGAAGTTCACCGGCGTCACGCGGGAATTTATCGGAGAACGGCAGCGCACCGCACAAGGAAAAATGAAATGAGAGTACCAAACCGCCGGGCCGTCGGCTCCACCATCCCTAAGGCATCGCAGAATGTGCGGGCCGCCAGGGGCGTCGCCCTGCAACTTTATGACTTGAACCGCCGCAAGGGCGAGGTTCTCGAACGAGTCGAGCGGGCCCGCGAAGCGCTGGAACGTGTCGATGTTTTCGGGCTCCGACGCGAGTTGGAAGACGCGCTTCGGGAGCAGGCCGATATCGAGACTCGGCTGACCGAATTGCAGGCAGCAACCTCCTGATGGCCGGTTGACACCTAGGATCGGACGGCGCTCACGCAGTAGCAGCTGTCCCAGGAGGCGCGGTGGAATGATTAGCAGACTCGCAAGCATGTCGATCGTGGTCGCGGTGGCGCTCTCCGCCGCGCCTCCAACCTTTGCTGCCGGCAGCTACTACTGCCAGCCGGTCAACGGTCGCGACCAGATCACCAAGGCCGGCTCCATTTGCCCTATCGGTTACGTGTCCACCGGCCGGTGTTGTCGTGCCCTACGTGACGACACGCGACGGGCAATTCCAAAGATCGCCGGTGCCGCTTGTCCTGCTGGCTGGTTCGCCAGCTCCGGCTACTGTGTCAGCCTACGATAGCCGTGTTTCTCTTGATGACGCGCCGGATGCGGTCGGTCATTTCACGCGCTTAGGCAGCTGCCGCTGAGCGGGGTTGAAGAGACCTCCATATAGTGCCGACGCCGACACCATACTCGTCAGCGAGCGCCGGAATTGTCGCTCCAGCAGCGTAACGGTCCGCAATGACCCGCTTCTGGCCAGCATCAAGCCGGGAGGGCCGGCCAAACTTCTTGCCCTGCTTCCTGGCCCGCTCGATACCCTCGTCGGTTCGCTTGCGGATCAGGCCGCGCTCGAACTCGGCAATACCGCCCATGATGGTCAGCATTAACCTGCCGGCGTCGGTCGTTGTGTCGCACCAGCTTTCCCCGAGTGATACGAAGCCGCAGGAGAGGCCGTCCAGCTCGTGGACAATGTTGTGCAGGTCTCGGCTCGAGCGCGCCAAGCGGTCCAGCTTCGTCACCACGACGGTATCGCCGGGAAGCAGCATCTTCTGCAGCTTCCGAAACTCTGGCCGGCCATCGGTGGACTTGCCCGACGCCTTCTCGCTGAAGATCCGCTCGCAGCCGGCAGCCTTTAGCGCCTCAACTTGCGCCGTGTAGTCCTGGCCCTTCGTGCTCACCCTGGCGTATCCGTATTTCATCCCCGAAACTCCATTTATGGAAAGATGACTTTCGGAAAAAATAATTGCCTGCAGATTCAACGTCAATCATTTTCTTTCCAAAACTGCTGATTTCTGGAAACACCAGGCACGGGAATCCTTTATCCAGATCAACCAGGCCGACCGCCTTCCGGCAATCACGCCGATGACGCCGCGCACACGGAAGCGATGAAGCGCATGCTGGAGGAGTATATCGACAGCCTGCGTGAGGCGATCTCGCGAATGCGCAGGCGGCTGCATTAGCGGCGCGGCCACACGTGACGGTTCTGCCCATGGGCAAAGCGTTTCGGTGGAGATCGAAGGGTGTTGCCTGCCGAATAGAAAAAAACGCTTCTCAAGGTTGGTGTGGCCACATCCCGGATGCGCCCCCTGAAGGCAGGCGGCCGGGCGTCCCCCAGTCGCCTGCCTACCCCTTACAGGTCGCTGGCGAAGGCTTCCGCCTGTTCCAGCGTAGCCTCGTAGGGGCGGCTCCAGCAGCCCTCGTGCACGAAGTTGCGGTCGCTCACGACCATGTAGCCGACGCCAAACTCTTGGCGCAGCCAGGATCGCGAGGGCGTCTTGGCCAAGCGATAGCCGGTCTTGGCGAGGCGGCGGCGTAGTCGATCTTCACGGATTTTCCCTGACAGCATAGGCAAGGTGTCCTGCGCAATGAGGAAGCCCAACCCTTGCCATGATCCGGGCAGGTCGATCTGTTGGGAGGGAGATCGAGGCCGGTGGGCACAGAAGCCCAATGGCTGGCCATGTAGCGCGAGGCAGATCGCGCAGCAAGGGACTTCAAGAGGTTCGTCCGCGACTGTTGCCGCTGAGCAACCATCCGGCCCACATAGCTCTCAGTCTGTGATCGCCACCATCTCAGTTACGAAGCCACGGGGGAGGAAGGCGAGTTTTTATCTGTTACTACCACACCGTGTGCCAGACAGATTTGGATTATTTCGTCCGAAAAGATGGATTACCCCTGGCTGGCCTTCGTCATGGCGCCCTGAGCTGACGACCCCATACGTCCCAGAATTGACGTACACCGAATCAAACGCCCCGTCGCCCCGCGCCACCAAAAGCCGAAATACCACCGGGCCTCAACCACCGGCACCGTATCACCGCGCGTCGTCATCGCGCCAATAACAACCAATCAAGGATTTACATGTCCGACCTCAACATCAGATCGACGCTCATCGGTGTCGATAAGGTCTCCCCCGTCATCACAAAACTTCTGGCCAACATCAGAAAGTTGCAAGCCGAGGCGATCCGCCTCAATTCGTCGTTTGCCAGCGCAGGACGCAGCGGCACCGATGCATTCGCATCCTTCGACCTTGTGGCCAAGAACGCCGCCGCACAGATGAGAGGTTTCGCCAACAGCAGCCAGTCCACCGCTCGCAGCTACGTCTCCGATTGGAAGCGGGCCGATGACCAGCGACTCCGCGAAGCCCGGTCAATGTATTCGCAGCTCCAGCGCATGGAGGAATCTTATCAGCGTAACACGTCACGCCAACCGGTCCGTCATCACGCCAACAGGTCTGGAGCAGCCGGTGGATCAGGAGGCGGCCGTGGCGGCTTTCTGATGTTCCCTGGCACCTACGGGATGATCGCCGGTGGCACTGCGGCAGCGGGGGTCAAGAGCGCGTTCGAACAGCGAATGAAGGCCGACGCCGCTGAGGTGAAGGCAAAGATTTTCGGCGAGCTGTCGAAGCAAGAGATCAAGGGCGCTCGCAAGAGCTGGATCGACCGCGATGCAGTAAAGTATGGCATCGCACCTCGTGAGCTGATCGACAGCTATACCGAGGCACTCAAGAGTGGTTTCGGGAAGGACGGAGCGCGACAGATCACCGATGGCGCACTGAAGGCGCAGTCCGCACTTGACTTCGACGCGACCGCGCTCACCAAGCTCGCCGGCAAGGTCGCAACCATATTCGGTGGCGATATCAAAAATGTCGACCCGTCGCGAGTTGTTCGCATGCTCAACTCGATCGGCGTAGCAGCGGCCGAAACCGCAGCCGATCCAAACGAGGTTGTCGAAGCATTTAAGAAAGGCAACGCCGCGCTGGCAATGTCCCGGATGAGTGAAGGTGATCTTGCCGCCATTCTTTCCGTTGGCATCTCTGCCGGCATCCAACCGGCCAAAGCAGGCAACGCCATCTCTAACCTGGTCTCGACATTGGTCGGCGGTAGAAGTGCAACCGGTCAGAAGGCCAAAGATCTGAATGAGACTGCTCGAATGTTAGGATTTGGCAGCCGGCAAGCGCTCGCGGATCAGGCGGCTGCGAACCCTACCGCAACCCTGATTGAGATGTTCAAGCGCATCAATAAGCTCTCCGAGCAGAACCGAACCAAGGTAGCCAAATTGCTTGGCGGCTCGGAGTGGGATGACGAAATTATCCAACTCTCAAAGCCGGTGGATAGCATCGTCGCGACCATCGAAGCGACCAGGAAGAAGGTTGATCTTCTCGACCGTGCATCGGCGGACAAGTTGAACTCGCTGCAGGGCCGGTGGAACAGCGTCAGTGCGGCCTTCGTTTTGCATTTCGAAAAAATAGGTGAAGGCCTCGAGGGAAGCTTCAGAGAACTGTCGGACTGGTTCCTCGAACACTCGGCACGTATCGACAACGACCGGCTGGCCAGCAACGCTCGCAAGTTGGCCGACACGATCAAGCAGAAGCTACAGCCCGTAGTGAGCCTGCTGGAAACGTTCGGTACGATCTTCTCGCGGCTGAGCGATGCAATCACGAAGCTGGATGAGGTATTCGGCGGAACCATCGTCGATAAAAGTCTGAAGAAGATGCAGGAGTACGCAGTTCGGGCCATGCCGCCAATGCTGCTGCTGCCGCCGACGGTCAGCAAGATCATTGCAGACGTGATCGTGGGAGTCTTACGTCAGGCACTGGAATTTTTCGTCAACAAAAAGCCTGACGACGGAACTCCGAGGCTGGAAAGGCAATCGTTTCTCGATATATCGAAGAAGGCCGGACAGGAGTTTAGGAAGGCTGCATTCCTCAGCAACGCCGCAGACGACTTCCGCAAGAACATCGTCCTTGCATCCTACAAATGCAACTCAGCCATCCCGGCCTCGTTCGGAGGCGGTAGCAGATCATCATCTATCGGTGGTGTTCCAGGCTTGATGACGAACCTGCCCGGCACTTCGCTACCTGGGTCCATCCTCGGCAGCGGCGGCATCATCAAGCGCAGCAACATGCCGTCGTTCAGCGGGACCGGTGGCAGCCTGGCCGATGGCCTCAGCCGGTCAGCGTTCGAGAAGAAGTTCGCGGGAACGCCGATGGCAGGTCAGTACGACGCTGTCGTCGCCACCGCCAAGGCAAATGGCGTTCCATCGGAGCTGCTGGCCGGAATCATCGCGCACGAAACCGGCGCCGGCGTCGTGCTGTCCGGAAACAACCCTGGCGGCCTGATGGACTCGAAAACCGGCTCTTCACGTAAGATGCGGTTCGGCAGCCTCGCCGATGGCATCGCTGCTACCGGTCGAACGGTCGGCAAGCGATATCGTGAAGCTGGTGGCAATCTCGACGCCATGGGCCAGCGCTATGCACCGCCTGGTGCAGCCAATGATCCTCGCGGCTTGAACGGTGGCTGGCCGGCCGGCGTTCGTCGGCACATGCGGCAACTCTCCACCGGCGTCGGATCAGCCGGCACCGGCGATGCGGTTGGCTATGCCGAAAAGTTTCTGGGCATGAACGAGTACCGGGACGTCCGAGTGTTGGCTGCCAGCTTCGGAGGCGACGTTCGCGGCAAATCGAACGCGTGGTGTGCTCGCTTCGTCAACAAGTCGATTGAGCAGGCTGGCGGCAAGGGCACCGGTTCTGCTGTGGCTAATTCGTTCCAGCGTTACGGCGTGGCTGTGAAGCCATCTGACGTCAAGCGCAACGACGTCCTGCTTGAGACCGGCGGCAAGGGTTACAACCAGACTGGCGGTCACGTTGGACTGGCGACCGGCGAGACGCGGACGCTCAAGGGCCGGTTACAGATGCGTATGATTTCCGGCAACGATGCCGACGGCGTTAGATATCGCTGGGTGAATGCCGATGATCCACGGCTCATGGTTCGTCGCGGCAATTCCGGTCTCACCGGTAACGTGCCGCAGGGCATGATCAGTGAGGTGCCACCCGCAAGCATGATCCAAAACGTGCCGCCTCCGCCTCCTCAGGCGGGTCCGGGCGCGCAGTTTGCTGGCATGAGTGCCGGCGGTCCGGTAGCGATCCACATCCACGGTTCGAGCCACGATCCAGAAGCTCTGGCAACGCTGGTACAGCGCCGCGTCGATGAAAGCATGAACTGGAGAACGCACGACACTGCTTCAGAGTACACCTAGGGCAGAGCCGGGGCCGTGAAGGGTGTCTGTTGGGGAAAACAGTAATGCAAATGGCAATGCAAATGCCGCTCCGTTATCGAGAGCGAAGTGGCCGGTTTCTTCCCGGATCGTCCCTACTCGGACGATCCGGCATGGGGCCGCAAATCGCGAACTGGTGCGGCGGACGGTCATTCAGACGGTTCCAGGTGCGGGAGTTGAGTCATGAGCGTCAGAGAAGAGAACGGCAAAAGGCGGTTCGCAAGTGTTCCGCCTAGGGGCATCAGCAAGGATGAAGCGGCCGAATATTGTGGCTGCGAGACGAAGGCCGCGTTCGATACCTGGGTCCACAAAGGGATCGTGCCGGGACCCATCCCCGGGACAAACCGTTGGGACCGAAAGGCAATCGATTTCGCACTCGACAGGGCATCGAACCTCGCGACCGAGGCGGATAAGCGCAATCCGCTGGAAGAATGGTTGGCAGCGCAGGCCGGCCGGCGGAGTAAGTAGGACCCGTATGAGTTCAAGCCTCTACTGGACCTGAACCCCGAATTTTGGACTTACCCAGAGAGCCGATGCTTGTCGCATGTGGGGCGCGTTCCCTTAACGGCTTAGCCGATCTCAATCCGGGGAATCGCCGCAATCAAGCGAGCCATGGCCGTCACCGTCACGTCTCCGTATTTCTCGCCGGCCGTTCGTGGCGCGTGACCTTGGATAGCATCCACGATTCGGTGATCAATACCCAGATTGCGGCTGATCGTTTTGAGGCGGTGCCGCCATCCGTGGTTAGGTTGCACGCGCTTATCCTTTACGACCGTTCGAACGAAATCGACGACGCGCTTGTAACTGCCTTTTGCGAACAGCGGGCCATCGGCAGAGTTCTCAACGAAGTGCAGCAGGCCCAAGGCGATCAGGTGCTGATGTACTGGCACCAGCCGATACGTCCCTGACTTGATGCTGCCTGCCAATGGATTGAGATCGAAGATGTGGTGCCCGGCTTCTTCGCGGACATCTTCCTTGCGAAGTTGCAACGCCTCGGCAATCCGGCAACCAGTGTATGCAGCTATGAGGGGGCCCCACTGCTTGGCCGCCGCAGTCCGAGCGTCCTCTTTCGGCTTCTGCACACATGCAATGCAGGCCTTGAATATCGCCTTGGCTTCGTCATCGGTAAATCCCTTCGACCGAGTCAACTTTTTCTTTTCCGACTTGATCTTGACGGCATCGGCCGGATTTTTGGTGAGCTTCCGATTATCAACTGCCCAGCCGAACACTGATCGTATTCCGGGCAGATCACCGTCCTTCAGGCTCTTGGCAGTCACCACCTTGAGCCGGGCATCCTTGAACGCCAGCATGTCTTGGTCAGTCACGCGGCCGGCGTCATCATGACCCAGTTGCTTCACCAGCCGGCCTATGGCTCCGCTGTAGGTGTCGTAGGTTTTTTGCGAGCGGCCGGTGGCCTTGGCTTCCTGCCACCACAGATCAAGCAGACCGGTGATCGTATGCTTTGGTTTGACCGCAGCCACAGTTTCGATAGACGGAAAGCGAAGCGCTTTGATGTCGGGGGTATAGTCACCTTGCGCATTTCGACGTAGCTGCCAGCCAGCATCCAAGCTGGCTGTCCCCACAAGACGCAGGAACCGCCGTCGATCATTCGGGCTTAGGCGGATGCGCTGGCGGATTAGAATCCAGTCCGCGAGAAGCCCGAACCGATCTTCCAGGGCGTCGTACTGATCGGCCGGCAAGCTGTTCACTGCCTCCGTGAGATCACCCTCGCCAAGAAATTCCCTCGCAACGCTCTCTTCGTTCGGCATCAATGCGGCGGGCGGGGGATTCTTGATGCGCCCTTCAAGCGCCGCCCTGTGCAGGGCTTTGTGGTATGACCACGCGGACGGTTCGCCAGGGTTGTCTCCATGGATTTCCTGATAGAGCAGGTACGTACCGCCGCTCAGCGCAACCATGTCCTTGTGTGACAAGGTGACTGGATCAGCTTCGGTCAATTCAAAAAGCCGCCGGAAGTGATCAAGTGCGTTGGCCTGTCTAGCCGCTGCAATGGTCCGGTCATCTGTCTCGAGGCTGAACGCCACGTCGCTACCGATCGTCACCGTCTTGATGAAGGGTCGGTCGCTATCGTGGCCAAGGCTGAGCAAGACGCGCTTGCCGCGTAGCTCAGAGACGACCTTGGCGGGGACGCGAACGCGGAACTGTGGAAGGCTAGATCGGGCGCGTTTGGACATTGAGAAATTCAAGGAAACCATTGGTCTGTGTGGCACTCTTGTGTGGCACTCAGGACCGAATTTCCAATAAAATCAATGTTCCCAACCGAATAGATGGTGCTGCCAGACAGGATTGAACTGTCGACCTCTCCATTACCAATGGAGTGCTCTACCACTGAGCTACGGCAGCATGCCCGGTATCGGGGAATCGGCCAAAAGGCTCCCCACTCGGCGGCCGGTTCTTGCCACAAGGGCCCCTCTGGCGCAAGCATGCGGGCGGGTCTGGAAGGGGCCAAATGGGGCAAAAATCAGCGCTGGCCGCCGGCGAACCGGGGCAAGTCGGGGCTGATCCGGTTCCCGACGGCGCCTAGCCGCCGAATCATGGCCCGAATGGCTTCGCCGGCCGGGCTTGCTGCTGACGAGAGCGGCGGCCGCGATCAACAGGCGATTGCAACCCGGCGCCACCAAACACACTATGTCCGGCGATGCCGCTCGGAGTCGCGGCAGATCTGCTTCGGTTGAGGTAATTTGGACGGACTTGCGATGACGGGCGAGCAAGGCAGGGGCGCCGGCAAGACCGGCGCGGATACGAAGGATTCACGACGCGACCGGCTCAAGCTGGCGCTCCGCGAAAATCTCAAGCGGCGCAAGTCCCAGGCGCGAGGGCGCAGCGATGCCGACGCCGCATCTTCCGAAAGCTCCGATTCTCCCCTAGATGACGCCAGCGGAGAAAAGCCGGGCTCATAACGTCGCGACAAAATTCGCTCACGTCGCTCTGGCATGCCCTCTGCATCGTGTCTGTTTATTTTTTGGGCGGCGACAATGAGCGCAGATATCACGGTAGACCCAGCGGCGGACTCCAGTGCTTACACCTTTCCGCGTCACGAACAGACCTTCCCGACGCTGACCGGGCCGGAAATCGAGCGCATGCGCCGGTTCGGCGAGCCGCGCAGCTTCCGCGACGGCGAAGCCCTGTTCGAGACCGGCAAGGTCGGCCCCGGCATGTTCGTGGTGCTGTCGGGCACGGTCGCCATCACCCAGCGCGACGGCCTCGGGCACGTTACGCCCGTCATCGATCAGGGGCCGGGGCAGTTCCTCGCCGAGATCGGCCAGCTTTCCGGTCGCCTCGCGCTGGTCGACGGCCATGCCGACGGTGACGTCGAGACGCTGCTGCTCCCGCCCGATCAGTTGCGTGCGCTGCTGATGGCCGAAGCCGAACTCGGCGAGCGGATCATGCGCGCGCTGATCCTGCGCCGGGTCAACCTGATCCAGGGCGGCGCCGGTGGTCCGGTGCTGATCGGGCCGGCCTCGCTGGGCGAGATGGCGCGGCTGCAGAATTTCCTGGCGCGCAATGGCCAGCCGCACCACGTGCTCGATCCCGCCACCGACAAGGACGCCGCCGATCTCGTCGCGCGTTATGTCACTTCGCGCGCGGACCTGCCGCTGGTGGTCTGCCCGGACGGCCGGGTGCTGCGCAATCCGACGGAGGCCGCGATCGCCTATGCGATCGGCATGATCGGCGACCACGACCACGAAAAGCTCTATGACGTCGCAGTCGTCGGCAGCGGGCCCGCGGGACTTGCGACCGCCGTCTATGCGGCTTCCGAAGGATTGTCGGTCGCCGTGTTCGACGCGCGCTCGTTCGGCGGCCAGGCCGGCGCCAGCGCCAGGATCGAAAACTATCTGGGTTTCCCGACCGGCATTTCCGGCCAGGCGCTGGCCGGGCGCGCCTTCAACCAGGCGCAAAAGTTCGGCGCCAACATGCTGATCCCGGTCTCGATCCAGTCGCTCGATTGCAGCCGCGCCGATGGCGTCTTCGGGCTGGCGACCGACTGCGGCAAGTCGATGCGCGCCAGATCCGTCGTGGTGGCGAGCGGGGCACGCTATCGCCGGCCCGAGATCGAAAATCTGGACAAGTTCGAGGGGCGCGGCGTCTGGTACTGGGCCTCGCCGATCGAGGCCAAGCTGTGCTCCGGCCAGGATGTCGTGCTGGTCGGCGGCGGCAATTCGGCAGGGCAGGCCGCGGTGTTCCTGTCCGGCCATGCCCGCAAGGTCTACATGGTCATCCGCGGCGGCGGGCTCGGGGCCAGCATGTCGCGCTATCTGATCGAGCGCATCGAGGCGACCGATAACATCGAACTGATGTTCAATGCCGAAGTGGTCGGCCTCGAAAGCGATGACAACGCCGCGCTGGCGCGCGTGCACTGGCGGAGCCGGCTCGCGCCGGATGAGGTGCAGGCCCTGGATATAAGCAACCTCTTCCTGTTCGTCGGCGCCGATCCGGCTACCGGCTGGCTCGATGGCTGCGGCGTGATGGTCGACCGCGGCGGCTTCGTGGTGACGGGCGCGCAATGCTCGCAGCAGGATGGGCGGCAGGCCTCGACGCTGGAAACCTCGGTATCGGGCGTGTTCGCGGTCGGCGACGTGCGCTCGGGCTCGGTCAAGCGCGTCGGCGGCGCGATCGGCGAGGGGGCGCAGGTGGTGGCTGCCCTGCACGGCTTTCTCGCCGATGCGATGAAGCCGTCGCTTTGACGCGGCCTGGAGGGAAGCGATGACGACCAGAGGCTGCAGCCATATCGCCGGCATTCAGACCGTCACCCCGAGCGCGCTCGGCTGCGAGGAATGCCTCAAGAGCGGCAGCCGATGGCTGCATTTGCGGATCTGCCGCACCTGCGGCCATGTCGGCTGCTGCGACGATTCCCCGAACAAGCACGCGACGGCGCATTTCCACGCCACCGGCCATCCCGTGATCGAAGGCTACGATCCGCCGGAAGGCTGGGGTTGGTGCTATGTCGACAAGGTGCTGTTCGATCTCTCGAACCGAAAAACTCCACACAACGGACCGATACCGCGCTACTACTGACTGCTCCTTCAACGAGAATGAGGAATCTCACGTGCAAGGTTTGCCCAGGACGCTACGCGCCATCGCTTCTGTCATGTGGATGGCGTTATTGGTCGCATTGATCCCTTCGGGCGGGTCGTTCGCAGAGTCGCTTCAAAACAAATTTGCGCCGCAAAGCAAGTTCGCCGACGTCAACGGCGTCAAGCTGCACTATCTGGTTGCCGGCAAGGGGGACCCCGTTGTGCTGTTGCATGGCTTTGCCGAAACCAGCCATATGTGGCGGCCCCTGATCGCAAAACTTTCCGATAAGCACACCGTGATCGCTCCCGACCTGCGCGGCTTCGGACGGTCGTCGGCGCCGGAGGGCGGATACACCAAGAAGGCGATGGCGCAAGACATCCACGCATTGGTGAAAAGCCTCAAATACGACCGTATCCGGCTGGTTGGTCACGATATCGGACTGATGGTCGCCTATGCCTATGCGGCGCAATATCCGGACGAAGTCGACCGGGTCGTGCTGATGGAGGCGTTCCTGCCCGGTGTGGGCGAGTGGAATAACGTGTTTCTGCTCCGCGATCTCTGGCATTTCCACTTCTTCGGCAAGACCCCGCTTGCGCTGGTCACCGGCCGCGAGCGCATTTATCTCGAACATTTCTGGAACGACTTTGCCGCCGATGCCACGAAGTCCGTGCCCGAGGCCGATCGTCAATTCTACGCCAAGGAGTATGCCCGGCCCGGTCACATGAAGGCGGGGATGGAGGTTTTCCGCGCATTCCCGCAGGATGCGGTCGAGTTTGCCGAGCTTGCGAAGACCAAATTGTCGATGCCGATGCTGGTGCTGTCGGGCGAGAAAGCCGGCGGTCCGTTCCTGATCGAACAAGGCAGGATGGTCGCCACCAATGTCGAGGGCGTGCTTATTGAGGGCCGAGGGCACTGGCTGATGGAAGAAGCGCCTGCTCAGGTCATCCCCAAACTGGTCGAGTTTCTCAACCGCTGAAATTGGCCGGGGCTTTGCCGCCTTGTGTGACAGTGGTGCTAATATTTCGTGCATCATACTACTTTCGTTGATGCGTCGTTCCTCCGCGCACATGCCTGCATTGCCCGGCCTGCGCGCGAAGCGTGTGGAAATTCTCCGCAGCCCGTCGTACCTTCTGGAAGTTTTCCAACCTGGAAGTTTTCCAATCGAGGGGCGCATCGATGATTTTGGGGATGAGTGTAGCGACGTTCGTGCTGGTCCATGTGGTGATCAGCCTGATTGCGATCATCGCGGGTTTGATCGTGATGTTCGGAATGCTCGGCTCCAACCGGATGCCCGCCTTGACCGCCATCTTCCTGCTGTTCACGTTTCTGACCAGCGCTTCTGGCTTTGTGATTCCGCCGCTGCTGACCGAGACGTTTCTGCCTTCGCACCTGTTCGGTATCCTCTCCTTCATCCTGCTCGCCATCGCCGGCATCGCCCTTTACGTCATGAATCTCGGCGGCGCGTGGCGATGGATCTATGCGGTGACCGCGCTGCTCTCGCTGTATCTCAACGTCTTCGTGCTGGTGACCCAGAGCTTCCTCAAGATCCCCGCATTGTCGGCGCTGGCGCCGGGCAACCCGCCCGCCGGACCGGTCTTCGCGGTCGCGCAGGGCGTCGTGCTGGTATTCTTCGTCATCATGATCATCGGCGCCTGCCGGCGCTTCCGGCCGAAGTGAAACTTGCCAGACCATCCGCGTCATTTCAGCGCGATGAAGCGCGTGTACCGGAATGACGGCGTAACAGGAGGACACATCCCATGCCTACCATCACGACAAAAGACGGCGTCGAAATCTATTACAAGGATTGGGGCAAGGGGCAGCCGATCGTGTTCAGCCATGGCTGGCCGCTGTCGGCCGATGACTGGGACACCCAGATGGTGTTCTTCGTCAACAACGGCTTTCGCGTCATCGCCCATGATCGCCGCGGCCACGGGCGCTCCAGCCAGGTCAGCGATGGCCACGACATGGATCATTACGCGGACGATCTCGCCGCCGTCACCGCGCATCTCGACCTCAAAGGCGCCGTTCACGTCGGCCATTCCACCGGCGGCGGCGAGGTGGTGCATTACATCGCCCGCCACGGCGAGAGCCGGGTAGCGAAGGCCGCGATCATCAGCGCGGTGCCGCCGCTGATGGTGCGGACGCCGGCCAACCCCGGCGGATTGCCGAAGGAAGTCTTCGACGGACTTCAGGCGCAGCTCGCGGCGAGCCGCACGCAATTCTATCGCGATCTCGCCGCCGGTCCTTTCTACGGCTACAACCGGCCGGGCGCCAAACCTTCCGAAGCCGTCATCGAGAACTGGTGGCGCCAGGGCATGATGGGCGGTGCGAAGGCGCATTATGACGGCATCGTCGCCTTCTCGCAGACCGATTTCACCGAGGACCTCAAGAAGATCACCGTGCCCGTATTGGTCATGCATGGCGACGACGACCAGATCGTGCCCTACGCGGATTCCGCGCCGTTGTCGGCGAAGCTTCTGAAGAACGGCACGCTGAAGACCTACAAGGGTTTTCCGCACGGCATGCCGACCACGGAAGCCGCCACGATAAACGCCGACCTGCTCGCGTTCATCACGGGATGAGCGGAGCTCACCCTGACATGAAGGTCATCCTGTTCGGCGCTACCGGCATGGTCGGGCAGGGCGTCCTGCGCGAATGCCTCATCGATCCCGGCATCACCGAAGTGCTGGCGGTCGGGCGCAGCCCGACCGGGGTGCAGCATGCCAAGCTGCGCGAAGTCCTGCATGACGATTTCACGGATTTCTCGAAGATCGAGTCGCAGCTTGCCGGGTTTGACGCCTGCTTCTTCTGCCTCGGCGTCTCCTCGATCGGCATGGATCCGGAGCGCTACCGGCATCAGACCTACGACGTCACCATGGCGGCGGCAACAACGCTGGCGCGGCTCAACCCCGGCATGGTGTTCACCTATGTCACCGGCAAGGGCAGCGATACAACCGAGCAGGGCCCGCTGCGCTGGGCGCGCGTGAAGGGCAAAACCGAAAACGATCTGTTGAAGCTGCCGTTCAAGGCGGCCTACATGTTCCGGCCATCAGGCATCCAGCCGCTGCACGGCGTTCGCTCGAAGACCGCGTGGATCAACGCAGTCTACGCCGTCACCGCGCCGCTGCTGTCCTGGATGGTGCGTGCTACGCCGAACCACATGACGACCAGCGAACAGCTCGGCCGCGCCATGATCAAGGTAGCGCGCGACGGCTATCCCAAGCCGTTCCTGGAGAGCGAGGATATCAACGCGGTTTGAGGGTCGTGGCAGGCCTCAACGTCGGCCGACGCGATCAACGGGGCCGCCACGGTTCATTGGCGTTCCCGGCCGGACCGCCTCGCGCGCAGCAGCGCGGGCAACAGGGCGCGGCCTGAGCACCACTCCAGCCCTTGCGACACACCCCACCGGATAGTCGACGTATTGACAGTAGATCACGGCGTTCGCCGGATCACTGGTGACCGTGGCACCCAGGACGCCTAGCGCGGTGCTGAGCGCCAGACCGGCGAACGTCAGTGACAATCGAAGCTGCCGCATGATTCTCCTCCCTTGATTGGAGTCCCTGACCCGACTGGTTTTGCACCCGTCTGGTCGGCAGAATTACAGCGGCGGCGGGTAGAGCAGGGTTGACGCAGATCAAGACGCAAGCCCGACGGCGCGGAGCCGGAGCCGGGGTAGCGCGTTCAGGGGAAGATGGCCGAAGGTAAGTGCGTCTGACCAATCAGGGTGACGTCGCATCACGAGACTTCGCTGACGTCGGCCGATTTATCCGGTGATGACACCACGCGGACGGCAAATTCCAGTCGGCAGGTCACGCCGCGTTTGTCGAGTTGACGGATAACGCTTCCCCCAAGCTGGCCTTCGATCAGACGACGCAGAAGGCGGGAGCCGAAGCTTTCCAGGGCACCTGTCCGGACGTCGGGACCATCCGCTTCCAGCCAGTCGAGAACGAGGTGATTGCCTTCCAGTTTCCAATGCACTTCCACGCGCCCCTGCTTGGTTGCGAGCGCGCCGTGCTTCAGCGCATTGGTGGCGAGTTCATTGACTGCGAGGCCCAGCGCCACGCCCTGCGCACTTTCCAGTGAGATGTCCGGTCCGCCGATCGTGACGCGGCCGGGTTCGTCATGCCCGTAGGGCTCGAGTTCGGCCTGGATAAGTTCGGTGATCCGGATCGAATCCTGCTGGGACAGTTTTTTGTCGATCAGATCATGCGCGCGGGCGAGCGCGGCAATGCGCGCAGCAAACACACGCGAGTAGTCCGGCGGCAGGCTCAGGGCAGCCAGCGATTGCGCGGCAAGATAAGCGTTCTTCACACGGTGGCGAAGCTCGTCGCGCTCCAGCTCGGCCTGTGCCAGCGCCCGGGACAGCGCTGCGACGAGGCGCGCATTCTCGAACGCCGTGGCGGTGGCGCGAGCCAGGGTTTCGACCGTCTCGATCTCGTAGCCGGAAGGCTCGTATACTTGGCCCCAATAGGCCCCAAGCGCTCCGACCGGACGCTCGACGCCGACAGGCGCCATGACGAGGCTTCGAACGAAGGTGCCGCTATAAAGATGAAACGGAATCCGTGGGTCCTTTGCGATGTCGGAGATGACCACCGTTTCGTCGTTGAGCATGGCCCAGCCGCTGATGCATTCCGACATGATGAATTTACGGCCCTTCCACAGCGGGCCGACAGTATCCTCCTCGACATAATGACAGAGATCGCCGTCGCGGATGATCAAGGCGATGCCGTCGCATCCGACCAGCCGCCTCGCGCTCACGCGTATCAGCTCGACGATGTCCTCGCTCGTTCCCGCGCGCGCAAGATTCTCCACAGTGGCCAGAAGCTCGCCTGTGGGCGTCCGGGAAACGCCAGCGTGCAGATTGTCCCTCATCATACGTAAATATGCACGGCGCCGGCAGGTGTCTATCGCGGCAGCCCCGCGTCAGACGGGACGCGCCATGCCGCGCGCACACTTCGGGAGCCACTTACTCATTTTGCTAAAATGACGGCGGTGCAGCGCAATGCGAGCACTTCAACAGCCTTGCAATTCAAACAGCCTTGAATGACCAACTTGTAAGCTGACTCTCAACTGGCGAACTCTAATGTTCTGGTCAAATCCGCTTTGGACATTGGCGCGGCTTGGTCTGCCGGACAGCGGTAGGGAATGCAAAAATTGATGCTTGGAAAGAGTTAAAGTCGCACCGCAATTCGGCCACGGAGATCGAGCCATCGCCATGCGCTACGCCTCCCTGTTGCACGCATTTGCTACAGCCAGCCTGTTCACCGGTCTGTCCCTCGGATGCGGCCTCATCCCAGTTGCATCCGCCGCGACCGCCGGCCACGCCTTGGCGGTCGCCGTCGACGATTTCAATTATGTCGACACGTCGAACGAGCCCACCGATCAGGCAGCCGTTCATGAACAGCGATTGCGGGCCTTCATGACCGCGCTGCGAGACGACGTCACCGCAGACCGGCGTTTTGAGCTCGTGCCCTCCTCCTGCGCACCAAAGTACCCGATCAGGGGACCGGCGTTGGGCGATCGGCTGCGCGCGGCGTCGCAGGCCGGCACGCAGATCCTGATCATCGGCATCGTTCACAAGATGAGCACGCTGGTGCAGGTGGTGTGGGTTGTTGCCGTCGATACGACATCCCATCGCGTCGTGTTCCGGAAGTTCTTTACGTTCCGCGGCGACAATGACGAGGCATGGCAGCGGGCGGAGCGCTTTGTATCGGAGGAGGTCCGTGACCGGCTGCTTGAAGGTAGATCGCAGCAATAAGCCGCGCATCTGCTTTTGCTTCGAAAGCTAACATCACCTGTCCAATGAGTTCATCCCCCCGCTTCGGCCGTTACCTCACCCCGGAATGAACGCCGTCCCGCTCGCATCGGTAATCGTCTGCACCGGTGCGCCGTAGAGCGCTTCCAGTCGTTCGCGCGTCAAAATCTGCTGTACCGGCCCCTCGGCGATACGCTCGCCGCTGCGCAGGAGATAGGCGCGGTCGGCGGCGCGCAGCGCGTGATTGGGATCGTGGGTGGTGAAGAGGACGCCGAGGCCGGAAGCGGCCAGCGCACGGATCTCGCGCATCACCTTGCCCTGGTTGCCGAAGTCGAGATTGGCGGTCGGTTCGTCCAGCACGATGAATTGCGGCTCCTGTGCGAGTGCCCGCGCCAGCAGCGCCAACTGGCGCTCGCCGCCCGAAATCATGATGTAGGGCCGCTGCGCCAATGCCGCGATGCCGAGGCGGTCGAGCATGTGGACGGCGACGTCGCGATCCCTTGCTGTCGGCCGGGCGAACAGGTCGCCATGCGCGGTGCGGCCCATCAGCACCACCGCTTCCACGGTGAAGGCGAATGTCGCGACATGGGTCTGCGGCACATAGGCGATCAGGCGTGCGCGCTCGCGGATCGAACGGGCCGACAGCGCCGCCCCGTCGAGCCGCACTTCGCCCGACTTTGGCGTCAAGAGTCCGAGCAGCGTCTTGAGCAGCGTGGTCTTGCCGCAGCCGTTCGGGCCGAGCAGCGCCAGCACCTCGCCCCTCTGCAGCTTGACGTCGAGGCCGGTGCCGACGACGCGGTCCGGATAGCCGATGGTGAGTTGATGGCCCTCGAGGATCATGACCAGTTCTTCTGCACGCTGGCGAGCAGCCAGATGAAAAATGGCGTGCCGATCACCGCGGTCAGGATACCGAGCGGAATTTCGACCTGGGCCAGCGTCCGCGCCAGCGTGTCGATCAGCAGCAGATAGCCGCCGCCGAGGATCGCCGCCGCCGGCAACAGCCGCGCAAAGTCAGGACCGACCAGCGAGCGCGCCAGATGCGGCACGACGAGACCGACCCAGCCGATGATCCCGGCGGTGGCCACGCTCGCCGAAGTGACCAGCGTGGCGGCGGCGACGATGGCGACGCGCAGCGGCCCGGTGGCGACGCCGAGCGCGCGCGCCTCTTCTTCGGGAAGCGACATCACGTTCATGCGCCAGCGCAGCGCGATCAGCACGGCGGTTCCGATCGCGACCGGGCCGAACAGCGGCAGCAGGTCGGCAACGCCGGTCGAAGAAAGATTGCCGAGCAGCCAGAACGTCATCGCCGGCAACTGGTTGTAGGGATCGGCGAGATATTTCACGAGGCCGACGCCGGCGCCGAACAGCGATCCGACCACGACGCCGGTCAATACCAGCACCAGGATCGGATCGCGCGAGCGCACCGCCGCGCCGATCACGTAGACGATGCCGACCGCGACCAGCCCGCCGACGAATGCAATGGCCTGGATCGCGAACACGCCGAGCGAGAGAAAGATGCCGAGCACCGCGCCAAGCGCCGCGCCCGACGATGCCCCCAGAATGTCAGGCGAGACCAGCGGGTTGCGAAACAAGCCCTGAAACGCCGTGCCGGCTACCGCGAGCGCCGCGCCAACCAGCATCGCCGCCATCACGCGCGGCCCGCGCACCTGCCAGATCACGCTTTCGACCGCCGGCGATATCTCGCCGCGCGGGCCGCCGGCCTTTGCCAGCAGCGCGCTGACGAGATCGCCGAGCGACACCGGATAGCGCCCGACCGTCAGCGCCAGCAGCAGGCCCGCGATCAGCACCGCGATCGCGATCGCAAAACCGGGTAGCGCGGATCGGGCATTTTTCATGCGGGGAAGGCTATCAATCCCGGCCCGCAAGTACATGGTCGATTTGGGCCGGTGACGGCGAGACGTGATAGAAACGCGTGTAGAACTCCGCTGTCAGCGTTTTCAGGTCTTCCGGAAAGCGTTCCGGGTAGAGAATTTTGGCGAGCCACCACAGCCCGATCAGGCGGTTGACGGAGGGCGGAAAATCCACCCAGCCGAACGGCATCTTCGGCGACAGGTGGATGCGGTTGTCGCGCACCGCCTTGACCGCGGCCCAGGACGGATCGTTGCGCACGGTCGCGGCGAACTCCTGATCGATGGTGACGATCACGTCCGGATTCCACACCAGCACCTGTTCGATCGAGACATTGGCGAGACCGCCTTGCGTTTCGCCGGCGACGTTGCGGCTGAGCATCTCGATGGTCTCGACATTGATCGAGCCGCCGAGCCCGGTCGAAAGCCCGCGCGGCCCGCGCGCGTAATAGACTTTTGGCCGCCCGTTCGCAGCAATCGGCTCGATGCGGCCAAGGATCGTCTTCAGCGTATCCTCGGCATAGCGCGCGAGTTTTTCTGCATCCTCAGCCCGGCCGATCAGCGTACCCAGGGTGCGGTAGGTGGCGGCAATGCTCGCAAAGCGGCCATCGAGCAGGGCGTAGGGAATGCCGGTCTGCTCCTGCACGCGATCCGCCAGCGAGACAAAGGTGGCGCTGGTCGCGCCGACGTCGAGAATGAGATCGGGCTTCAGCGCCAGCACGGTTTCCAGATTTGCCGTGTTGCCGCGCCCGGTGATGCGGCCCACTTCGGGCCGCGTGCAGATGTCCGGCAGCATGTAGGCGCACTCTTCCGGCCGGTTGGCGCGAGGCCAGCCGATCAGCAATTCAGGCGCCAGCGTGTAGAGCAGGATCGCCGCCGGCGGTCCGGCCGGAAACACGCGCGACATTTTCGCGGGGATCGCGACCGTTCGCGCGGCGGCATCCTTGATCGTCTGCGCGAGCGCGAACCGCGGCGCAACGAGCGCCGCCGACAGGCCCGCGATCAGCGTGCGGCGATCGATCAACCGACGCCCACCTTCTTCATTGAAAGACTCCATCTCGTGCCGTGTTGCCGAAAATCCATAGCCGGCGAGAATGTGCTGTCCATCTGACATCAGCATGACCAGGTCAGACCAACGGCCTTGTATGCTCGGCCACGGTGGTCAAACCACAAACCGCGCCGACAGCCAAGGCGTGCGGAAGGTGGCCGTTCAAGTCGGCGGGCGTTTGACCGGGCAAATCAGGCAATGGCCCCATCAAATAGCCGTAAACTTCCAAGCTTTTGAATGAGGATCAATCAGTCCCATCATTTGTGCAGAGCAAGAGGGTTTCGGCATGGACCGCATCCGGATCGTCGGCGGCAGCAAGCTCAACGGCACCATTGCGATTTCCGGCGCGAAGAATGCTGCCCTGCCGCTGATGATCGCTGCGCTGTTGACCGAGGACACGCTGATCCTCGACAACGTGCCGCGGCTTGCCGATGTCGCGCAGCTGCAGCGCATTCTCGGCAATCACGGCGTCGACATCATGTCCGCGGGCAAGCGGCCCGGCGACCGGCAGTATCAGGGCCAGACCCTGCATATCTCGGCGGCCAACATCATCGACACCACGGCGCCCTACGATCTGGTGTCACGCATGCGCGCCAGTTTCTGGGTGATCGCGCCGCTGCTCGCGCGGATGCACGAAGCAAAGGTCTCGTTGCCGGGCGGCTGCGCGATCGGCACCCGGCCGGTCGACCTGCTGATCATGGCGCTGGAAAAGCTTGGCGCCGAGCTCACCATCGACGGCGGCTATGTGGTGGCGAAAGCGCCCGGCGGCTTGCGTGGCGCGGCAATCGATTTTCCCAAGGTGACGGTGAGCGGCACCCATGTGGCGCTGATGGCGGCGACGCTCGCGAAGGGCGCCACGATCATCAGCAACGCCGCCTGCGAGCCCGAGATCGCCGACGTCGCCGATTGCCTCAACAAGATGGGCGCGCGCATCACCGGCGCCGGCAGCTCGCGTATCGTGGTCGAAGGCGTGGAAAAACTTCACGGCGCGCGCCACACCGTGCTGCCCGACCGGATCGAGGCCGGCACCTACGCGATGGCGGTGGCGATGACCGGCGGCGACGTGCAGCTGGCCGGCGCGCGCCCCGAACTGCTGCAGTCGGCGCTCGACGTGCTGAGCGCGGCCGGCGCCGAAATTACCGTCAACGATGACGGTATCCGCGTCGCCAGGAACGGTGCGGGGATCAAGCCGGTGACGGTATCGACCGCGCCGTTTCCGGGTTTTCCCACCGATCTGCAGGCACAATTGATGGCGCTGATGGCCTGCGCCGGCGGTTCCTCGACGATAACAGAGACGATCTTCGAGAATCGGTTCATGCATGTGCAGGAACTGGCGCGGTTCGGCGCGCGTATATCGCTCGACGGCGAGACCGCGACCATCGATGGAACCGCGCGGCTGCGCGGGGCGCCCGTGATGGCGACCGATCTGCGCGCCTCGGTCTCGCTGGTCATCGCGGGCCTTGCGGCCGAGGGCGAAACCATGGTCAACCGGATCTATCATCTGGATCGCGGTTTCGAGCGGCTCGAGGAAAAGCTCTCGGCCTGCGGCGCATCGATCCAGCGCATCAGTGACTGACACGTTCAAGCCTAAGGACCCTAGCGAATGTCGGCACCCGAACAGCTCAAACTGATCGCGCTCGATGCCGACGATCTTGCGGTGATTTCAGCCCACGTCCAGGATGCCCGCGTGCAGGCCTCCGACATCGTCTGGCGGCAGGACGAAAAGCGCCTGGTGGTCGGGATGAACCGGCTGGACTGGGAGCAGACGCTGTCCGGCGGAACCGCGCCGCGCCGCTCCATCGCGGCGCTGCGCTTCGACCGCGTGCTGGCATGCAAGTCGCGCAACATCGATCTCGACGCGCCGGAAGCGATGCTGGAGCTGGTCGGGATCGAATTCCACCCCGGCGAGGCCCCCGGCGGCAGCGCCATCCTCCTGTTCAGCCATGGCGGAGCGCTGCGGCTGGACGTCGAGTGCCTGGAATGCGAACTGACCGACCTCGGCACCGACGACCTCGGGACCAGCGACCTTGCGATCGCGCCGGAGGGGTGAAATACCCCCGTCATTCCGGGGCGGGCGAAGCCCGAACCCGGAATCTCGAGATTCCGGGTTCGGTCCTGCGGACCGCCCCGGAATGACGGCGCCAAAGGGTTGACGGCCCATGGCAGCCGCGCCATTGAGCAGGGGCCTCCGACCTGATCCCAAGAAAGCCCATGCCCGTCCGCCTGGATACCCGCAGCGCCGATTTCGGCTCACGTTTCAAGGAATTCCTCGCCGCCAAGCGCGAGGTATCCGCTGATGTCGAGCGCGCCACCCGCGCCATCGTTGAGGACGTGGCCGCGCGCGGCGACGCCGCCCTGATCGAGGCGACCAAAAAATTCGACCGCCTCGAGATCGACGCCGCCGGCCTGCGCGTAACCGCGGCCGAGATCGATGCCGCCGTGAAGGCCTGCGACGCCGCCACGCTCGACGCCCTGAAATTCGCCCGCGACCGGATCGAGGTGTTTCACCATAGGCAGTTGCCGAAGGACGAACGCTTCACCGATGCGCTCGGCGTCGAACTCGGCTGGCGCTGGAGCGCGGTCGATGCGGTCGGGCTCTACGTGCCCGGCGGCACCGCGGCCTATCCATCGTCCGTGCTGATGAACGCGGTGCCGGCCAAGGTTGCCGGCGTGCCGCGCGTGGTGATGGTGGTGCCGTCGCCGGACGGCAAGCTCAACCCGCTGGTGCTGGCCGCCGCCCATCTTGGCGGCGTGTCCGAGATCTACCGCGTCGGCGGCGCGCAGGCAGTGGCAGCGCTGGCCTATGGCACGGCGACGATTGCGCCGGTCGCCAAGATCGTCGGCCCCGGCAATGCCTATGTCGCCGCCGCCAAGCGGCAGGTGTTCGGAAAGGTCGGCATCGACATGATCGCCGGCCCCTCCGAAGTGCTGGTGATTGCCGACGACACCGGCAACGCGGGCTGGATCGCCGCAGATCTGCTGGCGCAGGCCGAGCACGATGCGAGCGCGCAGTCGATCCTGATAACGGACACCGCGAGGCTGGCCGAGGAAGTCGAGAGCGCGGTGGAGTCCCAGCTCAAGACGCTGCCGCGTGCCGACATCGCGCGGACCTCGTGGAACGATTTTGGCGCCATCATCATGGTTGCCCGGCTCGACGACGCGGTCGAACTGGCCAACCAGATCGCCGCCGAACATCTCGAAATCATGACCGCGGACGCCGAAGCGCTCGCCGCCAAGGTCCGCAACGCCGGCGCGATCTTCCTCGGGCCGCATACGCCGGAGGCGATAGGCGACTATGTCGGCGGCTCCAACCACGTGCTGCCGACCGCGCGTTCGGCGCGGTTTTCGTCCGGCCTCGGCGTGCTAGACTTCATGAAGCGAACCTCGATTCTCAAATGCGGGCCGGACCAGTTGCGCGCGCTGGGGCCGGCCGCGATGACCCTTGGAAAAGCGGAGGGTCTCGACGCACATTCGCGCTCTGTCGGATTGCGTCTCAACCTGCCATGAACCGGCCGCCACCAGACGAGGACCAGCACAACCGCATCGTTGCGGTGACGCTCGACGAGGAATCGATCGGGCGTTCCGGCCCTGACATCGAGCATGAGCGGGCGATCGCGATCTACGATTTGATCGAGCAGAATCTGTTCGCGCCGGAAGGCGACGCGCAGGGCCCGTTCACGCTGCATCTCGCCATAACCGGCAACCGCCTGATGTTCGACATCCGCCGCGAGGACGGCACGCCCGTGGTGGCGCATTTGCTGTCGCTGACGCCGTTCCGGCGGATCGTGAAGGACTACTTCATGATCTGCGACAGCTACTATCAGGCGATCCGGACGGCTACGACCGACAAGATCGAGGCGATCGACATGGGCCGCCGCGGCATCCATGACGAAGGTTCGCGGACGCTGCAGGAACGGCTGAAGGGCAAGGTGCGAATCGATTTCGAAACGTCGCGGCGGCTGTTCACGCTGATCTGCGTGCTGCACTGGAAGGGGCAGGACGCATGAACCCAAAAAGTGCGAAGCGGTTTTTGGATCAGTTCATGCGTCAAACAAAAGGCATGAGCCGGCGAGGCGCCGAAAGGGTCGCGGCCCAAGCAAGAGAAGCGTGAGCGCATGGATGCGCCGCCGCGTGCGCGCAATCCGCAGGCCGTGCTGTTCGCGTGCGGCCAGAACAGCGTGCGTTCGCCGATGGCCGAGAGCCTGCTGAAGCAGATGTTTCCGCAGGCGCTCTACGTGAAGTCCGCCGGCGTCAAGAAAGGCGAACTCGATCCGTTCGCGGTCGCCGTGATGGCGGAACTCGACCAGGATATTTCCGGCCACAAGCCGATGACGTTCGAGGAACTCGAGGATTGGGAGGGGCTGAATTTCGATCTCATCATCACGCTGTCGCCCGAGGCCCATCACAAGGCGCTGGCGCTGACGCACACGCTGGCGGCCGATGTCGAATACTGGCCGACGCCCGACCCGACCGACACCGAAGGCACCCGCGAGCAGAAACTCGCCGCCTATCGCGAAGTTTGTGACGGCCTGATGATGCGCATCCGGCGCCGCTTCGCCAGGACGGGTGCCGCGAGCGGTTAGCAATTCACCGTCGCCCCCGCGAAGGCGGGGGCCCATACGCCGTGAACAAGCGATTTGAGGAAGTGCCAGTCGCCACCTATCGCGCCCACGACATCCGCCTGTGATTATGGGCCCCCGCCTTCGCGGGGGCGACGGAGAGATGTGTAGTTCCACCAACCACTTGTTCCCCGGTTGTGGAATGGAGTGCCATCCGATAGGTTCCGCGCGCGCGCCCATCCGATTCCTGCTTCCCCGATACATCCCGCATGCTTGGCCGTCCCAAAATCGTTCTCGCTTCCGGTTCGCCGCGGCGGCTCAGCCTGCTCAACCAGGCCGGCATCGAGCCCGACGCGCTGCGCCCGGCCGATGTCGACGAGACCCCGAAGCGGGGCGAACTGCCGCGCGCCTGCGCCAATCGGCTGGCGCGCGCCAAGGCCGACGCTGCGCTGAAATCCGTGCAGCTTGATGATGAGTTGCGCGGCGCATTCATCCTCGCGGCCGATACCGTGGTCGCGGTCGGCCGCCGCATCCTGCCCAAGGCCAATCTTGTGGACGAAGCCGCGCAGTGCCTGCGGCTGCTGTCGGGCCGCAACCACCGCGTCTACACGGCGATCTGCCTGGTGACGCCGAAGGAGGCGTTCCGCCAGCGCCTGATTGAAACCCGTGTCCGCTTCAAGCGGCTCAGCGAGGAGGACATCCAGGCCTATATCGGCTCCGGCGAGTGGCGCGGCAAAGCCGGCGGCTACGCCGTGCAGGGCATCGCCGGAACCTTCGTGGTCAAGATGGTCGGCTCCTACACCAACGTCGTCGGCCTGCCGCTCTACGAGACGATGACGCTGCTGGGCGGCGAGGGTTTTCCGATCCGCTTCGGCTGGCTCAATGCCAGCTGACCCGCCCGACGATGCCGGCAAGGGCATCGAAAGGGCATCGAAGGTGCCGGCCAAACCCTGCCCGGAATGCGGCAAGCCGGCCGACCAGGCCACGCTCCCGTTCTGTTCCAAACGCTGCCGCGACGTCGACCTGAACCGCTGGCTTTCCGGCACCTACGTCATCCCCGGCCGCCCCACCGACCCGGAAGACGCGGAATAGGTGTGATTCGCCAAATATTTGGGGATGGGTCCGCAGGCGGGCAGCGCCCGGCGAACCCAAAGCCGAAAAACGGGCTTGCCACGCCGAAGCCTCCGGCGAAGGCGGGTGGACATGCGCTCCCGACCTCTCTATAAACCGCCCGCTCGCACCGGCCTTCGGCCCGTCCGGGTATGCCCAGGTAGCTCAGTTGGTAGAGCATGCGACTGAAAATCGCAGTGTCGGTGGTTCGATCCCGCCCCTGGGCACCATCACTTGCACCCACGCTCAATCTTTCAACGACTTAGCTGCCAAAATTGTCCCACCGTCCTCCGGCGCGGGTAAAAGTGGGACACTTTTGTTCGGGCTTTGATCCAGCGTGAGCAGCTTCATGCCCGACGCGGCGAGCACCTTCTGCCGCGCGGCCTTCGTGTAGCGCGCCGCTTCCTTCATCGTTGACCAACCGAAGATAGCCATGAGCTGGCGCTCCGTTGCACCGTTCTCCGCCGCGATGGCCGCGCCCGCCTTGCGCAGGCCGTGCGCCGAGCAATGCGGCAGGCCCGCTTCATCGCAGCGTTTGCGGAACCAGTTTCCGAAGCCGTTCGAGGTGAACGGCTTGCCAAACTCGGTGACGAGGAAGGCAAGGTTGCCGATCTGCGCCGCCGCAAGCTCGGCGGCCAGTTCGGGCAGCAGCGGGATCGAGAGCGTGACCGGCTTGCGCTTGCGGTTCTTCGTCTGTGTGAGGGTGATCCAGCCGTCCTTCACATGTTGCGGGCCGAGACCGACAACGTCAGAGCGGCGCTGCCCGGTGTAAAGCAGCAGCGCCAGCGCAAGCCGCGCCTTGCTGCCTGCCTTGTGGCGTTTCTCGAACTGGCGGACCTCTTCGAGAGTCCAGCTATGGAAGCCTTCGGAGCCGGACTTGAGGTAGGGCACATCCTTCGCGGGATTGCGCTGGGCAAGCTCGTATTCGACCGCAAAATTGAATAACTGCCGCAGTGCCTTCACCAGCGCGTTCGCGGCCTCGGGCTTGTCGGAGCGTTCGTCGCGGCGTTTGCGAATATGGCGCTGTTCCAACTGCGCGAACGGCTTGTCGCCGTCTCGCTTGCAGATCGCATCGAGAATGCGGCGGCGCACATAGCGCGTCCGGTCGGTGAGGCCCTTGAAGTCCGCTGAAGTGTAATACTGCGTGCACAGCCAGTGCAGCGTGCCTTTCGCGGGCGCGGTCAGAATGGGCCGGTCGTCACTGGCGGGCGTGTTGCCTTTCACCGCCGCCCAATACTCTTCAAGGAATTCGCGGGAGCCGGGTCCCTGCAGCAGCCGGACCTTCCGGGCGCCTCGCTTGCGCACGTAGAGGCGAACATTGCCATGGCGGTCGGTGTCCTCGACCAGGTACTTGAGGCGCATGTCGCCAAGTCCGTCGCGCATCCGAATCTTCGCCATCGGCGTCACCAATCGTTGCTGCGTTTAGTCCTCATCCCATGGGTTTGATGTTCGGGACTCTTCATCAAGAATCGCCTCGAAGGCTTCGTCAAGCCTGATCCGGTCCCAGATGGTGCGGCTATTGATCCTGAGCGGCTTGGGCATGCGCCCGTCCTTCACCAGCTCATCGAACAGGGAGGGCGACACACCAACGTATGCAGCAGCCTGGACGCGGGAAAGCCCGCGCGGAGCCAGACAAGCCAGAACATCTTTTGCACGCTGCATCGACATGGCCGAGCACTTCGGTTGCACTCACCAAAGATCGGTACCGCGGGCAGCGATTTGAATTCCTGCGGCTGGTCACGGCCTAGTCACGTCGCTTCAGCGTACGCGGGTATGCACATTCCACCAGAGCCGTGAAAAGGTGTATTATGAAAAGATAGACGCAGTTTATTTGAGAACGTGAATTTTTATGAAGAACAATAAAGGCCCGTTCGACCCCGACGGGCTCACGATCAGCTACAAGGAGCTTGGCACCGTCAGTCTGGATGAACTTAAGCAGGCGATATTAGCGGACATTGCGGCGCTCGAAGATATTTACAACGTCCAGTACGTGACCGCGCCGCGTCTTAGAATCTTTGTCACGAACGAGTATGGCGAAAAGATCAGGGTGCGCAGGCCGGGAGGCGGCTGCATCTACTACATGGATACGCATCACTACCGGCCTGCCTGCAAGGACTACGATCTATGAGGCAGCCTTGCTATATCGACCTTGCTCAGGCCCGGCAGGTTCTCGCCGAAATGGGCGTGGAGCTGAATGAGCGCCAGATGAAACGCGCCGCCGACAAGGATGTGGCTGGCGCACGGAAGCTTCCGTTTTTCATAGACCCTATCGACGGCAAGCTGAGGATCGAGAAGGGCACGCTTGTTAGAATCTACATGGACGCGCAAGCAGAGGCGGAGAACAACGCCAAGTATTGATTTTATGCTTGCTTTTGCAGGGTGAGGTATGACTCACTAGGATTAATGTCAGATATAAGAAAAAGGGTAGGCAGGAAAGGCACGACTTACCAAGTACGTTACCCGAGCAAAGCATCTAAAACAGGCTACGCCTATGCCACCTTCGATACGTTGAAGGCGGCGCGGGAGTTCGTGGAAAGCGGGAAAGCGAGCAGGAACGGCGGCTCGCGTCATTCCGAAATACGCACAGTCCAACAGGCAATCGATAAGTGGCTGGAAGTCTGCGAGGACGAAGGGCGCGACGAGAGAGAGCCAGTTTCGCCTTCGACGCTGGAAAACTACAGATGGCGCTCGCGCACCATGAAAGACTATGCGTGGAATTGCGAACTTCGCGCGTTGCAGGAAGCCGACGTGATCGCCTTCCGCTCATGGCTAAAGCGCAACTGCACTCCCGACCAAGCGCAGAAAGTTCTGTCCTCTTTCCACTCCGTTCTTATCGAAATGCAACGGCGCGGCGTGATTGCCGACGACCCCGCACAGAACGTAAGCCTGCGCACCGATTCCCGTCACAAGGAACCCGTGCAAATACCATCCATCTCAGAATTTCAAGCTATCTTGCAGGCCGCCGACAGACTGGCGAACTCAAAGAACAATGAGATCGCGAGTGCTTGGGAGCGTTACAGGCCGATGATTTATCTCGCTGCCGATAGCGGAATGCGGCCGCAGGAATACCTCGTCCTCCCCCTCGAAGGGCTAGAAGCCAAAGGCGTGAAAGTTCTGCAGGCGCTCGACCGCAGCAACCGGATCGGCCCGCCGAAAACCAAGGCGGGACGCCGCTACATTCCGGTCAGCCCGGAATCGCTCGACATGGCGAGGCATTACGCCGCGAAGCATGGTGCGAGCGGCCTGGTTTTTCCGACCCGGAGAGAGGGCGGCTACCAACGTTACAACGTGTTCGTGCGGCGCGGCTTTCATAAGCTGATGGAGGAGGCGGGCCTAGTGACCGAGGTGAAGGAGAAGGGGAAGACCAAGCTTGTAAAGCATTACACCCCTTATTCCTTACGGCACTTTTTTGCGTCGATGCTGATCGAGAAGAATAAGGGCCTGAAATACATCCAGACCGTCATGGGTCACGAGAACATCACGATGACCCTGAACGTGTACGGTCACATCATCAGACAGAAGGAAACCGACGAGCTGCATCAGGACGGCGGCATCCTTGGCTATATTCCCAAAGAAACCTGTGGCGAGTCTGTGGCAGATCGCCTCTAAGCCACTGTTTTCATTACCTCGGCATCTGCTTTGGGAGCAGAGGGCCGGGGGTTCGAATCCCTCCGCTCCGACCACAATCAAATCAATAGGTTAGATGCGAATCTCGGAAGAAACGGCCTTTGGAAGGCTGTTTTTGCCACAAACTGCCTGTCCCCGCAAACCCGCAGAAATCCGCCATTGTCCGTTCCGTTCCGCGTCGGTCTGTGGCAAATCTGTGGCTAGGCTTATGGAAACCTTGGCCTGTTTCCGTTGTTCGGCGGACGCGAATGGGGCTGGTCGTCGATGCGCGCGGTCTCTGCCGGTAATTTTCTTCTCGGATTCTCTCCAATCTTCCCTATAATTCCCCCGCATCGACTCGCTGGGGCGCATGGCCGACGAAATCCTGACGATCCGAGAGGTCGCCGAGCTTCTCAAGATCAATGAGAAGACGGCCTACAAGCTGGCCGCAGCAGGCAAGCTGCCCGGCTTCAAGGTCGGCGGTTCATGGCGCTTTGATCGCCAAGAAATTGCAAACTGGATCAAGCGCAAGGTTGAGGAGCAAAGAAGGGGGGAGCAGTGATCACCGAGTACCACGCCAAGCTGTTCGCTCACGAGCTGAGCAGGCGGCATTCCGTTGCGGATGCCGAGAAGCTGGCCGTCGCTCTCATGGATGCCCAGGTCGACCTCAACCCGCATCAGGTCGAAGCGGCGCTCTTTGCGTTCAAATCCCCCCTCTCGAAAGGGGCGATCCTCGCCGATGAGGTCGGGCTCGGGAAGACCATCGAGGCCGGACTCGTCCTTGCGCAGAAATGGACGGAAGGCCGCAGGCGCATACTTGTCATCACACCCGCCAACCTACGCAAGCAGTGGGCGCAGGAGATCGCCGAAAAGTTCTTCCTCCCCACGGCTATTCTTGAGGCGCGCAATTACAACAAGATGGCGAAGGACGGCGTGCGCCGCCCTTTCGAGCAAAAGGCCCTCGTCATTTGCTCCTTCCAGTTCGCCGCGCGCCATGCCGAAGAACTCATGGTCATACCGTGGGACCTGGTCGTGATCGACGAGGCTCACCGGCTGCGCAACGTCTACCGTCCTGATAACCGCATCGGCAGAACGCTTAAGGGCGCGCTGGCGAACGCGCCCAAGGTGCTGCTCACAGCAACGCCGCTTCAGAATTCGCTAATGGAGTTGTACGGACTTGTAAGCCTGATCGATGATTATGCCTTTGGCGATGCCAAAAGTTTCCGTGCCCAGTACGCCCGCCTTATCGGAGACGGCCAGTTCGACGAGCTTAAGGGCAGGCTGAAGGCGGTATGTCATCGGACGCTGCGGCGGCAGGTGCTTGAATATATCCGGTACACCAACCGCATCCCCATAACGCAGGAGTTCGTGCCGACCGAGGCAGAGCAGAAGCTCTACGACATGGTGTCGGACTATCTGCGGAGGCCTTCCTTGCAGGCGCTTCCGTCGAGCCAGCGTTCGTTGATGACCCTCATCATGCGCAAGCTCCTCGCGTCATCGACGTTCGCGATCGCGGGTGCTCTCGATTCCCTTGCGCGCAAGCTGGAGCGCCAGCTTCGCGATGACAAGAATCTCCGTCAGAAGCTCGAAGAGGAGATCGCCGAGGACTACGAAGAATTCGAGGAAGTTGCCGACGAATGGGAGGATGAAGGCGGCGAGCCCGAACTTCTTACCCCTGCCGACATCGCCAACATCGAGCAGGAAATTGTCGACCTGCGGGCTTTCCGCGACCTTGCGGTTTCCATCGCGGAGAATGCCAAGGGGCAGGCGCTGCTCAGCGCGCTACGCGCAGGCTTTGCGAAAGCCCTGGAACTGGGCGCCGCAGAGAAGACCATCATCTTTACGGAATCCCGGCGCACACAGGAATATCTCGTCCGCCTGCTCTGCGCGAACGGCTACGACGGCAAGCTTGTCCTCTTCAACGGCTCGAATTCCGACCCGCAATCCAAAGCCATCTATGAGGCCTGGGTCGAACGCCACAAAGGCACCGATCGTGTGACCGGCTCGCGCACCGCCGATATGCGGGCGGCGCTTGTCGACTATTTCCGCGAGAAGGCCTCGATCATGATCGCGACCGAGGCTGCCGCAGAGGGCATCAACCTTCAATTCTGCTCCATGGTGGTCAACTACGACCTTCCGTGGAACCCGCAACGTATCGAGCAGCGCATCGGGCGCTGCCATCGCTACGGCCAGCGCTATGACGTTGTGGTGGTCAACTTCCTCAACAAGAACAATGCCGCCGATCAGCGCGTGTACGAGCTGCTCGCCGAGAAGTTCAAACTCTTCTCCGGTGTGTTCGGCGCTTCCGATGAAGTGCTCGGTGCCATCGAGTCCGGTGTCGAGTTCGAAAAGCGCATCGTCTCCATCTATCAGAACTGCCGCTCGACCGAAGACATTGAGACGGAGTTCGAGCGCCTGCGCACGGAAATGGAATCCAATATCACCGTCACGATGGAAGACACGCGGCGCAAGCTGCTTGAGAATTTCGACGCCGAGGTTCACGACCGCCTCAAGGTCAATATGAGCCAGAGCAAGGAGTATCTCGACCGCTACGCCCGTATGCTTTGGGCGCTGACCAAGCATGAACTCGGCAAACAGGCGAAGTTCGACGACGACTACCTCACCTTCATGCTGAAGGGTGCGCCAACCGGCATCAATGTTGCGACCGGCAGCTACTATATGTCCCGTCATGGAATCGACGGGCACCGCTATCGCCTCGGTCATCCGCTGGCGCAGCATCTTCTCTCCATGGCGGCGTCGCGCAAGCTGAACGGCGCATCCCTTGTGTTCGATTACACGGCTTGGCCGCAGACGGCGGTTGCCCTCGAACCGCTCATCGGGAAAAGCGGCACGCTCGTTGCGCACAAGGTTTCGGTGCGTGGGGCTGATGATCAGGACCACATCATTCTCGCTGCCCTAACCGATGACGGCGCGCGTCTCGATCCGAAGGCCGCGATGCGCCTGTTCGAGCTTCCCGCCCGCACCAACGGGGCGGCAGAGCTGACCTTGCCCGATCCCGTCAAGCAAACCGTCGAGAAGGAACGAAAAGCCGTCCTCGACGAAATGGCCGCGCGGCAATCCGCCTGGTTCGACGACGAGATGGAGAAGCTCGACAACTGGGCGGAAGACAAGCGCGCGGGCCTCAAGGCGGATTTGAAGGAGCTGGACGAGCAGATCAAGGCGCTCAAGAAAGAAATCCGCCAGACCGGCAACCTGCCGGACAAACTCGCGCTGCAGCGGCAGGCGCGGACGCTGGAAACCAAGCGGGATGAAGCGTGGCGCGCCTACGACGCCGCAGCGAAAGACATTGAGGTTCAGAAGGACGGCCTTCTGGATCAGGTGGAGGAGCGCCTCGGGCAAAGCGTGTCCGACGAGGAGCTGTTCGCCATCAGGTTCGAGATTGTGTGAGGAAGAGCGAATGAACAAGCCGGAAGTGAAACCGGAACGGATGAGCGTTGCGTCGATGGACGTGGCGGCTGAGAAGCGGGACGAACTCAAACGCTGCCTTGGGCAGGCGTTCCCGGAGGTGTTTGCGGAGGGCGGCATTGACTTCGAGCAGCTCAAGCGCGCGCTCGGTGAATGGGTCGATCCCGGCAAGGAGCGGTTCGGTCTGACTTGGCCCGGCAAAGCCGAATGCATGAAGATCATTCAGCAGCCAAGCATGGCGACACTCAAGCCGGTGCGGGACCAGTCGGTTGATTTCGATGCGACCGAGAACCTGTTCATCGAGGGCGACAATCTGGAGGTCTTGAAGCTTCTCCAGAAGGCGTACTTCGGCAAGATCAAGATGATCTACATTGATCCGCCTTACAACACG
>JAESGP010000072.1_pt1 | contig 99994 bp, 88 predicted proteins | sample 9269741 | NCBI WGS metagenome assembly JAESGP01 (sample SAMN15720684, study PRJNA650882) | algae metagenome | isolation source: Desmonostoc vinosum HA7617-LM4 and co-occurring heterotrophs from cave wall | place: USA: Waikapalae cave, Hawaii | collected 2011-05-27 | reverse complement strand
GCGCGTCGCCAAGAACGCGATCTCGACCAAGGTGGTCGCGATGGAGAAGGAAGGCGCCAAGTTCGAGGACGTCCGCGAACTCGTCGCCGGCGCCCGCGGCAAGATGGTCTATGCGACCGGCGATGCCGACGAAGGCATCTGGTCCGCCGGCCAGGTTCAGGGCCTGATCCACGACATACCGACCTGCGCCGAACTGGTCTCGCGCATCATGCGCGACGCGGAGGCCATCATCCAGAGCCGGCTCGAAGCCATGGTGTCGGGCGCGCAACGCCAGGCCGCCGAATAGGCGGCTTGATATCAGCGGAAGAACAATAAAGAGAAGCCCATGAAAGCCTATGTCTACGGTGCCAACGGCGCTGAAATCGCCGACGTCGCAAAACCCTCGCCGAAGGGCACGCAGGTGCTGGTCAAGGTCCACGCCTGCGGCCTCAACCGCGCCGACCTCGGCATGACCAAGGGCCATGTGCACGGCAGCGCGGGCGGCGTCGGCACCGTGCTCGGCATGGAATGGGCGGGTGAAGTCGCCGAGTTCGGCCCCGATGCGAAGGGCGTCAAGGTCGGTGACAAGATCATGGGCTCGGGCGCGGCGGCGTTCGCGGAATATATGCTTGCCGATCATCGCCGCCTGTTCCGCTCCCCCTCGAACATGAACTTCGAGGAGGCCTGCACCCTTCCCGTCGCCATCACCACCATGCACAACGCCGTCGTGACCAACGGCGCGCTACAGCCGGGCCAGACCGTGCTGATCCAGGGCGCGAGTTCCGGCGTCGGCCTGATGGCGATGCAGATTGCAAAGTTCAAGGGCGCCAAACTCGTGATCGGCTCGTCGACGGATGCGATGCGGCGCGGCCGCCTGAAGGAACTCGGCGCCGACCTCGCGGTGGACTCGAAGGATCCCGGCTGGGTCGACCAGGTGCTGCAGGCCACCGGCGGCGAAGGCGTCGACCTCATCGTCGACCAGGTCTCCGGCCCGGTCGCGAACCAGAATCTGAAGGCGACCAAGGTCAAGGGCCGCATCGTCAATGTCGGCCGGCTCGGCGGCACCCATGGCGATTTCAACTTCGACCTGCACGCCGCGCGCCGCATCAACTATATCGGCGTCACCTTCCGCACCCGCACCATCGAGGAAATCCGCGAAATTTACGACGAGGTCCGCAAGGACATCTGGGGCGCGGTAGAATCGCGAAAGCTGCAACTGCCGATCGACAAGGTCTATCCCTTTGACGAGATCGGCAAGGCGTTCGAGCACATGGAAGCCAACAAGCACCTCGGCAAGATCGTGGTGGCGCTGTAGGCTGCCGATCGCATCCCGGACGCGGTGCCGCGCGTAAGCGCGGCTTCGCAGCGCCGGGACCTGTCGGACATGGCTCGGCGTTATAACACGCACTTCAAAAATTGAACGTCGTCGACAGCAGATAGGTGCGCGGAGCACCAAGGGATACGGCACTGCTGACCGTACGATAGGAATTGTAATAAGCTTCGTTGAAGACGTTCTCGACGTTAGCGCGCACGACGATCGGCTTGCCGTTCCATGGCGACAGGAACGTGTAGCGCGCACCGAGGTCGACCCGCGTCCATGCTGGCAGCTCCTGCGTGTTCGCGTCGTTGGCGTAACTTTCGCTAGTATAGACAACCCTGCCCGTCAACGTCAGGCCGTTCACGAAGGGCGTGTCCCATTCGGTACCGAAATTGACATTGACCGCCGACACACCAACAGGTGTCTTGCCGTTGTAGCTGATAATGGTTGGTCCGACAGAGACGGCTTGCTTGACCACCTCGCCGTCGATCAGCGTCACGCCGCCGAGAACCCGGAGCGTCGGCACCACCTCGCCAAAGACATACAGTTCCATGCCGCGATTGCGCTGCTCACCGGCAAGTCGCCTGGCGGGAAGTACCTGTCCGGGTACCGCAACCGACATCGTGTTCGGGCTGGTGATATCGAACACGCTCGCCGTTGCGGTGATACGGCCCATATCGACCTTGACGCCGGCCTCCTTCTGCTTGGTCTGAGCGGGCGGAATGATTTCGCCTACATTCGAGTACGTCGTGGCTCCAGCAACGACTTCCGGCGCCTTGAGGCCCTCGATGTAGTTCGCGTAGAGCGAGATGTTCTCCACCGGCTTCACGATCACTGCGTAGCCGGGACTCCAGGTCGGAACATCGACGCTCGATCTGGCTGACGTCAGGAGGTTTACGCTCTCCGCACCCGCCGTCTGTCGTCTGGCCCCAACGATGAACTGAAGCCTGTTGTTGAACATCGACATCGTGTCAGCGACGCCGATACTGGTGAGCTTGGTCTGGGTCTGAAGATTCTGGACGATGGTGGCGAAGTTCGGGAATGGGATCGGGACCGGGTTGTACAGATTTGAGCTGACGGCCGCGCCTGCCTTTCCAAACGAATTGTAATCCCGCTCGAAGGTCGAGTAGTTGGCGGTCAGCAAATGGTTGACGGGGCCGGCGTCGACCGAGGCGCGAACGCCGACCTCACCCGCATAATTGTCGTAGACGTCACGCCCATTGAAGGGAGCGGCCGTCCAATTGCCGTTGGCGTTTGTGATGCGCGGCGATGGATAAATGTAGTCGATCTCGCTCCTGTGGTATCCAACCGCGCCATAGGCAGTGACCGACTCGGTCAGATCGACTTCGCCGCGCGTCATCGCCCACGCATCTTTCGGCTTCCATGTCGCCCAGTCAGGCATGTAGTTGGCGCCAGGCTTCGGCAAGGCTGGGACCGGAATGGTGGTGGCGAAAGGAGGACTGGAGGTGAACGTCAGGAACCGCAGCGGCGGATTGAGATTTTCTGCCTGGTAACCGATGTCCGTGGAGAAGCGTACTCGTTCGCCGCGGTAATCGAGATTGAGCGCGGCGTTGCCGAACTCATCGGTCTGCCGGTCAAACGCGGTCGATCCGCCTCGTCCCAAGCCATTGAACCGGACTCCCCATTCCTTGTTGTCGCCGTAGCGCCGGGCTACATCGGCCTGCAATCCGAACTGCGACTTCGATGCGTAAAGTGCGGTCAGTTGCGTGACGTCGAAATAGGGAGCGCTCTTCGTGACCAGGTTAATGCTGCCTCCGATTGCGCCGGCGGGCGGCATTCCGTTCAGCAGCACACTTGGCCCCTTCAGAACCTCAACACGTTCGAGGAAATTCGCCGATGTCGAATAGAACGGCGCCATTCCATAGAGGCCGTTCATCGCGTAGTCGCCACTGTCGTAATAGAAACCTCTGATGTAGAGGCCGTCGACACCGTTGCCGGCGGGTGTCTTGGTTCGCACCGAGGGATCGTTGAAAAGAACGTCGCCGACCGTGCGCGCTTGCTGGTTTGCAATGAGCTGCGCCGTGTAGCTGGTCTGGTTGAAGGGCGTATTCATCACGCCGCGATTGCCGAGAAGTCCCAAGCTGCCGCCGGTCGCCACCTGTCCGCCGGCGTACGGAGCCGGAGGTGCCCCGAGCGTTCCGGTGGACGGCGTCAAGTACGGGACGGGCTCCACACGGCGGGGCGCCGGCGCAGCCGCGCGCCGTTGTACGCGCGACGAAGAGGTCTGCGATCTCGGTGCTGCCTGCCGCGCGCGCTGCTGGCTTGGCGCATCCACCGTGACGGGCGGTAGACTAGACTGCGCGAATGATTTCTGACCGCTCGCAAAGGTTACAGATAAAGCAAGGTAACTCACCGCGCCCAACGAAACAGCGCGAACAGCATTCCCAATTTCAGAAGTCATACTTTCACCTCAACTCCCACGAAGTCGTTCTAACTTCCGAGATGGAGTCGGCGAGTAGAAGTCATCTAAGGTGACGGCGTAAGTGCGCGACGGAGTGCATCTGTGGCAACCAGGCAACGAAACATCGACGCACACCGATCTTGAAAAAGGAAAATTTCAAATTGTTCTAATTCTAAATCATCACATGCGCAGAGCGCGTCGCGTGATGATTTGACGCAGCGAACCTCAATTTTATTGCGGTCAACCTGGAAACGATTCAAAAATGCCGACCGCTTGCTTCAACCTAAGGTTTTTAAGTTACTCGATATGGCGAAAGCAAAGGACATTGCCGTCACTTCCGGCACCGATCTGCCGGCCAGGATCGTCCAGCTGGTAACGAATGCGCCATATGCGTCGTTCGTCGTCCGGCGCGCTTCCGATCGCATCCTGTTTCTTCCAGAGATCGTATCGCTGCACACGAGGCGCGAGCTTTCGGAAATGGCCGGGCTCGGTCGGGCTTCGATCGCCAGGATACAGGCCTGGCTGGCGCAGCACGGACGCAGGCTCCGAATGCCAGGCGAGAGCATCGACACCGTCATCTGCCATTTTGCCGTTCGGCGAACGAACATCCGCCGGCATCGACCGCTGAACCCATCGGCGGCTACTTCGCCATCCGATCCGTACCGCGTGAAGCCTCCAGGACAACGGATCGCAACGTCATCGCGCCTCGCCGGCGAACGCCTGCCTCAACACAGACAGGCGGTCGAGCGCGGCCTGCGGTAGCGGTCCTTTTTCCACGGCAGCGAGCGCGTCGTCGAACTGTTGCGGCGTCGCCATGCCGACCAGGATCGTGCCCATCGCCGGGTGAGAGATTGCAAACCGCGTGGCGGCTTCGGTCAGGCTGGCGGCGAACCCTTCCTCGACTAGCGGTCGCAGACGAAGCGCGCGTTCGATGTCGGCGTCATAGCTCATGGCCGAACCGATCGGCTCCGGCGGCGGACTGGCGATCGGGTGACGCTCGGCCGAGCCCGACAATGCGCCGCCGGCCAGCACGCGGATGCCGACCACGCCGGCGGCCGTGGTCTTGTCGAACAGCCGACCGTAATCCTGTGCCGGATAGTTCGGCGGCAACGCTTCCGCGGCGGACGGATTGAGCATGTTGTAGACGATCTGGGCGCTGTCGAAGACGCGCGCCTCGATCACCTGATGCAGTGCCGCCGTGTCGCCGACGGCCGTCATCCCGAGAAATCGAATCTTTCCCTGCTCACGCAGGCGCTCGAACGCCGGCACCACCTCGTCGAGCACCTGCCGGGCGCTCAGCGCCGAGCCGCCGCCGTTGTCGGTGATGCTGTTGTGGAGATGCAGGATGTCGACCCGATCGAGGCGCAGTCGCGCCAGGCTGCCTTCCAGCGATTCCCTTACGGCATCGCCGATGCGGCCGAACTCGCCGGGCGCCAGCCGGACCTTGGTGCCGACCACGGCATTGGCCGGCTTCAGCTTCTGCAGGATGCGGCCAAGGTTGGTTTCCGACTCGCCGTCGCCGTACAAAACCGCGGTGTCGAAGTAATTGACCCCGGCTGCGATCGCCCGCGCGACGGTGCGCTCCTGGTCGGCAGGGTCGCCGCGCACCATGATTCCGCCGACGGCGCCGCAGCCAAAGCCCAGCACCGAGAGTTGCATTCCCGTCCGCCCAAAGACCCGCATTTGCATCGCCGTTCTCCCGGATGGCTGGGAGATTATGCGATGCCGGTCAGGCATTGCTCAACCCTGTCTGGTAGCCGGCTTCGGCGAAACCGAACCTCCACGCCTTCGCGGGCGGCGCGCGGCCGTCGCGGAATCAGGTGCTGGAACGTGAATGGCCGGATTGGCTGCCCGCCTTGCGGCTGCCATTGCGCCGATGGACATATGCATAAGGGGCGCACAGCAGCATCTGGAAAAGCGCTCGGTTCGCCTGGTATCTGGCAGATGCCCGTCGGCTTTCCGCCCCCTGCATGACGACCTGTCCTTCGGCCGTACAAACGCTCCATCGCCACGCGCGGCCACGCTTTTCCAACAGGGCTTCGAAGACAGGCAATCGATGCGGCATTGCTATCCTTACAATTTGCTCGGTGGTAATATGTCATCGGATCCCCTTGCGGGTTCAAAGATTTGAACAAAATTTGCTGAAAACCGACATAGACGGCCCTGAGGCCGCATGTTTCGCAAGGCGAAAACACAATTTGAGCCTTAAGTAATGGAATATAACTTGCTGCCGTGTGCGCACGACGTGTTGCGCACGGCATGTTGCTCGTGGAATGCCGTTGCAATCTAAGTTTTATTGTTCAAGTCAATCCAACCAGAGCTTGAGACGAGAAGTCGCTTCGCTCTTGTTGGCAAACAAGGCGCTGGTCAACATCAATGTCGTTCCGCCCCAATCACTTTGCGCTCTTCATCGACGGCGCCAACCTGCACGCAACCGCGCGCACGCTCGGCTTCGACATCGACTACAAACGCCTCCTCAGGGAGTTCGAAGGCCACGGCACCTTGCTGCGCGCGTTCTATTACACCGCGGTCCTCGAGGATCAGGAGTATTCGTCGCTCCGCCCGCTGACCGATTGGCTCAGCTACAACGGCTACACCGTGGTCACCAAGCCGGTGAAGGAGTTCATTGACGCCGGCGGTCGCCGCAAGGTGAAGGGAAGCATGGACGTCGAGCTTGCGGTCCACGCCATGGAGCTTGCCGATCAAATCGACCAGATGGTTCTGTTCTCGGGCGACGGCTCCTTCCGCCCCCTGGTCGCGGCAGTCCAGCGCCGCGGCGTCCGCGTGACGGTGGTTTCCTCGATATCGAGCCAGCCACCGATGATCGCCGACGAATTGCGGCGTCAGGCCGACGTCTTCGTGGACCTCATGGAGTTGCGATCCAGGCTCGGTCGCGAACCCGCCGTACGCGCGGAGAGCCCGTCGCTGGTTCGTCGGCGGCAATCGGATTGATCTATTGCAGAAGATCCAAAGGCTGGCCGGCGCTTCAGCCGAAAAAGCCCTTGGCGATCGCCTTTGCAAACACGGGCACGGACTCGACGAGCCGGCCGGCGAACAGCGCACGGTCCGCCAGCGTGAAAACGATACAGAATACCGATGCCGCGACAATAGCCTTCATTGGCCCAGTTAAGCAGCGATGACCTAACGATCGCTTAAGACATTTTGGCCGTCGTCCGTTTATGGCGAGCACCATGCTGTTTCCGCCCCGAGATCAGTTCACTTTTGAACACTTCCCGAGCCCTGGCCATCTTGCCAACTCGTGCGTAGGAACGAACGCACCGATATCGGATTGCATCTGCAAGGGCAGAAGCGGAAGGAAACGAACATGAAGGTTAAATCGATTGTGGGACTGGCTGCGACCCTGGCGCTCGTGAGCACCATGTCATTCGCCCAATCTCCGAACACGGCAGGCGGCGACTCGAAAGCTGGCGGACCGGCAGGGTCGAAGACGACCACGGGAGACAGCATGAACGGCAGCACGACGGGTGGCGGCCCGGCCATGAAGAACGACGGTACGCCCGCCACGACCACGGGAAGTTCGATGCCTTCCTCCAGGGATCCAAGCACGCAGGGTGCGGGCACTGCCGGCTCTGTCGGGAAGAAGGGTGATGCCGCATCGCCCGGCGGCACCATGAAGAAATAAGCAACATGAAGGTATAAGCAAAGAGCCCCGCATCGCGCGGGGTTCTTTCATGGCGCTCCTGCGCGCGCTGCCGCCCGCAGCCAGGCGCTACGATGCCGGAGGCACCGGCACCGAATCGCCTGACCACCGCTCGCGCCCTACCGGAACATCAGCGACCAAAACGGCCGGAGTTCATCCCCGCACCATTGCTTCCGACGGCTTTGAAGCCCGGACCTGCAACGGCGTTCTTCGGCTTCTGATTGGCCTTGATCGCATCGCAGACGTGCTTCGGTGTTGGACCGCCCGCGAAACAGAACGGCGAACTGCCCGCGAATGCCGAGCCCGAAGACGCGATGGCGACAAGCGCGACGGCGGTGAGGCCCGCCAGCTTCATGATATTGGACTTCATGGTGTTGCTCTCCTTTGGTTGGACACCAAACCTCAGTCGCAGCGTCGAGCAGACACCGTTCAATGCGGTTGGTCATGGGCGTGCAATGAGTGTGACCTTCGACACCCAGACCGACACCTTCGGCACAAGCGCGCAAAGGGTTCATGCAACATTCAGATAGACGCTGGAGCGCTGCGGATTGCGCGTCTTCGTCATGGCCGGGCCTGTCCCGGCTATCCACGAGCAAGGTCCACAAGCGGGAGTTCTGGCATCGCACACGAATTCGCGCGACGCATCAATTCAACCGCTATCGAACCGAGCCAAAAAAATCAGGGCCATGCGGCGGCACCACATGGCCCTGATCGATAACGACGATTGCCTGCAAGATTATCGCAAGCCCAGGAATGAAAGAATCGCACCTATGACCACGATGAGTCCGATCAGATAGATGATACCGTTCATGACACCCTCCAGATGTTCGATGAACGGAAACGCACCTCGCGAAAAACAGTTCCGTGCCGCGCTCCTTCAACGACCTCCGGCCTCGGCAATCCCGCGAGGAATGAATATCTCGCGGCTCAGGCTCCCTTCTCGCACTTCTTCAGGAAGCTGGTTTTAGCTGCACCCGAAAGCGGCTTTCCATCAGCGCTTACGGCCTTGGTTGCGCAGGCATCGGCCATGCACTTCTTCATGAACGACGTCTTCGCCGCGCCGGCGAGCGGCTTGCCATCCTTGCCGACAGCCTTGGTTTCGCAAGCGTCCTGCGCGAACGCTGCGCCGCCCGCGAATGTCAGAACGAACGCAGCCAACATCAATTTCCTGAGCATGGGCTTTCCTCTCTTGCAGTTCAGGGCACCGTTCGGCCCAGCCGAAAGATATCCGTCGCGGCACGGTTGGGGCCATACACAATTTCCGAAACGAGATAACTTTACCTGTTGCCAAATGTTCCCGCCTTGATGGATGCTGAAACGCACGCGAAATGCTGCGGCCTGTTGACGGTTGACAATCCAGCGCACCGATCCGCCGCATGGACCGCAAATTTCTGCCCGTCGGGCAATCTGCCGTGTGCGCGTAAAATCGAATTTCCGTAGCGGCTTCAAAGTGATTTGCCCGGTCCAGCCTCAGCGGCAAAAACATTCCCTTTCGCGATTCCCCCAAATCACCCTTACAATTCACGCCATCCCGTCCCGCCAGAGGGGCGTCGGCCATCGTCACGAACGTTGGGACGGGTTGCAGTGGACGCGGCAGCGTCGGGCGCGTGATCATGTTCGCAGGGCGGATTTCCGTGAGCGAGCTTGCCGCGCAAGACGTACGGCGCTGAAACGTACGGCAAAACCGTGTGGTCCTGGCGCCCGTGGCTGGCGTCAAGCTGTCGGTGGCGGATGGTTTCCTACCGGAGACGATCGGCCGTCAAGCCGGCAGCGATGGAGGCAAGAGGAATTCGTCTCCAGGGAGAGCGCGGCATAAGCCGTAAAACCACTGCGCAGGGAATGCCGGAATGCTCCGACTGTACCTGTATGCTCGTGTGCGCAACTCTTCGCACTTATTGCACGCGAGACCGCGGGTGCAGCAAGCACCCGGCATTCCCTGCGCCCTCTCTTCGTGGGGCGAAGAATTCGAACAACTCGGGCGAGACATGCCGCGAGAACGCGGACGCACATTCACTTGTCGTCCCCCGCGAAGGCGGGGGACCCAGTATTCCAGAGGCAACCGTGATTGAAACGGGAGAGCGCAGCGTACTGGATACCCGCCGGAGCCTGTCATCGGGCTCGCCGAAGGCGAGACCCGGTGGCGGGTATGACAATCCGAGTATGTGGAGAAATGGCGCTTCGTTCGCAACGACTGTTCTCTTTGAAGCAGTATGGCCGTTTAGAATCGTAACAGTTCGCAACAGCACACCTGCAAGTGAGTTGCGATAGCGCCTCCGCCACTCCGCTTTGATCTTGACCGACGCCCTGCTAAACCGCCGCCCATGACAGGCCCTTCCTCCATCAAGACCAACGTCGCCGCGATCTCGATCTTCGCCAGCGCCAGCATGGCCGCGGCCAAATTCGCGGTCGGCATCGCGATCGGCTCGCTGGCGCTGATCTCGGAAGCCCTGCACTCCTCGGTCGACGTGATCGCGACCATCATCACCTGGCTGGTGGTGCGGGTATCGGACCTGCCCGCCGACGACGAACACCATTACGGCCACGGCAAGTTTGAGAGCCTGTCGGCGCTGTTCGTCATCGCCCTGCTCTACGTACTGGCCGGCGGCATCCTGGTCGAATCCTGGAGCCGCCTGCGCGAAGGCGCGCCGCCGCCGACGCTGTCGGCGATCGCCTTCGTGGTGCTGGCGATCGACATCGCGGTCAATTTCTGGCGCGCGCGGGCGCTGCATCGCACGGCGCGCGCCACGCAGAGCCAGGCGCTGGCAGCTGACGCGCTCCATTTCGCTTCCGACGTGCTCGGCTCGACCGCCGTCATCATCGGGCTGGCGCTGACCGGCCTCGGCTATGCCTGGGGCGATTCGGTCGCCGCCATCGCGGTTGCCGTGATGATATCGATTCTCGGCCTGCGGCTCGGGCGCTCCACCATCGAAACCCTGCTCGATCGCGCGCCGGATGGCGTCTCGGAGAAGGCTGTGGTCGCCATCCGCAACGTGCCCGGCGTGGTCGACGTCGAACGCCTGCGCGTTCGCATGGTCGGGCCGACCTATTTCATCGACGCCATCGCAAAGGTGCCGCGCACCTACCCGATCGACCGCGTCGAGGCGATCAAGAAGACGGCGCAGCAGGCCGTCAGCGAAGCGCTTGGCGACGCCGACCTGACGTTCACCGCCGTGCCTGTCGCGCGCGACAATGAGAGCGTGCGCGAACGGATCATGGTGATCGCCCGCAATTCCGGCCTCGCCGTCCACCACGTCACGGTACACGACCTCGGCGGCAAGCTGACGGTCAGCATCGACCTCGAAGTCGACGGCGACATGGAACTCAACGCCGCGCACGACATCGCCCATGACCTGGAGCGCAGCATCCGCGAGGATTTCGGCGAGGACGTCGAGGTCGACACCCATATCGAGCCGCTGGAGCCGGAACTGCCGCATGGCACCGACGCTGCGCCCGAACGCGTCGAGACCATCAAGGCCGCGCTGTCACGCTTTGCCGGCGATGGCGCGATTCACGACATCCACAACGTGCGGGTCCGCGACACCGACGCCGGCGAAATCGTCAACTTCCACTGCCGCGCCGCGCCGTCGATGAGCGTCATCAAGGTTCATGAGAAAGTCGACGAGATCGAGCGCGCGCTGCGTCGCGCGTTCCCGACCATCAAGCGCGTCATCAGTCACGCCGAGCCACAGCGCATGTGACGTCGCGCTTCGTTCCCGTTTCGGACTCGCTTTCGGCGGTTCAATTTCGCGTTGGACAAGATTTATTTCGCGTTAACAATTCGTTGACTCTCGACAGCCCCAAAAATCTGGATTCAAATCGCTATGATTCGGAAGACATGGGGTTCTTCCGGAAATTGTGTGCAAAGAGCCTTCGGCGGGGGTCTAGAGCATGACGCGCGCGCATGCGGCGAACGCGTGCGTCCAATCCGATTCGATCAAGGGATTGGCGCAGTCGATCGCGAAGCCTGCCTATCACCGGCTCCTCACCGCAGAGCCGGCGCTTCGCCGCGCCGTGCCGACGCTCATCATTGCGTTCCTGATCACCATCTGCCTCGGCGCGTTCGTCCAGGTGATCGACCAGAGCCGGCAGAAGCGCGCCGCGATGAAGCGCGACGTCTCCGCCCTCACCGATCTATTGACCGAACGCCTCGACCGCCTCGCTTCCTCGCGGCAGGACCGCGCCGCCAGCTTCGAGCGGCTGCAGAGCCTGCTGCCTGACATGATTCCGAACTGGGCTGTCGCCTCGGGCCGCCACGTCATCATCACCGGCGCCGACTACCGCGTGCTCGGCCGTCTCCCTGCCCCGAGCGGCGTCGGCGACGGCGAGAACGCGCTTGACGTGATCAGCATGGCGCAATTGCTGGCCGCGCCGGCGCAGCAGGGCGTCGTCAGCGACATTACGCTTCCGAACGGCAACGGTGCCATGGCAACTTCGCGGCTGATCAAGTCGCTGCCGGGCCAGGTCATCGTCGTGCAGGAAAAGAACGATCCGTTCTGGGGCTCGGATGCCGCGCTGTCGGTGACGCTGTCGGCAACCACCGGCTTCGTCGTGCTGATCCTCGGCTTCGCCTTCCACTGGCAATCCACCCGCGCCCGCGAGGGCGACCTCATCAACGACGCGGTGCGCGGCCGGATCGATACCGCGCTCAACCGCGGCCGCTGCGGATTGTGGGACTGGGACCTGTCGCGCGGCCGGATTTTCTGGTCGCAGTCGATGTTCACCCTGCTCGGGCTCGAATCCCGCAACGACCTCCTCACCTTCGGCGAGGTCAATGCGCTGGTGAAATCCGACGACATCGACCTGTTTGCGATCGCCGACCAGATGATCCAGGGCAAGATCGACCACATCGACCAGAGCTTCCGCATGCAGCATACCGGCGGCCACTGGATCTGGCTGCGCGTGCGCTGCGAGCTCAGCCAGGCCATGGCCGACAACAGCCTGCACCTGATCGGCATCGCCGTCGACGTCACCGAGCAGAAGAGCCTCGCCGAAAAGACCGTGGAAGCCGACCTGCGGCTGCGGGATGCGATCGAAACCATCCCGGAGGCCTTCGTGCTGTGGGATGCCGACGACCGCCTCGTGCTGTGCAACTCGCATTTCCAGCGCCTGCACAAGCTGCCGGATACGGCGGTAGCCCCCGGCACGTCCTACGAGACCGTGATCGAAGTCGGCAGCATGCCGGAAGTCCGCACCCGGCTGCAGGAGACCGGCGTGCAGACGCCGGGCGCGCGCACCTTCGAAGCCCAGCTCGACGACGGCAGCTGGCTGCACATCAGCGAGCGCCGCACCAAGGACGGCGGCTACGTCTCCGTCGGCACCGACATCACCCGGATCAAGGCGCACGAGCAGAAGCTGATCGAAAACGACAGCCGCCTGCGCGCCAACGTGCTCGACCTCAAGCGTTCGCAGGCCGAACTGGCCGATCTCGCCGAAAAATACTCGCAGGAGAAGAACCGCGCCGAGGAAGCCAACCAGGCCAAGTCGAAGTTCCTCGCCAACATGAGCCACGAATTGCGCACGCCGCTGAACGCCATCATCGGCTTTTCCGAGATCATGGGCAGCGGCATGTTCGGCGTGCTCGGCTCCGACAAGTACCAGGAATACTGCCACGACATCCTGACATCGGGAAAATACCTGCTCGAAGTCATCAACGACATCCTCGACATGTCGAAGATCGAGGCCGGGCGCATGAAGCTCGACATGGAACCGCTCGACCTGTCGCAACTGCTGGCGGAGTCGCTGCGCGTGGTGTCCGGGCGCGCCGAGGACAAGAACCTGACGCTGGATGCCGATATCGGAAGCACCATCTCCGTCCTCGCCGACCGCCGCGCGGTCAAGCAGATCTTCGTCAACCTGCTATCGAACGCGGTGAAGTTCACCCCGGACGACGGCCGGGTCACCGTGCGCAGCCATGTGCTGCCGGATTCGATCGTGTTGATGATCGCCGATACCGGCATCGGCATCGCACCCGATTCGCTGCGCCGGCTCGGCAAGCCGTTTGAACAGGTCGAGAGCCAGCTCACCAAGACCTATCAGGGTTCGGGACTGGGCTTGGCCATCGCGCGCTCGCTGACCAGCCTGCATGGCGGCTCGATGCGACTGCGCTCGAAGCTCGGAAGCGGCACCGTCGTGCGCATCACGCTGCCGCGCAGTCAGCAAGGCGAAAAGGCGAATCTTTCCGAAGCCGCCTGACCCCCGCTTATTCCAGGCTGGGTGCGACCTCGCGCGCGACCTGCACCAGTGCCGCAATCAGCGGCGTCATCGGGTCGCGCTGGGTAATCACCAGACCGACGCTGTAATCGACGACGGGATCGACGATCGGAATGCTGCGGACAGCATCGGCCAGCCCCAGCGTCTCCGCGAGCTTCGCCGGCATCACGCTGGCCCAGCGCCCGGTCTTGACGTGCGTATAGAGCACCAGCAGCGAGTTCGACGTCAGCGTCGGCGTCGCCTCCGCGCCGACCGAACGCAGCGCGCGATCGATAATGCGCCGGTTCTGCATGTCCGGTGTCAGCAGGCACAGCGGCACCTGGCCGACCTCCTTCCAGGTCACCTGCTCGCGATCGCCGAACATGGCGTCGGGCGCCGTCAGCAGCCGATAGCTCTCGTTATAGAGCGGAATGGTGCGAACTTTCCCGATCGGCTCGTTCTCGGTATAGGTCAGGCCCGCATCGACCTCGAGATTTTCCAGAAGCCCCAGCACCTCGGCCGAGGTGCAGGATCGGATGCGAAACAGCACATCGGGATAGCGCGCGCGGAACGGCGTCGTCAGCGACGCCACCATGCCGAGCGCCGTCGGAATCGCGGCAATCCTGATCTCGCCGGAGAGCTTGTCCTTGAGGCTGTTGATCTCCTGCTTCATCGCACGGGTGTCGCCGACGATACGCCGCGCCCAGTCGAGGGTGCGTTCGCCTTCCGGCGTAAAACCCTGGAAGCGGGAGCCGCGCTGCACCAGCACGACGCCGAGGATTTCCTCGAGCTGCTTGAGGCTGGTCGACATCGTCGGCTGGGTCACGCCGCAGGCTTCCGCGGCCCTCCCGAAATGCCGCTCCTTCGCGAGCGCCAGCAGAAGTTCGAGCTTGTCGATCAATGAGGAAACCTCGGAAAACAGGACCTCAAGGGGTCGGTCCGTTACCCACGAATAGCACGGCCGGGCGGGCATCCATACTTCAAAAGCGGCGGCCGACGCGGGCGATTTGAGGGAGCAATTCAATCTCCGTATCGACTCATTGCGGACCCCTATCGACATTTCCGTCGCGTGTGTTCAAGCCTCCTTCGCATAGCGCCTGAGGGAGGCGCTGAGCATCTCCAGCATTTCATCCCGGACGAGATCGCGGGTGCCGCGCGCCCATGCGGCGGCGAGCGGCAACCGGTTCATATCGGATGCCGCGAGCGGAATGTATCGAACGCCGCGCGCGACCATGCGCGACGTCCATCGCGGGACGATGGCAACGCCAAGCCCGGCCGCGACGAGATTGACGATGGTCTGCTTCTCGTTGGCGAGTTGCACCACGCGCGCATGCAGGCCGGCTTGCGCAAACAGCTTCATGGTGAGGTCGTGACTATGCGGCCGCGACCGGCGCTCCGGGACGATCAGCGGCTGCTCGGCGAGATCGGCAACACTAACGCGTTTTCTCGATGCCAGCGGATGACGTTCGGAGACGGCGACCACCGCCGTCTCGTGCAGCAGAAACAGGAATTCGAGCCGTTTGTCCGGCCTCTCCGGAGGACGCACCAGGGCGATGTCGAGCCGGCCCGAGATCAGCCGCGGCAGCAGCCGGATCGTCTTGTCCTCCGTCAGCTTCACGGTGACGTCCGGCCTAAGCTTGCGAAAATCATGCAGCAGCACTGGAAAGAGTCCGGCGGCGGCGCTGTCAATCGCGCCGACGCGGATGGTCGTCCCCTGCTTCCGGCCGCTGGCGTGAAACCTCGCCGCAAGACTGTCCGCCTGTGTGAGCAGAGCCCGGGCTTCCTTCAGCAGGACGGCGCCATCATCGGTCAGCGTTACGCTGCGCGTCGTACGCGTCATCAGCCTGGTGCCGAGGTCGTCCTCCAGCAGCCGGATGTAGCGCCCGAGCGCGGACGGCATCATTTCAAGCCGGTGCGCGGCGCGGCCGAAATGCAGTTCCTCGGCCGCCGCGACGAAACAGCGAAGCTGGTGCAGGTCCATGGGGCCTCCTTCGGGCCAATTATATCAAATATTTGTATAATCGTATGCCAATTGAAGGGCCGTGGCACTTGGCCGTAGCTTGGCCAGATTGCTGATCCCACGAACGGATCGGCCAACCAGAAAACACCTGAGGGAGCGACCAATGCAGTTCAATCGTCGCACGATCCTTTCCGGCGTCCTCGCCGTGGCATCCATCATGGCGTCATATTCCGCCACGGCGCAGGGCAACTTTCCGACGAAGCCGATCACCATCATCGTTCCGGCAGCGGCTGGCGGCCCGACTGACACCGTGGCGCGCCTCATCGGGGAATCGATGGGCCGAACGCTGGGCCAGACCATCCTGGTCGAGAATGTCGGCGGCGCCGGCGGAACCATCGGCATGGCGCGCGCCTCGAAATCGGCGCCTGACGGCTACACGCTCGCCATCTGGCACATCGCGCATGCGACCGCACCCGCGCTCTACGACTCCCTCAAATACGACGTCGTCAACGACTTCGATCATATCGGCCGGATCACCGACGTGCCGATGACGCTGGTGTCGAAGCCGGCGCTCGCGGCCAGCAACGTCACCGAGCTGCTGGCGTGGATCCGCAGCACCGGCGACAAGGCCGTCTATGGACACGCCGGCATCGGCTCCGCCTCGCATCTATGCATGCTGATGCTGATGAAGGACCTCGGCGTGCAGATGAATGGCGTTCCCTATCGCGGCACGGGACCGGCGATGAACGACCTGCTCAGCAACCAGTTCGACCTGATGTGCGACCAGACCACCAACACCACCAATCAGATCAAGGAAGGCAAGATCAAGGGATTCGCCGTCACCACCAAAACCAAGGTCCCGGCATTGCCCGATCTGCCGCCGCTCGATGCGGGAGCCGTCAAGGGTTTTGAGGCCTCGGCCTGGCACGCGATGTGGGCGCCGAAGGGACTGCCGAAGGATGTCACCGACAAGCTCGTCGCGGCACTTCAGGCAGCCCTCAAGGATCCCAAAGTGATCGAACGCTTTGCGAGCCTCGGCACCGAGCCGGTCCCGGCTGACCTGGCGACGCCGGCCGCGCTCAAGGCGCACCTGAGCGCCGAGGTGCCGCGGTGGGGAGCGGTGATCAAGGCCGCAGGCGCCAAGGGAAACTGAACTGGAACTTGAACCATCCATCAACAACAGCGGCCAGCACCCCTGGCCGTCAAGCGACCATCTGCAATCCGGAGACCATCGATGAAGACATTCGCCATAGCTGCCATCCCGGGCGACGGCATCGGAACCGAAGTCGTTAACGCTGGCGTCGAGGTCCTGCATGCGCTGGCGCAGCGCGACGGCAACTTCAAATTCCAGGTCGATCATTTCGACTGGGGCTCCGAGTATTACAAGAAGCACGGCATCATGATGCCGGAGGACGGCCGCGACCAGATCAGGAAGCACGACGCCATCCTGTTCGGCTCGGCCGGGGCGCCCGATGTCCCCGACCACATCACGCTCTGGGGCTTGCGGCTCGCGATCTGCCAGCCGTTCGACCAGTACGCCAATGTCCGTCCGACGCGCATCCTGCCCGGCATCACCAGCCCGTTGCGCAACGTTCACGGCAAGGAACTGGACTGGGTAATCATTCGCGAAAACTCCGAAGGCGAATATGCCGGCGTCGGCGGTCGCGTGCACAAGGGATTGCCGCTCGAAGTCGCAACCGACGTCTCGATCCTAACGCGCGCCGGTGTCGAGCGCATCATGCGCTTTGCGTTCAGGCTGGCACAATCGCGGCCGCGCAAGCTGCTGACCGTCGTCACCAAATCCAACGCGCAGCGTCATGCCATGGTGATGTGGGACGAGATTGCCACCGAGATCGCGGCCGAGTTCAAGGACGTGACCTGGGACAAGATGCTCGTCGACGCCATGACGATGCGGATGGTCATGAAACCGGAAACAATCGATACCGTGGTGGCGACCAACCTGCATGCCGACGTCCTGTCGGACCTCGCGGCCGCCCTCGCCGGCTCGCTCGGCATTGCGCCGACGGCGAACCTCAACCCCGAGCGGACCTACCCGTCGATGTTCGAGCCGATTCATGGTTCGGCCTTCGACATCATCGGCAAGGGCATCGCCAATCCGATCGGCACGTTCTGGTCATCGGTGATGATGCTGGAGCATCTCGGCGAACCCGCTGCCGCAAAACGCCTGATGCAGGCGATCGAGCGCGTCACCGCGGATTCGCGCTTCCACACGCCTGATCTCGGCGGCAAGGCAAGAACGACGGAAGTCACCTCGGCGGTCATCGACGCCATCCACGGCGCCAACGATTAAGCAGATCTCGCAGCCGCCGTTAACGATCGAAATCGCCTGCCGTTGCAACGATCGGCTTTTCGTATCGCTCCATTCTCGATGGCGATCAATCGCGCTTTGCAATCGCCCCACGGGACAGCTTTATTGATGTTTTGAGAGATTCCAATTCTCATGGGAGGACCATGTAACCTCTGATTGAGAGTGCGGATGACATCGGCTTTCGAACCCTGGACTGAAGCGCGCGGCGCCGAGATCATCGCCGAGCACGAAAAGCTGGAAGGCGCCACGATCGTCATCCTGCACGCGCTTCAGGAAGCCTTCGGCTACGTGCCGGAGCCCGCGATTCCGATGATTGCATCCGCGCTCAATCTCTCGCGTGCCGAAGTGCAAGGCGTGTTCACGTTCTATCATGATTTCCGCCGCGAACCCGCCGGCCGCCATGTGCTGAAAATCTGTCGCGCCGAGGCCTGCCAGGCCGCAGGCGGCGATGCGCTGGCCGCGCGAGCCGAAGCGAAGCTCGGCATTGCGCTCGGCAACACCACGCCCGATGCGCGCGTGACGCTGGAGCCGATCTATTGCCTCGGGCTATGCGCCACCGCGCCGTCGGCGATGCTCGACGGCCGCGTCGTCGGACGGCTGGATGAAGCGCGGATCGATGCACTGGTTGCCGAGGCGCAGCGATGAAGATGCGCATCTACGTTCCGCGCGACGCCGGCGCGATGGCCGTCGGAGCCGGTGAAGTTGTCGCAGCCCTGGAGCAGGCGGCGGACAAGCGCGGACTGCCGATCGAGATCATCAGGAACGGATCGCGCGGGCTCTATTGGCTGGAGCCGATGGTCGAGGTCGCGACGGTGAAAGGCCGCGTCGCCTATGGCCCGGTAACCGCGGCGGACGTCCCCTCGCTGTTCGATGCGATGGCAAGCGATGGCCCGCACGCCCTGCGGCTCGGCATCGCCGACGAGATCCCCTGGCTGAAGCGGCAGACCCGACTGACGTTCGCACGTTGCGGCGTGATCGATCCCCGCTCCGTCAAGGATTATCGCGCGCATGACGGCTACAAGGGGCTGGAGCGCGCGCTGACGCTGACCTCGGATGAGATCCTTGCCGACGTCACGACATCGGGACTGCGCGGACGTGGTGGTGCGGGTTTTCCGACAGGCATCAAGTGGAAGACGGTGGCGCAGGCCAGCGCCGACCGCAAATACATTGTCTGCAACGCCGACGAAGGCGACAGCGGCACCTTCGCCGACCGCATGATCATGGAAGGCGACCCCTTCGTCGTGATCGAAGGCATGACCATCGCGGGCATCGCCGTCGGCGCCACCAAGGGCTACATCTACATCCGTTCGGAATATCCGCACGCCGTTGCCGCGATGAACGCTGCGATCATGGCGGCGCGACGCACCGGCTATCTCGGCGAACGCATCGTCGGATCCGCCCACACTTTCGACCTCGAGGTCCGGGTCGGGGCCGGCGCCTATGTCTGCGGCGAGGAGACCTCGTTGCTGGAGAGCCTCGAAGGCCGCCGCGGCATCGTCCGCGCAAAGCCGCCGCTGCCGGCGCACAAGGGCCTGTTCGGCCGGCCAACCGTCATCAACAACGTGCTGTCGTTCGCGGCGATCCCGTTCATCGTCGACAACGGCGCCAAGGCTTATGCCGATTTCGGCATGGGCCGCTCGCGCGGAACCATGCCAATCCAGCTTGCCGGCAACATCAGGCATGGCGGCCTGTTCGAGACCGCGTTCGGCGTCACGCTCGGCGAACTGATTGACGACATCGCCGGCGGCACTCTTACCGGACGTCCGGTTCGCGCGGTACAGGTCGGCGGGCCGCTCGGCGCCTACTTTCCCCGCGCGCTGTTCGATACGCCGTTCGACTATGAAGCCTTTGCCGCGCGCGACGGCCTGATCGGCCATGGCGGCATCGTCGTGTTCGACGACAGCGTCGACATGGCAAGACAGGCGCGCTTTGCGATGGAGTTCTGCGCGGTCGAATCCTGCGGCAAGTGCACGCCGTGCCGGATCGGCTCGACTCGCGGCGTCGAGACCATCGACAAGATCATCCGCGGCGAGCGCGCATCCGAAAATCTCGCGGTGGTCGAGGACCTCTGCAACACCATGAAGTTCGGCTCGCTGTGCGCGTTGGGCGGCTTCACGCCCTACCCCGTGCTGAGCGCGTTGAAACATTTCCGGGAAGATTTTGGCCCGGCACCGGCCACCCTGCAGGCCGCGGAATAGGAGACTGACGATGTCGTTGATCCAGGAAATCGACTACGGCACGCCCCGCTCGAAATCCGAGACGATGGTGACGCTAACCATCGACGGGCAAAGCGTCAGCGTGCCCGAGGGCACCTCGATCATGCGCGCGGCCATGGAAGCCGGGACGCAGATCCCAAAGCTTTGCGCCACCGACATGGTCGACGCGTTCGGCTCCTGCCGGCTGTGCCTGATCGAGATCGAGGGTCGCGCCGGAACGCCGGCCTCCTGCACCACGCCGGCCATGAACGGCCTTGTGGTCCATACCCAGACCGAGCGGCTGAAGAGGCTGCGCAAAGGCGTGATGGAGCTCTATATCTCCGACCATCCGCTGGATTGCCTGACCTGCGCCGCCAACGGCGACTGCGAATTGCAGGACATGGCGGGTGCGGTGGGCCTGCGCGATGTTCGCTACGGCTACGAGGGCGAGAACCATGTGTTCGCCAAGTCCTTCGACGATAAGTCTGACGGCTGCAGCAATGACCACTGGATGCCGAAAGACGAATCCAACCCGTACTTCACCTACGATCCTTCCAAGTGCATCGTCTGCTCGCGTTGCGTCCGGGCTTGCGAGGAAGTGCAAGGCACGTTCGCGCTGACGATCTCCGGCCGCGGCTTCGACAGCCGGGTATCGCCCGGCATGAGCGAAAGCTTCCTCGGCTCCGAATGCGTCTCCTGCGGCGCCTGCGTGCAGGCCTGCCCGACCGCGACGCTGACCGAAAAATCCGTTATCGAGATCGGCCAGCCCGAGCATTCGGTGATCACGACCTGCGCCTATTGCGGCGTCGGCTGCACGTTCAAGGCGGAAATGCGCGGTGAGGAAGTCGTGCGCATGGTTCCCTGGAAGGACGGCAAGGCCAACCGTGGCCATTCCTGCGTCAAGGGCCGCTTCGCCTGGGGCTACACCACCCACAAGGAACGCATCCTCAAGCCGATGATCCGCGAGCGGATCGAGGATCCATGGCAGGAAGTGTCCTGGGACGAGGCGTTCAACTTCGCCGCGGCCAAATTCAAGGGCATTCAGCAGAAGTATGGCCGCGATGCCGTCGGCGGCATCACCTCCTCCCGCTGCACCAACGAAGAGACCTATCTGGTGCAGAAGCTGATCCGCGCCGGTTTTGGCAACAACAACGTCGACACCTGCGCCCGCGTCTGCCACTCGCCGACCGGCTACGGCCTGTCGCAGACGTTTGGCACCTCGGCCGGTACGCAGGATTTCGACTCGGTCGAGCACACCGACGTCGTGTTGATCATCGGCGCCAACCCGGCCGCCGCGCATCCGGTCTTCGCCTCGCGGCTGAAGAAGCGGCTGCGCCAGGGCGCAAAACTGATCGTGGTCGATCCGCGCCGCACCGAGATGGTAAAATCGCCCCATGTCAAGGCGCTGCACCTGCCCCTGATGCCCGGCACCAACGTCGCCGTCGTCACGGCACTCGCGCACGTCATCGTCACCGAGGGCCTGGTCGATGAGGCCTTCGTGCGCGAGCGCTGCGACTGGAGCGAGTTCGAGGACTGGGCCGCCTTCGTCGGGCTGCCGAAGAACAGCCCGGAATCCACCGCGATCATGACCGGCGTCGATCCGAAGCTGCTGCGCGAAGCGGCACGGCAGTTCGCCACCGCCGGCAACGGCGCGATCTATTACGGGCTCGGCGTCACCGAGCACAGCCAGGGCTCGACCACGGTGATCGCGATCGCCAACCTCGCGATGGCCACCGGCAATATCGGCCGCCCCGGCGTCGGCGTGAACCCGCTGCGCGGCCAGAACAACGTCCAGGGTTCCTGCGACATGGGCTCGTTCCCGCACGAACTGCCCGGCTATCGCCATATCTCCGGCGACGCGGTGCGCGACCAGTTCGAGGCGATGTGGAACGTCAAGCTGAATCCGGAGCCGGGCCTGCGCATTCCCAACATGTTTGACGCCGCGATCGAAGGCACCTTCATGGGCCTCTACGTGCAGGGCGAGGATATTCTGCAGTCCGATCCCAACACCAGGCACGTGGTGGCGGCGCTGTCGTCGATGGAATGCGTCATCGTCCACGACCTCTTCCTCAACGAGACCGCCAACTACGCCCACGTCTTCCTGCCGGGATCGACCTTCCTGGAGAAGGACGGCACCTTCACCAACGCCGAGCGCCGCATCCAGCGCGTCCGCAAGGTGATGACCCCGCGCAACGGGCTTGCCGATTGGGAAGTCACCATCGGGCTTGCCAAGGCGATGGGTTTCGAGATGCGCTACAATCATCCGTCCGAGATCATGGACGAGATCGCGGCGCTGACACCGACCTTCGCCGGCGTTTCCTACGCCAGGCTTGAGGAACTCGGCTCGGTGCAGTGGCCCTGCAACGAGAAGGCGCCCGAGGGCACGCCGGTCATGCATATCGGCGGCTTCGTCCGCGGCAAGGGCAAGTTCATCATCACCGAATATATCGCGACCGACGAACGCACCGGGCCACGGTTCCCGCTGCTGCTGACCACGGGACGCATCCTCAGCCAGTACAATGTCGGCGCGCAGACAAGGCGGACCGACAACGTGGTCTGGCATGCCGAGGACCTGCTGGAAATCCATCCGCACGATGCAGAACAACGCGGCATCCGCGACCGCGACTGGGTACGGCTCAAGAGCCGTGCCGGCGAAACCACGCTGCGCGCCGAGATTACCGATCGCGTGGCGCCGGGCGTGGTCTACACCACGTTCCACCATCCGGACACGCAGGCCAACGTCATCACGACCGACTTTTCGGACTGGGCCACCAACTGTCCGGAATACAAGGTCACGGCTGTACAGATCTCGCCGTCGAACGGTCCGTCCGATTGGCAGAAGGCCTATGACCAGCAGGCCCGTCACTCCCGCCGCATCGCGCCGGCCGAAGCCGCGGAGTAAGGCATGCCCCGTCCGGTCTACACCGCCGATCGGCAGGTCTGGCGCGACGGCCACCTCGGTGAAGGCACGCGCCTGATCCCGGAGGAGACCGCCATTGCGCTGACCTACAATGGCGGCACCTACGCCGTCATGATGGGCACGCCTCAAAACCTGCGTGACTTCGCGATCGGCTTCAGCCTCAGCGAGGGCATCGTAAAGTCCCCCGACGAGGTGAAAACGCTCGATATCGTGGAACTCGACGACGGCATCGAGTTGCGGATGTGGCTGGCGCCCTCGCAAGCCGAACGCGTCAACGAACGCAGGCGGCATATCGCAGGGCCGACCGGGTGCGGCATCTGCGGCATCGATTCGATCGCGGAAGCCGTGCGGCCGGCCGCGGTGGTGACCAGCGGCACCAGCTTTTCGCCGCGCGAGATCATGGCGGCGATGGCGAGCATGCCGCCATTGCAGGTGCTCAATGTCGAAACCCGCGCGGTGCATGCCGCGGCATTTTGGATGCCTTCGCGCGGTATCGTTGCGTTGCGCGAGGATGTCGGCCGCCACAACGCGTTGGACAAGCTCGCCGGTGCGCTGGCGCAATCAGGCGTCTCGGCCGCCGACGGCATGGTGCTGCTGACCAGCCGTGTCTCGGTTGAGATGGTGCAAAAGACAGCTGCGATCGGCGCACCACTGATGGTCGCAGTATCGGCGCCAACCGCGCTGGCAGTACGAACGGCTGACGCCGCCGGCATCACGCTCGCCGCCATCGCCCGCTCCGACGGTTTTGAGATCTTCACGCATCCGGCGCGGATCGCGGTTGCACAGAACGCTGGCGTTGCGGAGGCTACCCATGTCGCCTGATCGGCTGATCTACATGGCCAACCAGATCGGAAAATTCTTCCAGAGCCAGGGCCATGACAAGGCCGTGCCCGGCATCGCCGAGCACATCAGGAAGTTCTGGGACCCGCGGATGCGCAAGGCGATCTTCGCGCATCTCGACGCCGGCGGCAGCGGGCTGGATCCCTATGTGCGCGACGCGCTCGAGACGCTGAAGAAGGCGTAGTCGCTTCCTCAAACTGGCATCGGACTCGTGGAGGCGCCCCTCCCCCCGACCCTCTCTCCGCAAGAGCGGGGAGAGGGAGAAGTGAGCGGCGCCTGCGCTCGTCGTGCTCCGGAACTCTGTTACATTCCCATGATCGCGATGTCCTTCACCGTGCCGCTGACGCCGGTGATCTTTGCGGCCTCGGTCGCCTTCCCGGTGGCGAGATCGATGCTGTAGAGCGTGCCGCCCGCCATCAGCCAGGCTTCGTTCTTGCCGGCGCCGTCGGACCAGATATCGAACGCCGCGCCATCCGCCTTGATGCCGAGCTTGCCGATCGCACCGAGCACACCGTCGTTCGGCGGCGCCTGCTTGATCAGGCCGCCGATGGTGGCGTCGATATTGAACAACGCCGTCTCCTTCGCGCCCTTGACCGAATTGGTATAGGCGCCGGCTACGATGTTGGGCTTCTCGCCCTTGTGCATGTCGCTCTCGGCGTACTTGTGGTCGCCGTCCTTGGTCACCTTGCCGTCATCGACATTGGCGCGCAGGTTCATTCCGTCGGCGCCCATCACGCGCAGGCGGTCCGCCACAGGGTTAAAATCGACCGTCGCGGCGACGCCCTTGGCAAGCATGGTGTCGAGCTTGGACTTCATGGTGGCCTTGCCGTCCGCCGCAATGGTCACGACGGTTCCGTCATCGACCAGTCCGTACAGCATGCCGTCGGCCGGCCGCACGTCGATGCCGACCAGAGCGCCGGAAATTCCGGTCACCTTGACCGAGCCGGTCGCCTTCTTCTGCGCGGTATCGACCATGGCGATGGTGTCACCACCAACCAGCGCGGCGACCTGCGCGGCGCTGGCGGCGGCCGACGACAGCAATACTGCCGCCGAAGCGGCCAAAATCGAACGAAAATTCATCGTGAGGCTCCCTCTGTTGCTGCGATCCTCTCGGGACCGACACAGCGGGTACCGGCGGCATGGCGAAACGGATGCAGCGCATCGAAAATAATTTTGCGGCTGTGCATCCAAATGCCGCAGCGGGATGGTAGAGCAATTATGCAAGGGCATAGACATGACCGGAAATGGCACGATCACGGCGCGCGACCCCGCCGTTCTCGATCAGGAGCGCGAGGCGCAACTCGCCGCCGCCCTGACCCGTTGTGCGGCCGGCGATCGCTCCGCGTTGCAGGTGATCTACAACAGCGAGGCGCCGCGCATGATCGGCGTCGCCCGCCGCATCCTGTTCCGGCAGGATCTCGCGGAAGAAGCGGTCCACGATGCCTTCATCCGGATCTGGCGCGCCGCGGCCGGCTTCGATCCCCATCGCGGCAGTGCGCGCGGCTGGCTCTATGCGGTGGTGCGCAACCGCGCGCTCAGCATCCATCGCAACGAACACCGCTATGATTCATCCAGCGAAGGTGCCGAGGACATCGACTGCGAAGTCGCCCTGTCGCGGCTGCCGGAGACCAGCGCGCTGCGCCGCTGCCTCGAGCAGATCGACCGCCCGCGCCGCGACGTCGTGGTGCTGGCCTATGTTCACGGGATGAGCCACGGCGAGTTGGCGGGAAGACTTAAAGTGCCGCTCGGTACGGTCAAGAGCTGGGTACGCCGCAGCCTGTTTGCGTTGCAGGAGTGCATGGGATGAACCAGCCCGATGCCGATGACGCAATGGCCGCCGATTATGTGATGGGTCTCCTCGATGACGCCGAGCACGCCGCGGCCGAACGGCGGATCGAGACCGATGACGGCTTTGCCCGGGCCGTCAGCGCCTGGCGAGAGCGGCTTGCCGACCTCGATTCCACCGCCGACGAAACGCCGCCGAGCCCGGCGCTGTGGCAGCGGATTGCGGACGCGACAAAAGTCGCGCCGATCGACGCCCTGCCCTCGGCGCGCGCCGCGCTGCGCGGCGCCACGCTCTGGGACGACATCAAGTTCTGGCGCTTCGCCGGGATCGGCGGAGCGCTCGCCGCGCTGCTGTTTGCGACCATCATGGTCGGTGCGTTGACGACGTCGCGCCATCTTCGCAACGACCTGATTGCGTTGGCGCAGAGCAAGCCGGTCTACGTCGCAGTGCTGGTGAACGACACGACACGAGAGGCCGGGGCCATCGTCAACGCATTTGCCAACGGCCGGGTCGAACTCGTGCCGCTGCGCCCGATCGAGGTGCCGCCGGGCCGCACGCTGCAGGTCTGGACGCTGTGGGACCGCGCCGTGGGTCCGAAATCGATCGGCATCACCGGTCAGTCGCGCACGCTGCAGCTGAATCTGGAGTCGTTGCCGGAGACCGTGCAGAACCAGCTGTTCGAGATCACGCTCGAGCCTGAAGGCGGCTCTCCGATCGGACGGCCGACCGGTCCGATCCTGTTCAAGGGCAACGCAGCGCGGACGTTGTGATAGCAGAAGCCGTCGGTCGCGATCGCGGTCCGCCTACTCTCCGCCCACCAGCGCCTGAAACACCCGCCGCACCTCGGCCTCGGTCTCGCGCACCCGCGCCTCCAGGGTCGAAAAATCCGGCGTGTCGCCGGCGCGCGCCATCACGCGCAACAAATTCTCTCCTGCCGTTTCCGGGTTGAACTTCTCGGTGACGCACAGCCTGATGATCTGGGTCAGGTCGTGGTAGAGCCGCGCCGCCGAGCGCAGGATTTCGGCATCGGATTGCGGCAGCACGCCGAGACGCGCGGCGTTGTCGAGCACCTGCAGCGTGGAGACGCTGAGGATTTCCGGCTTGGCCGAGGCATGAACGAGCTGCAGATACTGCGCGATGAAATCGATATCGACCAGGCCACCGGCGGCGAGCTTGAGGTCCCAGATGTCATCCTCGCCCTTCTCCAGCGCGATCGCACGGCGCATGTCGGCGACGTCGTGAGCCGTGCCGGCGGGATCGCGCGGTCGCGTCAGCACGCTCGCAATGACGTCCTCGATCTTTTTCCTGAATGCCGGCGAAGCCGAGATCACCCGCGCCCGCGTCAGCGCCATGTGCTCCCAGGTCCAGGCTTCGCGCTCCTGGTAATCGGCAAAGGAATCGATCCGCGATGCCACCGGTCCGGCGCGGCCCGACGGCCGCAGCCGCATGTCGACGTCGTAGAGCACGCCGTAATTGGTTCGCGTCGTGAACGCCGAGATCAGCCGCTGGGTCAGCCGCGCAAAATACTGCGCGCCGTGCAGCGACCTTTCGCCGTCGGAGTCGGGGCTGTCTTCTTCGAAGTCATAAAGCAGGATCAGATCGAGGTCGGAGGATGCCGTCATCTCGCGGCTGCCGAGCCGGCCCATCGCCAGGATCGCCGTCTCCTGCCCCTTGATGCGGCCATACTGGGCCGCGAACTGCTCGGTGACGAGACCGTGCACGGTGTGCACGATGCCCTCGGCCACGTCGGCAAAGGCCACGCTGGCCTGCTGGGCGGAGACCGTGCCGGAGAGAATTCGCGTGCCGATCAGGAACAGGCTCTCCTGCCCGAACAGCCGTAGACGATCGAGGAAATCCTCGTAGGAACTGGCATCCTTCAGCGTCGCCGCCAAGCGCGTGGACAGCTCCTTCTGGTCCGGCATGGCGCCGAAGAAGCGCGGATCGATCAGCCCGTCCATGATCTGCGGCTGACGCGCCAGCATGTCGCCGAGCCGTGGCGCGGCCCCCAGAATGAGCGCCACCAGCGCGACGAGATCGCGGTTCTCCCGCAGCAGCGAAATCAGCCGCCCGCCGCGCTGCAGAGCGCCAAGAAAACGGTCGAACGCGGTGACGGCATCGTCGGGGTCTTCGGCATGCGCGATGCCGTCGATCAGGCCGGGAATGAATTCGATGAAGGCGGCTTTGGTCGCCTCGTTGCGGAGCGCGCGGTAGTTGCCTTCGGCCCAGTGCTGCAGCGTTCCCGCCACCATCACCGGCTTCTTGAAGCCGAGGGTCGTCAGATGTTCGAGCAGGCGGGCATCGTCCGGTCCACCGCCATAGTTGATCTCGGGCATTCTTTCCGAGCCGGTCGGATCGCCCTCGAACAGCTTGCTGTAGTGCCCCTGCACGATGTTCAGATGGCCAAGCAAATCCTCGGCGAATGCTGCGCGATTCTCGTAGCCGAAGAAATTCGCAAAACGCTCGATGGCCTCGGCGTCATCGGGCAACGCATGGGTCTGTTCATCCGCGATCATCTGCAGCCGGTGCTCGACCCGGCGCAAGAACTCGTAAGCTACCGTCAGTTCGTCACGCGCCTGAAACGTGATCCAGTTGCTGGTCGCGAGAATCTCGAGTGCGGTCAGCGTAGGGCGCACGCGCAGCTGCGGATGACGGCCGCCGGCGATCAATTGCTGTGTCTGCGCGAAAAACTCGATCTCGCGAATGCCGCCGCGGCCGACCTTGACGTTGTGGCCCTCGACCGCGATTTCGCTCTGGCCGCGATAGGTCTGCATCTGCCGCTTCATGTCGTGGACGTCGGCGAGTGCCGCGAAATCCAGATGCTTGCGCCAGACAAACGGTGCGAGCTCGGCAACCAGCGCCTCGCCCGCCTTGGCGTCGCCGGCACACGGCCGCGCCTTGATCATCGCCGCGCGTTCCCAGGTTCGCCCCTCGCGCTCGTAATAGTGCAGCGCCGCGTCGGTCGAAATCGCGACCTGCGTCGAGGCCGGATCGGGCCGCAGGCGCAGGTCGACGCGAAACACGTAGCCCTCGCCAGAGCGTTGCTGCAGCATGCGCGCCAGCGCCTGCGTCACGCGCACGAAGAACGGCGCCGGCTCGATGTCGGCGACCAGCGAGGTGGCCGCGGGATCGAAAAAAACGATCAGATCGATGTCGCTGGAATAGTTCAGTTCGCCCGCGCCCATCTTGCCCATGGCCAGAACGATCAACCCGGACCCCTCCTCCGGCTTGTCGTCGTTGGCCGCCGTCATCCGGCCGCGCGCGACCTCCTGGCGCAGCAGGAAGCGCAAAGCCGTCTGCACGGAAACGGTCGCAAGCTCGGTCAGCGCCGCCGTCACCCGCATCACCGGCCAGACCCCGCCGATATCGCACAGCGCGATCAGCAGCGCGGCTTCCGACTTCATCCGGCGAAGCAGATGCATGACGTCGGCTTCGCCTGCGGCGGCCAGCACATCGCCGGAGGTCTTTTCGATCAGCGCCCGCAGGTGCGGCTCCGGGTCGCACGCCAGCAACCGGCCCAGCCGTGCGGCATCGGCACGGATCAGATCGAACAGATAGGGCGAGAACTCGACGATGCCGAGCAGAATGGCCCTCGCGAACGGGCGCTCCAGCCACGCGCCGATCGCAGCCGACTGCCCGGATTCGAGCCCGGCGAGCCATTCTTCCAGGCGCGCTTCGGCATTACCGGCAGCGGTGATATGCGGCCCGCTGACGAACCGCGCGGCCAATGCAGAGGAATTCATGCCACCTTCTGTGGCACATCCGGCGTTTGAGCCGCAAGCCTGTCACCGCCGGCTGCAATGGCCGGTATCGCCAGCGTCGCGGTCAGCCCCGGATGCGAATCGCCGAGCCTGAGTTCGCCCCCATGCAGCGTCGCAACCGCCGATGCCAGGCTGAGACCGAGGCCGGAACCGGGCAGCGTCCGGCTCGCTTCGAGCCGCACGAAACGCTCCACCGCATGCTTGCGATCGGATTCGGGAATGCCGGGGCCATGGTCGGTGACACTGAGCAGCACGGTGTCGCCCTCGCGCCGCGCCTCGATCAGGATTTCCCGGGTACGTGCGGCGGCGGCTGGGTCCAGCGGCTGCACCACCGGTGACGGCTTGCCGTATTTGATCGCGTTCTCGACCAGGTTGGCCAGTGCCTGGCCGATCAGCTCGCGGTTGCCGTGAAGGGTCGCGGGTGTAGCCTTGACACGCAAGGTCATGCCGTCGTCTTCGGCCAGCGGCTCGTAGAGTTCGTGAATGCTCCTGGCGACGTCGGCGGCGTCGAAATCGTCCATATTCCCGCGCGCCTGGCCGGACTCGGCACGCGCGATCATCAGCAGCGCGTTGAAGGTGCGGATCAGGCCGTCGGATTCCTCGATGGTCCGCTCCAGCGCCGCGCGATACTCCGCCTCGCTGCCGGAACTGGCCAACGCCTCCTCGGCGCGGTTGCGCAGGCGCGTCAGCGGCGTCTTCAGGTCGTGGGCGATGTTGTCGGAAACTTCCTTCAGGCCCGTCATCAGGGCCTCGATACGCTCCAGCATCGCATTGAGGTTTTCCGCCAGGCGATCGAGTTCGTCGCCGCTGCGTCCGACCGGCAGCCGTCCGGAGAGGTCGCCGGCCATGATGCGCTGGGCGGTGCCGGTCATGGCGTCAATGCGCTGCAACACCCGACGCGCGACAAAGATGCCGCCGCCGATGCCGAGAACGATGACGACCAGAAACGACCATTGCGCAGCGTGGGCGACGATGCCGAACAGCCGGCGGCGTTCTTCAAGGTCGCGACCGACCAGCAGGCGGAAACCGTTGGCGAGTTCGGTGACGTACACGAGGGCGCGATGATCCGCAGCGTCCTGCTCCTCCATCCGGCGATAGGCGGTCTCGGACCAGCCGGTCGAAGCCATCACGCCCGGCGACAGCGACCCGACATTGCCGCCGACCGCCACGCCTGCCGGCGTGGTGACGAGATAGAGATTGGCGCCCGGCCGCAGCGCCCGGCTGCCGAGCGTCCCGATGATGCCGCGCAGGCCCCAGCGCGTGTAGATGTCGGTAATCTCGGCGACTTCGACGTTGACCGTGGTGGTGATCTGCTCGGTGATCAGCCTTCGCGTATTCCAGGCAAAATAGCCGAGCAGCGACGCGGCAAACAGAGCAAACATGAACAGATAGACCAGCGTCAGGCGAAACGCGGTGGTCCGGATCAGTTTACCGAAGGCCGTCACGGATCATGTATCCGGCGCCGCGGATCGTATGCAGCAAGGGCCGGTCAAAGCCCTTGTCGATCTTCGAGCGCAGCCGCGAAATGTGCACGTCGATGACGTTGGTCTGCGGATCGAAATGATAATCCCAGACGTTCTCGAGCAGCATGGTGCGGGTCACCACCTGGCCGGCATGCTTCATCAAATATTCGAGCAAACGGAATTCGCGCGGCTGCAGCGTCAACTCGTCCTTGCCGCGGGCAACCCGATGCGAAAGCCGGTCGAGTTCGAGATCCCCGACCCGGTAGGTGGTCTCTTCGGCCGGGCCGACATTGCGGCGCGACAGCACCTCGACGCGCGCCTGCAGTTCGGCGAACGAATAGGGCTTCGGCAGATAGTCGTCGCCACCGGCGCGCAGGCCCTTGATGCGGTCATCGACCTGGCCGAGCGCCGAGAGGATCAGGACCGGGGTGCGATTGCCCTTCTCACGCAGCGCACCGATCACGGACAGGCCATCGCGCTTGGGCAGCATCCGGTCGACCACGAGCACGTCGTAGTCGCCGCCGTCGGCCATCGACAGCCCTTCCTCGCCATCGCTGGCGAGATCGGCCACATGGCCAACTTCGCGGAACGCCTTGACCAGATAGTCGGCGGACTCGCGGTCATCTTCGATGATCAACAGGCGCATTTGCGGTGCAGTTGCGGTCACGGGGTACATGCTTTCTCTCACCATGGCGCGGCCGCCCTGCACATGCAAGGCGACCGGCCATTCTCTCGCTCAAGTGAAAAAAGCGGGCGGTGAAGCTGGGGGACTCCACCGCCCTTAGACCCTTCCGACAGAGGGGGGCGTGTTCTATCGGAAGGTAGCTTGTGGGAGCGGGCTTTGGGCCCGCTCCCCGGAAGGAGCCGTCGGCGGGGGCGACGAATGCCGGCGAAACCCTCCATCTGGATTTAACCCTTGGCCAGCGGCACTGCCACGAAGCGCGACGAACCGCCGCTCTTCACGCGCATGAGAACGCTGTTCTTGTTGTCGGTGCGCGCCGCATCGATCGCTTCGCGCACTTCGCCGACATTGGCGACGCTCTTGCCGGCGACTTCGAGAATGACGTCGCCTTCCTTGAAGCCGCGCTCGGCTGCCGCGCTCTTCGGGTCGACCTCGGTCACCACGACGCCTTCCTTGCCGGCGCCCGCCACGCTGTTGGCGGGGGCGAGAGTCAGGCCGAGCTTGGGAACGCCGGTTCCCTTGCTGGCGCTACCCTTGTCGTCCTGGCCGGTGTTGGCCTTGGCCTCGATCGTGTTCGGTAACTGGCCGAGCGTGAGGTTGATGACCTTGTCCTGGCCCTTCTGCAGCACGTTGAGCTTCACGGCATTACCGGGCGCCAGGCCACCGATGGTGCGGGCGAGTTCGCGCGCATCCTTGACCGGTTCGCCATTCACAGCGGTGATGACGTCGCCGGACTGGATGCCGGCCTTGGCCGCCGGGCCGTTGGCCTGCGGTTCCGCGACCAGCGCGCCTTCGGCCTTCTTCATGCCGAGGCTGTCGGCGATGTCGGCCGTGACCGGCTGAATCTGAACGCCGATCCAGCCGCGGCTGACCGAGCCCTTGTCCTTGAGCTGGGCAATCACGTTCTTGACCGTCGATGCGGGAATCGAGAACGCGATGCCGACGCTACCGCCCGACGGCGAGTAGATCGCGGTGTTGACGCCCATCACTTCGCCGTTGGTGTCGAACGCCGGACCGCCGGAGTTACCCTTGTTCACGGGCGCATCGATCTGGATGAAGTCGTCGTACGGACCGTTGCCGATGTCGCGGCCGGAAGCCGAGACGATACCGGCGGTCACGGTGCCGCCGAGGCCGAACGGGTTACCGACCGCGAGCACCCAGTCGCCGATCCGCGGCTTGGAATCGGACAGCTTGGCGAACGGAAAATCAGTGCGCCCCGCGACCTTGATCAGCGCGAGGTCGGTGCGCGGATCGGACCCGATCACCTTCGCGGTGTAGGTCTTGCCGTCATCCATGGTGACTTCGACCTTGTCCGCGCCATCGACCACGTGGTTGTTGGTCACGGCGAAACCATCAGCCGAGATGAAGAAGCCGGAACCCTGGCCGGTCACCGGACCACGGCCGCCGCGCGGACCGCCGCGCATGCCGGGGGGCATGCCATCGGGTCCGCCGAAACGCTTGAAGAAGCGCTCCATCGGAGAGCCCGGCTGGAACGGCGAGTCGTCATCCTTGTTGGCGCCGTCGTCATTCTTGGCGGTCTTCTCGGCGATGTTGATCTTGACCGAAATCACCGACGGCTTCACCCGCTCGACGATGTCGGCAAAGCCGATCGGACGTTCAACCTGCCGAACTTCCTTGTTGACCTGCGCATGCGCCGCGCTGGTGAAAACATCGACCGGACCCTGCGCAGGCGTGAAGCCGTAAACCGCGGCGCCGAGGCCGGCGACGACGGAGGCCATCAGCGCGAACTTGCGCGCCGAGAACAGCGAACGACGCGGTGCGCCGTTGGATGAAAGCGAGGACAGGTTGACGGGGCGTTCGGTCATGTTGCTAAGGTCTCCAGAGCCAGAATTTCGGTGGTGCGAGGCGAGCACCTGACGCACCCAAGATGGGGTCTCGCGCCTTACCGCGCGCTGGCCAACGAATTAAACTTTTGTAATGGACGAATTTATGGATGCGGCAGGTTAGCGCAGCCTATCAATGGCTTAGCGCTGACCGAAAAACGGCTTTCGCAGGGCGAAAAGCACCTCTTTCGGCCAGGAGACCCCGGCCGGTGCGGCCATACCGGAAGCGTTCAGAGCGGCCCCGGCGTGCGCCGAAAGCCGCCTACTTATTTCTTCATCTTCATCCGGCCCATGAAGTCCCGCTTGCCCAGGGGAACCCCGTTGGTGCGCAGGATGTCGTAGGCGGTGGTGGCGTGGAAATAGAAGTTGGGCAGCGAGAACGACATCAGGAAGCCCTCCGCTGTGAAGGGCAGCTTGTGCTCGCCGAGATTGAAGACGACGTCGCGGCCACTGAGCGCCTCGACGGCCTCGGGCGTCCAGGCTGACAGCGCCTCGCGGGTTTCCGCGACCAGCCCCTGCAATCCGGCGTAATCGTACGGCGTCTTGAACGATGGCGGACGAAATTCTCCGCCCTGGACGCCCTCGATGGCGCCGCGGGAATGATGCGCGACGGAGATGATCTGGAAGCGCAGCGGCAGCATGTCCGGCGCCAGCCGCGCCTCGACCATCGTTTCCGGATCAATGTTCTTCTCACGAAAATGGGTCAGGCCGCGTTCGAGGAAGCCGCCGACGGCGCCAAGGGTCTGCAGGTAATTCGCCACGGTGGCGTCGTAGAGTGAAAGAGCCATGTCCGGTTTTCCCCTTTGGCGATGTTGTTCTTGTCGCCCGGAGTCATAGCCGAAACCCGTCCGCTTGCAATGGAGGCCAGCTAAGCCGACTTTTCCGGTGGCGATTCCGCCGCGATAAGGCGCTCCAGCCGGGCCTCCTCCTCTTCGCTCAATTTGAGCAGGGATGGATCGGCAGAGCCGGATGATTGCGCGCGGCGCCGGCTGAACACCCACAGCGCCAGCCCGCCTCCGAGCAGTGCAAGCGGCGGCAACAACCACAGCAGCAGCGTGTGCGGCGTCAAACGTGGCTTCAGCAGCACAAACTCGCCGTAACGCGCCACCAGAAAATCGATCACCTGGCTGTCGCTGTCGCCGGATGCGATACGCTCGCGCACCAGGAGCCGCAGATCGCGCGCCAGTGGCGCATCGGAATCGTCGATCGACTGGTTCTGACACACCATGCAGCGCAGCTCGCGCGACAGGTCGCGCGCCCGCGCTTCCTTGGCTGGATCCGCCATGATCTCGTCGGGCTGCACCGCGTAGGCAGCCGGAGCGCCCAGCATCGCGGCGATCACGAATACGCTTGCAAGGAGCTTTCTCAACGGCTCACTCCGCCGGCTGCAGCACGCGGGCGCCCTTCGCAGGCTTTGGCGCACCGACGCGCAGCCGCCGGTCCGAGAGCGACAGCAGCCCACCGAACGCCATCAGCACCGGTCCCCACCAGATCAGCAGCACCAGCGGCTTGTGATAGATGCGCACCGCGATGGCGCCCTCGGCATTGGTCTCGCCGAGCGAAACGTAGAGCTGGCTGGCGCCGCGCGTCAGCAGCGCGGCCTCGGTGGTCGATGACCCCCGCGTCGTGAAATTGCGCTTCGAGGGCGTCATCACGTGCAATTCCCTGCCGTCGAGGGTGACCGAGAACTGGGCGATCATCTCGCGAAAATTCGAGCCCTGCCGCTGCGAGACGCCGTCGAGCTTCAACTGGTAGCCGGCGACGTTGGCGACATCGTTCGGCTTCATCGTACCGATATATTCGCTGTTCCAGGTGGTCTCGCAGACGATCCCGATCAGGGCGACGCCGACGCCGGCATGCGCAAACGCCGTCCCCCAGGTCGCACGCGGCAAGCCGCGTGCGCGGGCCATCGCAGTTGCCAGAGGCGCGCGGAACAGCGCTGTGCGTTCTGCAAGGTCGCTCAACGCCCCGACGATGACGAACACCGCCAGTCCGATCGCGAGCGGCGCGAGCGTGGGACCGCCCCAGGTCCACGCCCACAGGACGGCGATCGCGATCAGCGCCGCAACGCCCGCGGCCGTCAACCGTTGCGCCGCACCGCGCAGATCGCCGCGCTTCCACGCCAACAGCGGCGCGAACGGCATCGCAACCATCAGCGGCACAAACAAGGGGCCGAAGGTCAGGTTGAAGAACGGCGCGCCGACCGAAATCTTGTCCCCCGTCAAGACCTCGAGCGCCAGCGGATAAAGCGTTCCGATGAACACGGTCGCGCAGGCCGAGGTGAGGAACAGATTGTTGAGCACCAGCGCGCCTTCGCGCGAGATCGGCGCGAACAGCCCGCCCTGCTTCAGCGCCGACGCGCGCCAGGCGTACAGCGACAGGCTGCCGCCGATGAACAGGCAGAGGATGAGCAGGATGAACACGCCGCGCGCCGGATCGGTCGCAAACGCGTGCACCGAGGTGAGCACGCCCGAACGCACCAGGAAGGTGCCGAGCAGCGACAGCGAGAACGTCAGGATCGAAAGCAGGACGGTCCAGACTTTCAGCGCGTTGCGCTTCTCCATCACCACGGCCGAATGCAGCAGTGCGGTGCCGGCGAGCCAGGGCATCAGCGAGGCGTTCTCGACCGGATCCCAGAACCACCAACCGCCCCAGCCGAGTTCGTAATAGGCCCAGTACGATCCCATCGCGATGCCGAGCGTGAGGAAAATCCACGCCACCAGCGTCCATGGTCGCACCCAGCGCGCCCAGGCTGCATCGATCCGGCCCTCGATCAGGGCAGCAACGGCGAACGAAAACGAGATCGAGAAACCGACATAGCCGAGATAGAGCATCGGCGGATGGACCGCGAGGCCGATGTCCTGCAGCACCGGATTGAGGTCCCTGCCCTCGATCGGCGGGCTGGCGATGCGCAGGAACGGATTCGAGGTGACCAGTATGAACAGATAGAACGCGCTGGCGATCCAGCCCTGCACCGCCAGCACATGGGCGCGCAGCGACAGCGGCAGATTGTTGCCGAAGGCGGCGACCAGGCCGCCGAACAACGCAAGGATCGCGACCCACAGCAGCATCGATCCTTCGTGATTGCCCCACACGCCGGTGATTTTGTAGACCAGCGGCTTCATCGAGTGCGAGTTCTCGAACACGTTCACGACGGAAAAATCCGACACAATGTACAGCGTCACCAGCGCCGCAAACGACGCGGCCACGAACAGCAATTGCGCCAGCGCCGTGGAGCGCGCGACGTTCATCAGGGCATGATCGCCCCAGCGCGCACCGAGGACCGGCACCGTGGACTGGATCAGCGCCAGCGCGAGCGCCAGCACCAGCGCGTAATGCCCGGCTTCGGCGATCACCGCGACGCCCCCTGAGTCGGCGCGGGCGCGGCAGCGTTGCCCGGCTTGGCGCCGTAATCGTCCTTCCAATGGCCCTGCTTCTTCAGGGCATCGGCGACGTCCTTGGGCATGTAGGTCTCGTCATGTTTCGCCAGCACGGTATCGGCCTTGAACACCCCGGCAGCGTCGAGCACGCCTTCCGCGACGACGCCCTGCCCTTCGCGAAACAGGTCGGGCAAGATTCCCTTGTAGGCGACCGGCAGCGTGGCGCTGCCGTCGGCGATGCTGAAGTTGACAGCAAGATTGTCGCCACGCACCAGCGAACCGGGCTGAACCAGTCCGCCCAGCCGGAAACGCTTGCCGGGCGGGATCTGCTTCTCGGCCGCCATCGTCGGCGTGGAAAAAAACACGATGGAGTCGCGCATCGCGTTCAGCACGAGCGCGGCCGCAACCGCGAGCACCGCGAGCGAACCGCCGATCATGGTCAAACGCCGCTGCTTGCGGGTCATGAATATCCTCTGTCTTCGCCCCGGTTCTGGCGCATCCTGCCTATCCATCTAGCCCGAGATTCCTTGCGCCCTCATTGAGCTGGCGCAAGCGTTCGGCATCGTTGGCATTCGCCTGGCGTGCGTCACCGAGCGCGCTCGCCGCCTTGTCGCGTTCGCCCATGACCATATAGGCGCGCAGCAGCCGCAGCCATCCTTCGACATCGTCGCCGTTTTGCTTCAGCCGCGTCGCCAGCCGATCAACCATGCCGCGGACCATCGCGCCGCGGTCGTCTTCGCTCATGTCCTTGGCAGCGGCCATCGCGTCGTTGGAAAGCGCAGGCGGGGCCGGGCCGCCGACCCGCGCGAGCGCTGCCTGCAGCAATGGCCGCCACGGCGCATCTGCGGGTGCCTTGGCGAGCATGCCGCGCCAGATGGAGGCGGCATCCGCCGGCCGGCCGTCCTGCTCGGCCGCCAGCCCGAGGAAATAGTTTGCCTTGGGGTCATCGGCGTTCTGCGCCACCGCACGTTCGAACTCGGCCTTCGCCTCCGTCGTCACCACCCCGCCCGCAGCGCCTGCGAGGGCTTCGCCGAGATCGGCGCGGCGCTCGGCGCTGTCGCCGGCGTAAGTGATGGAATTGCGATAGGCCCGAACGGCGTCGTTGTAGCGGCCGAGCCGCGCCAGCACCGGCGCCAGCACGGTCCAGCCGCGCCCGTCGGTCGGATTTTTCTCCAGATGCGCCTCGACCTGCGCCACCATGTTGTCGAGCGGCTGATTGGTATCCGCGGTGCGGGTGCGCGACGCCAACGGGAAATCGCCGAGTTGCGGCGTTCCGAGCGACAGATAGAACGTCACCGCCGCAACCGGCAGCGCCACCAGCGCCAGGATGGCCGATGCGCGGCGCAGGCCGAGATTCGACCGGGACGGCAAATCGCGCCCGGCATCCACGGCGGCCAGCAGCCGGCGGCCGATTTCGACCCGCGCGGCCTCGGCTTCCGATACCCCGATCAGCCCGGCTGCCGCATCCCGATCGATCTCGGCAAGCTGGTCCCTGTAGACGGCAGCCTCGTTACCGCCGACCCCTGCCACCGAGCTGCGGCTCAACGGCCAAAGCACGGCAAAGATCGCCGCGACCGTCATCAGCGCGAACACAAACCACAGCGTCATCAAGCAGTTCCCGGCCGAAACGACGCATTTAGAATAGGACTAAGCGCCGATGCGCCGCTTTACACCACCGGCGGTAACCCCGGCAATTGACAATTGCGGCAGGTGGGAACCGCAGCCCCCGGGACGGGCGATGGCATGCCCGGCGGGGCTATTTGGCCTGACCGGCCCGGCTCGGCTTTCGCTCGCCGGTGACGGCATTTTCCGCCGCCCGGCTCATCAGGGACGCATAGTCGTGGCCGAACAGGACTTCGCAAAAGCGGATCGCCGCGTTGACCTGCATCTGCCGGTACGCGCGCGCCCTGGTGTCGCCGCCGCGCAGCGCCTGCACCAGTCCTTCCGTGGACTTCTCGACGTATTGCTGCAGATCGGAATAGGTCCGCAGTGTCACTTCGTTGATCGCGAGTTCGCTGGCATAGTTGCGGCACACCGCCACGAAGTCGATCAGGGCGACGGCGTCCTCGACTTCGGACGGGTCAATCTTCGGCGCGGCAGCAATGTCCTTGTCGGCGCGCTGGCGCAGGATGCGGCGGACACGCCCAGGTACGCTCTCGATCTCGGACTGCAGCGAGTTGGAGATATCGGCCCGGATCGAGGTCAACTGCCGGCCCCATGCGGAATCGTTGCGCAGGTCGAGCTCGGTACGCAGGCCGCGCACGCCGTCGTGCAGGATCTTCAACTGGTCGCCGACATTGGCGAGATGGCCGCGCCTGATATCCGTGCGCAGGCAAGCCGCGAGGTACGAAAGATCGTGCAGCGCAATCGTCACAGCGACGCCGTAGGGCGTGGCCGCAACGCGAATCTCGTCGTCCGATCCAGCCATCTTGATCGCAAGACGGATGATCTGCCACGGCGCGGCGAGCCTTTGCATGATCAGCGACAGCGCAAACGGCAGCATCTGCGGCGTCTGCAGCGTGGGAGCGTTGAGCGCCGAGGTCACCGTTGCAATCTGCGCATCCGCCAGCGTCCGCATCTGCCTGGGAAGCTTGCTGCCAAGCGAATCCATCGCCTCGCGCCCGCGCAGCACGGCGCCGATCAACAGCAGATCCTCGACGACATTTAGCGGACCGATCCGGGTCAGCGTCCGCTGCCTGTCGTCACCCGCTGCCGGCGTGGCGACGGCTACGATCGCTTCGGCTACGGCAAGCTGGAATTTGCGGGTCGCAGCTTCGAGGCCTGCGTTCGAACCGGTCAGCCGGATCTCGGCCAGCGCCCTTTCGAATGCGGCCGCGGCTTCGGGCACGGCATCGCGACTCAGCCACTGCCAGACCGGCAGCAGCGAGGCACGCCGGATCTGCCCGGCCCGCACCGGAAAATTTCCCTCGACGAGAAACGGCTCGAGCGGACCGTACAACAGGCGCGCGGGATCGTCGGTCCGCGGACGCGCATCGTCGTCTTCCTCGGCGCCACGGACGACCTTGCGCAACTGCTCGAGCACGAAGTTGGCGACGACGACGTCTTCACCGCGCTCGATGGCGCGCTCGAACTCCCGCATCAGCAGCGCCTGCGCCTGTGGCGGGAGCTGGGCGAGATAGTCCCTCAGCCGCTCTGTCGATGTCTGGCTCATTCGCCCGGTGTGGATCTGGTAGTATCGCGCGGACAGCACAACGCGTCCGCTATCAATCTTAGAAGCGCGCGCGTTAAGAACCCGTTTAGGAATGACCAAATCGGGAGCAAGATGCGGGTTCCAGCCGCTTCCCGGTCCACGCTCAAACGCCCGGCAACACCAGTTCCGCCCGCAAGCCGCCGATCGGGGCGTCGCCCAGCGACAGGCTGCCGCCATACAAGGCCGCAAGATCGACCACGATCGAGAGCCCGAGCCCGGAGCCCGGCTTGGATTCGTCGAGGCGCTGGCCGCGCCGCGAGACCTGCGCCCGTTCGGCGGCGGACAATCCGCGGCCATCGTCATCGACCACGATGCGGAGCCGCGGGCCTGTACCGGGTTCCGCTGGCGGCTCGACCGCCACCTCGATCAGGACCTGCGAGGAAGCCCATTTACAGGCGTTGTCGACGAGATTGCCGGCCATCTCCTCCAGGTCCTGGCGTTCGCCCCGGAACTTCGCCCGCGGATCGGCGTCGAGCCCTATGGTGATGCCACGGTCGCGATGGATCTTTTCCATGGTTCGCCGCAGCGCCTCGAGGGCGGGAGCGACCTCGGTGACGGTGCCGACGATGGTGACGCGCGCGGCGATCCGCGCGCGCTCCAGATGATGCGCGACCTGGTCGCGCATCACGTCCGCCTGCTCCAGGACCTTGCTGGCAAAGGGATCGACCGCGTGGATGGCGGCCTCGTTGACGATGACGGACAACGGGGTCTTGATGGCATGGGCGAGATTGCCGACATGGGTGCGCGCGCGCTCGACGATTTCTCGGTTGGCGTCGATCAGCGCATTGGTCTCGCGCGCCAGCGGCGCGATCTCGACCGGAAACTCGCCCTCGAGGCGTTCGGCGCGACCGGAGCGGATATCGGCGATCGATTCCGAAATGCGCTTCAGCGGCGCCAACCCGAAGCGGACCTGGAAGATCGTGGTCAGCAGCAGCACGATGCCGAGCGCCGAAAAGGTGCCGCCGAGATAGTAGTCGAAGGCGCGAATCTCGTCGGAGATCTCGCTGGCGTCACCGGCGACGCTGACCAGGAATTTGCCGTCGGCGCCGAGGTCGACCGGCCGCTCGACCACCCGCAGGCTTTGGCCCTCGGGACCGTCGACATAGCCGAGGCGAATGCCGGCGGCGGTCAGCTCCGCGCCCTGTTCCTCCAGTTTCGGCAGCGACTTGTCCCACAGCGACCGCGAGGCCCGCGTCTCGCCTTTCTCGTCGGTGCGGACGACCTGCCAGTACCAGCCGGACAGCGGCAGTTCGAACAGCGGCTCGCCGAGCGACTGAAACTGACGGTCGGGCGGTTCGTCCGGCGTTGCGACTTCGGCAACCAGGGTACGGAGATAGAGATTGAGGCGGCGATCGAAGGCGCGCTCGGTCGCATTTCGATAGACCGACGACAGCACGACGCCGGTGATCAACAGGATCACGACCACCCACGCGGTCGCCGAAAGGAACAACCGCGTGGCGAGCGAACTTCCGCGCATCAGAACATGATCCCGAACGACCTATCCTTGGGCGACGATCCGATCGATCGAGGCCGGTGTTCGGATAAGACCATGCTCAAGCAAAAGAGCAAGCGTATCAGGCTCCGGGCGATGGAGGCGTCAGCAGATAGCCAAGCCCGCGCACGGTTTGGATGATGTCGACGTCGAGCTTCTTGCGGATGCGGCCGACGAACACCTCGATGGTGTTGGAGTCGCGGTCGAAGTCCTGGTCGTAGAGATGCTCGACCAGTTCGGTGCGCGATACCACGCGCCCCGTATGGTGCATGAGGTAGGACAGCAGCCGGTACTCGTGCGAGGTCATCTTGATCGGGTTGCCGGATACACTGACGCGGCCGGTCCGGGTGTCGAGCGAGACCGGACCGCAGGTCAATTCGGACTGGGCGTGACCGGCGGAGCGGCGCAGCAGCGCACGGATTCGCGCCAGCACCTCTTCGAGGTGAAACGGCTTGGCGACGTAATCGTCGGCGCCGGCATCGAAGCCCTGCACCTTGTCGCTCCAGCGGTCGCGCGCGGTGAGGATCAACACCGGCATTGCGCGCCCGTTGCGGCGCCACGCCTCCAGGACCGAGATGCCGTCCATCTTCGGCAGACCGATATCGAGCACGACGGCGTCATAGGGCTCGCTGTCGCCGAGAAAATGCCCTTCCTCGCCGTCGAACGCGCGATCGACCACATAACCGGCATCCGTCAGCGCCGTCGTGAGTTGACGGTTGAGATCCGGATCGTCCTCAACAACAAGCAGGCGCAAGCTGGCCTCCAATGGTGAGCCTTACGAAATCAGATCTCATGATGAGGCTAACCGGCGTGAACGGGCCATGAACGGGGAACATGGCGCAATGTTACTTTTTCTTCATGCTGCCAGTCGCCGCGGTGTAACCCCTGTGGAACCGGCACAGACGCCTAGCATGCCGGATCGGATGCCCCAAGGGGCCGAATTTGAGGCCAGACAAGGCTGCTCGCCTTCAGGGCTGCCTCGATGACGGTATCTGGATGGGTACCGGGCGCCCGACGGATGCCTGGCCGATCTCGCTCAGGTCCGGAAGAACACGAACCAGACGACGCCCAGGATCAGGATTGCGAGCCCGGTCGAGACTGTCAGCAGCGCCAGTACGGACGGGCCGGGTTCGGCCTGCCGTGCCTCGGTTGCGGTTTCGACGATCTGGCCATGCCGTTGCGTTGCCATGGAGCCTCCGTTTGATTTGAGTGCCTGTGATGCCAGCGAATGCTTCGACACCGCCTGTCCGAAGCAACGTCCGATGCGAAATGATGTTCCGGATTTTCGGGCCCGTGCCTGGCAACCACTGCGTCCAATTCGTCGCAGGAGCGCGTTGGATGCAGTTAACGCCGTTGCGGGATTTGCGCCTTCACCATGTTTCAGACGGGCTCCTTAGGTGTTATTCTTGTCAGGTTGTCTGTTGCGTATTTTGGAGTAGCCCATGGCCCCCCGCGCCAATTGGAAGGGTTTTCTGCGCCTGTCTCTCGTGACCTGTCCCGTCGCGCTCTATCCCGCGACCTCGGACACCGAGAAGGTCTCGTTCAACCAGATCAACCGCAAGACCGGCCATCGCATCAAGTACGCGAAGGTCGACGCCGATACCGGCGAGGAAGTCGCCAACGAAGACATCATGAAGGGCTACAAGGTCGACACCGATACCTACATCGAGGTGTCGAAGGACGAGCTCGACGACATCGCGCTGGAATCGACCCGCACGATCGAGATCGACGAATTCGTTCCTAGATCCGATATCGACAGCCGCTATGTGATCCGCCCCTATTATCTCGTGCCCGACGGCAAGGTCGGCCATGACGCCTTCGCGGTGATCCGCGAAACCATCCGCGCCATGGACAAGGTCGCGATCGGACGCGTGGTGCTGACCAACCGCGAGCACATCATCGCGCTGGAGCCGCTCGACAAGGGGCTGATGGGAACGCTGCTGCGCTACCCCTACGAGGTCCGCAGCGAGAAGGAATATTTCGAGGACATCCAGGATGTGAAGATCACCAAGGAAATGCTCGATCTCGCCAAGCACATCGTCGAGCAGAAATCCGGATCGTTCGAGCCCGAGCAATTCGAGGACCGCTACGAGCAGGCGCTGATCGACCTGATCAACCAGAAGCGCAGCGGGCTCAGCACCGGGGCGAAGGCCGCGCCAAAGAGCACCGGCAACGTCATCAACCTGATGGACGCGCTCAAGCGCAGCCTCGCCGGCGAAAAGCAGCTCGCCTCTGCCACCAAGGGCCAGGAGAAGGGGCAGGAAAAGACTCAGGTGAAATCCAAAGCCAAGAAGCCGCGCAAGGCTGCGGCCGGCCAGCGCGAGATGCTGCTGCCGATCAGCGGCAGCGGCAAGCGCGCCGCCAAGGAGACGGCCAAGGAAGCGCCGAAAAAGGCCGAGAAGCCGGCGCGCACCGCCACCCGGGCCAAGAAGGCCGGATGACTGCGGAGGCGTTCGCGAGGCGGGAGTTCGCGAGACAGTGCCTTCCGGCGCGCGACGCCGTGGTCAACTTTGTTCGATGAAGCTGTACTGGTTCGCTGCAGACCCAGGCTCGCGACGGTGCAGCAGGCTGCCGTGCGCTCGCTGAGGGCCGCAATGTTCAATCACCGCAGCGAAGCGAAGCAGACATTCCTCGCTCCGTTGCGGCGCTGAAAACGGTCCGGGCTTTCGCCCGGACCCGGGCATCGCTGTCAGAAGTTCCGCTGCGCGCGGAACTGGAGCAGGACCGTATCCTGATCCTTGAACTCGTACAGCGCGGTGGGCTTCGGAGCGGCCGCCGAGAAGGTCGAACTTCCCGACATTTTCTGATCGAGGTGGAACCACTGGACTTCGCCCGAGAACGTCAGGTTCTTGACCGGGGTCCAGCGCGTCACGACGCCAAGCTGGGAGACGTTGAAGTCGGGATTGCAGGTGTAGTTGCCGGTGTTATTCCCGACCAATGCCTGCCCCCCGTGGCTGGCGGCGAAGGCAGCGCAATAAGCGCCCTTTGCCGAGGTGGTTCCAGCACCGAGCAGGTTGTCGTTGGCGCCGCCATTGTAGCGCACGGCGGAGTAGCTGCCGAACAGGCTGGTCGACCAGTTCGGATTCCAGTTGTGATTGAACGCGCCGCGGACACCCCAGGCCGTCGTCAGCTCGATGCCACCGGTACCGGCGGCACCCGGGAAATAGACGCCGTCGGTGGTCGCGCCGAAACCTACGCTCTGGTAGCCGAAGCCGCTGTCGCCGAACATCGCGAAGCTCGGCGAGCTGCCGCTGGTGGCAATCACGTACTTCGTGGCACCCTTTGCGTAGCTCGCGTCGATTTTGATGTCGTCGCCCGCGCCGGTCGGGATGTTCTTGATCTGCAACGCGGCCATCACAGCACCGCCCCATTGGGTATCGGGGTGGCCGCTGAGTTCGGACGCGCTGGTCGGCACGGAGCCAGCGCCCAGCGTATTGTACGAACCGCTGACCTCATGCAACGCGCCCGAAACCTGGAAGAGACCCCAGGCCTGATCAACGCGGAACCGGCCGACGACCTCCGGCATGTGCGTGCCGGCGTAGGCGTTCGATCCGGTTCCGTTGGCGCCGATCGCCGAGGGGATGCTCAGGTTGTAGACGGAGGTGCGATTCCAGACAGTCGGATCGTCGAGACCGATCGACAGCGACACGCCGTTGCCGAGCTCGGCGGTGTACTGGATGTTGTTGACGCCGGTATCGGTATTCTGACCGCCGAGCAGGTTCGAGTTGAGGTTGCCCGGGAAACCCTGCCACGGCGTGGCGTAGGCAGAGGCGGATTTACCGAAGGTGAAGCCGGCGAACTGGATGAAAACGTACTCAACCGCGACATAGCCGCCGCCAGGGGTCGAGAGCAGATTCGCATTGATCGTCGTCAGAGCGGAAGGATTGGAGGTGCCGCCGCCCACATTGTTGAACTGGAAATCGCCCTGACCGAAGGTACGGACGACGCCGTACTCGGTTTGAGTACGGGTATCGATCGTCAGCGCCATGCGCGAGCGGGAAACGAAATAGTCGCGAAAGCGGTTCTGCTGGCCAAGGTCGCCGCTCCAGGCCGGGGTGCCGTGGGCGCCGCCGTTGAAGGTGGTGTCGGCGCGCAGATAGCCGCCGATCTTGATGCAGGTGTCGGTGCCGGGGATGTAGAAGAAGCCTGCGCCGTAAAGCGAACAGATCCTGACATATTCGACCGCCTTGGCCTTGACCGGAAGGTCGGCCGCCTGTGCGCCGCCGCTCAGGGCCATCAAGCCTGCCGCCGAGCTGAGAATGAGTGTGCGCGCCGTGTTCATATTAATTAGGGCTCCTGTCCCACGATTCATGCAGTTGCATGCCGGCCTACGTAATCGAAAATCGGATATGTTGAATGACAACGCGGTGAAACCGCCTCACTTGAGTCGCGACTGTGATTTTTCCGCAACGCAACACAATCGAGCCCGAATAAAGCCAGCGCGTTTCGTGCGTACGCGAGGCTTGTCGAGCAAGATAATTCTCCGGCCCTGCTGCCGATGTTTTCCCTAGCAGCTACTGGGCGACCAAACGCATAGCAGCACTTCCGCACGCAGGCGCCCGCCGCGCTTTACCGGGCTGAGAAATCCTGTTCCTACTGTCACAAAGGGCTGGATCAACCGGGCCTGCATCGAGGGAGAGACCGTCATGAAGCTCGGCGCCGCCATCGCGGAAATCATGAAGCGCGAGGGCATCGAAATCCTCTGCGGCTACCCGGTCAACCACCTCATCGAATATGCCGCCGCTGCCGACATCCGCCCGGTGATGGTGCGCCAGGAGCGCATCGGCGTTCACATGGCGGATGCGATCTCGCGCGTCACCTCGGGCCAGTCTATCGGCGCCTTCTGCATGCAGCACGGTCCGGGTGCCGAGAATGCCATGGGCGGCGTGGCGCAGTGCTACGGCGAATCCGTTCCCGTGCTGGTGCTGCCGATGGGCTATGCGCGGCGGCTCGCCAACATCGACCCGAACTTCAATTCCAGCCAGGCGATGAAGGCGTTCTCGAAGTCCTCCGAGCCGATCAACATCGCCGCCGAGGTCTGCAACATCTTCCGGCGGGCATTCACGAAGCTGAAGAACGGCCGCGGCGGGCCCGTCATCGTCGAAATCCCCGCCGACATGTGGAACGAGGAAGTGCCGGAGCCGCTGAACTACACGCCGGTACTTCGTACGCGCTACGGCGCCGACCCGGTCCATATCAAGGAAGCGGCCGCCCTCCTCGTGGGCGCCAAGCGGCCGGTGATCTATGCCGGCCAGGGCGTGCATTACGCCAAGGCCTGGCCGCAACTCCGGCGGCTGGCCGAGCGGCTCGCCATCCCGGTCACGACCAGCCTGGGCGGCAAGTCGTCGTTTCCCGAGACGCACCCGCTGTCGCTCGGATCGGGCGGGCTTGCGGTGCCGCGGGCGGTGCCGAAATTCCTCGGCGAAGCCGACGTGATCTTCGGCATCGGCTGCTCGTTCACCGAAACCTCGTTCGGCATCGCCATGCCGAAGGGCAAGACCATCATTCATTCGACGCTCGATCCGAACCATCTCAACAAGGACGTCGAGGCCAGGGTCGGACTGGTCGGCGATGCCGCCCTGGTGCTCGACGCCCTGCTGGAGGAGATCGGCAAGAGTGTCGCGTCGGACCGCGATGCGACGGCGGTGGCGGCCGAGATCGCGGCCTCGCACAAGGAGTGGCTGGCGAAATGGATGCCGAAGCTGACGCATGACGACGCGCCGCTGAGCCCCTACCGCGTGTTGTGGGACCTGCAACACACCATCGACATCAGCAACACCATCATCACCCACGATGCGGGCAGCCCGCGCGACCAGCTCTCGCCGTTCTGGAAGGCGGTCGAGCCGTTGTCCTACATCGGCTGGGGCAAGACCACGCAGCTCGGCTACGGCCTTGGCCTTGCGATGGGCGCCAAGCTCGCAAAGCCCGACAAGCTCTGCATCAACGTCTGGGGCGACGCCGCGATCGGTTTTACGGGCATGGACTTCGAGACCGCCGTGCGCGAGCGCATCCCGATCATGTCGATCCTGTTGAACAACTTCTCAATGGCGATCGAGCTGAAGGTGATGCCGATCTCGACCGAGAAATACCGCTCGACCGACATCTCCGGCGACTACGCCGCGATGGCGCGCGCCTTCGGCGGCTACGGCGAGCGGGTGACGAAGCCCGAAGACATCATCCCCGCCATCCAGCGCGGCATCCAGAAAACGAAGGAAGGCATCCCGGTGCTGCTGGAGTTCATCACCAGCAAGGAGACCGAGGTCTCGAGGCCGGGGACCTGAGGGCCGGAACCCTAAACAAAATAATCGAAAACAACCCCATGCAAAGTAGGCGCGCCTGGAGGCGGCGGTATCGTGTTACTCCGCCATCTCCGCAGGCGTCGAGGGGCCGGCGAGCGGCCGCTCCTCCATCAGGATGATGCACAACGCCGCGCAGGCCAGCAGCGCGGTGGCGGCGCCGAACACGTAATGGAACGCGGTGAGCATGTCGGCGACCGGGATGGCATTCGCCGGACCCCGATGCTCACCGAGCGAGATGCCCGGCCCCAGCGCCATCAGCAGGATCGCGCTGAAGGCCGCGACCATGAACGACGCCATCAACGAGCGGAAGAAGTTCATCGCGCCAGTCACGGTGCCGATCTGCGCGCGCGCCACTGAATTCTGCAGCGAGACCACGCTGACCGGGAACGTGGTGCCAAGCCCCAGCGCGAACAGCGACAGCACGATCAAGAGGCCCCACAGCGGCAGCGTCGTCACGCTCAGCACCAGCCCGAAGATCGTGGCCGCGGACGTGCCGGCGATGGCGACGCGCTTGTAGTGCCTGGCGCGCGCCATGGTCCGTCCGGCGATCGCCGCACCGCAGGTGGAGACCGCGGCAAGAGGGATCAGCGCAAGCCCGGCTTCACTGGCGCTGAGACCGTAGACGACCTCGTAATAGAGCGGCAGATGCACCGTCAGCGCCGTGATCGCGCCCAGCGCGCAGCCGCCGGCCACCATCGCGTAAGGCACCACCGTTCCGCCCAGCAGCGGCAGCGGCAGGAACGGCTCCTCGGCATTGCGCGCGTGCCAGACGAAGGCGAGCAAAAGCGCAATCGACGCACCGATCATCGCCATGATCACCGGCGACAGCCAGGCGTAACGGTGGCCGCCCCAGCTCAGCACCAGCATGACCACGACCGCGGACGCCATCAACAGCACGCCACCGAGCCAATCGACCTTGCGGCGGCGATGGAACACCGGGATCTTGCCCATCTTGGGCAGCAGCAGGAACAGCGCGCCGATGGCAAGCGGTACGTTGATCCAGAAGATCATCGACCAGTGCAGATGCTCGGCAAACACGCCGCCAAGCACGGGTCCGAGCAGGCCTGCCGCCATCCAGACGCCGCTGAAATAGGCCTGGTACCGGCCGCGCTCGCGCGGCGAGACCACATCGGAGATCACGGTCTGCACGACCGGCATGATGCCGCCGCCGCCGAGGCCCTGCAGGCCGCGCGCGACTATCAGCACCGTCATGTTGGGCGCGACCGCGCACAGGATCGAGCCCGCGGTGAACAGCGCCAGCGACACCGTGATCATGGCGCGGCGGCCATAGATGTCGCTCAGCGTGCCGAACACGGGAGCGACCGCCGTCGACGCCAGCAGATAGGCCGTGATCACCCAGGAAAGGTTGCTGACGTCGTTGAACTGCCGCCCGATGGTCGGCAGCGCCGTCGCCACGATGGTCTGGTCGAGCGCGGCCAGGAACATCGTCAGCAACAGGCTCATCAGGATGGTGCGGACCTCGTCCTGGGTTAGCGGCGCCGGTGGTGCGATCGGCGGGGCATCGCTGACATCGATCACCTCGGTCGTGATGCGCGAGAGCTCCTCGCCGATGTCATCGGGCAATGTCGTCTGGTCGGCAGGCTGATGCCCTTGCCGTTCGTGCTTGTTCATTTCGGATGCAATAATGTTCCGCGCGACCGCAGCCGCCGAGATGGAATCGCCATTTGCGCTGCACCATAGAGCGCAAATCGCCTCCGCGGCAGCGCCGTCGGCGCATGGGTGCATCCCGCACGGGGATCCATCGGGTACAGGCCGAAATAGGCCACTGCTAAGTGCGGTAGGTAGCGCGGCTTTTGTCGAAGCTGTCCGGTGGCACTATACCGCTCCAACTCCGGGCGATATTCCGGCAGACTGCTTCGATATTGCGATAGGTTTTCTTATAGCTGGTCGGGGCCGCGACGCGCTCTTGGCGGTGTGCGTGGAATATGAAGCAGTGTTCAGGAGATGGCTTGCCGCCTTCCGGCGCGGTTTCGACTACGTGCTGATGCAATATGATCGCGCTATGCATCATACCATCTGTCAGTCTGGTCTTGGCCTCATCGGTCTTAGGTTCGGCAATGCCCTTGGCCACATCGATCAGAACCGCGCCATGCAGATCGGCTCCGCGCTGCCGAGAAACAAGAATGTGAGCACTGGGGCGAACACTGATGGTGACGCCTTCAATCATGAGACGGCGCGGCGCGGCGCGTTCGAGGTTGAGGCCGCCGATTTCGAGCGCGTTCAAGCTGCGCTCGAATGCAGCAAGGGCGTTCAACTCGTATTTTAGGTTCTCTTTCCCCTGAGGATTCTCGTTATTGCGGATGGCTTCCTCCAAGGCAATCTTGCACTCGGCAAGGATGCGCCTATCGCGGGTCGGACTAGCCAAAAAGCGTGATACCGCTGGCCAAAGTAAACGATATATTAACGAGCGGGACACACGCTCATAATGCATGTTTCGGAGGATCGTTTCACGCGGCCCATCGTCAGCGGCCATGTATTCGCCAAGCTCCAAAACCGTAAACCTGGGTTTCCGGTTCACACGCCAGATAGGTTTGAGGTCTTCCATGCAACATGTCCTGTTTTCGACCCGGCTTACCGATGGTCGAGAAATTTGTGTGTCGCCGATCTCGGCTGAAACATTCGAAGCCAACAAGGCGCACAGCCTTGGAGACGACACCGGCTACTTCATCTACGAGTACGATGCCCGCCGCCCGTCCGTCGGACTCGAGATTCTTGCCAAGGCAATATCGTTCGACGCCGCAGTGAGGCTGGTGGATATATTCGTGGGGGCGGCATTGGCGCCGCCCGAATCAATGGAAACAATCTAACCCGGCCTGCAACCGACAGTATAGCCGATTAAAATTTGCCCCCATCAATTACTGCGAATTTCCGGAGGCGTTTCGGTGCGCAATGCAGGTGCCATAGTGAGCGCCGAGTCAACGAGTTGCCCCCAAAGCTCCAGCGCGATCCGTCGCGCCCAGTGACTTTGCTAGCGTCGTACGCAAAGCTTCATGGGCGCGACAGAGATTGTATTGGGGCACTTACAGTGATCTGAGGCCCAGCCCAGCGGAAACTCTGGCTGGATACTGCGGCGGCCCTACGGGGTGACCTTGTTTGAGGATTGGCCAGAAAACTGCCCTTGGTAACCACGCTGTGGCGTACCTAAGGTTCCCTCAAAGATCAGTTGGCAAATTCTCATGCCCGCCTTTACCGTTATTGGTAAAGGACCATGATTGACCAACTCAAGTCGGATCTGGCCATCAAAACCAGCGTGAATAGTAGGTGCGGTAACATGAACGCCAAGGCCCAGCCTGGCTAACGAACTTTTTCCTTCAACGCGGGCTGCTAAGCGAGAGTCATAAGGTAGCTTTACGTATTCTGCGGTCCATCCAAGCAGAAGTTCATTGGGCTTGATATCAAACCCCCTAACAGGGTCGATTTTCTCTTCTTTGGTGAGTTCCTTGAGAGCTTCGTCAATGTCATAATCTGCGTCAGTCGGATCGATGACCTTCTTGACGAATTTTTTGCCGACATCGAATAGCGTAAGAATCGCATCAAGAGTTAAATCGACACTCGTGGAGCTATAAGCGACATCAATCTGCGGAAGCGGATCAATGATGATCTGCTTCCGCTGTAGTGCGATTTGAATCTCTCGATCCGTTAAAATCACGCCCGCATTCGCTCTTCTTCAATTAATTGATCTTTTGGAACCCAGACGCGCCATGCCCCACTCTGAGTTTCTCGGGGAAGTTCCACGAGAACAGCGTCTGTGCGCTCCCCAACAGGGAACCCAACTGAAATAGATTTCTGTGATATCGCGCGATTTGAGACAACTAGGCGGTGAGTGCCATCCACAGTCCTAACCGCCACCAGAATTTCGCTGGGGTGAAGGCCTTTTCCAATCTCGTCAACCAATAGTCGCATCATGGCCATTCTCCCGTTTTTGTCTCAGCACGCAAGTTCCGAATCGTCTTGCGCTGCTAGTTTCTTCGTAATTCGTTAACGACAATCTTAGTAGAACATACAGAGAACAAAAATTCAAATTTCTGTTCTGATGAAATTGAGCCACTGCATTTTTCAAACTAGGCCACTGCTCGGAAACAAGATCGTACCTATCATCGCGCTTCTGCGGGTGCTGTCTGACCTCACTATGACCGGGCGCCCCCGGCGCCGCCGCGTTTCCGGCGGCCTCCTGGTTCAATTCTTCGGTCAATCGACCACGAGCTTCAAAGGCTGGAGCAGATCGATCAGATGCGGCTTTTTCTTATCGACGATCGAGACCTTCGCCGCCATTTTCGGGTTGTTCTGGAAGAAGGCGGTCAGGGAGTGCTCCTCGGGAGACCAGTCTTCCCGCACCGGCTTCCTGGACGACGGGTTCTTTTTCTTTCGGGCCTTTTCCCTGGCCTGCTCCTTTTTCCAATCCGTCTTCCGGCCGGCGTCGATGTCGGCAATCGGATAGGTCAAATGTATCGTGTAGGCGGCGTCGGCGCCCCGCGCGTCCAGCAGCATCTGCAACGTCTTCCGCTCCGGATTGCCGTGCTCGCCGTCGCCCGAGAAGACGTAGTGATCCGCTGGCACACGCTTGAAGAAGATGGACTCCATGTTGTTGTCGCTGCCGTGGTGCGGCACTTTCAGGAGGTCGACATGCCTCTCGCCGCCCTTCTTGATAAGCCCGGCCAGCTCCATTCCCTCGAGAATCTTGTCGCCGCGGGCATCGCCCGTCAGCAGCATGCCTTTGCCACCGAGTTCGGCGAGAACCACGATGCTGGACAGATTGGGAATAGACTCATCCTTAAAGGCGGCTAACGCCGCTTCCGGCGATTTCTTTTTCTTTTCCTTTTGGGCGCGCAGCCATTTGTCGTGCGCTTTCTGCAACGCCAGGAGTTCAGACTGCATTGGGCCCACCACCGTCACCTTCAGATCGCCGAGCATTACCGACTTCACGGCCTCAGCCGCGAGGATAAGCTTGCCCTTGAATTTGTGGTTGGGCTTCCACCCGAGCACCTTGGCATCATCACGCAACGTTCGGCCTTGCGGAATGCTGGACAGAACTTCGACCGTCTGATGCGTGGTCTCGTCCTCGACCTCACCGTTCATCCGCATCTTGGCTCCAAAGCTCGCGAGCACGCTTCCAGAATCAATGCCGGCCTCACCCGCAGCAGTGGCGGAGACGGACGCGGCACCGAACCCAGCCATTACTTCATCGGGCCTGGTCGCGAGCAGATCGTCAAAACTATTGTGCCACAGGCTTGTTACGTCGAGCCGGATGTCCGGACTTTTGCCTCGCTGCTCCCTGGTGAGATCGAGGATTCCCTTGATGTGATCGTCATCGACATGACTCACCATGACGACATCGACCGGCAGCGCCTCCTGTTGCTGGAAGCCGCGCTTTTCGTGGATTTGCTGCAGCCGCGGCTTGAGAAACGGCCCGTAAACATCCGAAGGACCGCCGTCGATCAGCACCAGATGCGGATCCTGCTCCGAGCCGAAGTGCAGCATCAGGCAATCGCCCTTGCGCGCACGCAATACATCGAGACTGAAGAACATCTCATGCCTCCCTAAATGGATTGAAAGGCACGCAGGACATCGAGCATGCCGTTGCCCTGGAAACTACGTTCGCGGCCGAGATCGGTCGCACTTTCACACAGGATTTTCTTTACCCGGCGCGGCTGCCCTATCAGCTCTTCGTAACGCGCCAGCAACATCGCAGCGGCGCCACTGACGTGCGGGGCCGCCATGCTGGTACCGGACTCAGGACCCCATTCGTTGTGATTGCCGCCGGTGACACAGGATTGCACGCGCTCTCCTGGCGCCACGAGGTCCGGTTTCAATCGACCGTCGCCGGTCGGGCCCCGGCTGGAAAAGAAGCTCACGCCATAGGTGTGTGGCCAGTTTCCATGCGTGGACCCAACCGTAATTACGCTATCGCCATTTCCCGGATCGGTAATGCTGAAGGCAGCGTAACCCTCGAAAACGCCACCATCCCTCGTGGCGAACTTCTGGTAGCCTCGATTACCCGCAGCAGCGACCACCACAACGCCGCTCTCCACCAGCCGTTCGCATTCATTGCACACGGGCGTGCGCCCGCAGGCATAGTTGCGAACGTTGTGCAGAATGGACAGGCTGAGATTGGCGCCGTGAATCGTGATGTAGCTGTGTCGCTCGTTCACGTAACGAATGTATTGCAGCGCCGCGATGACTGCGAATTCGGTATCTTCCATGGTTTGACCGAGCACCCGAAAATCGTAAAGGCGGATGTCAGGACACATCCCGTCGTACTGTCCGATGTTTCGTCCCGACGCCCCGATGATTCCTGCGACGTGGGTGCCATGCGGGCTGGATGGCGTTGCCGGATCCTTGAGCGTAATCAGCTTTTCAACGACTGCCCAATTGATCGGACGTTTCGCCTTGGCATCTTCGCTAATTTTCTTGAGGTGGCTCGTTACTTCGTCCGGCGTCATTCCGGCAGCATCGGCAAGTCGCTGGCGCTCCGCCGGATCGACATCCGACTCCTCGTTGCTGACGATCTCCCGGATTGTGGTGAAGTCGAAGGTCTTTCTGACGCGCGATCGACCCTGATCAATGAAGGCGGCGTGCTTGTCATCGATGCCGGAATCGAGCACTGCCCAGACGATGTTCTTGCACTTCACGTTGAAAAGGGAATTCGCCGCATCGGCCTTCACCGCTGGAATGGAGCGATCGAGAGCAGCGGTGGCATTACGATTCAGCGAAATCTGAAAAATGTAACCTTCGACATCTGCGTCGATGACATCGACCTTGTCGGCACGCGCCAATTCCATCAGCACCTTGGCGTTCTTCGACACTGCCGGATAGGCATCAAGAATGCCCTCGATGATCTCGGGAACGAATTTCTGGTACTTCGCGAAAGCATCCTCGAAGTTCGACTTCGGGAGCGGCGGAAGCGGTGGCAGCTTGTGACTACCCGGCGCTTTTTTTGGGCGCTGGGAGCCCTCCGGACGCTCCAGCTTATTGACCCAATAGATCAGTCCGGCCAGCGCAATATAACGTTCGAGCGACGAAAAGTTCTCCGAAGCGGGCTCCGGGACGCCTTGCTTGCGGACATCGCGCCTGAGCAGTCTTTCCAGCCTTTCCTTGTGTTCGGCGACCTCGACGATGCGGTTGGAGACCTTGGGCTGACGCCACCATTGCGTCAACGGAACGAGAATGCAGAGCACTTCATCGAAGTACAGTCTTGCCCCAACCAGCCCCTGCAAGTACGCGACTTTCGGGCTTTCCTTGTCTCGGGGTGCCGGCTGTGGGTTGGTCTCCCTTTCGCGGTCCCCTGCCCGCAGCCTCAGACCATCCGGAATGATGCTGGCGACACTGGCTGCCGTCGCGGTTCGGTGCGGCGTGATCAAGACGTCCTGAACATTGCCGGGGTCGAGCGCGTAGGCAGCCCAGACGTCTCCCAATAGCGGAGAATCCTGCAGCACGCGGCGATCACCAGCGGGTCCCAGCAAGATGTGTTCAACCAAATCGTCAGGTATCGAGAATTGCTGCGGCCGCCCGTCTGCGGCTTGTGCATTCGCAGGTGCTTTGGAGTCTGGCGCCGCGGTCGGACTCGTATCGTCCGCGGCCCCTGTTGCAGGCGTTGCCCCTGCAGCCGATCCTTCCGATTGCCGGGAGCCCGCAGCAGCGTCTTTGGCTGATTTCGGCCGCCTCGCCGGCGCTCGCTGCTTGCTCTTCTTTGCCACGTTCGGGCTCCGCCTCACACTCCAGATTTGGAATACGGAAACACCGGCTTCGGCTTCAGCTCCGGCGCCACATGCTTGCGCAGCGCCGCATCGCAGACCGCATAGCCCCAGTTGATCAGCCTCTCCTGCGTGTTCGCATCGAGCCGCTTCAGGCGCGTCGGAAGTTCGGCAAGCTGCGTGGTGCGATCCAGCGGACAGTTGAGCGCGTCGGGGAGTTCGTAATCCCTGATGTCGGTGCGGATGCCCCAGTAAGTGCCCTTGCGGGTTCCTGATTTGAAGGAGTCGATGACCTGGCGCTTGCGCAACGAGCGCACCTGGTTGTCGATCAGGTTCAGAACCCGGTAGGAATGTCGCGGCCAGTCCGTTTCCGGCTTTTCCTCGGCTTCCATCTTGCCGCCGGCATCGCTGACCAGAACCGTTTGGTGCCGCTTCCATGCGGTCTCCAGCCCGAGATTGTCGTAGACGCCGCCATCGGTGAGAACCACGCGCGTGGTGAATGGCGGCCGTTGCAGGTCCTCTCCCGTGCCTGGTTCGAAATCCGCATCCTTCAGGCGCAGTTCGAACGGCGACAGGACCGGCGGGAAAGCGGATGAAGCAGCGACGGCCTGCGCCAGTGGAACCCCTGGACTCTTGACCTTGCCGACGCGGTAATCGCGCATGTACGGCTTCATGAAGCGCCAGAGCACGCCCGACTGAACATTTGTCGCATTGATGACAAAGCGCGGCGCGTCGGGCATGTCCTGCAGCGTCTTGCCATGAAACAGATGCTCGTCATACGCCTTGGCGATGCGGTCGCCGATGCTGCCGGGCAGCAACGCACCCAGAATGACCGACTCCGCATCGATCGTGACACCGGCAAGGTTGCGCAGCGGTTCGACCAGGCTGGGGATGAAATCGCTCTTTACGCTGTCAGGTTTGAAACTGAGGCCAGACCAGGCGAGCGCCAACTGGCCGGCCGTGATCGACCCGCCCGACACGCTCGACACCCGCTTGATGTTCTTCAGCTGCCCCGTCTCATAGAGGCGCCAGAGCACGCCGATATGAAATACCATGGCGCGATATCCGCCGCCGGAAAGGCAGAGCGCAGGCGTCGGCTCAGGCGGCTTGCTGTCGTCGTCCGTCGGGATCGGCTGAACCGGACCAGTATTCATGGCGCACCTCAAAAATTGAGGGACATCTCACTGACGAAGAATCGCAATCTGGCGCAAATCCTAAGGATGTTCGACTTGAAAACTGCAACCATGCTAAAGCATCGGTTGCGCGTTGAAAAGCGTGCGCGCGGCGGCCGCAACAACAAATAAAAATGGAAAGTGTGATCAGGGCCGCTTTCTCAGCCGCGCCCGCTTCGGCAACAGGCCGGGCCATTGCACGATGTGATCCTCGAGTTCTTCATCCGGAATCTCGTCCTCGGTGCCGAACACCCTGTCGCGCACCGAGACCCCGGCCTCATGCACGGTGTTCGGATCACCCGAAATCAGCGGATGCCACCAGTAGAGATCGCGCCCCTCCGCGACCAGCTTGTAGCCGCAGCTCGGCGGCAGCCAGTTCAGGGTGCGGACGTTCTCCGGCGTCAGCCGCACGCAATCCGGAACCTTGTCGGAGCGGTTCGGATAGTCCTTGCAGGCGCATAGTCCCGAATCGAGCAGCTTGCAGGAAACATGGGTGAAGTAGATTTTACCGGTATCCTCGTCCTCGAGCTTTTCCAGGCAGCAGCGCGCGCAGCCATCGCACAGGCTTTCCCATTCGGCGTTGGACATCTCTTCCAACGTCTTGGTTTTCCAGAAGAATCCCTCCTGTCCAGAAGCTCGTTTGGGCGGTGCGGTCATAAATCCCGATATTTTCCGGATCGCATTCGGCTGCAGCCCTTCTAGGGGTTGAAGCAACCCGGGCGCAAGCGGGCCGAATACGTGCGCAAAAAGGGCTGGAACACGTTAGGGCTGACCACCAAATGGTGAGCGAGAGCATTGGTTTATAGCCCCCGCTCGGATACAACAATCATGAGTCCCCCAAGGGTCCTGAAAACGCCTTGGGTTTGCCGCAAGATCGAAGCATGACGTCTCGACAGCGCCCAGGGTGGGCGCGCGAGCCGTTTCGAACCGACCAAGGTCCCGGTGCGCCAGATCCTACCGCCTGACTGGAATCAAAAGATCCGGAACTTTTTCCTGGATCTGGACGCCCGCATCGATTCGACGCTGTTTTCGTCGGGCAAGGGCCTGCGGGAACTTTACGAGCGCTATTCCACCTTCATGGACCGCTTCTATGTCGGCCGCTGGAAGCGCTGGGTCTTTGTCGAGCCGCTTTCGGAAGCCGCCACCATCGGGCTCGCCGGCCTGATCGTGATGCTGGCGCTCGCAGTCCCCGCCTTCCGCGAAACCGCCGATGACGACTGGCTGAAGAAGTCCGATCTCGCGGTGTCGTTCCTCGACCGCTACGGCAATCCGATCGGCAGCCGCGGCATCAAGCACAACGACTCGATCCCGCTGGAGGATTTTCCGGACAATCTGATCAAGGCGACGCTCGCCACCGAAGACCGCCGCTTCTACGACCATTTCGGCATCGATATCGCCGGCACCGCGCGCGCGCTCGTCACCAACGCGCAGGCCGGCGGCGTGCGCCAGGGCGGTTCTTCCATTTCGCAGCAGCTGGCGAAGAACCTGTTCCTCAACAACGAGCGCACCATCGAGCGCAAGGTCAAGGAAGCGTTCCTCGCGATCTGGCTGGAGACCCGCCTCACCAAGAACGAGATCCTGAAACTCTATCTCGACCGCGCCTATATGGGCGGCGGCACCTTCGGCGTCGACGGCGCGGCGCATTTCTACTTCAACAAGTCGGCGCGCGACGTCACGCTGGCGGAATCGGCGATGCTGGCTGGCCTGTTCAAGGCGCCGACCAAATACGCCCCGCACATCAACCTGCCCGCCGCCCGCGCCCGCGCCAACGTCGTGCTCGACAACCTCGTCGATGCCGGCTTCATGACCGAGGGCCAGGTGTTCGGCGCCCGGCGCAACCCGGCGATCGCCGTCGACCGCCGCGACGAGAATTCGCCGAACTACTACCTCGACTACGCCTTCGACGAGATGCGCAAGCTGGTCGACACCTTCCCGAAATCCTACGTCGAACGCGTCTTCGTGGTCCGCACCGCGATCGACATGACCGTGCAGCGCGCCGCCGAGGAAGCGGTCGAAAACCAGTTGCGCCAGTTCGGCCGCGACTATCATGCGACGCAGGCCGCCGCCGTGGTCGCCGATCTCGACGGCGGCGTTCGCGCCATGGTCGGCGGACGCGACTATGGCGCCAGCCAGTTCAACCGCGCGACCGACGCCTACCGGCAGCCGGGATCGTCGTTCAAGCCCTACGTCTATGCCACCGCGCTGATGAACGGGTACACCCCGAACTCCAAGGTGGTAGACGGCCCGGTCTGCATCGGCAACTGGTGCCCGCAGAACTACGGCCACAACTATTCGGGCGCGGTCACGCTGACGCAGGCGATCACCCGCTCGATCAACGTCGTGCCCGTGAAACTGTCGATCGCACTGGGCGGCAAGTCGCCGAATCCCGCCAAGGCCGGGCGCGCCAAGATCACCGAGGTGGCGCGAAAGTTCGGCCTCACCGCGCCGCTGCCGGATACGCCGTCGATGCCGATCGGCTCCGACGAAGTCACCGTGCTCGAGCACACCGTCGCCTATGCGACGTTCCCGAACAAGGGCAAGTCGGCCAAGCCGCACGCGGTCCTTGAAGTGCGCACCGGCGCCGGCGACCTGGTGTGGCGTTTCGACCGCGACGGCAAGAAGCCGGTGCAGGCGATCCCCGCTTCGGTCGCGGCCGACATGTCGGGCATGATGAGCCATGTCGTCAGCGAGGGCACCGCGCGCCGCGCTGCGATCGAAGGTATTCCGACCGCGGGCAAGACCGGCACCACCAACGCCTATCGCGATGCCTGGTTTGCCGGCTTCACCGGCAATTTCAGCTGCGCGGTCTGGTACGGCAATGACGACTACTCGCCGACCAACCGCATGACCGGCGGCTCGCTGCCGGCGCAGACCTGGCACGACATCATGGTCGTCGCCCACCAGGGCGTGGAAGTGAAGGAGATCCCGGGGGTCGGGATGGGCAAGCAGCCGTCGCCTGCCGTCGCGGCCGCTGCGGCCGCCAATGCGCCGCGGATACTGGAGACCAAGCCCGGTCCGCCGCCGGTATTGACCAAGCGCGGCGCGGACATCCTGGTCCGGGTCGAGAAGCTGCTCGACGACGCCGGCAAGGCCGCCGCCAAGACGTCGGCCACCGACACGTCGAAGCAGCCCGCCAGGCCGGTCACCTCGGGCGCGCTGGCTTTCCCGGAGAACTATATTGCCGCCGCGGGCGACCAACCCGTGCAGCAGCAGAAGAACTAAACCGCATGATCGGCAGTAGTGGAAACCCGTTTTCCACCTGGAACATGCCTGAACAAGATGAAGCGCACCGGAATCTGGTTCAACCTGCCTGAACCAGATTCGGATGCGCTGAGATTTCGGAGCACTGGCCCTTGCGGCTGATCTTCTTCACCTTGCTGGCGTTGGCGCTTGCCACCGTCGTCGGCCTCGGCTCGACCTACATGACGGCGACCCGCGGCACCGACCTCGGCACGCTCACGATCGGCGCATGGACCGCGCGGCCGAAGAGCGGCACCGCCGAGGTCGACCCCTATTCGCGCGCCTCGATCGCCCGCAGCGGTGAACTGCCGATCGGCACCGGCGACGGCATCGCCTTCTCCGCCACGACCGACGACAACAACAAGCCGCTCGACGGGCGCTGCGACGTGGTCGTCAGCGGCGTGACCCCGGCGGCGCGGTTCTGGACGCTGACGCTGTTCGACCGCAAGGGACACCTGGTTGCGAATTCGCTGCAGCGCTACGGCTTCACCAGCCAGGAAATCGTCCGCGGCTCCGACGGCCAGTTCGAGATCCGGGTGGCGGCGCGGGCGCGCGCCGGCAACTGGCTGCCGACCGGCGGCATCGAACGCTACGCGCTGATGCTGCGGCTCTACGATACGCCGGTTGGCGTGGCGACGCGGACGCAGCGCGATGCGCCGATGCCCTCGATCGCGACGGTGGGCTGCCCATGATCCGCATCCTGTTCACGATCATTGCGGGCGTGCTGCTGGGCGGCGTGGTGCATCTGGTCAGCGTGCTGGCGCTGCCGCGGATCGCGACCCAGGACGCCTATTCGCGGCTGACGTCGATGACGAAGCTCAACACCGTGACGGCGCTGCCGCCCGCCGAACCCGGCAACGCGCCGATGCCCTTCATGGACCCGGCCTTTGCGGTCGCGATCTGCCGCTACGACCTCACCGACGGCGCGCTGAAACTCACGGTGCCCGTCAGCCAGGCCTATACGTCGGTGTCGTTCTACACGCGCAATGAAGTCGCCTACTACGCCATCAACGACCGTTCGGCCGGCCGCAAGGTGATCGAACTCGACCTGATGACGGAAGAGCAGCACGCCGAACTGCCCGAGGACGAGGAAGTCACCGCCGCCGACCGGCTGATCATCGATTCGCCGACCACGACGGGATTGATCGTGCTGAAGGCGCTGGCACCCGAGCCGGGATTGATGCCGCAGGCACAGGCGGCGCTCGCGGCATCGAGTTGCAAGCTGCAGACCGAGCCCGTGCCCGTGAAGCAGCCCGAGCCGGCGCCCGCGCCGGCCCCAGCGCCAGCGCCGAAGGGCAAGCGCTGAAGAAGCGCTGTTCACGCGGGAGCTTCGCCGCTTGACCCGACGCGGATGGCCCTTTCGAAGCATCTCCCGTGGCACAGCAAGGAAGATCGGGCTGTCAAATTCATGCATCTGCAACTTTCGGATGCATAAGATGTCGTCGAGGCAACCCCGTTTGTTGCTTGAAGGGGTCCGAAGGGAGTGAGTGATGGAAGATCGGACCGAAATGACAGTAAGTGAAGCGTTGAGGATGCTTCTCAATTTCCTCCTCATCCTCACCACCATCTTGTCGGTACTCACCGCGATCTTCTTCTTTGGAATAACAGCGATGGTTGCGCCGCCCCCCGACCAAAGAGCCGGAGCACAATGGGCAGGTGACGGACCTTCCTATGGCATGATCGCGGCCGCAATTGCATTCACCAGCGAGTTGGTTCGCCGCCTGTTTGTCCGCAAGGCACGCATAGCGAGGTAGGGAGCTATCCACGACTGGCAATTCCGCTTCGCTTCTGGCCCTCAGACTTGGATGGCCTGGGTCTAAACTTCAGCGGAGTTCTTCTTGCGCGAGACGAGCCAAACCGTCAGCCCTTCACCGTGACCACCCGCCCGATCACCGGCTGGGCGGCGACCGGTGCATTGGCCGTCAGTGCGGCGAGTTCGCCGATCAGGCGGTCGGCGTCGGCGGCAATGCCGTCGGGTGCCTGGATCACCAGGCGCTCCAGCGCCCAGCGATACGAGGAGATGCGCTGCTCCAGGCATTGCTGGACCCATTGCACGATCAGCGTGTTCTCTTCCATCCGCGCGACCGCATCGGCCTGCTCGCGCGGCGACAATTCCGACACCATCCGGAGGCCGGCGTTGCGCTTGCGGTCGAGTTCGGCCACGCGCCCGGCCGACGCAAAGAACGGCTCGAACCGCGTGATGTCGTTGCGGACGTCCTCGATGAGCTGCTGATAGCGCGAGGTGTGCGATCGGTGCGGCTCGTCGATCAAAGTGCGGCCGTACATGGTGCGGTCGAACACGACCTTCTGCCGCCATGGCGAGGGCAGCGGCTGGTAATCGCCGAACACGCTCTTCCAGGCCGGGCGCGAACGCGGCGGCTCGATCAGGGGATAGGCGAGATCGCGCAATTGTCGCTCGTTTTCGGTGAGCTGGAATTGCGAAGACTTGAGGCCGACGCTTGCGGTGGCCTCCACACCGAGCCAGCGGTGCATGTCGTCGTTGCGCATGTCGGCGCGGGTGCGGCCGAAATCGCCGCCGCTGCAGCCGGCAAGGGTTGCGCTAACGAACAGCACGATCAGAGCCGGGAGCGACCGAAGCCCGGTAGTCCGGATCGGAAGGCACATCGCCGGCATTTCAAACGTCCGTCGTTCAGGTGCGCCGACGGCGACGGCGACCGGGTGCTGTCCCCTCTTCCGGTCCGCGGCCGTCACCGGTTTCGGCGACCTGGCGCTCGATGCGGACAACAGGAAGGATCAGTACGGTTCCCAGGCCATCGCGTGGCGCGCCATCCATGGTCGGACCCGGCCGTCGCGAAGCCGCATCCGCCGGAAATTCAATGATGGTGCCCATGTTCCGTTCTCTCTGGTTGCCACCAAGACGCGATCTGGCCGGCGACATGCCATTATTCAGAACAGAACGTGGTTAACGGCTTCTTAATTTGCGTAGCCGGTACAGTTACGGGGTCGCGTCCCCGATGCAGAAGATTTTACGGGATTTCTTCACGGGCTGTTTTCCTTAACCAAGCCTTAAAGGGCCGTGCGTAGGCTGACGCGAAGGATTCCCCAAGTCGCGTACACCTGACATGACCGCAGCTCCATTATTCCCGGGTTTCGACGGGCTGATGACGCTCTCGCGCCGCGAGGGCGTCGACATTCGCCCGACCCTGCTGCGCGTGCTGACCGACCTCTACGTGCAGGCCAGCGCGCATTCCGACGACGAGGAACGGCAGTTCATCGAACTGACGTCCCGCCTGATCGACCAGGTCGACGACGCCACCCGCGCCGCCGTTCGTGCGCGGCTGGCGATCTACCCGGGGACGCCGGCGGAAGTCATGGAAAAACTCGGGCTGCGGCGTCCGCACCAGCCGCTGCCGGTAGCAGCCGCGATCGCCACCGCACCGGTCGTTGCGCCGCCGGAGAAGCCGCAGATGACCGAAGCGCAGTTGCGAATGGCGTCCACGCTCTCGATGCGGCCGAACGATGCCGCCGAAATCAGCGACATGTTCTTTGCGGCAAGTTCGAGCGAGCGCGCGCTGATCCTGCACAACATCTGCGAGACACCGCTGAAGGCTTCGGCGCGAATTCCGGCCGCGCGCGCGGTGCGCGCGATCCAGACGCTGGAGATGGCGGCGTTCGCCGAGGACAAGGAAAACTTTGCGCTCGAGATCGGCGAGGCCCTGATCCTGCCGGCGCGGATCGCCGAGCAGGTCGTCAACGATCCCGGCCGCGAACCACTGGCGTGCGCGGCGCGCGCACTGGACATGCCGAGCGCCGCGTTCCAGCGCATCCTGATGTTCCTCGATCCGGAATTCGGCTCCTCCGTGCACAATGTCTACCGGCTGTCGCGGCTCTACGACCGGCTGAGCGAGCGGTCGGCCCTCGTCATGCTGGCGGCGTGGCGCGGCTCGACCATGGCGGTAGCGAGGCATAAATACCGTCCCTCGCTCTACGACGACGAGCGCGGTCGCGCGCGCATGGCGGCCTCGCCGACGCGGTCCACCGTGCAGCCCGGAAGCGCGCCCGGTATACGCACCGGCACCGACGGATCGAAACGCTAGGCCTTCGCCAGATCCAGAAAATGCCGCCCTGCCCGGTCCTCGGTCTCGACGATCCAGGCGTCCGGATCGAAACGCAGTTCCTTGGCGAGGCGTTCCTCCACGGATTGTTCCGGCACCGGCTGCGGCGAGGCCGGCGCGAACAGCCGCTCGCTCGGCCGGCTCTCGTCGTAGAAGGTCTGCGGCGCGGGCGCATACAGCATGGCGTTGCCGTCGAGCAGCGCCACCTTGACGAAGACGGCGCCGGCCTCCTCCGCGCCGCGCTTGCGCACGGCGCCAAAGATTCCCTCGTTCTGGCAGCGGCGCAGATAGGCAGCCACCCAGATGGATGATTTCAATCTCATGGTCAGACGATAGACTGCCGGGAAGCGGGAAGCTACTCGATCGGGTGCCCAACCATGGCCGACAGTTCGCGCACCAGCCGATCGGACATCTGACCGGTCACCGGAAGCTTGCGCTCGCGCTCGAATTTTGCGATCGCGGCCTGGGTATCCGAGCCGACCGCGCCGGTCGCCTTCAACTGGCCGTAGCCATATTGGGTGAGCGTGCGCTGTACCGCCGCCACCCGGCGTGCGCCTGCGCTGTGCGCGGTCGCAGGGATCGGCGCCGGCGGCCGGGCCACGTTGGCAGGCGTCGTGGCGGGCGCGCTGGTCGACTTGACCACCAGATTGGTCATGGCATCGGCATTCCTGGCGTCGGCATTTCTGGAATCGGCTCCCCTCACCTCCACCTGTCTCGTCTCCGGCGGATCAGCCTCGACGACCGGGCGCGGGCGCGGCAACGGGTTCGCGACGGCGGCCTGCGGCGGCGGCAGCGTAATCACAGAGCCGCCGAACATCGGCGACGGATGACGGCCGGCCTGCAGGAACAGCGCATTGGTGAGAATGGCGCAAATGGCAGTCGCCGCGATCAGGCCTGCGACCACGTCCTTCGGACTGTGCAGGAAGATGCGCATCACCAGGCCGCGCTCCTCCTCGGCCTCGATCGCAGCCGCCTTCGCACTCCGGCGGCGCCGGCGCGGCACTTCTTCGTCGTCGTCAGTACGTCTAGGCACGCTTCTTCACCTGATGGGGCAACTCTTTCGTCAATTCCGGCGTCAGTTCCTTTGGCAGTTCCCTTATCGGTTCTTTGGCCAACTCCTGTAATCCGGAACGCAGCGCCGGTTTCAGCGTGGCGATGTTATTTGAAGGCGCCGATGGCGGTGCGAAGTCAAGCGGCAACGCCACGCACACCGTGGTCCCCTCGCCGAGTTTGCTCTGCACGCTGATCTCGCCATTGTGCAATCCGACCAGGCCCTTCACGATCGACAGGCCGAGGCCGGTGCCTTCGTGCCGGCGTTCGAACGTCTTGCCGGCCTGGAAGAACGGATCGCCGATCCGCGTCAGGTCGGCGGCGGCGATGCCGACGCCGGTATCGGCAACGCGGAGCATCAGCCGCGATCCCTCGACGGTAGCCGAGACGGTCACGCTGCCGCCGCGTTCGGTGAACTTGATGGCATTGGCGACGAGGTTCAGCGCAATCTGCTTGAAAGCCCGCGGATCGCCGTTCATCACGGGAAGATCGTCCGACGCGCGGGTGATGAGGTCGACACCGTTCTCCCGCGCCTTCAGCGCCAGCAGGTTGCAGCAGTGCAGCAATGCTGAGCGCGGCCCGAACGGCTCCGGCGAGATTTCGAAATTGCCGGATTCCATCTTCGACATGTCGAGGATGCCGTTGACTACGGACAAAAGATGCTGGCCGGAATCATTGATGAGCTGCGCGTATTCCTTGCGCTTGGCGGCATCGACCATCAGCACGTCTTCCTGCACGATCATCTCGGAAAAGCCGATGATGGCGTTGAGCGGCGTGCGCAATTCGTGGCTCATGGTGGCGAGGAAGCGGGTCTTGGACGCATCCGCCTGTTCGGCAGCGGTGCGCGCCAGTTCGAGCGCCTGCTGCTGCATCTTGCGGTCGGTGACGTCGCGCATCACGGCGACCACCTCGGCCTCCGACGTGGCCTGATCGAGCGGCCGGCAACGCATCTCGACCCAGATGAAATCGGCTGATATCTCGTGGCCACAAACCGTATCGCGGCGAATGCGGAACTCGACGCTGCGCGATTCGCCGCCGCGCGCCGCATCCGACAGTGCCGTGAGATACGCCGGGCGATCGACGACATGGACGCGATCGAACAGGCCGTAGCCGGTGAGCCGCGCGACGGATGTTCCGAGCAAGGCTTCCGCCGCGGGCGAAACGAACTGCACGGTACCGTTCGGGCCATGACGCGAAATCACGTCGCTCATGTTGAGCGCAAGCAGGCGGTAGCGTTCTTCCTCGATGTTGAGCAGCGAGACGGACGTCCGCGCCAGCGATTCCGCACCGAACGCCAGTCCTCCCGCATAGAGGATCGCAGAAACCACGCCGGAGGCCATCAGGAAGCCGCGCAGCGCAGCGTTCGGCTCCGATATCGGCAACAGGTGAAAATATCCGAGCGCGATCAGCAAGGCGGCGCATGAAAGCGCTACGGCCGATGCGAACGCAACCACGCGGCGCGATGCCGACAGCGCCGCTTCCAGGGGAACGACGACGAGCCAGATCGCGGCGAATGATTCAATGCCGCCCGTGTTGACGGCGACCATCATCACGAGGCCGGCCATCGCCAGCGACGACAGCACGTGCGCGCCCTCATAGCGGCCGGTGCGCGACAGGAACCAGGACAGCAGGATGGGCGCGATCAGCCAGGCGAATGCCGCGACTTCGATCGCTGTAGGCGCCCCGCGCATCGCCAGATAGACCGGAAAAGCTGCGAGCGCGACCAGGCTGCCGAGCAGCCGCGGCGCCATGAACGCGCGATGACGGGCGCGCGTCAGCGCGTCATATCGTGCCGAGGGATGCAGCAGCGCATCAAGACAATCGCGGATAATACTCAAAACAATCACTGCTCTTGCGCTTCGGCTTGTTCGTCAGAAAGACGCGCCGGAACGCCCCCTTGATCTTCGCGCCACCGTGTCAGAGCGAAATTAAGCGAACGCTAAGGCTCGGCGGACCGCCGTCGAACACCGCGTATTCGCGCAAGTTTCGCGCCTCGCGCGCCGCTCATTCAACGCGGATGGTGAACGCTTGGTTTCCGGCTCGTGCGATCTATGGTTTTGAAATGGTGGACGCGCCACTCGTGGCCTTCTTGCGTCGTCAATCAAAAATTTACGTCGAATCGAATCGTTCCAGCCTGCCGGGAAATTTCGCGGGCTTTATCTCAATGCAAACATTTGAGGTTTATCGACGGCTGCTAGTCAGGAACAAACCAGCGGGTCAACCGCAACGGAATCATAAGAGACGACCGGGGTCGCGAGATGTTCTTTCTGCTTCGCATGGCGTTTTGGCTTGGGCTCGTGCTCGTGCTCCTGCCAAGGGACACGACGCCGGAATCCGAGAAGTTGCCGCAGATCGGCGCCTCGGAGGCGGTATCTGCCGCGACCGCGGCCGTCTCCGACATGGGGCAGTTCTGCAAGCGCCAGCCCGCGGCCTGCGAGGTCGGCGGCCAGGCCGCGACCGCGATCGGCCAGCGCGCGCAGGACGGCGCCCGCCAATTGTACAAGATCATCGCCGACAAGAAGTCGCCCGATCACACCAACTCGATCGGTAGCGTGGACGCCGAGGCTACGGCCACGGATGCGTCCCCCCGTGAAACACTGACAGATGACGATATGGCGGTCGAATACCGGGGCCTGGCGCCGCACTAAAATAAGCGCAAATAAGGCCACGGAACCGGTTCCATTTTCGTCGCTTTCGATCAAACCGCATCCTATATAATCCTTTTGGGATTGGACGCGGACCACGATGACGATCGACGAGATCAGGGACAATTTCGAACTGCTCGAGGAATGGGACGACCGCTATCGGTACGTCATCGAACTCGGCCGCACGCTCGATCCGATGCCGGAGGCGGAGCATTCCGCCGCCAACAAGGTGAACGGCTGCGTCAGCCAGGTCTGGCTCTCCCGGCAGATCGATCGCAGCGGCGATGGCGAACCGCGCCTGAAATATCTCGGCGACAGCGACGCCCACATCGTGCGCGGGTTGATCGCAATCCTGCTCACGCTGTATTCCGGCCGCACGCCGCAGCAGATCCTTTCGACCGATGCGCTTGCCGTATTCGACGAGTTCGGATTTCGCGAGCACCTGACGCCGCAGCGTTCCAACGGCCTGCGGTCGATGGTCGAGCGGATTCGCACCGACGCGCGCGAGACGCTGGCCGCGGCCTCCTAGAGCTTCTTGATTACTTCTGCTTCCGCGCCTGCTGGCCGAGGCCCATCTTCTTGGCGAGTTGCGACCGCGCCACGGCGTAGTTCGGCGCGACCATCGGGTAGTCCGGCGGCAGACCCCATTTGTCGCGGTATTGCTCCGGCGTCATGTTGTACTGCGTGCGCAGATGGCGCTTCAGCGACTTGAAGCGTTTGCCGTCCTCGAGGCAGACCAGATATTCGGGTGTCATCGACTTCTTCACGGATACCGCCGGCTTGGCCGGCTCCAGCGGCGCGTCGACGCGGCCGGTCGACACCCGCAGCAGCGCGGCATGCACCTGGCTGATCAGGTTCGGAATTTCCGAGGCCTGCGTCGGATTGTTGCTGAGATAGGCCGAGACGATATTGGCGGTCAGCTCGACGGTCGTCTTGCCGGCGGTATCGTTCATGGCTCAACCTTCCTGGATCGCGAATGCCTACCGGCCGCTGCGATTGGGACAGTATCCGGCCGCTTCTATACACCGGCTGAATCTAAGACGACTTGCAGTATCACTTGCAGTATCACTTGGCGATTATGAACGGATTACAGGGAACCTGACAAGAAGGTGGGGTTTTATTTTCATTATTGGCCTTTGCGGCAAGTATTGCCCGCTCAGGCCCGCTTATCCAGGTGCGCACGCAACTCGTCGATCGAGGCGAAGCGCATCAGGCCCTCCGGCATCTGGGCCTCGATCGAGCCATCGGAATACAGCGAATAGGCCATGCCATCGACGATACCCGACTTCAGGATCGTCACGGACGGCTGATCCTCGTTTCGGGCAGGTCCGGCGTCGTCCTCATCGAACGACATCTGCGCACGCGGGCCGCGCCGCGGCGGCCTCTCGCCGGACCTCGCGCGATCCGCCCTGGCCCGTGCATCGTTGAACGGCGCGGGCTGGGGCTCGACCGGGTTGACTACCGGCGGGCTGGGCCGGAGATCCGACGACAGCATGTCCAGCGGCAGCGGCTCACTGGTCCGCGTTTGCGTCCGGTCGCGCTCCTTCCGCGACGTCGACGAGAAGAACAGATTGCGCTTCTGCTTGGGAGCCTGCGGCGGTGGAGGCACTGCGTCTTCCGGAAACATGGGCTCGGGAATCGGATGGTCGCGGAGGACATCCTCATCCTGCCACGGCGGCGGAGCTGCGACCGGCGCGCTGCCTGCCTGCGGCGCGGCCGGCTGGTCGCGGCCGGAGGAGAAAGCGGCTTCTCCGCCGGCCAGCGCAGCCGCGATCGCGGCTTCGGCGTCCGTTTGCGATGCGACCGGACCGAGCCTCCCCGCGACGTTCTTAAGTTCCCTGACAGCGATCCAGAGCGCGAACATGATCGCGCCGGTGCAAACGCCCATCACGCCTGTCACGATGAGGGTATTGCCGGTACTGAATTCCTTGATCGGAATTCCAAAGCCGATCGCCAGCAGGCCTGTCAAAACAAGGCCGATGCCGACGACCAACATCACAAACATCATCGAACCAACCCCCGCAGCCGCGTCCTATAAGCTCGCAAACCGCCCATGCCACGATAGCGTCATATTGCGTGCATCGCCAACCGGCAATTGAGCACAGCGTTCCGCAACAACACGTTGCCCGCATGGAGGTTTGTGGGCACGGGCGGTCCGCATCATTCAGGTCCCGTTCAGCGGGCCGGCCGTAGTTGTACCGCCTATCATTTACCGCCCTTTTGTTGCGGCTTTACGCCACAATTCCCAATTACTTGGTAATGGAACTACGCTATATGGGTACCGGGGAATGAGGCTCAAGAGCTCCGTAGTTGGGCCATAGGGGACACGCCGGGTTACCAATCCATGTCATCGATCACGACTTCCGCCCTCGATACGCCCGCGCGGCGCTCGGTGGAGCGGACCTGCGACGACCTTGCCGTCTTCGTGCTCGCCGCGGTCACTTTGATCGCGGGTCTGACCTTTCGTGACTACGGATTAGGCTGGGATGACTACACCCACGCCGAATACGCGGACCTCCTGCTGCGCATGTTCGGTTCCGGTTTTACGGACACCGCCGCGCTCTCGTTTGCCAATCTCTATATGTATGGCGGCGGCTTCGACATGGCTGCGGCGCTGCTGCACAAGATCATTCCACTGGAACTGTTCGAAACCCGTCGCCTGCTCGGCGCCGTCGTCGGCCTGATCGGCCTTGCGGTAACGTGGCGGCTGGCGCGGCGCGTCGGCGGCCCGCTTGCGGGGCTGGCGACGCTGCTGCTGCTTGCACTGTGCCCGACCTTCTACGGGCACATGTTCATGAACCCGAAGGATGCGCCGTTTGCCGTCTCGATGGTGATCCTGATGCTGGGCCTGGTGCGCCTCGCCGAGGAATATCCGAAGCCTTCGCCGCGGACGGTCCTGATCATCGGCCTCGGCGCCGGCCTCTCCATCGGCTGCCGGATTCTCGGCGGGCTGTCGCTGATCTATGCGATGGTGGGTTTCCTGCCGCTGCTGATCGAGGAAGTCCGCACGCGGGGCGCACGCAACGCCGTCTATCGCTTCGGTCATGTCGTCTACGTGCTGCTGCCGGGCCTGGTCTTCGGATACCTGATCATGGGGCTGGTGTGGCCGTGGTCGATCATCAAGCCCGGAAATCCGTTGCAGGCGCTGACCTATTTCTCGCATTTCTTCGAGAAGCCCTGGAAGGAAATGTTCGACGGTGCGCTGGTGTCGGTCCCCGACATGCCGTGGTCGTACCTGCCGACGCTGTTCGCCCTGCAGCTTCCCGAAGTGCTGATTGGTCTGCTGGTTGCGGCCATCGTGGTCACCTTCATGTCGCTGTCGCGCAAGGATGTACCCTCGCGCCGCAAGACCATCCTGCTGATGCTGACGATGGCGGCCACGCTGCCGCTGGTGATTGCGATGGTGAAGCGCCCGGCGCTCTACAACGGCATCCGGCACTTCATTTTCGTCATCCCGCCGATGGCGGTGCTTGCCGGCGCCGCGTTCGCCTGGACCATGGATTGGCTGAGAGAAAATCACCGCCGCTGGCAACCGGCGGCGATGGCGGTGTTCTCGTTCGGCCTGCTGTTGCCGCTCAGCGAGATGATCCGGCTGCACCCTTACGAATACACTCATTTCAATCACATCGCCGGCACGGTGCGTGCCGCCGACAATTTCTTCATGCTGGACTATTGGGGGCTGGCGCTGAAGCAGGCCTCCGACGGCCTGCGCGAAGACCTGGTCGAGCGGCAGGAATCGCCGCCGCAGGGACGCAAATGGAAGGTCGCGGTGTGCGGCCCGCAACGGCCGGCGCAGGTCGCGCTCGGACCGGAATTCACGATCGGCTGGGACAGCCAGTCCGCCGACTTCGCAATGACGCTCGGCGAATTCTACTGCAAGGGCCTCACCGCACCGGTCATGGTGGAAATCAAGCGCGACGACGTCGTCTTCGCGCGCGTCTACGATATCCGCGGCCGCGGCATCTCGACGTTGCTGGCAATTCCAGCGCCGTAGCCGGCAACAGCATGACTGGCACGCGTGACGGCCGCCTTGCTGCCGCTCCGGTGCAGGGCTCGCCAGCCGAAGTTCGCTACCGGATTGTATTTTTCGGATTGTGGTGTACTATCGCGTCTAACGACCTCTGCACTACTGAATAAAAACGCCGCCCAATTCCGGGCGGCGTTTTCATTTGCATCCTTGTAGGATGGGTAGAGCGCAGCGAAACCCATCATCGCTCGCCGAAACTCCCGCCCAGATCTGAAAAATCACCCGCCCAATCCTCGGGATAAATCCCAGACTTCACCATCCGGTGGAACGATGAATGCGGCCAATCCCTGATCTGCTTCACAAGGCCATGCTTGACCGGATTGATATGGACGTAATCGATGTGACGCGCCAAGTCCTCCTCATTGCGAATGGTGTGTTCCCAATAACGCCGTTGCCGGATGCCGCGCTCGTTCTTGGCGGCGCGGCTTGCTGAAATCGGCTCATCAACGGAAAAATGGCGTGAAAACGTCGATTTGATCAGCCGCCAGCGCGTCGCAAAATCCCGATCGCTGTCAGGCAACGTCCAGACCGCGTGCAGATGATCCGGGAGAACCACGATGGCGTCGGTTGTAAAAGGGTGACGTTGATGCGTCTCGCGAAACGCGGTGCGTAGCGCATCAACGTGTTCGGTCAGCAACCGCCGTCGCCGATCGGCCAAGTTTACCGTAAAGAAGAAACAGCCGCCGGGGATGAAGTTGCGACGGTACGCTGTCATGACCTGCTTGCGTGCCGGATTGATGGGTTTCGCTGCGCTCTACCCATCCTACACGAATCCAAACGCCGCTCTACTCCGAGTTCCGTACGACGGGTGGAGCGCAGCGAAACCCATCATCGATCGGCCAGAACCTGCTTTCGATTGAGGGCTGCGTACACGATGCCGAGGATGATGCTGTAAGTGAGAAGCATCGCGAGCGAAAACATCGCCGGCCAGATGCCGAGGTCGAGATTGGCGGCAAACGCTCCCATTCCCAACAGCGGGAAGAACACAAATCCCATTACCGCCCAGCCCAAGACACCGAATGCAGCGCCCTTTGCCACACCGCCCTCGCCGGGCAGCCGGGAGTAAAACCGCCCGAAGCAGAAACCGAGAACCGTCGATCCGTTCAGGAACGACAGCGCCCATGGGATGACCGGATGGACCTCGGCGCCTGTCAGACGGCCGAGCGCAGCCTGAAGATTCTCATAGGGCTGAAAATCGGGAAGCAGGCCGGTCCGCCATTTCAGGTACATCAACAGCGAATGCGCGGCGCTGCCGCAGAAACCGGCGACAGCCGCCTTCCAGATCCAGTCCCTGGTCACGCCGCAGCTTAGCGCGCCGGCTCCGCGAGCGCGCCGAGGATACGCGCCCAGGATCGGATGCCCTTGTGAAAGCTCTTGAGGTCGTACTTCTCGTTCGGCGAATGAATGTTGTCGTCGTCGAGACCGAAGCCAATGAGAAGGCTGTCGAGGCCGAGCGTGCGCTTGAAATCCGCAACGATCGGAATCGAGGCGCCGGAGCCGACCAATAACGCCTCCTTGCCCCATTCCTCGGTCAGCGCGCGCTTGGCTGCCGCGAGCGGCTTCATGTTCCAGTCGAGCGCGATGGCGGCGCCACTGGAGTGCTCGGTGAAGACGGCCTTGCAGTCGCCCGGAAGCCGCGCGGTGACATAGTCGCGGAACGCCTTCTTGATCTTCTGCGGGTCCTGGCCTTCGACCAGACGGAACGAAACCTTGGCGGAAGCTTCCGCCGGGATCACGGTCTTCGAGCCCTCGCCGGTATAGCCGCCGACGATGCCGTTGATGTCGCAGGTCGGACGCGAGGATATCTGCTCGATCAGCAGGCGATCCTTTTCACCGGCCGGGATCGAAAGCCCGATCGGTTTCAGGAACGACTCGGGCGTCAGGTTCAGGTTTTTCCATTGCGCCAGGATATCCGGCGGCAGATCCTTCACGCCGTCGTAGAAGCCGGGGATGGTGATGCGGCCGTTGTCGTCGAACAGGCCGCCGAGGATATTGGTCAGCACGCGGATCGGGTTGCGGGCGCCGCCGCCGAACACGCCGGAATGCAGGTCGCGGTTGGCGGCCTTGATGGTGACCTCGTCATACATCAGGCCGCGCAGCGAGGTGGTGATGGCGGGCGTGTTCGGATCCCACATGCCGGTGTCGCAGACCAGCGCGTAGTCCGCCTTCAGCTCGTCCTTGATCGCCTCCATGAACGGCACGAAATTCTTCGAGCCGACTTCCTCCTCGCCTTCGATCAGGAGCGTGACGTCGACCGGCAGCGAGCCCGTGACCTTCTTCCAGGCGCGGCAGGCCTCGACGAAGGTCATCAACTGCCCCTTGTCGTCCTCGGCGCCGCGCGCAACGATGATCTTGCGGCCATCGGCGTGATCGGTGACGACGGGTTCGAACGGCGGACGGTGCCACAGATTGAGCGGATCGACCGGCTGTACGTCGTAATGGCCGTAGAACAGCACATGCGGCCGGCCGTCGGAACTGCCATTGGCTTTGGCTACGATCGCGGGATGTCCCGCCGTCGGCCTCACCTCGGCCTTGAAACCGAGCGTGGCGATGTCCTTTGCCAGATGGTCGGCGGCCGCCTTGCAATCGCCGGCGAAGGCCGGATCGGCCGAGATCGACTTGATCCGCAGCAGCGCAAACAGCCGTTCCAGACTGTTGTCGAAATCGGCGTCGATATGATCGAGGACCGGCTGCATTTGCGCGTTGGACATGCTGATCATCCCTGGCTGTGGGCCTTGTTGCCTGCGTGAGGTTGTAGCCCGCCCGCCGCTACCGCCGCAACAACCCGCCGAGCGCGCCGCGCACCAGCGTGCGACCAACCGATGCACCGAACGAGCCGCCGACCGATTTGCCGAGATCGGCAGCGAGGCCGCCGATCACCTTGTTGGTGACCGAGCGGGTAATGTCACGCGCAACGACCTGGCCGGTCGAAAGGCGCCCGCGCTTGACGTTGGTGCCGAAGATGGTGCCAACGATGCCGCCCAGTTGGCCTAGGATTCCGCCGCCTGCGCCGGCTCCGCCATCTTGTGCTTCCGCAGGCGCAGCCGTGCCGGCCACGCGCTTCTGCAGCATCTCATAGGCGGACTCGGCATCGACAGCAGTGTCGTATTTGCCCTTCACCGGGCTCCTGCTCATGATCGCCTTGCGCTCCTCGGGCGTGATCGGCCCGATCCGCGCCGTCGGTGGCCGGATCATGACGCGCTCGACCATGGTCGGGGTGCCACCGCCTTCCAGGAACGACACCAGCGCCTCGCCCTTGCCGAGTTCCATGATGACGCGGGCGGTGTCGAGCTTGGGATTGGGCCGGAAAGTCTGCGCGGCCGCTTTCACCGCTTTCTGGTCGCGCGGCGTAAAGGCGCGCAACGCGTGCTGCACGCGACCGCCCAACTGGGCCAGCACCTTGTCCGGCACGTCGATCGGATTCTGCGTGACGAAGTAGACGCCGACGCCCTTGGAGCGGATCAGGCGCACCACCTGCTCGATCTTGTCCATCAGCGCGTCCGGTGCATCGTCGAACAGCAGATGCGCTTCGTCGAAGAAGAACACCAGTTTAGGCTTCGGCAGGTCGCCCGCTTCCGGCAGTTCCTCGAACAGTTCCGACAGCAGCCACAGCAGGAAGGTGGCGTAGAGCCTGGGGCTCTCCATCAGCTTGTCGGCCACCAGGATGTTGACCATGCCGCGACCGTCGCGGTCGGTCTTCATGAAATCCTTCAGCTCCAGCGCCGGCTCACCGAAGAATTTCGCTGCGCCCTGGTTTTCCAGCACCAGCAGCTGGCGTTGAATGGTTCCAACCGTCGCCTTGCTGACGTTGCCGAAGCTCTGCGCGGCCTTGCGGATCCCGGCAAATGGATCTTCCTCGGCATCCGCTGTTTTCTTGCCGCCGACCGGAACGATCGCGTCCAGCAGCGATCGCAGATCCTTCATGTCGATCAGCGTCAGGCCGTTCTCATCCGCCACGCGGAATGCGACGTTGAGAACGCCTTCCTGCACGTCGTTCAGATCGAGCATCCGCGCCAGCAGCAACGGGCCCATCTCGGTGACGGTGGCGCGGACCGGATGTCCCTGCTCGCCGAACACGTCCCAGAACACAGTCGAGAACTGGTCCGGCTGAAATTTGAGGCCCATCTCGCCGGCGCGCTTGAGGATGAAATCCTTGGCCTCGCCGACCTCCGAGATCCCGGACAGGTCGCCCTTGATGTCGGCCGCGAATACGGGAACACCGGCGCGCGCAAAGCCTTCCGCCATGACCTGCAACGATACGGTCTTGCCGGTTCCGGTCGCGCCGGTGACGAGACCGTGCCGGTTGGCGAGCGCGAGCGACAACCAGGCGGCGTGTTCGCCCTTCCCGATGAAAATTCTCTCGTCGGTATCATCCATCTTGCTGTCGGAGGTCGCCATCACATCGCCTCTTCGCGCCCATCGGGCGAGTTTCGTTGCCAGGTCACACCATCATATCGCATCCTGCCCATCGATTGAAACCGTCAGCGCATGGCCAAGACGTCGATACGTGGGCCTCGTCATCCGCGGTTCTCTTACTTTTTGCGGCGCCCGACAGAAAAAATCGCGTGATGCGTGAAAAGTTCAGTGAGAATCCGACACTCACTCTTGCAATGCTGCAACACTTGCCACGCGAATCAAGAACCGACCCGTCCTGACGTGCGCTGATCGCTTGAATTTCAAATCGCGGACGCTCAAGATGAAATTTGCAAGTAAGCGACCCGGTGCAACCGGCTGAGGGCGGGGCAATACATGGACGATTTGGTTGGGCGGCTGGCCGCGAGGGCCGGCATCGGTAGCGCTGTCGCGGAAAAAGCCACCTAAGCACATTCATTTTTTAATCGATTGTCATGACATATCCACTCTCCGCGGTTGAGGGCTTGACCGCCATCTCCGCATCGAAACTGAAGTCGCAAGGCATTCGCACCACGGCTGCGCTGCTGGAGGCCGCCCGTACGGTCAAAGGCCGCAAGGCGCTGGCGGCGAAGACCGGGATCAGCGAGCAGCAATTGCTCGAATGGGCCAACTTTTCCGACTACATGCGGATTCCCGGAATGGGCAGGGCCAAGGTCGGTCTGGTGCGTGCGGCCGGCGTCGCCACCGTGCGCGAACTCGCGTTGCGCAATCCGGCGCGGCTGGCGCAGAACATGAAGGACGTGAACAGCAGGCGCAGACTTGTACGGGTTTTGCCTTCCGAAAAATCGGTCGAGCAACTGATCGAACAGGCACGCAAGCTTCAGCCCAAGATCACTTACTGAGGCAGCTTCGCGCGGAGGCCCGCCCGGACTGGAGGAGGCCTTCAACGGGCCAGCCAACCGGCTGGTTGCCAGCGGATGCCGCCTTGACTCGTCCGCGCGGACCGCGCAAAGCCACCGCATGATCGCAACCAAGCCCAGCCCCTCTGCGGCGCCCGCTCCGGCCGGTCATTCGGTGCTGTCCGGGCTGTTGTCCAGGCCGTATCCGGCGGTGATGGGCGTGCTCAATGTGACGCCGGATTCGTTCTCGGATGGCGGGCAATTCGCCGCCCCCGAGCGCGCGCTGGCGCAGGCCAAACGGATGATCGCCGAGGGCGCCGACATCATCGACATCGGCGCGGAATCCACCCGGCCCTACGGCTCGGAGCCGATTTCCGCGGAAGAAGAACTGAAGCGCCTGCAGACTGTGCTGCCCGAGGTGGTGGCGCTCGGCATCCCCGTCTCCATCGACAGCATGAAGTCCGCCGTCGTCGCCTGGGCGCTCGATCAGGGCGCATTGATCGCCAACGACGTCTGGGGCCTGCAGCGCGATCCCGGCATGGCCGGACTTGTCGCGGCGCGCCGTGTGCCCGTCATCGTCATGCACAACCGCGAGCGCGCCGATCCTGCCATCGACATCATGCAGGACATCGCCGATTTCTTCGCGCGATCGCTCGAGATCGCAGCCGGCGCCGGCATTGCGTTCGACAGGATCGTGCTCGATCCCGGCATCGGATTCGGCAAGACGCCCGGGCAGAGCATGACCGCGCTGGCGCGGCTCGCCGAGTTCGAGACCTTCGGTCTGCCGCTCCTGGTCGGCGCATCGCGCAAGCGCTTCATCAGCACGGTGACGCCGTCGGAGCCGCATCAGCGCCTTGGCGGATCGATCGCGGCTCATCTTTTGGCGGCGCAACGCGGCGCGCGCATCATCCGGGCCCATGACGTCGCCGAAACCGTACAGGCGCTGCGCGTGGCGGCCGCAATCAGGGAACAGGAATGAGCGATACGATATTCATCACCGGCGTCGTCATCCATGCCCGCCACGGCGTGATGGAGCACGAGACCGAAGTCGGGCAGCGCTTCGTCATCGACCTCGAACTCTCCGCCGACCTGTCGGAAGCCTCGCGCAGCGATCATTTGTCCGACACCGTTTCCTATGCCAGCGTGGTTTCGACCGCGACGGCGGCGTTCAAGAACACAAATTACAAGCTGCTGGAGCGCGCCGCCGGCGCCGTCGCCGACGCGATCTTCGCGGCGTTTGCGCGCATCGACGCGGTCAAGGTCACCGTTCACAAGCCGCACGCGCCGATCGCCGCGATCTTCGAGGATGTCGGCGTGGTGCTGACGCGCAAGCGGCAATCGCCCTGACATGGCGGACGTGCTGATCGCGCTCGGCGGCAATGTCGGCGACGTCCGCGCGACATTCAACAAGGCCATCTCCCATATCTGCGGCATGACGCAGGCCGCCCTGCTGGCGCGATCGTCGGATTACTCCACCCCGCCCTGGGGCGAGGAAGACCAGGCGCCCTTCACCAACGCCTGCATCCGGATCGAGACCAGCCTCGATCCGCACGCGCTGCTGTTCACGCTGCAAAAGATCGAGAAGAAGTTCGGCCGCGACCGCGCGCACGAGACCCGCTGGGGTCCCCGCACCCTCGACCTCGATTTGATCGCCTACGACGATGTCAGGCTCGACAAGCCGGAGCTGACGCTGCCGCATCCGAGGGCTTTCGAGCGGGCCTTCGTGCTGGTGCCGCTGGCCGAAATCGTGCCCGACCGTGTCATTGCGGGACGCCGCGTCACCGACGCGCTGGCGCAGCTTTCGACCGAGGGTATAAAGCGGCTGCCCGAGCCAGACTGACCGGAAAACGACCTGAAACAACCGTTTGGCATGGCGGCCGTGCCGTGGCAATTTCGGTCCAAATATCAAAGAGACGATCAGGGAACAGCAGGCTGGATGACCCCCACCGATACCGACGAACTGACGCTGGCGAAGGATTTCGCTCCGGCCACCTATGAGGACTGGCGCAAGCTGGTCGACGGGGTGCTGAAAGGCGCGCCGTTCGAGAAGCTTGCCAGCAAGACCTCAGATGGATTGAAGATCGACCCGATCTATCGCCGCGCGCGAGGTGCTGCGCCGGTCGCCGGCCGTCCCGCCGCCGCGCCCTGGCAGATCATGCAGCGGATCGATCATCCCGATGCGAAAGCGGCCAACGCGCAGGCGCTGCACGACCTGGAGAACGGCGCCACCGGGCTGACCCTGGTGTTTGCAGGCGCCACCAGCGCCCACGGCTATGGGCTGGATCCGTCGGCTGAGGCCGTCGCTCAGGTTCTCGACGGCATCTATCTCGACGCCGGCATCGGCATCGAGTTGCAGATTGGCCCGCAGTCGCGGATGGCGGCCATTCACGTCGCCGAATATATCAAGGGTAAAGGCATCGATCCCGCCGCCTGCGATATCCGGTTCGGGCTCGACCCGCTCGGATCCTGCGCGGTGTGGGGCTTCAGCCCCTATAGCTGGGCCGAAATCGTGCCGGCCGTTACCGGCGCGGTCCAGGGTCTTGCCGGGATGGGCTTCAAGGGCCCGCTCGCCGCGGCCGATGGGCGGGTGATCCACGATGCCGGCGGATCCGAGGTGCAGGAACTCGCCTTCGTGCTGGCCTGCGGTGTCGCCTATCTGCGCGCGATCGAACAGTCGGGTGTCGCGCTCGAAGACGCGCAGGGCATGGTCTATGCGCGGCTGGCCGCCGATGCCGATCAATTTTTGACGCTGGCGAAATTTCGCGCGCTGCGGCTGTTGTGGGCGCGGATCGAACAGTCCTGCGGCCTGACGCCGAAACCGCTGTTCGTCGCCGCCGATACCGCCTGGCGCATGCTGACGCAGCGCGACGCCTACGTGAACATGCTGCGCGCGACGATGGCGACGTTTTCTGCCGGCCTCGGCGGCGCCAACGCCATCACCGTATTGCCGCACACGCTGGCGGTTGGCCTGCCCGATCCGTTCGCCCGCCGCGCCGCGCGCAATACGCAGCTGGTGCTGCTGGAAGAATCCAACCTCGCAAAAGTCAGCGATCCTGCGGCCGGCTCCGGCGGCATCGAAACGCTGACGAAGCAACTCTGCGAAGCCGCCTGGTCGTTGTTCCAGGAGATCGAGAAGACCGGCGGCATCTTTGCGGCCCTTGAACAGAACCTGATCCAGAAAAAGGTCGCTGCGACGCGGGCCGTGCGCGAGACGAACATCGCCAAGCGCCGCGACGTGCTGACCGGCGCCAGCGAATTCCCGAACCTGCACGAGGCCGATGTCGCCGTGCTCGATGCCAGTCCAGTGGTGCTGCCGGCCTATGGCGAGGCGAAATTCAAATTCGATTCCTTGCTGCCGATCCGGCTCGCCGCGCCGTTCGAGGCGCTGCGCGACAAGTCGGATGCGAAGCTCAAGGCATCCGGCGCGCGGCCCAAAATCTTTCTTGCCAATCTCGGCACGCCCGCCGATTTCACCGCGCGCGCCACGTTTGCAAAGAGCTTCTTCGAGACCGGCGGCATCGAGGCGCTGGACACGCAGGGGTTTGCCGATCCGGCGGCGCTTGCCACAGCGTTCAAGGCTTCCGGCGCTGACATCGCCTGCCTGTGCTCGTCCGACAAGGTCTATGCGGAACACGCGGCACCCGCGGCAAAAGCCCTTCAAGCCGCCGGCGCCCGCCATATCTATCTGGCAGGGCGGCCCGGCGAACAAGAAGCCGCGCTGCGCGCCGCCGGCGTTGCCGACTTCATCTTTGCCGGCGGCGACGCCCTGGCGATGCTGCAGGATGCCTGGCGGCGGATGGAGTGAGCATGGCGGAGACCAGCAAACCGGTGCTGACCGGCGGCTGCCAGTGCGGCGCGGTTCGCTTCGCGCTGTCGGTACCGCCGTCCAAGGTCGGCATCTGCCACTGCCGGATGTGCCAGAAGGCATCGGGCGCGCCGTTCGCTTCGCTGGCCGACATCGAGCGCGAGCATTTTTCCTGGACCAAGGGCAAGCCGGCGACGTTCCAATCCTCATCGATCGCCGAGCGCGATTTCTGCGCCGCCTGCGGCACGCCCCTCACCTATCGGCTGATCGGCGGCCCCCGGATCGAGATCATGACCGGCACGTTCGACCGCCCAGACCGGGTGGTGCCGACGCGGCAATATGGAACCGAATCCCGGCTCGGCTGGGTGGTCGGCATCGCCAATTTGCCGAGCCAGACGACGCTGCAGAATTACGGACCGGAGAAGATGGCGACCGTCACCAGCCATCAGCATCCGGACCATGATTAGGGGTGGCGATCTCCGCCCGCCACATGTGCTAAGATGGGTACCATGAGCCGCATACCGAATTTCGCAGATATCGCCTTTGAATCCACCGCGCCCGCTGCTCCCGCAGGTCACGCCGAGCCGTGGCTGACGCCCGAGGGTATCCCGGTCAAGCCGGGCTATAGCGAGGCTGATCTCGACGGCATCGATTTCCTTGAGACCTGGCCGGGCATCGCGCCCTACCTGCGCGGCCCCTACCCGACCATGTACGTCAACCAGCCCTGGACCATCCGGCAGTATGCCGGCTTCTCCACGGCGGAAGATTCCAACGCGTTCTACCGGCGCAACCTCGCCGCCGGGCAGAAGGGCCTTTCGGTCGCGTTCGACCTCGCCACCCATCGCGGCTACGACAGCGATCATCCCCGCGTGTCCGGCGACGTCGGCATGGCCGGCGTTGCAATCGATTCCATCTACGACATGCGCACGCTGTTTGCGGGCATCCCGCTCGACCAGATGAGCGTGTCGATGACCATGAACGGCGCAGTACTGCCGATCCTCGCGCTGTTCGTCGCGGCCGCCGGGGAACAGGGCGTTCCGCCGGAGAAACTGTCGGGCACCATTCAGAACGACATTCTGAAAGAGTTCATGGTGCGCAACACCTACATCTATCCGCCGGCGCCCTCGATGCGGATCATCTCCGACATCTTTGCCTACACCTCGCAGAAGATGCCGAAGTACAACTCGATTTCGATTTCCGGCTACCACATGCAGGAAGCTGGAGCTACGCAGGATCTCGAACTCGCCTATACGCTCGCCGACGGCGTCGAATATCTGCGCGCCGGGCTTGCCGCCGGCCTCGATGTCGACCGCTTCGCGCCGCGGCTGTCGTTCTTCTGGGCGATCGGCATGAACTTCTTCATGGAAGTCGCCAAGATGCGGGCCGCACGGTTGCTGTGGGCCAAGCTCTTGAAGCAGTTCAACCCGAAGGACCCCCGCTCGCTGTCGCTGCGCACGCATTGCCAGACCTCCGGCTGGTCGCTGACCGCGCAGGACGTCTTCAACAACGTGATGCGCACCACCATCGAGGCGATGGCGGCAACGCAAGGCCACACCCAATCGCTGCACACCAACGCGCTCGACGAGGCGCTGGCGCTGCCGACGGATTTCTCGGCCCGCATCGCGCGCAACACGCAGCTGTTCCTGCAGCAGGAAAGCGGCACCAACCGCATCATCGATCCCTGGGGCGGTTCCTATTACGTCGAACGGCTGACCCGCGATCTCGCGGCCAAGGCCTGGGGCCACATCCAGGAGGTCGAGGCGCTCGGCGGCATGGCGAAAGCGATCGAGGCCGGCGTGCCGAAACTGCGGATCGAGGAAGCCTCGGCCAAGACGCAGGCACGGATCGACGCCGGAAGGCAGGCGGTGATCGGCGTCAACAAGTACAAGCCGGTCAACGAGGCCGCGATCGACGTGCTCAAGGTGGAAAACTCCACCGTGCGGCGGCTGCAGATCGACAAGCTGAGCCGGCTGCGCTCCGAGCGCGACCAGAAGGAAGTCGATGCCGCGCTCGCCGCACTGACGCGCAGCGCCGGCGAAGGCAACGGCAATTTGCTGGCGCTCGCAATCGACGCGGCGCGCGCAAAGGCTACCGTCGGCGAAATTTCGGACGCGATGGAGAAGGTTTTCGGGCGGCACCGCGCCGAAATCAAATCCATCACCGGCGTCTACAAGCGGGAGGCGTCCGCCATGTCCAACCGGGTTGAGAAGGTTCAGGAACTGATCGATGCGTTCGAGAATGCCGAGGGCCGGCGCCCCCGCATTCTGGTCGCCAAGATCGGCCAGGACGGCCATGACCGCGGCCAGAAGGTGATCGCGTCGGCCTTTGCCGATGTCGGCTTCGACGTCGATATCGGGCCACTGTTCGCCACCGCCGACGAGGCGGCGCGGCAGGCCGTGGAGAACGACGTGCACATCCTCGGCGTGTCGTCGCTGGCGGCAGCGCATCTCACCGCGGTGCCGGAACTCAAGGCGGCGCTGAAGAAGCATGGCCGCGAGGACATCATGATCATCATCGGCGGCGTGGTGCCGCCGCAGGATTATGACGCGCTCTATGCGGCAGGCGCCGAGGCGATCTTCCCGCCCGGCACCGTGATCTCGGACGCCGCCGAGGAACTGATCCACAAGCTCAACGCCAGGCTCGGCCACAGCGAGGCGGCGGAATAGCGCCGCCAACGAAAGGGGCACCGTGCAATCTTGCGCAGTGCCCCCGGGATCGAACATCCTGATGCAGGATGTGTCAGTGCTTACGCAGCAGCATCAAGGCTGATGCTTTGCCCAAAGCCTTCCAACTCTGCTTCCAAATCCAAAACGATGTCGTGTAGCAAGCGCGCCGCGAGCGGATCTGTGGTTTCCTGCTCCATCGCCCGGTAGCGCGCCACCATGTTTCGGCGCTCCTTCCAATAGTCGCTGTCAGTCATGAAGCCTCCCCATGCTCTGACCCCCAAGCGCGGGCGTATTGGCTGCCCGAATTGAGGAATTATTGCGGCGCGAAAGCGGGAATTGACGGCCGCATCGGCCCGGAAAAGTTCCCGAGATGCCAGCCCAGAACGGCCGTAGAACCTCTGTTCGCAGTCGAGCGCCTATCACGTCTGGCAGCGGTCCACGCTGAGGCTGAGTATGCCGATGTGCATCTGTTATGTGCAGTAACGGCAGATTGCCTGATCCGCGAAGGTGTGCCTGACGCCACAACGATACAAGTTGCGCGTCTTTCCTGATCACTGCCTCCAACTGCGGATGGCACGCTTCCGATCAGTACAGCATTGTCGTCCAACGCCTTGCGACCACGACGCAAAGCCGCCTACAATACGAACATCACAAGAGCGCCCGGATTCACGGGCGCCGCAGGGAGGTCCACCAATGTCCAAGATTACGCGCCGCGCATTTGCGGCTTCATCCGCCGCAGCAGCCGCCGTCGCGGGATTGGGATTGAAGCCAGCCTCGGCGCAGGCCTATCCGGCGCGGCCGGTGACCGTGATCGTACCCTGGGGCGCCGGCGGCGGCACGGACGCGACCGCGCGCATCGTGGCGGCGCTCTTGGAGAAGGATCTCGGCCAGCCCTTCAACGTGGTCAACCGCACCGGCGGCTCCGGCGTCGTCGGCCATTCCGCAATCGCGACGGCCGCGCCCGACGGCTACACCATCGGCATGCTGACGGTCGAAATCTCGATGATGCACTGGCAGGGGCTCACCGAACTCGCGCCGAAGAGCTACACGCCGCTGGCGCTGATGAACGAAGATCCGCCCGGCATCCAGGTCTCTTCCACCTCGCCCTACAAGACCGTCAAGGAATTGGCCGACGCGATCAAGGCCGCGCCTGCCGGCAAGATGAAAGCATCCGGCACCGGCCAGGGCGGCATCTGGCATCTGGCGCTGGTCGGCTGGATGCAGGCGATGGGACTGGCGCCGAACCACGTGGCCTGGGTGCCGTCGAACGGCGCTGCGCCCGCCATGCAGGATCTCGCAGCCGGCGGCCTCGACCTGACCACCTGCTCCGTGCCGGAAGGGCGCGCAATCATCGAGGCCGGCAAGGCGCGCAGTCTTGCCGTGATGGCCAAGGCGCGCAATCCCGCCTTCCCCGACGTACCGACGCTGAAGGAAGCGATGGGCATCGACTATTCGACCGGCGCGTGGCGCGGCATTGCCGGTCCCAAGGGCCTGCCGGCAGATGTTTCGGCGAAGCTCACCGCATCGCTGAAGAAGGTCTACGACTCCAAGGAGTTCAAGGACTTCATGAGCAACCGTGGTTTCGGAACGGTCTGGGGTGACGCGGCCGAGTTCGCAACTTTCATGGACAAGGGCGATGCCCAGATGGGGGTTGCGATGAAGGCCGCGGGTCTCTCCAAGGCCTGATCCTGCAAGGCCTGATCTTCGGTCGCCTGACATCGTCTGAACCCGCGGAGCCTGTCCATGCGTCTACCCGATCGCGTCACGGGATTGTTTCTCGTTGGCCTCGGCGCAGCAGCCGCCTATGGCGGCTGGCAGCTGCCGCCGGTGCCGGGGCAGCCGGTCGGCCCCAACGTCTTCCCGCTGGTGATCGGAACGGGACTGGCGCTCTGCGGGCTCGCCATCGCGTTCGGGATCGGTCACTCCTTCGAAGAGGAAGAGGAACTGATCCCGGTCGAGGGCGAGCAGGCGAAGAAGCCGCCGCCCGGCAAGCTCTATGGCCTGCGTGCCCTGCTGCCGCCGGCGCTGTTGCTGTTTTACGTGGCGGTCGCCGAGCGGCTCGGCTTCATCATCACGGCCGGGCTGATCGTTTTCGTCACCTCGACCGCGCTCGGGGCGCGGCCGAAGCTTTCGCTGCCGCTGGCCGTGCTGGCGCCGATCGGCATCCACCTGATCTTCAGTAAATTGCTGCGCGTGCCGCTCCCGGCCGGGCTGCTGCCGATGCCGTGGTGACCGATGCTCGACACCTTAGCCCAAGCGTTTGCGCTCATTTCCACCTGGGAAGTCATCATCGCGATGTTCGCGGCGTCGGTATACGGCCTCGTGATCGGATCGCTGCCCGGCCTGTCCGCGACGATGGCGACGGCGCTATTGGTCCCGGTCACCTTCTATTTGTCGCCGATTGCCGCGATTGCGACCATCGTCGCGGCATCCACGATGGCGATCTTCTCCGGCGACATCCCCGGCGCGCTGCTTCGGATTCCCGGCACGCCCGCTTCCGCGGCCTACGCCGACGAAGCCTATGCGATGACCCGCAAGGGCGAGGCCGAACTCGCGCTCGGCGCCGGCGTCTGGTTCTCCGCCGTCGGCGGCATCGCGGGCACGCTCTCGCTGATGATCCTCGCGCCGCCGCTCGCCGAAATCGCGCTGTCGTTCTCGACCTTCGAATATTTCTGGCTGGCCTTCCTCGGCCTGATGTGCGCGACGCTGGTCGCACGCTCCTCCCCGGTGAAAGCCATCGCGGCCATGTTCATCGGCCTGCTGGTCGCCTGCATCGGCATTGAAAATCCCGGCGGCGTGCCGCGCTTCACGTTCGGCATGACCGACCTGTTCGGCGGCATCGAGCCGATCCCGGCACTGGTCGGCGTGTTTGCCGTGGCGCAGGTGATGCGCGCGATGCTGACGCCGGAACCGCCGCCGATTCCGAAGCGCAGGTTCGGGAGCATCCTGGCGGGCCAGTGGAAGCTCACCAGGAAATATCACTGGCAAATGACGCGTGGAAACTTCATCGGCATCATCATCGGCGTGCTGCCGGGCGCCGGCGCCGACATGGCCGCCTGGGTCAGCTACGCGATGTCCAAGCGCTTCTCGAAGGAACCCCAGAAGTTCGGCACCGGCCATGTCGAGGGCCTCGTCGAAGCCGGCGCCAGCAACAACGCCAGCATCGCCTCGGGCTGGGTGCCGTCGCTGCTGTTCGGCATTCCCGGCGACACCATCGCGGCGATCGCAATCGGCGTGCTCTACATGAAGGGGCTCAATCCCGGCCCGACGCTGTTCACCGAGAAGGCGTCGAGCATGTATGCGATCTATCTGATGTTCATCATCGCCAACATCATCATGATCCCGCTCGGCATCATCATGATCCGCCTGGCGAGCCACGTGCTGCGGGCGCCGCGTTCCAGCGTCATGCCTGTCATCATGCTGTGCTGCGCGGTCGGCTCGTTCGCGATCGGCAACAACATGTTCGGCGTCGTCACCGTCGCAGCCTTCGGGATCATCGGCTACGTCATGGACGAAAACGGCTATCCGGTCGCCGCGATGGTGCTCGGCATCGTGATGGGCACCATGATCGAGCAGAGCTTCGTGACTTCGCTGATCAAGTCCGACGGCAGCGTGCTGCCGTTCTTCGAGCGGCCGATTGCAGCCATCCTGGCCGCCATGGCCATCGGCGCGCTGATCTGGCCGGTGCTGGTGTGGGGATGGCGGCGGTTCAAGCCGGCGTCAGCCGCGCCCGCCGCAACATCCCGTTGAACCCGAGGCCGCGCCCCCTCGCCTGAGCGGGGCGGCCGTTGTAAAGCAGGGCATGACCCCGCCGAAGAATCCCTCCGCCGACATCAGGAAGCTCGCCAAGGACCTCCGCGCCGGCCAGCGCGCGGCGCTGGCGCGCGCGATCACGCTGATCGAGAGCAGACGCTCCGATCACCAGGCTTCAGCCCGCGAACTCGTGCAGGCGCTGCTGCCCGACACCGGCAAGGCGATCCGCGTCGGCATCACCGGCTCGCCCGGGGTCGGCAAATCCACCACCATCGACGCGCTCGGTATGTTCCTGATCGAGCGCGGCCACAAGGTGGCGGTGCTGGCCGTGGACCCCTCCTCGGCCCGCACCGGCGGCTCCATCCTCGGCGACAAGACGCGGATGGCGCATCTTTCGAATTCGGACAGCGCCTTCATCCGGCCTTCGCCGTCATCAGGCACGCTTGGCGGCGTCGCGGCAAAAACCCGCGAGGCGATGCTGTTGTGCGAGGCGGCCGGCTTCGACGTGGTGCTGGTGGAAACCGTCGGCATCGGCCAGTCAGAAACCGCGGTCTGCGACATGACAGATTTCTTCCTCGCGTTGATGCTGCCCGGGGCCGGCGACGAATTGCAGGGCATCAAGAAGGGGCTGGTCGAACTCGCCGACATGATCGCGATCAACAAGGCCGACGGCGACAACATCAAGCGCGCCAACCTGGCGGCGGCCGAATATCGCGGCGCGCTGCATATTCTCAGCCCCCGCTCGGAACACTGGCATCCGCCGGTGCTGACCTATTCCGCGCTGACCGGCACCGGCATGGACGCGCTGTGGCAGAAGATTCTCGACCATCGCACCGCCATGAATGCGTCCGGCGAGTTCGCCGCGCGGCGGCGCGAGCAGCAGGTGAAATGGATGTGGTCGATGCTGGAACAGCGCATGATGGCGCGGCTGCGCGCCGATCCCGCGATCCGCGCCAGAGTCAAGAAGACCGAGGCCGAAGTTGCGGAAGGCCGCATCACGCCCGCGGTCGCCGCCGAACAGATCGCGGAGATGCTGAAGTGAGCGACAGGCTTCGCGTTCTCATCACCGGCTTCGGTCCGTTTCCCGGCGCGCCCTACAATCCGACGCAGCCGCTGGTGGCGCGGCTCGCGCGGCTGCGCCGCCCCGCGCTCGGCGAGGTCGAACTGTCGAGCCATATTTTCCCGGTGACCTACCAGGCGGTCGACCGCGAATTGCCGCTCGCGCTCGCAAAGCACCAGCCGCACGCGCTGCTGATGTTCGGCCTGGCCGGCCGCACTGACTATCTCCGCATCGAAACCCGCGCCCGCAACGCCGTCACCATGCTGTGGCCCGACGCCGCGCAAACCCGTTCGCGCAAGGGCTCGATCGCTGATGGCGCCGATGCCCGGAGGTTCGGCGCCCACACCGCAAAACTGCTGCGCGCGGCGATGGCCACCGGCATCGATGCCCGCGCCTCGCGCGATGCCGGAAGCTATCTCTGCAACTATCTGAGCTGGCGCGCGATCGAGGCCGTCGCCGGCGACAACGGCCCGCGCCTCGCCGCCTTCATCCACATCCCGCCGCTGGCGCGCGGCGGCGCCGCAAGGCGCAAGGGATTTTCGCGGATCACGCTCGACGAGTTGGTCGATGCCGGCGAAGCGATGCTGATGGAAATGGTGCGGCTGACGCGAAGAACTTCGTAGGGTGGGCAAAGCGTAGCGTGCCCACCCTTTCGTCCGCGGGTTATCTGGTGGGCTCGCTTCGCTTTGCCCACCCTACACACCGCCGTCGTACACAACATTAACCCTACCCCTAACAATCGACGCGTTCTCTCCACGTCTTCACCATGCCTGACGGCATTTGCGCGATACCTATGGGGACGCGAATGTCGCGACCTGCATTGCGCGAGGATCATTGACATGGACATGAACCGCCGCCGTCTCATTGGAGGATCCGCCGCCGGCGTAGCGGGCGCGCTCGCGATGTCGCCCGATGCCGCGCGCGCCGCTCCCCTCACCTCCGCGCTCGGCCGCGACGTCACGCAATATGGCGTGCGGCCCGGCAGTCCGGACGATCAAACCGCAAAGCTGCAACGCGCGATCGATGAAGCCGCGCGCGCGCAAGCACCGCTGGCGCTGCCGCCCGGCGTCTATCGCACCGGCATGCTTCGGCTCGAAAGCGGCACGCAGCTGGTCGGCGTTCGCGGCGCAACCAAGCTCGTCTTCTCTGGCGGCGCTTCGATGCTGCAGAGCGAAGGTTCCAACAGCATCGGCTTGAACGGTCTCACGCTCGATGGCGGCGGCATTGCCCTGCCGCAGCGCCGCGGTCTGGTGCATTGCCTCGGCGGCCGCGACGTCCGCATTGCCGATTGCGAAATCACGGGCTCCGGCGGCAACGGCGTCTGGCTCGAGCAGGTGTCCGGCGACATCTCCGGCAACATCTTCACGAAGATCGCGACCACGGCGGTGGTGTCGTTCGACGCCAAGGGCCTGATCGTTTCGCGCAACACCATCATCGACACCAACGACAACGGCATCGAGATCCTGCGCACCTCGATCGGCGACGACGGCACGCTGGTACTCGACAACCGCATCGAGGACATCAAGGCCGGGCCCGGCGGCTCCGGGCAGTACGGCAACGCCATCAACGCCTACCGCGCCGGCAACGTGATCGTCCGGGGCAACCGGATCAGGAATTGCGACTACTCCGCGGTGCGCGGCAACTCGGCGTCCAATATCCAGATATCAGGCAATAGCGTCAGCAATGTCCGCGAGGTCGCGCTCTATTCGGAATTCGCGTTCGAAGGCGCGGTCATCGCCAACAACACGGTCGACGGTGCAGCCGTCGGCGTCTCGGTCTGCAATTTCAACGAGGGCGGACGGATCGCGGTCGTGCAGGGCAACATCATCCGCAACCTGTTGCCGAAGCGGCCGATCGGCACCGCGCCGGACGACGATGCCGGGATCGGCATCTATGTCGAGGCGGATTCCTCCGTCACCGGCAACGTGATCGAGAACGCGCCGTCATTCGGGATCATCGCCGGCTGGGGCAAGTATCTGCGCGACGTCGCCATCACCGGCAACGTGATCCGCAAGGCCTTTGTCGGCATCGGCGTCTCGGTGATGACCGGCGCCGGAACGGCGCTGGTCAACAACAACATGATTTCGGAAACGCCGCGCGGTGCGGTGGTCGGGCTCGATCACGCCCGCACCATCACGACCGACCTTGCTGCCGAGGGCGCACAGCGCTACGCGCAGGTGGCGGTCGGCGGCAACGCGGTACGCCGGTAGTCGTCTCGCCAGTCTGCGCAAACGCTCCGGCTACATCGCGTTGCGCAGCAGCGGATAGCGCTCCTTCACCGCATCCAGCTTGCGGGCGGCCGGCAGCGGCATTTGGTGCACCACTGCCGCGCTGGGCGTTGGCGGCGCCTGTTCGACAACAACGCGCGGGCTTTCCGGCACGGCCGCAACCTTGCCCGGCACGTCGCGCGGTGGCGCAACAGCCTTCGGCGCCGGCTGCGGCAGCGGTTGCACTCGGGGGACCGGCGGCCCGAACCCTTCATCGCGCGGCAACGGCGTCAGCGGCAGCGGCGTGGTCCGGCGGCGGCCAAGCCAGGCCAGGTCGATCGAGTTGTTGTCGAGCGATGCTTCACGATGCAGCAGGCCGCGCCAGGTTTCGACGGCGGCCTTGGCTTCCTGGATGTTTTGCAGGAACTGAATTTCGCTGTGAAAGCGGCGCCAGCGTCCGGTTTCCCATAGCTCGGTTAGATATTCCAGCCGGCGCTCGGCCAGATTGCACCAGCGCGCGACGATCTCGCGGCCCAAGGCCACGTCTCGGTGTGTCATTAATCAGCCCCAATGAGAGAGACGGACGCAGACGCAACCGGGACGAATCAGTCGAATACAATATGGATATTCTGTGGAAAACTTCGCCGTTGTCCAGTGCATGCGGCGACGCGGCGCATCGCGCACGACCCAAGCGGAAAATCGGCGACAAAAATGAAAGACCCGTCCGGGGGGACAACCGGACGGGTCAAAGCTATATGGGGCGCTTGGGGTGGATGGGCGCTCGCGCCGAATACAGCCAATGGGGGGAATTACCGCTCCCACATATTTAAGTCGCGACACCCTGCCGAACGTTCAAGACGGACGGCGATTTTTTTAGCTCGTCAGTTCGGTGACAATTGCCCGGAATTCACTGCGCAGCGGGCTTATTGCCTGCGTTTGCAGCGGATTTTTCCGATGCCATCGACGGCGCGGCATCGTTCAGCGCACGGCTCACGGAAGCGTTATCGGAAGCCGCGGGATTTTCTCCGGCCGGCTTGCCGGTGGCCGCAGCAAGCGGAACCGCCGGCGCGGCGGCCGCAGCCGTGACGGCGGCGAACGCGTCGGCGTTACCCGCGCCGAACAGGTCGTCGCGGCCGGGAGTGCCGAGGTCGCGGGCGGTCTTCATCAGGATCGCGCGAACATCGTTCGGCTTCAATGCAGGATTGCGCTCCATGATCAGCGCCGCGACCCCGCTGATATAGGCGGCGGAAAACGAGGTGCCTGACGTGATCTGGTACTTGTCATCGGGCGCGGGCAGGAAGATATCCGCACCGGGCGCCGCAATGGCGATGTGATTGCCGCGGTTCGACGCCGCAAACAGCTTCTCCTGCGCATCAGTGCCGCTCACGGCGATCACGTTCGGATTGGCGGCGGGATAGAGCGGCGGTGATTTCGCACCGGCATTGCCGGCCGCGGCAACCATCAGGATACCCTTGGCCGCGGTCGCGGCGATGGCGCGCTCGATCAGCGGATCCTTCGGACCGGCAAAGCTCATGTTGATGATCTGTGCGCCGTGCTCGGCCGCATAGTTCATCCCCCGGATGATCACGTAGGACGTGCTTTCGCCTTTCGATCCCCCGCCGAACGCACGGATCGCCAGCAGCCTCGCCTCCGGCGCGCTCCCCATCAGCCTGGCATGCGCGACGATCGCCCCCGCGATCCCGGTGCCGTGGACGTGCGGGCCTTCCTTGCTGCCGAGCGCATCGAAATTGTCGGCCACCGAATTGGCGAGTTCCGGATGTCTGGCATCGACGCCAGAATCGATCACCGCGATGGTGACGTTCATGCCGCGAACGAGCTGGTGGGCCTGCGGCAGCCGAAGCTGCGCGACCGCATATTGCGCGGCATCGCCCTCGGTCGTGGTCTTCCTCTGCTGCTGCAGGAAATAGCGGAAATTGAACTGCACCGACCGCACGCTGGCATCGGCGGCGAACTGGCGGCGCGCGGTCTCGAGCGGCCGCCGGTCGACGATCCGGAACAGGCCGATGGTGCTGCCGAGCAGCGGGAGGTTCTCGGACGAGATGCGCTCCAGGCCATGACGCCGTGCCAGCGCATCGGCCTCGGCCGTGGACAGCGAGCCGTCGATTTCCGCAACGAGTTCGTTCGGAAGGGAGCGCAGATTGACCGCGGCCTGCGAACTGCCCTTGTCGGCCCCGCCCTTCCCCTTTTTAGCCAGTTTTTTGGCAGAACCACCCTTGCCGTTATCTTTGCCACCGTCGGCCGAGGCCACCGAGCATGCACCGTCCGGACCGCGAGAGGCGGCCGGGCAACCCGTGTTCTGGCTGGACGGGAACCGCGTGGCAGAGAGCGTCGACCGCACGCCAAGGTCGGGGCGCGTTCGCACGACGGTATCGACGCCGAGATTCGGACGGGCCGCGATGTTTGGGTTGATGGTCGGCATCCGCGAGCCGACATTGAGATTGGGCGAGCGCATGATGTTCTGCGCATGTACCGCGGAAGCCGCGAACGCCAGCGACAACGCCGCTGACAGGATCAATACGCCGCGCCGCGTCCTCATCCGCCAATTCGAGCCATCATGAAGCATGGGACCTCGCCTTGCGGGGCGCACGGCGCAGCTTACGGCGTTGCCACCGCAAGCTTGACGATCTTCTCGCCCTCCAGCTTCTTCAGCAGGCTTGCGGCGTCGTCCCGGCCCATCGCCTTGAACTGCAGGCGGAACATGTCACCATTGGCGTTACCGACGATCGAAGCCTGATATTTGTCGAGCAGCGCGGTGATGTCGGCGATGCGCGCTTCCGGCGCGAACCGCACCAGCGCCCGCGGCGGCGCAGCGCTGCTGCCGAGGTCGCGGGTGATCGGCCCTGACGACGGCTCGTTCATGCTAAGCGACGCCGTCTCGAACGTCGCGGTCTGGCTTTTCATCAGCACCGCGCCGATCACGCCGGCCTGCAACAGGAGCGCAACGGCGCCGACGCCGGCCGACCAGGCCAGCGTGCGCGGCGACAGCTTTGCGAAGAACTCCGATACGCGAGCGGACAGGCTGACCGAGAGCTGCGGCTTGCGCACCGGCTCGGCGTCGATCGCCGCGAACAGCTTCTGCATGGCGCGCACCGACGGCGCCCCCAGGCTCTCGTTCAGGCTGATGGTCTCGGCATATTCCTCGCCGATGACGGCATATTGCCGGGCGAGTTCGGGATCGCTGGCGAGCGCCTCCTCGACGCGGCGTACATCCCGCGCGCTCAAGGTGCCGGCCGCATGGAAGGGCAACAGCATCTCGATTTCGCTGGGCTCTCGATCCAGCATTTGCCTGCTCGCCGCCATCATGGCCAACCTCGCTCTATGCCGGCTGCCTTGAGCAGATCGGCCAATTTCTTGCGCGCATAAAACAGGCGCGTCTTGACGGTGTTCTCCGGAATACCGACGATTTCGGCCACCTCTTCCACGGACTTCTCGTGGTAGTAGACGAGATCGACGATCTCCCGATGCTCTGGCGAAAGTGCCGTCAGGCACTTGCGCAACGCTTCACCCGTATCCTTCTTCAGCGCCACCACTTCGGGATCGTCGGCGGTATCCTCGATGGCGTTCGCAGTCTCGTCGTCCAGTCCAACGTCCTTGCGGCGTCTCAGTGCCGACAGGGCCTTGAAACGCGTAATCGCCAGCAGCCAGGTGGTAACGGCGGATCGGCCTTCGAACTTGCCGGCCTGACGCCACACATCGAGGAAAACCTCGCTGATGAGATCTTCCGCGATCTGTTCGTCCCTCACGAGCCGAAGCCCGAAACGGAACACCCTGACATGGTGCCTTCCGTACAGCACCTGCATGGCGAGCCGGTCGCCTTGAGCGATCCGGGCGATCAGAATTTCGTCTGAAGCCGCCTGTGCCGCACTCAATGGCCGTCTCGCAAGGTTGGTCTGAGAGGGGTGGCCGGCGGTTCGACGGGACAGGCAAGATTCTTCACATTACGGCAATGTCCCAAGCGCATGTGTGATCTATGCCACAAAAGGTCTTGGCCCAGCGAAGGTGCCGGCAAGAACGAACGAAGCCCCGAAACTGGTATCATAATACTTAATTACTCTCATGGAGAACACGGCGCCCATACGACCATACCAAGGGTTGGCCAACAGGGCACCATCGGCTTGGGAACGGTTCCCGGGTCCGGGTTCCACACTATCGGAATCTGGCAGATTTCCGTTACTAAACAGCATCGTGGGAGATCTGCGCGCCCCGGAATCGGCGCCAAAAGATACCAAAACTAAAGGCTTTATTCCCTAAAGTTTCGTCCGGCGACCTCCATTCGCGACGGGACATGAGCAGCGCAGCTTCATTGCTTCAAGGGCAAGGCTCCAACAGTGCGGCGGCGCACGGTACTCGCCTGCCGGTCGAGCTATTGAAGCGCCGGACCGGCCAGCGCCGCCAGATGCTGGCCGTGCAGGCCGTCAGCTACTCCCTCATCACCCTGGTCCTGGTGGTCTATGCCTACGCCGGCACCATCCCGATGATCATTCCGTCGGCCTATTTCCTGGTCGGCGTCGGACTGGTCTCGGTCTTTGTCGTGCTGTCGGAGGCCTGGTTCAACGACCGGTTCGAGGATCACTACCTCACGATCTACCAGGTTGGCGGCCACGTCGCGATCCAGCTTTGTTTCCTGCTTGCGGCGCCCGAGATCGGCTTTGTCTTCCTCAGCGTCGTGTTCCTGATATTCGGCTTCGGCGCGCTGCGGATGACCTCCCGGCAAGCCATCATCGCCTGGACGCTCACCATGATCGGCCTGGTGCCGATCTTTCTCTTCACCGGCACGCCGATCGGCCTGCCGATCGCCACCCCGACCGAGCGTGTCGCCGCGATGCTTTCCTACGTCCTCACGATCGGCCAATGCGCCTTCGTCGGACTGTATGGCAGCACCATGCGCAAGATGCTCTACGACCGCAGCTTCGAACTCAAGGCGGCCTACAAGCGGATCGAGGAACTTGCCGAACTCGACGAACTGACCGGGGCCTCCAACCGCCGCAGCATCATGCGGATGCTGGAAGAGGAAATCGCCCGCGCCGAACGCAGCGGATCGCCCTGCTCCGTCGCGTTGATCGACCTCGACTACTTCAAGCGCATCAACGACGCCTATGGCCATCCGACCGGCGACGAGGTGCTGCGGACATTCTCCATCACCATGTTCGCCAACATCCGCAGCGTGGACCGCTTCGGCCGTTACGGCGGCGAGGAATTCCTGCTGGTGCTGCCCGACATGGATACGAACAGCGCGGCCCGGGCGCTCGACCGGCTGCGCGCGATCGTCGCCGATCTCGAATGGAGCGCATTCTCGCCGGGCATGAAGGTGACGATGTCCGCCGGCGTCGCGACGCTGAAGACGAACGAAACCTCGGACACATTCCTCGCGCGCGCCGACCGCGCGCTTTATGCAGCCAAGGCGCAGGGACGCAACCGCATCACCAGCGCCTGATCCAGTATTTTTATTTTTCCGGTGGCGGAGAATCCACCGCCGGCTTTTTCTCCAGGACAGAGCCATGAGTTCGAAAACAGCTACGCATCCCGGACATCTGCTCGACGAACTGCAGAGCACGCTGGCGCATGGCACCGTCGCCCGCCGGGTCGAGACCCTGCGCCGGGTGACGGATCTCTTCATCAACGGCGCGATCGATTATTCCGACGAGCAGATCGGGCTGTTCGACGATGTGTTCCAGTGCCTGATCGATCACATCGAAACATCGGCCAAGGCGCTGCTCGCCAACCGTCTCGCGCCGATCGACACCGCGCCGCCGCTCACCATCCGCGCGCTCGCCTTCGACGACGTCATCGAGGTCGCGGGCCCGGTGCTGTCGCAATCCAACCGGCTCGACGACAAGACCCTCATCGAGAACGCCCGCAGCAAGAGCCAGGCGCATCTGATGGCGATCTCGACGCGAAGAGTGTTGAGCGGCGCCGTCACCGACGTGCTGGTCCAGCGCGGCAACGACGAGGTAATCCAGAGCACCGTCAACAATCCCGGCGCGGAGTTCACCGAACGCGGCTTCACCCGCCTGGTCAGCCGCGCCGAAGGCGACGACAATCTCACGATCAGCGTCGGCCAGTGTCCGGCGATGCCGCGACATCTCTATTTGAAGCTGCTCGCGAAGGCGTCCGACACGGTGCGGCAGCGGCTGGAGGCCGCCAACCCGCAGCAGGCCGCGCGGGTGCCGACCGCCGTCAAGGAGGCAACGCGGCGCGCGCGCTCGGCGACCTCGACGATGACCAGGAACACCGAAATCGCCCACGCCCTGATCAAGTCGCTGTATGACGACGGCCGGCTCGACGAATCCCAGGTGGCGTCGTTTGCCGAGGCCGGGAAATTCGACGAAGCCAACGCCTCGATCGCGGCGATGGCCAACATGCCGGTGGCGATCGCCGAGAACATGATGATCGAAAGCCGGGCCGAAGGCGTGATGATTCTGGCGAAGGTCGCGGGACTTTCGTGGCCAACCGTCAAGATGATCATCGACATGCGCGATGAACTGGCCGGCGGAGACCCCACCGACATCGCCGCCTGCAAGGACACCTACGAGCGGCTGCGGCCGTCCACCGCGCAGCAGGTGCTGCGTTTCCATCGCATGCAGCAGAACGCGCCGGTGGCGAAGGATTAAAGCGTTTTCAAGCGAAAGCCTGCCCCGGACTTGATCCGGGGTGGATACCGGTTCGCGCGAAGAAAACGCGTCAAAACAGGAATCCAGAGCTTCGGTTCTGATTTCCGTCAGAACCGAAGCTCTAGTATTTCAGCAGCTTCGATCCGGCCAGCGCGCCGATCGCCGTCACCAGCGCCGTCGCCAGCGTGTACCAGGTCGCCACGAACAGCGGCGAGTCATCCGTGCAATGCGAGGCGTAGAGCGTCGCCGCCAATCCCGCCGCCAGCATCCCGGCGACGGCACCGGCTACCGCGGGCCGCGACGGCGCCCCGTGACGCAAGCCCATCAGCGCGCCGGCCAGGATCGGCAGCGACAGCACCGGGATCGCCGTCATGCAGATCCAGGAATTCTTGCCGATCATCCGGGTCATCATCGGCAGCCGCTGCGGCATCATCATCTCGCCGCCGATCCCCGCGGTCAAAATCCCGGCCGGGATCACCAGAAGCCAGCCAGCACCGCGAAGCGAGGCTTCGGGCCGTGACAGGTGCAGGCTGACCACGATCGCTGAAATCGCCAGCGCCAGCGTCACCGCGAACTTCAGGTCGAAGAATGGATTGCGCATCGCAACCAACACGTCTGGTCTGACGCCGAGTTCGGTGAAGAACATCAAGAGCGAGACCGGCGCCGCGGCCAGCAACGCCAGCATCAGTGCGAATCCGACCGGCCGCGCGCGGTAGGCGTTGTCGGCAGCAAGCGCTCGAATGAGACGATCGGTATCCATTCTCACCGTTCCCGTAACTTCGCCGTCAGGCTGGCCAGCCCGCGATGCAGCGCCACCCGCACGGCGCCTTCGCTCATTGAAAACTTTGCCGCCGTATCCTTGATCGAGGCGCTTTCGACCGCGATCGACTGCAGCACGTCGCGCTGTCGGGCCGGCAGCGCCTGAAGCTGGGCCGCGACCTCGCTCGCCGACGCCGTTTCGGCTGGCGCTTCGCCTGGAAGCACCTCGGCGAAATCGTCGATATCGACGAAAACGCGCCGGCCACGGCGGCGCAGCGCATCGATCAGCTTGTTGCGGGCGATCGCAAACAGCCACGGGGCGAACGGGGCACTGACGTCCCAGGTATGCCGCTTCAAATGGACCGCCAGCAAAATGTCCTGCACGATGTCCTCGGACTGATCGACGGGTTGCCCTGCACGCGCCAGACCACGACGCGCTGCTGCCCGGAGCACCGGCGTGACGGCCTTGAGCAGGCGATGATACGCCGCACTGTCGCCTGCAATGGCCGACCGCATCAGGCCGGTCCATTCGTCATCCCGCTCGCGCACCCGCGCTCCTACCCTGCAATTCGGTCGACCTATCAATTTGTTACGTCGAGATGCGAAGATCACGAAGTCGTGATCGGCGTCGCGACGCAAGGGCCCTGCCAGGAATCGGATGACCGTGCCCAAACGGGCAGGCTCATAGCACCGATTGGCGGGGCTGGCATCCACCGCGCCGCCCCGCAAAGCTCCTCGTCATGGACAGTGCCGGGGGCAATCGCATCAGACAGCCAAATTTCCCAGCTTTTGCCCGGTGTTGCCCGAAGATACCCTCTTTTTGCCGCGCTGAGGACATGCGGCGCGGTCTCTTCTCCCGCTTGCGCGGCGGGCAAATGGGAGATTCCATATGACGGTCAAAGCCAGCGCGGCCGGGGCCCTGATGTTAGCTGCAGGGCTCTTCGTATCCATCGCCGGGCCCTCGCTGGCGACGGCGGCAGGCAGCGAAGGCGCCGCCGCCTCGAAGTCGGAAAGCGCAAGTTCCGAGAAGTCCACCAAATCCAGTTCGCGATCCCTGAAGAAAAAGCGCCACGCCTATCGCAAGCACGCGCGGACGGCCGCCAAATCCGCCGAGACCGACAAGGCGACGGAAAAGGCCGCAAGCTCAGATGCCCGGCCGGCGATGTCGGAATCGGCCGCCAACGCCTACGCGCAGATGAATTCGGCCGATGCGGCGCAGGGCGGGATCGGGGACAGCGCCCAGGCGATGTCGGCAAGGGCCAGCACGATCCTGTTGGCCTCCGCGGATAATCAGGCAGACGGGCAGGCCCCGGCCGAGGGTGCGGCGGTGGCCACCCCGGATCAACTCAACGACGTCGACAAGGTCCTGCAGGAGAGCCCATCTTTACAGACCGGCGCCTCCCAGACGGTAGCCCCGGAGCCGGCGGCCTCGCAGACGGTGGCGATGGGACAGGCCAAACCCGCGCAGCAGGACAGCACCGTCCAGGTCTCGGGCAGCGATAGCCTGGACAAGACCTCGCTGATCGGAAAGATCTTCATTGCCTTCGGTACCCTGCTGACGATGGCGTCCGCAGCGCGCATGTTCATGGCTTAAGCGCCCCGCATCGGGCGCAGCAACGCTGCGTCCGGCGCCATCGCCCCACTTGAAGCCGATGCCGCCAGCGGGCAAATTGCCCGCCAAATCGGTCAGGCGGGGTACATCATGTCGACGTTCGAATACATCATTGTCGAGAGCAAAGGCGCGGTCGGCATCATTACGCTGAATCGCCCGAAAATGCTCAACGCGCTGTCGTTCGGCGTGTTTCGCGAAATCGCCGCCGCCGTCGATGACCTCGAGGCGGACGATGCAATCGGCTGCATCCTGCTCACCGGCAGCGAAAAGGCATTCGCGGCCGGCGCCGACATCAAGGAGATGCAGCCGAAAGCCTTCATCGACATGTTCTCCAGCGACTTTACTGCGATCGGCGGCGATCGCGTCGCCACCTGCCGCAAGCCGACCATCGCCGCGGTCAGCGGCTATGCGCTCGGCGGCGGCTGCGAGCTCGCCATGATGTGCGACATCATCATCGCGTCCGACACCGCGTAATTCGGCCAGCCCGAAATCACGCTCGGCACCATCCCCGGCATCGGCGGCACCCAGCGGCTGACGCGCGCGATCGGCAAGTCCAAGGCGATGGATCTCTGCCTCACCGGACGCATGATGGACGCCG
>JAESGP010000070.1_pt1 | contig 103713 bp, 97 predicted proteins | sample 9269741 | NCBI WGS metagenome assembly JAESGP01 (sample SAMN15720684, study PRJNA650882) | algae metagenome | isolation source: Desmonostoc vinosum HA7617-LM4 and co-occurring heterotrophs from cave wall | place: USA: Waikapalae cave, Hawaii | collected 2011-05-27 | reverse complement strand
GCGAGCACGTTCGATCGCCTCGTCGTCACTGCGACAAATCAAATGATATGCAGGTCCTGAGGCGCAGCCGGAAGTGTCCAGCACATACGCTCGATAATACGGCATCGCGAAAAACTCAAATGAACGACCCGCGCGCTATCGGCCGCTCGATCGGGATCAACGCAATTCGCTGGTTAAGCCTGCCGGTTAAGATTGATGCTGCGGCCCGAAGTTAATTCGGGAACCTGCAGAGTGGCTGTTTTTACCTTGGACCAATCGGTTCTGCTCGATCGGATGCTGGCCCGCTACTCGATGTTCGAGACGCGCATGTGAGGAACCTTTACTGGCGCCCAGCGAGGCCACCTGCACCTCGATGAAACGACAGGATTGCTCTCCAAATTGGAGATGTTCGAAGGCCGCGGAATGCCCCTATGGCACCGCCACCCTTATTCCTTGCCGCCCCCGGGCTTAAGGATCATGCTTCGATTGTGAGAGCCACACCAAATGGGAGACCTTTGACTTGATGGTCATCCTATCACGGGTCTGGAATTTCAAATGGCTAATTGCGGCAGCGACCATTGGGGCCGTCGCGTTGGCTTTCGCCTTGTTCCGATCCGACGAACCTCAGGTCTGGACGGGCAAGACCGTTCTCACGATTGGAACGGCGCCCACCAAAAGCTACCTCATCCAGGAAATGGGATCGGCACTCTCGCTGATTAAAGCGCCGCGTGACGTCATTGCGGAAATATCCGATCCCAGGTTCAGGAACAGAATCATTGCTCAGACCTCGTTCCAACCGGTGACCGCAGCCTTCTCGCGAGGGATGGCGGCATCCAGCCTCAGAGCCGTTTCAATTAACGAACGTGACGTAGCGGTCGAGGTCTCAGCAGCCTCCGACGCGGATGTTCAGGCAGTGCTCCGCGAACTCGCTGCCGAAATCGAGAAGGAGCACAAGCAGATTGTAACGCAGCGGCTCGAGTTGGTGTTGGCTGAGCTCGAAGACCTGAAGAGCCGGATCGTCCTGATTGAGAAATCGTTCGACTCGATCGGCCGCGCTCCCGGCTCGGCCGACGACAAGTCGCAGCCGCGCCCTTTAGTGAATCCGAACGCATTTGCCTCCATACAGACTTGGAGCGATCTGAAGGATCGAGTCCGACGCGGTTCGAATCTGATTAAGTTCAGCGAACCGACGGTCTTTCGTGCGGATGCCGATTCCTATTCGCGCGCGCCACGTTCGATTGGAGTGTTGCGGACATCAATCCTGGCCGGGCTTGCCATGCTGGCGGCAATGATTGTGCTGACTATCGTTGTGAGTTCCCGACCGCGGGGTGAATAATACCACCATTCGCTCATCGTGAACTCTGACTCGATCCAGGCAGGAACGACCCGTGCGGCGGCGCCTCCTGCCGGATCAGCGCCTGCCCGATTATTGGCCAAGGGTGTGCTAGGAACGAATCCCCGACCGACGGCTTTGAGTCTCTGTTTTGTGACGTGGAGAGGGGCCTTCGGCATGGGATTTCCGAAAATTGCGTTGCGGCTTCCGGCCACGACATTGATCATTGCGACCCTCGCTTGCGGCTCTGCCGCACTTGCCGGGGCCGGTAATCGTGGCACTTCAGCAAGTGGCGGGGCTGGCGTCGCTGGACCAAACCGCTCTAACGCTGCCACGCGCATTTTTATCGTTCGCACGCCACTTCCGATACGGCAGGCTCCTGCGTCTACCGGCACCGTTGACTCCGGCACGTCAGGCTCTCGGATCGACTCACGGATAAGCGGTAGGATTGACGGCAGATATTGATCCAGTGCCGTTTTTGATGCCGCGGGCTACCCACCTAGCCAACGCGTCGGTGTGGCTCCGCAAGCCCTACGGGTCTAGGGCAGGGATCAGGGACAGGGGTTCCGCCCAGCGGCCCTCCCGCTCCACCAGGTGGGTTCAGTAGGAACGCGTCTCCGCCGATCGCATTGGTCCGGCACCTGTTGCCCTTTCGCGAGGCTAGCCATGGTGAAGAAAAAGCACGGGATGATTATCGAAACCCCCACGGAGGCACGTCAAGCTGAACCGGGCCCTTCAATCCTATGGCTACTCCTAGCGAGCGTTGCCATGGCCATCGCCGCAATGGGAGTTGTTTGGCTTTGGTTTTTCCGGACTTAGGGTGACCTGACAGGGATCATCGTAGCCAAAGGTGCAACAGGGCGTGCGTCGGAAGTGGGCGCGCTGTTCGAGAAGGCCGCGATGGAACTAAATGGCGGCCGACTGAATTGTTTGGCCGCGCCGTCTTAGCCGGCCGGCGTCTTTTAGCACGATGGCCCCAGTCACATCCCCCAGGCTGGGGCCTTTTCTTTTTCAGAATTAGGAACGGACGCCAGCCGATCGTTTTAATCAGCGTCGGGACTGGTCGCCTGACCATTGGAAGACGGCTCCAGCGTGGCCCCCGCCGCTGGGGCCGTTTGCCATTTCGCAACGTGCAGAAGTGCGCGCACCTAGGAGAGATGAAGGGCCGCCAATGTGAACCATCGGGTCGCCTGGGAGCGACTAAGGGAAAGTAGGAACGTTCGATCTCGACGTGAGGGATAAAGCCATGAAGGTTTTTGTCTATCTAGACGCTTTGAAAGCGGTCGGCGACGTAGACCGGATCAAGCTCTTTGCGACGGCAGACGCTGCGATGACCTGGCTAGAGGAACACGATCCAAAGGGCGAGGCGCTAGAATGTGAAGTCAGTGAGGGCGCGCCTGAACCAGACAGCCAGACTTGGAGCTGTTGACTGGCCTCGGCTAGTCCATCTCGTCGAGTTCCCGAACGTTCCACAGGGCGGCCGCGAGGATGATGAGAGACGGCGTCCACGCGAGCATTGCACCAAACGTAATGGCTTCAATTGTGGTCACGGATCACTCCTGATTCTTCCACCTCAGATTGGAATCCACTTCTCCTTCAGCTTCAAATCAGACTTGTTAACAAACTATAACAGTCTGGGTTCCCTCCCCGCGCCGCAACGCAGCAGAAACGGGCCCGCGTGCGCCGGTGGCCAATAGGAACCGAAGTCTCCCAAGCGCGTCCTACATAGGCTTCCTTGGCCCCCCAACATCCACCAGGAGGAAGCGCGTGCCCCTGCTGGGACCGCTTCTCAAGCTCAACGGCCTGACCGCCAAGGAAGTGATGGACGCATTCTCTTCGCTGCAATACCCGCACTGGCTGATTATAGCCGGGGCCATTGTATTGCTGCTTGGGCTTTTAGGGCTCGCATTTCGCCCGAGGAACGGCCAGACCGAGATCGAAGAATCTGCCGTTGAGGATAAGCCGTGGCTGCTTGATCCCGAGGCCGCTGAAGCCGCTGCCGATAGAGAGGCGATCCTTGAGGAGAACAAGAGGATAAGGTGGGCTAGAAGGGACAGTGCCTAGTCGCTCGCTAGCGCTGTCCGGGTTCGCCCCTCCCGCGTAAGGTAGACCTAACCCAGTCAACTGCGGGCCATAGAAGCTGCCATCCTCGCAACCCAAGGCCCCTCTTGCAGGAGAGAAACCACCAGCGTCGCGATCTTCGAACGTTCGGGTCGAGATCCAACGCAAGTTTAGACAGCCGCGCTGAGCTTTCAATCGCTCCTTCGTTGAAGGCAGCGCTTGCGCAACTGATCGCATCAAGCGCCAACTCTCGAGTAAACCAGGCGCGAAGATCATCGGCGTTTTTGAGCTTGGCGGCGCGGTCATTCAGGAAGTGCTCAATCGCAGCCTTGCGTTGAAGCAGGTCCTGCTCCAGCGAATACCCACTCGACATGTTGGCCGAGTGCAGTCGGTAGACGGCCTGGTCGGCGGCGATGACCCCGACGTCGCCATGTGCGGCAAATCGTAACCACATTTCCATATCAGACGTGTGGGGCAAGTCTGATAAGTACCCACCCAATTCTTTCTGCAAGCGTGTGCGGACCACAGCAGTCGGTGACGCCACAATGTTTTTTGCGCCGCTTAGGGCAATGAAATCCATTCCGGACAGGACGTGGGTCACGGAGCCTACGCCTGTTCTAAGGCTTGAATGCTTCTCCTGCTGACCAAGTCGAACCGCGCCCCCGAAGGTGAAGCCGACCGAACTATGGCTCTCCATCAGATCGATCGACCTCGAGAGGGCTCCCGGCAAGAGGTGATCGTCCGCCGACAACAGAAGCATATAGTCGGCCGTTGCCCAGGCGATGCCTTCGTTGGCGGTAGCGATAAGGCCCTGGTTCGAAGTGTGCCGGCGGTAATCCACTCGGGAATCAGCGCGGACTAATTCCTTCGCAATTTCCGAGGTATTGTCTGGCGACTCGTCATCGATAATCAGCACGCGCAAATCGGGCCCGGATTGCTTCAAAACGCTCTCGACACATTCTCGGAGGAAATGTCCGTACCGGAAGCAGGGAACGACGATGTCAACTGAACAACTCATGGGCAGAGCATTCCCACACCGGGATCGACCCGCGATGGCTATCGGAGGTTGCGAATGATTCTTGGCGAAATTGCGGGAGCAACAAATCTACCTTCGCACGATCGACGCAGTTAAATTGTCGCCGCGGGGCACGCACGGTTAACCCGCTGAGTAGACATCAAGCTTAACTCGCAAGCTTAACCGGCGAGTTTCGTTGCAGCTGCCGCAAATAGATCTAGCGTGCCCGTTCGTTGCGCAGATCCAGTTAAAGGCGTACTGCGATCAGGAGCCCTGTGCCACACTAAAGCAAGCCTTTTAGCCCCCGGTCTGCCTCCGGACTGAGAATGAAATCGAAATGGCCCAATATGAATAGGGAATACCTGTTGATTGCGGCAGCGTGCGCGGCGTTGGCCATAGCGGTCGTTGCAGAGGATGTTGCGGCCGCAATCATCGTCATTTTTGGCTCGGCGATTTATTGGAAAAACCACAAAATTGAAGCGAAGCTAAACAGGCTGCCCGTACGCCGAAGACGACGAGAGGCGGCAGAAGCAAGCAACTTGACTTAGCGTGCCAAGACGTCCTTCCCCCGGCTGGGGGCCTGTTTTCGTGCAGCGGGGGCCATCGAAGGGGCTCCAGGGTCAACCGGGCGGGCACCCCGACCGGACAATGCCAAAAGGGCCCAGCGACCCGCCTACACCAGGTCTCACTTTGATGCGACCCAGTCTTATTCTGAGATCTCGATCTCGTCAGTCGTTCGAGATGGATCATCAGCTTCTACCGATCCAGGCATCGGGAAACGCGCACGTAAAAACGCCCTCACGGGCGAGCGCCCCGTCCTAAGAAGATTTTCGGCATCCACGCCCTTCTGGTTTTCTCTTTCTGAGGGCGTCGCGCCACCCGCGGTGGGTCCCCGCCTCACAAATCCGAAAACAAGCACGAATAACGGGCCTCGTGCATCCCGCACCTCAACGGCCATCGGGCTACCTGACGGTTCAATGATTCTCGACGGCAGATCCTTAGCCATCTCTACCAACAACTCGGCTGCTGCTGCCTGAGCCTCGGCAATATTCCGCAGGTCCGCTCCATGATGGTCTCTGGAGAAAGCGTCGCCGTCCCGACAATCGAAATAATACTGGGGCATGGCAAAGCATCAAAGCGGTCTTACATTGCTTGTTCCCTGACCTGCCGCGCGGCTCTCGGTCGCACGCTGGATCGTCGCCCCGCTTTCAAGGTTGATTTACGAGGCAAGTGAGGGGAGCTAAGACCTAGAGTTCGAGCGCCCAGTTGGTATGGTCTCTACTATGCGTAGGAGAGTTCCATGAAGCAGCTCTCTGATCTTCAAATGGCCACAGCGTCAAGCCTGATGGCCGGCGCCATGCAGGCAGCTGTCATTCAGACTTTGATCCGCAATCATCTTCTTACGGACGAGGAGGGCCATGAGATTTACGAGCAGGCACTTCTGATGCTGGAGACCAACCAGACAAGATCATCGGCACCGGATGTGTTTGAGGCCGCCCGCGAACTGATCGAGCAGCACCTTCGGTGTAAGTAGGTATCTCAGCCGAGACGATCGCGTCGACATGATCGGTGCACGCTCCAGGCCCGCACCGCTCCAAGCGATGCTCAATTGATAAATCGAACCGCAAGCATGAGCCGATCGCCCTGGGTCGGCGGCGATGCCCGGTGGTAACAGGACGTGTCCTGAATGAAACCGGTGCCTGCCGGGCCCTCGATGGTGATTTCGTTCTCAATTCCATACAACTTCCTGACGCTCGCTTCGCTCGCGTGTGCTGAGCCCATGAGCATGCGAAGTGGCTTGCGGTTGTGCGAGCGTTTCATCATCACATGCGCTCCAGAATTGCGGTCGCAATCCGTGATGTAAAAGCTGGCATACGCGAAATTGTATCCGCCGACGTCATAGTGGTAGTCGATCACAACGTGCTGAAGCTGCCGGCGCTCTTCGTCGGACATGTCAGATGCGAAACTCCAGTGGAGTATCGTCATCACCTTCCGGGGCGTGTGCCCCAAGTACGCTCGGACTATGACCCGCAATGCCGGATCGTCAACGACGGCCCTGACGGCAGGGCACCGATACGGGTCGCGAATGCCTGCGATCGACAAGCGCCGCCCATCGGTGCACTTGCCTCCCTGTACTTCGGAATAGAGAAACTCGGGCCCATCAGGATCATAATTGGCATGAAGCGGCTCCGACTCCGCGAAAGCTCGGATCTCCGCAACGACGTTGGCTGGAAGGTTGAGGCCGACGAACACGGCTTCGTCGCGAATAGCTTGAGCAATCCGAGGAACATCGGCTTTGGGGAATAATGTGGATTGATCACCGCGATTGTCAGATGCACTACGCGAAAAGCTTTCGGCGAGGTGTCGTACACCGCCGTACGTTGCTCGGACCGTCTTGAAACGTCCGAGCGCATAAGCCAAATTTCCGGAAGAGATCTTATCAGCGATGCTTTGGAGGTTCATGTGCTGGCCCCCGCTATGGGCGCATGGTTGCGCCCGGGAACTAGTCTATCCTGCCTTTCAAGGGTGTGCACGCTTTCGGGTATTAGCTTTCAAGTATTTCTTGGTTAACGTGTGCCCGGTACGGTGCACACAAGACGCATCAGGGGGCGCTTGAGAGTAGGTCCGCCCAGGCTCTCGCAACCTTCTGCTCTCCCGATGCGCCAAAATGGCAATCGTCGTACCGATCGAGATCGCCAAGCAAGGCGTCTGAATTGACCCCGCTCTTCAGATTGGCGCCAAAATCAGGAAGCGCAAGTTGAGCGCGCGCTACGGGGTTGTCGGCAGAGTGGACGCGCGTTCCTCCGTTGCTTGCGCCCAAACACTTGGTCGCGACGCCAATGTATACTGGCGCCTTGACACCATGAGACCGCAACGAGGCAACCAGCGACAAGAAGCGATCACGGTAGTCCTTCTCGCTCGTTCCCTTCACATAGTCGACCTCGCCTTGAACCCAGAGGACGTGGGTCACAAGATAACCCCGCTGCTGCAACTGGCCCGCAGTGTCCGTCATAGGGCCGTTCAAATCGCCGCCCTGCGCCCAACGGGAAACCTCGGAGCCGTTGATGGACATGGGTGCGAGCACGACCTGTTCGAACGACCCGCGATCCAGCAGAAGGTTGCCGAGTTGGGTCCAGTATTCCCCGCCGACGCCGTCAGATCCCAGCAAGGGCGACGTGGCGAGATAGCATCGCTCATCGAAGAAATTTACAATCTTCTCTCCGTGTTGAGAGCTGAACCGCTGGCCCCCGAAATTTCCAGCATTGGACTGTCCAATCAGCAGGAGAACCGCCGTACGGTCCGTCTGTTGCGGACATGGGACGGCTCTCTTCTGGTCGCCCGATGCAAGTCGTCCCGTTTGATCAAGCGCGTACAGGTCATCGGGAGCCGTCTTACCCGCCGCCGCAGTTTTTAGCGCTTGCAAGAGCGTAAAGGGAAACAGTTGATGCCGAGCGCTGTAGGCTCCAAACAAATACGTCGCGGTCAGAACAAGAATCGCTGACAACCACCATCCGCGCGACATCAACATTCCAATACCTGCAAACTGCCTCAGCGCTTCGAGCAATTAGCGCAACGATTTGATGGCGCAAAAAGGGCCTCGGCAGTGCGTTATTCTGACGCTCCCCTTTTGCGGCGCCCTTTCGCAGCCAGCGTTTTTGGCTACTCCACCCCGGCGCGCGCGCGGATTATCTCCGCACCATTGACGCGCTCGCCGGCCACGATTCTTGCCTCGAATTCTCTCCGCTGATCGTCCGGCGTCACGGACGACGCCAATTCAACCAACGTGCGCCAACCCACATTGCGGAAGATCTCCGGCCGGTCGCAGTATCGCCGCGCCACGCGCATCATCTCGGCCACTTCCAGAGCATTGTGAAGGTCGTATTGCTTGCGAACGGCCGTGCCAAACTCGCGGTTGCTCGGGATGGTGTCTCGCAGCGCCGCCAGCTTGCGGCCGAGCTCCATCTTGCGCTCCACGATCCGCGTCGTCGCCGTAGCCTTCGCCTGCTTGTCCAGTTCAATGCGCTCCTGTCTGCTCGGGATTTTCACCGGCTCGGGGGGGGGTGGGGTGAGGGCGCGCCGCAGCTTCCGACTGATGATGCGCTCCAGGGCGTCGCTGAGCCCGCGGTCGTCATCAAACAGGTCGAGGGCACGCAGCGTCTCGAGCGTCTCCTTCAGCCTGATGCCGTCGAAAACCTTGAGCGCTTCAGCTATTTTGTCCGGCCACGCAAACCGCAGGGCACCGTCGACCGCTTTGAATACGGGGAGACAAAGTGCAGACTCGTTGCCAGTCTCGACTATGCAGCGCAGGGCAATCGTCACACGTTCCTGCCCCAGTCCCGGCCGCGCCCCTGCAATGCCGAGCTTCAGCCACCGGTCGCACTGGTAGACAATCCGATTGAGGGCGAACCGAGTGGGCGTGTCTATCTCGACAACATCGAGCGCGGCAAGGATCTTGCCAACCGCGCGCGCCGCGTCGCAGTCATCGGTTTGCCATGGCTCGGGCGGGGCCACGTATCCCGGAGGCGGGGCGACGTCATCCGCGTCGTCGTCATCATCGATCCGGCGTCGCTTTGCCATGACAATCCCATTGACCACCGTTTCTGCAATGCCGCTGCACGGGGCGCGGCGGCCGCGTACAGGCGTTTTTTGATGCGGTGGCTACCCCACTAGCCCGGCCGTCGTTCGGGCTCCGCGGACCCTATAAAACAAGGGCCCCAAGGCCGGTGACGGGACCCAAGGTCCGACCCCTCGGGCCCCGGGTACATCCGCCGGCTGGCCCGAGGGGGGTGATGACAGGGCAGCAGGTCCCGCCCAGCCAAAACTATACGGGACGAAGCTTGCCCGCCTTTTGCCGGCCATCTGGCATCTCGATGACATCGAAAGCGAGGTGCATTCCCTTCTCGGGCTCCAGACCGGCCTTCGCAAATGCGGACCCGTGCACGAAAACATCGAGCCCGTTGTCGGCTTTGATGAACCCAAAGAAGCGTTTGTCGTCGAACATTTTCAGAATGCCGCTATTCATCCGTTTGCCTGCGTTTCCAATAGTGAAGTTACCAACGGGATGCGCGCACGATCGCCTGCCGCGCCGGCATGACGATCTTGCCGACCGGCGCAGGCATCCATGGCCTGATCGCCACAATGATGGATGCCCACGGAACGGCGCTGCCGTTGCCGTTCGTCCGTGTCCTGGCGCCTGTTGCGCCGGCCGTCGCAAGCGTTCCGTCCGCAATCTTGCTGATAGATCCCGTGCGGCGCGTTGTAAGCGTCGGGGTCGATCCGGACCAGTTGCCCGCCCCAGGCGCGTCCCACGCGGAGTCGGCAGCGATGATGAACGCGCCGTCCGTGGCGGTCGTGATCGACGTCAGCGACGACGTCTGGCTGGCAGCGCCGCCGGAAGCGGCCGGCGCTACATCAATCGGGGTTGAAGCGTCGGCCCCGGTGAGCCGGTACATATAACCCTCGGTGTCAGCCGTCGTATGGTTGAAGGTGTAGTTGCCGCTCTCGCCGGATGCCGTCTTGGTGAAGACGCGCATCGCGATGGTGTAAGAGCTAAACGTCTGCCACGTCGGGCTGTTAGTGACCTCCACGAACCCTGACGGGGGCGTGACGGATATCGGTGTGGAGGCGCCGTTCCCAACGTGCAACAGTGCCACCAGCGTGTCGCCGTCTGCGATGCTGGAGGGGGCCGTGATAGTCGAGCTTGTTCGACTGCCATAAGTTGGGGTATTGCTGGTCGAGCCAACTGCAATTGCCACGGATCAAGCCCTTATTGGTTATCGATGTTCGCGCCGGTGAAGGCGTCCTTGTTGCCCTGCCGGAACGGGGTGCTGCCGGTCCATGTCCAGTATCCGGCGGCGCCACGCTGCACCTCGTTGTTTGTCCATCGGGTTCCGGTGATCGTGGCCACGCTCGTCTGCTCGTTGTACATGGCATATGACGGCGTCCCGAGCAGGCGGTTGTGATTCACCGTCGTGTTGACGATGTTCGAGCCCTGCCAGCGTGTCGCAATGAAGACAGAGGACGTGCCGCCAGAGCTGGGGATCGTCATGATGTTGTCCTGGATCAAACAGTTGGTTTGACCGCCGGAAATGAACACGCCATCGAAGTGCGGGTCGGCCAGGTCCGAGTTCAGATCATGAATCCAGTTGCCGATCACGTCGGTTTGGCCGTCCTTCAGCGTCACGGCAATGCGCATGCCGTGGAAATTGCAGTACCTGACCGCGCCCTGAATGAGCAGGCATTGGTCGCCGTTGGTGAACTCGCAGTATTCGACCGTCAGGTTCGAAGCGACATCGCCCTGGATCGACCAGGCTCCGTTGCTTGTGAACCGACAATCCCGGAACGTGACGTTCGCGGCGGTGACAGTGATCATCGAGCTGATGGTCCTGCCGGAGACGACCGTGCCCGCCGTGCTGATCGTGGTTGGGCCGGTGTATGCCGTAAGCGTAACGCCCGCGCGCGGCCCCGTGGTGCTCGCGTTCGGCCACTGGAAGCTGGACGCGACGACCGACACAGACCCGGAGCCGCTGCCCACGGCGTTGCTGGCCTGCACCGTCAGAGCATAGGTCTGAGCTGTCAGACCGGATGCGCCAGCGGACGTGACCGTGATCGAGCCGTTGTTGTCGATCGCGAAGTAGCCGGCCGCGTTGCCGGCGGTGATGGAGAAGCTGGTCGGAGATCCGCCGGTAGTGGCGACAATGCCGACAGCGGCGCCAGTGACGGCGGGCAGTTGCAGGTTGATCGCCTGGTCGGCGACCGAGGGCGCGAGCGGGGCGGCGATTCCAGCCTTCAATTCAACGAGGCGGGCTGCCCATGGAGCCTGCGGCACGTTGCCCGTCTTCGATCCCGTAGGGCCTGCGATTGGGGCCAAGTAGTCGGCCAAATAGATCAGGCTCTCAAACCGCTCAGTCATGCCGGCCGGCGGTGTTGCCGTGCCGATGTTCCAGCCATGCTGCGCGAGCAGTACGCGGGAGTTGGCAGCGGTGGTCGTGATGCCGGTCGCGGAGGTGACGGTGCCGCTTGCACCGGTGTTCGATGATATCGCGCCGATGGGAGAGCCAGTGGCGACGCAGCCAGAGTAGGACGCAATCAGCACCTCTGACGAGGCGGAGGCGTGCGCGAACGTGTAGCTGGAGCCCTCGCTGTTGGCCCGCTTCCAGAACAGGTGGAGATTCGGAACGAACCCGCCGCCATCCGTGACCGATGTCGGCGACCCGATGGCCGTCCACCCTGCTGGCGGCGTCACGGTCGGGGCGCTGCCGGCCCCGCCGATGAACACCTCGGCAATCATGATGTCGCCGTCCACCGTGCCGGTCGGCTTGGTGATGGTGGTATTCGTCCGCGTTAGACCACCGACGTGACGGACCTGAAGTCGACTTGCGCCGGCGCGGATGCGTCCGCAACAACAGAAATCGTTCCGGTGCCACTGCCGCGAGCGTTGGTGGCCTGCACGGTCAACGTGTATGTCTGCGCGGTCAGGCCCGAGGCGCCGGCCGAAGTCACGGTGATATCGCCAGCATTGCTGATGGCAAAATAGCCCGCGGCGTTGCCGGCCGTGATCGCGAAATTGGTCGGCGTGCCTGTGGTGGTGGACACCGAGCCGACGACGGTGCCTGCGGCGGCCGGGATGGTCAGGTCAATACTCGCGCCGACGACCACCGGCGCCGCGCCAACTGAGACGCTGACCGTAGCAGGAGCGCTGGTGCCGAAGGCGTTCGTTGCGGTGACCGACAAGGAATAGTTATTATCCGGCGGCGCCGCTGACGCGCCAGTGCGCAGCGCGCCCGAGCTGGAGATGGAGAAGAAGCCCGACGGATTGCCGGAGACGATGGCAAACGACGTCGGGCTGTTGGTGGCGATGACTTGTCCAATGAGCGCGTTGAACCCTGGGTTAGTGCCGAGGGAGAACGATGCGAAGGCGACGCGAGGAGACCCGAGCAACCAAGGCAACACGGCCGCCGGCGCCAGCCGTCACCCGACTGCGGGCGATGGTTCTGGCGACGAGCGCAACTTTATCTGGACTGGAAAAGCGAACGCCAACACCCATACGCATTATTGAACCCTCACGACTTCAACGCGGGCGAGATATTCGATCTGGTCGAGCAACTGAGCCGCGCGCTCTTCCATCTCAAGGGCAATCATCTCATCGGCGGCGTTGGCGCTGACGTTCTTGCGTAGTTCGCCCATCAGCCGACGGATCTGGGTCTCGTCCAAGGATCGCAACACGAAGCCGACCGCAGTCGCGAGCATGACCTCGCATAGCGGCGAGTTACCCATCGAGCCGACATGCGGTACTGATGGCGCGGCGGCATCTGGGCTACTCCGGCCGGTGGAGCCGACGCCGTTGCCGCCAAGGAGCCGAAGTCGGCCGGAGATTTCAGCCGACAGTTGCTTGTTCTGTTCATGGACCCGCAACAACTCGCTCCCGGCTTCGACAGTGAACTTGCCGATCATTTCGCCGTGGACCTCGCCTTCGACGTTGATGGACTTCTCGACGTTCGACTGGTTCTGGACGCCGGTGCCGTAGGTCATGGTCTGACTGAGGCCTGGAGCGGAGAACCCGTTCCGCTCTGCCAATGCCTTGCGCAGCCCGGCCTCGCCGGCCGCTGTTGCACCAAGCCGACCGAGCCCCGACCAATAAGCGTCGCTATGGAACGCTTTGCGCTGGTAGTCCGCGCCCATCGGGTCTTCGGCAGCCGGATATGACCCTTTCGGCCAGAAGCCAGGGCGGCCGCCAAGCCATTGCGGCACGACACTGGGGAAGTTGTTCGCGTTCGCGCGATCCCAGTCGAAAGCCCTCCCGAGCACCCCACCGATCGCTTTGACGTCGCCGATGTCGGTTTCGACAGACTTTTTCGCTCGGTCGATAATCTCGCCGAGCAATCCGCCCTTTGCGGATTCGCCAGTCGCCTGGATCGCCTCCATGGCCGAATTCAATCCCGCAATCGCTGGCGCGGCGAGCTTGGCATTCGTCGCCAGATTCGCCATCTGCGTGCTGACCGCCTCCAGCGCGACGCCGACGTCCTTCGTGTGCAGCGTGTCAGCTCCGGCCATGCCGGTGGCAAGGTTCTGCTGCTCGCGGCGCCTGATGCGCTGCGCCTGGCCGCTGACCATGTTGCCGGCGACGTCGGCCGCCGTGCGGTTGGAGAAGAACTTCGCGTTGAACGCCGCTACGTCCGCCGCCTCATCCAGCTTGACGCCTGCCTTCTTCATCGCCGGGATGTAATGCTCGTCGAACCACTTATCGACGTCGCGCGAGAACATGCTCTGGCCGACGAGACCGGCGTCCGTGCGCAGCCCCACCTTGCGCTGGAATTCGTCAGCGGCTTCCTTCTGCCGACCGCCGATCAATGCGGTGTGCATCGATGCAAGCCCGGTGCCGGCCTGCGAATAGCCCATGTCGACGCCAAGCTGCGGCAGCACGCCGGTGATGAACCGGTCGCTCTGACCGCGGGTCATGTCGCGGCCATACCGGAGCGCGGTGCGCAGATCCGCTGCCTGAAAGTCCGGCCCGCCTTCGACCTGCGACGACTTCACCAGCGCGTCGAGCAGGCTGGTCGCCCGCTCCGGGTCCGTGATCTGCCGCGCGTCGAGAACCTGCAGCGCCTTCCGCGTCTGCTCCTCGATCTTGTCCGAACCCCACAGCACCTTCCCGGACGTCATGAACTTGCCGAGCGTTGACATCATCTTGAGGCCGGCTTCGGCATTGCCGAGCTGCATCGTGGCCTCGCGGCCCGCCGACCTGAACTCCGTCTGGCTGACGCTCGGGAATTGCTGCGACTGGCGCTCGGCTTCGGCCGCAATCGCGTCGGACTGCGCTTGCGTCAGGCCCGCCTGCCTTTGCTTGGTGGTTTCCCGGCTGGACTCGGACGTCTTGTCGAAGGTGAACCGCGCGGCGCGGCTGGCGGCATAAGCCGAACTGCCGATCCCGCCCGCCACCATGCCCCAGCGCAGCGCGGCGGCGCCGGCGTGCGCGAAGAACTTGCGGTGCGATTTGTCGGTGGCGTCGACGCTGGCCTTGATTTCCCGCCACTTGTTGACGGTGCGATCTTGCCAGTCGCCCATGCTCTTGAAGTACATGGACGCGCGCCGCCCTACCGGGTCGGCCTTAAGCTGCGCCTCCATCGCCGCCTGCGCCTTGCGGACGCCCTGCAGCTCCTTTTCGGTCAACTTGAGGCGACGCAGTTCTTCTTCGAGGTTGCCGGTGAACTTTAACGGTCGGACGCCCTCGAGCGCCTTGGCGGTCTTCTCGACGCCTTTGAACTTTGCGGCGAGCTTGTCGAGGACGGCGCCAGTTCCGTCACTTGCTGTAATCCGAGCGCGCGCCTCTATGATTTTTGTCATCCGGCGGCGACTCCGGTCCACGCATCCATGGGAACGAGTTCAGTAAGCACCTGACGCTCGGAGCGTTGGCCGCGTCGCACGAGCGCCTCCAGGATCGCTGCGGGTGAGGTACCCTTGCGCGGCGACCAGGCGGGACCATCGATGCCGGGCAGTTGCAATTCCGAATAGAACGGTTCGTAATACTGTCGCGGCTCGGCCTCGAGATAGTCGATCGAGCGAAAGCGGCGCTTGACGCACTGAGTGCGGTACTCAGGCGAGCCGGTGAGATATCCCGTTCCGTCGCAGCGATCGATTACCTCATCCTGCGCCCCGACCAGGTTGCCATTCGAGGCAAAAACCCACAACTCGACTTCGCTTTCGGAGACGGTCTCGCGTGGCGCCGGAGGCCGATAGCGCGCTAGCCTGTCCGCGCCTACGATCCGATCGGCATCATCTGGGATCTGAGCGTTCAGCCTGGTATCCGCCATTTCAGCTGCGGCGATGTCGTGCGCAAGCTTCAGCAGCATATCGATGGCAGGGCCGCCTTCTTCGCGAATCCGCCGCGCCAGCGCTTCATTGGACTTGCGTTGAGCATCAACGCGCTTCGCGATTGCGGCGGCTTCCTCTCGCCGCTGGTCCTCGCTAGCCGCCGCCTCTAGGCGCGCCACCACTTGGTCAGGCGATCGACCTCGGCGACCGCCGCATCGCGCTCGGCGCGCCATGCATTGAATACTGCCGCCGTGTCGGTGCACTCCAACTCACGGGCAAGAATGGCCTTGAGCTTGGCCTCTGCTGTTGCAAAGTCGGCGCGCGCACCGTCGAGCTGCTTGACCGCGTCTGTCTTCTTGCTCACTTGTAGTGTCTCCCCTCGGGATCGTCGGCCAGGTACAGGCCCATGAAATTGTTGCGCAACGCCTCCGCGTCGGTGGGCGTTATCGCCAGAACATCCTTTGCAACAGCGACCGGAATTCCCCCCTGCATTGCGAGGTGTTGCGCTGTTTTTTCGCGGCCCCGAGCCTCCGGCAGCGCCATGATCGCGCTGATGCGTGCCTGCGCCGCGGCGACACCGCCGTCTGTTACACTCTCATCGAACGCCTCGGCGCGACCGCGCGCGTGGGACTCGGCGCGGGCCTTGTCGAGATCAGCTTGGGTGAATTTCGCCAGGGATTGTTTTGGGGGCAGCTCTGGCGGCGCATCCAGCAGCGCGAGTTCGGCGAGGACCGACTCCACATCGCCGACACGATCGGCAAGGCCAACTGCGATGGCATCGGCGCCGATGTAAACCGCGGCTTCCGTATCCCGGATCTGCTGCGCCGACAGGCTCTTGCGGCCGAGCGCGACGCAATCCACGAACATGCTGTAAAATTTGTCGATCTCAGCCTGCAGGTCTTCCCGCACATTCGCCGGGAGAGGCTCGAATGAGTTGCCGTCAACCTTGCGCGCGCCGGCGTGGATCAACGTCGGTTTAACGCCTGCTTTTTCCAACCGAGCGCTGTGATCGAGATGCAGCATCAGTACGCCGATCGATCCAACAACGCCGGTTGGCGTGACGACAACCTCGCGCGCGCCGCTGGAGATGGCGTAGGCCGCGGAGGCTGCCATGTCGTCGACGACGGCGATCACGGGCTTGACCTGAGAAACCTGCCGCACGAGGGCCGCGGTCTCGAAGGCGCCAGCCGCCTGACCACCGGCGCTGTCGATGTCCAGGATCAGCGCTTTTGTGTCGGCATCATCCAGTGCATGCCGAAGTTGGGCGCGGAGACCCTCGTAGCTCGTAACGCCGCTGTAGGCGCCGATCCAAGCGCCGCGGTTCACCAGCGAACCGTGCACAGGAATGATCGCCACGCCGTCGACACGGGGATAGGGCGCCGCCGGCCGCTGGCTCTTGGCAGGCCCGCGAACCGAGAGTTGGGCCTTGGCCGGCAACGCGGTAATCTTCGCTTCGGCTGCCTGCCGGAGCCGCTCATCAACGGAGATGCCGGTTTTGCCTTCGATGGTGGCGCAGATCAGCGGCAATTTTTCCGGCAGGAGCAGTAGCGGTCTATTGTAGATGAGACCGGCGATTTCGAACGCACTGAACATACGCAAACAAAACCTTGATTGAGGGCACCGCCCGGACCTCAACGGAGTAAAAAGCCCGGGCGGCGCAAATGCGGGATGCTCCACGGGGCAGGTGAAACATCTCGCTGCACGCTCAATCTATCTGCGCATTGTTGGATCGCTACTTGAGAGACGTCCCAGAGTGTCCCATCAGCGAGGTTTTACGTCCCAAGATGTCCCATGGCGCCGACAGTACGCTGTGAACCGACTGCGCGAGATCATGTGTCGCTGTTTCACTGGATCAAAAAACGCGAATCCTCCCGGGCTTCCGAGCGGATTCTCGCGACACAGACGATGTAGGGTGGATCGGGGGACGCCAAACTCGTGAATCACATCACCCGGCCGCATAAGGTCATCAGGCAGGCCATCGTCTTGCGCCTCCGGCGAGCCCTCCTGCAGCCTCGCCACGATCGCGCCCGCTCGCCCCATCAGTTCGTCCACCGCTTCCCTGATGCGATTGAATTCTGCGACGGAGTCGGCCGCGGTGATTATTGTGGGTTCGGAGTCGGTCATCACGCCTTTCCCACAAGCTGGAAAACCCGCCATCGACGCATGTGATGCGGCACTTCGACTTTGCCCTTCTGCAGAAGGCGGCGAAGTGCGCGTCGGGTCGAGCTCAATTCCGAAACGGTGCACCGTCGCCATCCGGGCCTGGCCATTGGGCGGCCAAAGGCGAAGACGCATCCGGCGATCTCGGCAGATGTCTGACGAGGGCTGCGTTTGAGCACATCCAGAATGGCCCGACGGAGCGCCAATGGTCTGTTGGCGAAACCCCTTCGGCGTCTAAAACCCTCTGCCACAAGCGCCTCCGTTGACAACAAAAGTAGGATTCTGGAAATCCCGGCTACGCTCAAATGGTGGAACGCATCGCGCCGCACCGTCGTCTTCCATTTGTACGATCCTTTGAACTTTTTGGCGGGCATGCCCATTCCCGCCATCGCGGGGGGCCCGTGGTGCGTTGGCCCGGCCGGGTGTCGAGAAAGACTGGCCGGTTGATGGGCGCGCACCGGTGGCCGCCCTACGGGAGTGTGTGCCGTTGATTGCGCGGCCGGTGCGGTTCTACGTCTGGCCGCTGGATCTCAAGCGCGGTCAACATTGGCTTGGTCAGGTTCATCGTGTGTATCTCGGGTGGGGTGGTGGAGTAGGAAGGGGGAAGGGGGGGGAGCGGTGTATCTTTCTTATTGGTGAGCGGAATCGCTTACCCACCCGACACAGCGAGTTTGCAGACCATCGGGCTCCCGCGGCCGGAGTTGCGCACCGGGATCAAAGCGCCACTTTCGATCAGTTTCGTGCGGGCGGCGGTAAAGCGTTGTCTGCGCCATCCACCCCCTGGCATCAGATTGCAGGCATCGTTCGGTAGGGCAAAGCTTTGGCCGCCGTGTGTTCCGCGGAGGAATACGAGCAGCATAAAGGCGTCCGGGTTGCTCATCATGATGTTGTCGATCTCGCTGTAGTAGATCTTCACTGCCGTCCTCCATTCAGTCTGCATTGCATCGGTTTTTTCGTGGTCTGCGGTCGGATCACGACGACCTGTCCAAGCGCGATCAGCCGCGCCCGTGCCGCCACAAAACGCCTGAGAGTCCACCCGAGCGATTCGTGGGTGGCGTTGGCAAGGTAAAACTCGCGCCCCCAATGATGCCGCCGCAGGAACGTGAGAAGCAAAAAGGCATCCTGGTCGCTCGGATTGGTGAGCATCCCGTCAAGCTCGGAGTGGGTCGATATGACGTAGTGGCCGACGCCCCACCTGTTCTCGCCTAGCTCGGTCTTGCGCCACCAATACTTGCACTTGGCCACGATCTCGGCGTCGGTCAGCGGCACCGGCAACATCTCGTTGATCTCCCGAGAGTGGCTCAGCAGCGCCTCATAGCTCCCCGCTTGGTGCGCGTAACGTTTGATGTATGGCCAGAACTTCTCGTCGCGTTGACCAACCTGGATGGAGACTGGATCGAACCTGTCCGGCGGTGCGACCGATTTGCCTCGCATCGGCTCGAGCACTGCCAGGTCCTCGAGGCGGCCGTGTACGATCTCATAGATGCCCTTGGCGCCGCGGGTCGGCGGCAGGACGATCGGGCCACCGCCGATGAGGTCGATCGGCCGCCGCGGGTCGGGTCGGATTCTTCGGCTCTCGCCGGCGTGGCGATAGTAGCAGTGGAAACCGCCCGATCCTGTCCTGACGACGATCCTGGCGTTGCCGAACTGGCGCTGGACGTCGGCGAGCAGGCGGTCGCCGGCTGCGCCACGCTCGTCTATATCGACGACGGTGAACCTGTTGCGCGCGCCCGCCATCGCGGCAAGCCCCTGCGCGTCCGGAAAGCGGAGCGCCATCTGCTGACTGGCTTGCAGTCCCATACGGTTGTAGTGCGCCACCATCGGACGTTTGGTTGCGCCGTCGAATGGAAATGTTGCGACGCCTAGTGCGGCGTACTTTGGCTGCTCTGAAGCGAACAGCCCTGAAGGCTTGTAAAAAGCCTCCTGCTGTGGTTTTGTACCGGTACGCATACTATTCCTTTTCGGGGAGCCGCCCTGGCCGGGGCGGCTTTTCCTTTGTGTGCTGCCATTGGTTTCCCCTCCGATGGACGGTTAGTGGTTGCTGCCCGTGAGCAGCGGCGAGTTTCTGGAATTCCGCCGCAGCCACGCGGCGCGCGTGACGGCGTGGGCGACGGCCTCGGCGAACGACCGTGTCTCGAACGGGCCGGGGGCATCGTCGGTGAGGCCGATCGACCACATGCCGTCATCACGCTGCACTATCGGCTGGTGCATCACGGCGCCTCGTTCACGGGGACGAAGCACCGGACACCATCCGGGCTGGTCAGCTCGAGCCATTCGGGTTCGGTGAAGCAGCCGTCGGCCTGCCAGTGCTTGCGGTTCAGGTCGCGATCGAGCTCACCAACAGTCGCGAGGCGCAGCTCCTGCGGGGTCAGCGAACCGGCTACTATTCGGAAGGTCGGTCGCTTTTGATTGCCCTCGTTGACCCCTATTTTCATAGGGTCTGCGGAGGCCGGATTAACACCGGGGCGGGTGTGGTACCTCCCGAGGAGATTGTGGCGGCTTAGTTCTCGGAATTGGGCGGAACAACGGCGGCGTTGGCAGACCTTCTGGCTGCTCGACCGGCGCTCCATCGGCTGCTCGCAAGCCATGCAGTGTTTGTCATAGTGCTGCCTATGACAACCACGAGAGCAAAATGCCGAGCGCGGGTTCTCGGCCGGATCTGCGAGCTTCAGGCGGCAGCGGCGGCAACGGTGACGCAGTTCGGTGCCCATCACGCGGCCACGTCGGTGTGAGCGAGCAGGGCGGCGGTGTTGACGGTGAGCGGGGAATGCTCGGCGAGTTTGGGGCACGCGCCTGAAACGCATTGAAGATCAATGGGGGCTGACTTCCCCAAACTTTTCGCTAAACTATTGATCTGTTGCGCTTCCCGCAGTTCCCTAGGGAGCGCCAGCGGCCTCAGAAGCACTGAAAATTCAAGAACATCGCTCAAATCAACAGCTTGTCTGCCCTTGACTGGTAGCAACTGTTGGTAGCTTTTGATGCACGCGATGCCATACTTGATCAAAAATAGCGCGGGCAGTTGGTGCGTCCAGAAGAAGGTGCCAGAGCATTTGCAGGCTGCTGTTGCGCGGGTGCTCGGCAGCAAGAAACAGACGCAGGTCTATCTCAAGAAATCCCTCGGGACCAAAGACCGCCGAGAGGCTGCGCGTCGAGCGCCCCACGCGCTAGCCGATCTGGACCGCAAGCTTCGTGAGGCCGAGGCCCTCTCAAAGCAACAGCCTGTGAAGCGCAAAGCGCAGCACCGTGCCACGGTCAACGACGCCGAGATCAGACGCATGGGCGAGTACGTCTATGTGAAAACATTGGCTTGGGATGAGCGCACCAGATACGGCCGAGATGAGTTGAAAAGAATGGAAGCCGAGCACGAGCGGCTAGAGGGGCGGCCGTTCGTTGGTCCATGGGCGTTTCCTTACGACAGTTTGCCTCCGCAGGGTCTCTCACGTGCTCAGTTGGCCGAGAGGCGTAAACAGACCACCGAAAGTCTCAGGGATTTTCGCGACGCCCTTGCGTTGGGCGACATCTCAGCAGTGCAGGATCACATCGACGACGCGCTAGACGCGTTCAATATTGATCTGGACCGGCAAGGCAACGCCTATTCAAAGCTCGGAATGGAAGTCCTCAGGGCGTACGTGCGAGCGATACAGGCAATCGAGCAACGTGACGCTGGGGAACCAGTGCCGACGCCGCTGTTGGCCAATCAACCGAACCAAGTCGTTTCGGGTACTTTGAGTGAAGCCTTTGAAGGATGGAAGAAGGGACGGGATAGGCCAGAGGGCACAGTGCACGAGTATGGACGCGCTATCGACATGTTCACTCAGTTGCATGGCAATCTGCCGATCCTGGAGATCAAACGGTCGCACGTGCGGACGTTTCGCGATGCGTTGCAACTGGTCCCCAAGGCTCGGAAAGGGTCGCTGCTCAAGGCATCACTCCCGGAGTTGAGTGAATACGGACGTAAACACCCGCCAGCTGTCAAGGACTCGGCAGGAACGGTCAATAAGCAGCTTGGAGCGGTGCAGGCGATTGCTGGCTGGGGCTATCACAACGGACTTGTGCCCGAGGATACGACTTGGGCTGACCCATTTAGCGAGATGCGGCTTGGGGAAGATCGGTCAGAGCGCGAGCCTTTCAACGCCCGCGACCTCCAGACCATCTTCGATGCTCCCTTGTTCACCAAGCACAAGCTGCCAATTGGCGCGAAAGGAAACGCTGGGACATGGTTGCCGCTGCTCGCGCTGTTCGCTGGTGCACGCCAAGCGGAATACGCAGGTCTTCGCGCGTCTGACGTCCGTGAGGACGAGGAGACCGGCGTTCCGCTCATGTGGTTCGCACGGGACACCAAAGCTGGACGACGGCTAAAAACCAAAACATCCGAGCGCGTTGTGCCCGTGCATCCTCAGCTCGTTGCGCTCGGCTTTTTAAAATACGAGGCCGCTCGACGCGAGGAGAGTGACCGCGCGTGGCTGTTCCCCACCGTTGCTCCTGATCGCCAGGGTGCTCTAAGTGCTTGGTCAAAGTGGTGGGGTCGCTATCTACGCACTCACGTCGGCATCAACGACCGTAGCAAGGTCTATCACAGCTTCCGTCATGGCTTTCAGGACGCATTGCGACGAACAACACCCGATGAGGAATTGCGGGACGCCTTAACGGGTCGCAGCAGCGGCAAATCCGTTAGTCGCACCTACGGAGCCAAAGTCATGCTGCAGCGTTGGGGAGTGAGAGCGCTCCAGCGTGCGATTGACGACATTTCGTATCCCGGCCTTGACCTAGCTCGGGTTCGGCCACTCGACGCATCAAATAAATCAAGAGCCAACAAGAACAAATGACTGCAATTTCTATCAACCAAGACGAACTACAAGCGGCCGCTCACGCCAGTTTGCGCGCGCACCCCATCTCAGATGAGGCCGAGGCACTCGTAAGCGAGTTGACTGGCACGGTGAACGCGCACGCGTTGGCGACAGGCACAAGGAAGAACAAGCGCAAAAGCACCTCTGACAAGCTCAAGTATGCTGTCGGTGCCTTTCTGGCTGACCTTCTGCGTGCCTACGGTCAGGACGAGCCCGACCCCAATCCGTGGGTCTACCGAACTATGCACGCGAAATCCTTCACGGGTGCAAAGGTTTCCTTCCGAACCTTCTCGCAACTCTTGGATGGTCTGAAGCGGCTCGCCTTACTCCAACATATCAAGGGGCATGAAGTCTCGAGCGAAAGGGGGGATACTGGAAAGTTCGCGGCGCGCTTCCGCGCAACACCAACCCTACTAGCCTTCTGCAGAGAACGAGCGGTCGATCCGGTCGAGGTAAATGATCACTTCGAGTTCGAGTATGACCTACCGACAGAGGTGCTAGAGCTTAGGGCAACCAAGGAGGCCACGTACTGGAAGACGTCAACTAAGCCGCCCGGGAAACCAATGTCGTTCGAAAGGGATGGCATAACGGACGCGATAGAAGATCATATCAAGGAGCTGAAAGCTGCGCGGCGGGTCGCACCATGGCTACGTGCGTATGTTCCACAACGGAGATGATCCTCGCTTTCTCTGGAACATGGGGGGACGGCTCTACAGCCAGCACTTCGTCGAGAGCTATCAGGTTATGGCTGCCGACAAGCGTCTGAACATGACGATCAATGGTGAGCCGGTAGCGGAGATAGATATTCGAGCGAGCTACCTGACAATCTTTCTATCAGTGCGCGGCATTCAGCTTCCCGAAGGAGACCCTTACGAACTTCCGGGGCTCGGGCCTGATTACCGCGGCGCAGTGAAGGCTTGGATGGTTGCTACCTTCGGAAATTCGAAGCCCATTGTCCGATGGCCGCGAATGCTTCAGAAGTCCCCTGAGCTGAAGCAACACCGTGTCTCAACAATCACGAAAGCAGCCTTAACGAAGTATCCTGCTCTTGAGACTTGGGATCAGCCATTGAGCCATGGAACCCGAGGTTGGGCAGGGCTGATGTGGTTAGAAAGCAACGTGATGATAAATGCTATGTTGGAGCTGAAGCGTGAGCACCAGATACCGAGCCTGAGTGTGCATGACAGTTTGATCGTGCCAGCCCAAGGCGCGGAAACCGCGAAGCAAGTCCTTTTGGAGAGTTTTCGGTCCCAGCGCGGAGTGACACCGCTGCTGAAGATAAATTGGCCTGAGCCGCCAAGAGGGACAGCTAGAGGCAAAAAAAAAGACGTAGAAGGAGCCAAAGAGAGAAGGGATACCAAGGAAGACCAGGAAGACTAAGGGGGACCAAGGGAGAGGGAGCAGGGGAACTACTACTATACTACTACTATCACACACACGAGGAAGAGCAGCAGGCTGCACAGGTACACTGGAAACGTTTTGTGTCGGCTCCGGGGCTTGAAAGTAAATAAGCGGGTGGGGTCTTTCGATCGTGTGCAGTCCCTTTGGCTAGGCGCACAGCCAGCATCTAGGCCTCGGATAGCCGCATCCAAGGCAGCCACGCCCAGCAAATCGCACCAGTGACGCCCGTAGTGTCTCCTACGGGCCTCTGAAGGTGGCGCGTCGCGCAACTCAAGGACATCGGTTTTCGCGGGGGGCTCTTGGGGCTCTCATTGCAAGAACGGCCATCCTCAGAGAGAAAAGGCTTCCATTCGTTGACGACGCACGTTCCTAAGCCCAGACTGGCAAAGGCAACATTTCGGGCGGGATGACCGTCCGGGGCAGCTTCGCCATGGAGCAACGGCAACCAGGTCGTGTCGGCCGCAGGCTAGCTGCAATAGTCGCGGCTGACGTGGTTGGCTACTCGCGGCTGATGGGGCTCGACGAAGAGGCTACGCACAGCAAACTGTCTGCGCTCCTAACGGACGCTGTCGACCCGGCAATCGCCGAACACGGTGGCCGCATTGTGAAGAACACCGGGGATGGGTTTTTGGCAGAGTTTGCTAGTGCAGTCGAAGCCGTTCGAGCCGCTGTGCAGTTTCAGACCCGCATCAAAGCACTCACAATCGATGAGGTCGAGGATAGCCGCATTGCTTTCCGCGTAGGCGTCAACATCGGCGACGTCATTGCGGAGCCCAATGACATCTTTGGAGACGACGTTAACATCGCCGCACGGCTTGAGGGCATCGCAGAGCCCGGTGGCATTTGCATCTCATCTACTGCTTACGAGCACGTTCAAGGTAAGGTCGGGGCTAGGTTCGTTGATTTGGGCGAGCAGAAACTCAAAAACATCGCTCGGCCTGTGCGGGCTTATGCCTTAGCCTGGGACGAACTCAGCCTGTCGGCAAGGGGCAGCAGACCAACACTCAGCACACCCCTAACGCCACGCTTGTCCATGGTAGTGTTGCCGTTCACAAACTTCGGAGGCGATCCCGAGCAAGACTACTTTGTGGACGGGGTGACCGAGAGCCTTACCACGGACTTATCGCGTGTCAGCGGTGCATTCGTCATTGCTCGCAATACCGCCTTTACCTTCAAGGGCAAAGCCATCGACGTGAAGCACATCGGGCGCGAATTGAACGTCCGGTACGTCCTCGAAGGCTCGGTGCAACGCGGCGGCAACCGGCTTCGGGTGAACGTACAGCTAGTCGACGCCGAAACCGGCAATCACTTGTGGGCTGAGCGTTTTGACAAGCTTGTGGCCGATCTGTTCGACATGCAGGACGAAATCGTTTCGAGGCTCGCCAATACGCTCGATGCCGAACTTATCGCTGCCGAGGCCCGTCGAGCGGAGCGTTCACCGCATCCAGACGCGATGGACTTGGTGTTCCAGGGTAATAGTTGGCTCAACAAGGGGCTGACACCCGATAGCCTAGCACGCGCGCGCAGCTTTTTCGAGAAGGCCATTGCGCTCGATCCCGAAAACATCGAAGCCATGGTCGGTTTGGCACGGGTCGATGGCTACCTAGGGGCTTCCTTTATGACCGATGACTATTCAATGCGGTTTTCGGCGGCGGAGACAACTATAACAAGGGTACTAACCCTCGCACCAAATCACGCATTGGCTCATGTGACTTTGGCCTTCGCACAAATATTTACGAAACGCGCAGCTCAAGCTATCGGGGAATGCCAGCAGGCTTTGGCGCTGGATCGCAATTTGGCCCGCGCTCATGCTTTCATCGGGTTTGCCAAGTTCTTTCTTGGTCGAGGCGCAGAAACCGAAACTCACATCAACGAGGCCTTTCGCCTTTCTCCTCGCGACACCTTTGCCGCTCGTTGGATGGGGTATGTCGGCGTTGCCAAGGCGCAGATCGGTGCCGATGACGAAGCGGTCATCTGGATGCGTCGGGGCCTCGACGCAAACCGAAACCATTCGTTCGCCCATTTCCCCCTCGCAGCAGTGCTAGCGTGGCTTGGCGAACTAGATGAGGCGCGCGCCACGGCACAAGCGGGACTTGCGCTCGATCCGAGCTTCAATATTCGTCGGTTCCGCGCTCATGTACCGAGCGACAACCCGATTTTTCTAGCTTTCCACGAGCGCCTCGTTGCTGGAATGCGGCTCGCCGGGGTGCCGGAAGGGTAGCGTTAGTCATGTCAGATCTAACCGCCGCGCTTGCAGCTGCAAAGCGCAAACTTGGGTGAACATCCTGCTCGTCGGCTTGGATGGCTGCTTTCGTGAACGAACGCGACGTGCCTTGTCAGGCCATCAACCTGTTGCCGAAAACGGCTGCCGGGGATATCCACGCTTGGCGACGAGCGAATACCGCGCGGCCGGACCGCCCGCTTGACGAGCACACACCCCCGAGCCCACACTGATCCCCGTAGGTGGCATTGGGGCTCCGCATGTCAGACCTTACGGACGTCACCCGGAGGCTTGTGGCTGTCTTCGCGGCAGACGTGGAGGGCTACAGCCGGCTCATGGGTGTCGATGAGGTTGGGACGCTCAAAGGGCTCACCGAGCGCCGCGCGATCCTCGATAGGCTCATTGGGGAGCACGGGGGCCGGATAGCCAACACGGCGGGCGACAGTGTCCTTGCAGAGTTCGGGAGCGCCGTTAATGCCGTGAAGTGCGCGATTGAGGCGCAGGCCGCTCTGGCGGAGGCGAATGCCAGTATTCCTTCTGACCGCCGCATCAATTTCCGCATGGGCGTGCACATCGGTGACGTGCTGGTCCGCGCGGGCGACCTGTTTGGTGACCACGTCGTACTGCCTAATAGTCCCTCAGAGCGTCGTTTTAGAGGAGCCTCCAACCACGCAACGCCGTAGCGCTGTTGATCAAGGCATTCCTCGATAGCTAGATGGGCGCGGAATCTTGTTACAAGACAGCACCGAAGCATATATGCTGGTTGCGCATTTCCAGCTAACAGCCTCAGGGCGTTAACGCTGCGTCGGGGGCTTAGGTGCCATTTTGAGCGATACTACCAGGCAGGAGCAAAGCAGATGGGAAACGGAATCGCCCACGTAGTTGCAAGCACAGCTCTGACTTCCTTAAATAAGTTATTCTCCGACAACCTCGCCGCCACTAAGAAAAAGTACAAAGCACTTAGCAGCCCCGACGTCTTTCCTAAGCTGCTCGTATATACAAGCAATCCTGATCGCCGCGTTTGGCGAAGGAGGACGCTCCGACATGCTGGCTGGCTGTTCACCTCTGAATTAGACCTTACATCCGACGCTAGCCCCTATCCAGCTAGAGACTTTGCGAGGTGGCTAAAATGGCTGACTTGGCTGCAAACAGCCGAAGGAGACGTAACCGTGACCGAGGGCGCTGATGTAGTTCGTAACGGCGAGACCCCGGCCGAGGCAATTATGGGTACACTCAAAATCGCGCTTGAGGACACCGCTCACAATCCCGTCCACTTTAGGTGGGCTGAGGGCGATAACTTGACTGTGAACGTAGACAGAACGCCGGGCCAGTACTCAATAGAAGTCATTTCTATTCGTGCTAACCATGGAAATATCGCTGGGATAAAGGACAATGATGAGGATCAAAACCTTCCAACTCCATAGGTGCCTTCGCGGGTTCTTGCTATTGACGCGGGAGGTTCTCGACTCGCAAACGTAAGCGCGAAGCTCCTGTCAGTTCGACCAAGTGGTCGAAGTCTGATCTAAGGTGGTGATTGATTGAACTGGATGCCATCGTCTGAACGCGAATAATGCTAGAGATGGCAAACAGTTCCGATACGCGGAGCGTCCGTTGATGCGCAAGTCGACGGGCTCTCTCAGCTAACTCGAGCCTTTTGGCCGTAGTTTCCTCGCGCGATGCTTCCGCCAAGTTCGCTAGAATCAAAGGCTCAAGCTCTAATCCTGCACGCCGGTCGTGCGCAATGGTCAGCGCTTTCTGAAGTTGACGTTGAGCTGCGTCGCAGTCGTGCGCAGCCAGCAGCGCGACTCCGAAAAAATAATTGGTCAAAACAGAAAGATAAGAAGAGACGTTCTTCATAGTCGAAATTTCATTCAATTGCTCTGCGAAGAGCAAAGCGCGTGCGGCATTCCGCTCAAGGGCAGCTCCGTCAACGCAAATACCTAAAGCAACGGCTCGATGAACCGCGTCCGTGTTTTCGAACTCGTCTCTTAGAATTTGTTCTAGTTGTCGTTCTGCCCCTACGGCGTCGTTCGTTAGGAGCAGGTAGCGTGCTCGGAGCGCCGACAACCAATGTCGTGGATCAAATCCGAGCATGCGCCTGTCTGTAGGATCTATCTTGTCGACAGTTTTGAGCGCTTCTTCGTTCATCGAAAGTGCGCGGTGCAAAAAGCCGGCCTGTCCGACCGCATGGCTTTGGACTGCGGCCAACATAGCTTGTACGCTTTCGTTGCGTTTCTCAGACAGCATCATCTGCGCTTCTTCAATGTATGCCAGGTAATCGTCAGCAGAGCCGGTCGCTAAGAGTGCGCGTCCGTAAGCTAGCGTTATCAGAGCCGCGGCTCGAACATCCTTTTGTTGCTTCGCCAGTCCTGACGCCTCCTCGTATATCGGTTGCAGTCGCTCAATCGCAGCACTTTCACGCCAAGACAGGTTGATAATCTGACCACAGGCCAAGAGACGCATGTAGTTGACATTGGGAGCTTCGGGCATTGCCATCGTCATCTGACGCACACGTTCCCATGTTCGGGACGCTTGCGCTGGATTGCGTGGGGCGGTCCAGTGCGCCGCAACCATGTAGTTTGCGGCGGCCTGCATGGGTTCGCCTCCTTCGTCCCAATGGTGTGCAACAAGGGCAGCGTGTTCCTGCGCGGAGCTCGCGAATTGACTGGCGAGGGCTGCGGCGGCCCGACGGTGCAACGAACGACGTCGCTCGACCACAAGTGAAGCGTATGTAACTTCCTGAATGAGGGGGTGCTTGAAGGCGATCATCCCGCCGGAAGCGTGTTCGTAAAGCATTCCCAGCTCCAACAGACTGCTTGCACACGTTCGCGCGCCTGAAACTTCTATTCCGACAACATCGGCAACAGCGGCAACCGGGAATTCGCGACCGATCACTGACGCGGCTTCAAGAAATAGCTTCTCCTCCACTCCCAGGCGGTCGATGCGAAATCCGATCACACCCCGCACAGTGTCCGGAAGAGCCTGTACTGCAATTCCCGAAATTCTCCGATAGTTTCCAGATACTCCGCGCAGTGCTCCTTGATCGGTAAACGCTCCAATAAGTTCTTCCGCAAAAAATGGATTACCGGCAGCGCGGTCAATTATTTGATCGCGGATCGCTGTCGTCGTTCCGTCTGATCCGAGCAGCTCGGACGCGAGCGCCTCCATTGCATGCGTGGACAGCGGTTGGAGAGTGATCTCTTCGTAAAAATCGTCGTCCATCCAGGTTTGGTAGTGCCCAGGTCGGAAGCTGAGCAGAACAAGTACGTTGCTCCCGACCAAGCCTCTTATGATTTCATCAATGAATGGATGGCTGGCCGCATCAAGCCAGTGCAGGTCTTCAAACACGGCAACCGCTGGGCCGAGTGTACCAACTATCGATGAGATTCGCCCAAAAGCGGCAAGGAGCTCTTGATGTTCGACAGGCCCGACCGGCTTCTGGCTAGAGTCCCGAATGCCAAGGAAATCCATAAGCATCGGGCCGTCCGCGATCAGGCCAAGTCCCGCAAGTCGGGAGTTAACTTTTGAGCGCGCACTTTTTGCCGAATCTTGTTTAGAGATTGAGAAAAATGATCTTGCAAATTCGAGCACAGGACGTAGGGGCATTACTTGTTCATGCGAAGTAGCCCTCGCCTCGATTATTGGTATGTTCTTACGTCGGCAAGACATAACAAACTCAAATGCAAGCCTGCTTTTGCCACATCCAGCCTCTCCAACGATTCCTACGACGGGCGAAGAGGCCGCAAGAGCCTTATCGAACGCTCGATTGAGCTTCAGTAGTTCGGCGGCGCGACCAACAAAGCTGGAAAGCGTTGAGCGTCCGAGGAATTGCTGACTTGCTGCGACTGAGCGGACGTCTTGTAACGAGAACAGTTCGATTGGTTGTGAAAGTCCCTTTAGGACACGTGGACCGAGCGACTCCACGTCGATCATTCCGCGCGCTGCATTCAACGTGGCAAGCGTCAGAACAATCGCGGACGAATCGGCGGCCTGCTCCATTCGAGCCGCAATGTGGACAGCGATCCCCATCGCATCATATTGGTTGCTAAGGTCGTTGCTGATCATCTGCACAACGGCTTCGCCAGAATGGATTCCTATTCTGATAGTAGTTGACCCGAGCTGACTAAGGGTTTCGCGCATCGCGAGGGCCGCACAACACGCGCGTACGGCGTGATCTTCGTGGGGCATCGGGGCGCCAAAAAGCGCCATTAAGCCGTCGCCTTGCATCTTGTTGACGGTGCCGCCGAAGCGTCGTACCGCGTCAGCCATGTAGTTGAGAACTCCGTAGAGCCGGCTTGCGGCTTGATCTGGTTCCATCTCCTCTATCAATCGAGTTGAACCAACTATATCGGCAAAGAGTATCGTTACGATTCTTCGCTCGCCTTCAAAGGCTCTGTGAATTGATGTTTGATCTTCGCGCTTTAGCGAGATGCCATCGGTTTGGTGAGCACCTGGAATGATCCCACCTCCACATTCCACGCAAAAGCGCGCCGTGGGCGCATTATGCTTTCTGCAGTGCGGACAAGTCCGATAGAGGGAGTTTCCGCAGCCAATGCAAAAAGGAGACCCCGCGACGTTTTCAGTTGCGCACGTTGGGCAGTTCATTTTCAACCTAAAATAGTTGAATAGCGCACTTCCGTCGAAATCTATCATCAATCTCCAGGCCCGTCTCCAATTTGCCGCCTTCGCTAGCACGGGGTTTACCCCCAACGAGAACTTTAGGTGGTATTGGGGATGGCTCGCGGAGACCTTGGTAGACGTCGCTGCCTTGAAGGCGGCTGGGCGCGAGTTTGTCGGCCGTTGGGGCGACATTGTTGCCGGCTCGGCGCTGTTGGTAGCTAGGCTTGGTCCGCATCCGGGTACGTGCGTTACTGGACTAAGCCGCGCTTGAAGCCCTTCAAGGCTCCCTGAGGAGCGCGCGTCGTGAGACTTTAGCTTGCGGAGGCTGTGCTCAAAGCTCGGTAGACGCCGAAGGAGGGCCATTCTGTTGCTGGTGGTAGCAGTTCGTGGTAGCAACTGACAGGCAGCGAAGCCGATTTGTTGTTGTTTTTCAGTGCACGCGAGGGGCGCGCGTCGATTCTCCTAGGGAGCGCCAACTATGTTTCTCCCGTCCGCCACCTTTTTCAAAAATTTCTGAAAACCGAAATTCTGAAAAGATCAGAGGTTAAGAGGCGGTCTTCGGCTCAACTTTAAGACGAGTAACGTAAGGATACGATCTTAAGCGTCCAACGTTGATTCAGACAAAATCGCTTACCTAGTCCATCGAACTTGGCTTGATTTCCAAGTCGATGCTGAATCCTGGGGCAAACTGACATGACGGCATCCCGCGACGCCATCTTCATTAGCCATGCCACACCCGAGGACAACGCCTTTACACTTTGGCTTGGTGGCAAGCTGACGGCGCTTGGCTACCAGATCTTTGCCGATGTGCTTCGATTGAAGGGAGGCGACGATTGGGAACGCATCCTCGAAGATGCAATTCGCAACAAATCAAAGCGCTTCTTGCTAGTTGCAACGCCGCATGGCGTGCAAAAGCAGGGCGTTCGCAACGAAATCACGATCGCAAACGAGACCGCCAAGCGATTGAAGGAAGATGGCTTCATTGTGCCGCTGCGCCTCGCGGCATTCCTGCCGCCTCTACAAATAGCCCACGCGCAGTACATCAACTTTGAGCGGGGATGGGCGGAGGGCCTTGCTGAGCTAATTGCCCTGCTAGACGACGTGAGCGTCCCGAAGAACGCGCCTAGTGATGAAGCCCAAGCGTGGCAGAGCCTTCAGCTGAAGGACGCGCGCGCGGTCGGGCCGGGGCCGGAATTGCTTGTTTCTAACTGGCTCGAAATCAAGGCGCTGCCCTCGTCAATCACATTCTATGACTTCAAGGGCGGGATATCGATCGGTGCGGCTCAGGCCGCCATCAAGGCTTGTCCTATTCCCATTGCGGCACACAACCGCGGCTTCATCAGTTTTGCGCCGCTGCATCAGCTACAAGAGTATTTTGGCCCCAACCTTCCTCTTCAAATCGCCGACACGCGCGCTACCGAAGCATTTCTCGATTCCGGTTGGCCCTCCCAGCGTCTTGCGCCAAAAGACTGCAGACCGAAATTTACCGACATCAGTCGCCGTGCCTTGGATACCTATTTTGATTCGAAGGGAATGAAGCCGTTCGAATATGCGAATGGTCGGAACGCTTGGTGGGCTACAGCGCGCCATGCGACGATGTATCAGAAGAGTTTCGTGTGGGGTGACCTTAAGGGCCGTCGGCAGCTCGTCGGGCGTTCGGAGAAGCGCGGGTTTCATTGGCACTACGGCATAAGCTGCTGGGCGCGATCTGGTCCGATCCGCCACGTCAGGGTCGCGGGACGCGTCGTCTTCACATCGAACGGGCATGAGCTGACTGGCGATGCGCGCCGGCTACATCGTATGCGCCGGACGTTTTGCAAGGGCTGGCGCAATGACAAGTGGCGCGATCTTCTTCTGGCGTTCTGGTATTGGCTCTCGGATGGCGCGGAATTCGTAGACATAGCGCTCGGTGAGAGCGCCGCGATGCGCCTCTGCTTACCACCCAAGACCTTCGCTGCTGCCTTCGGCGTGACTTCATCTTCCGACGTAGCCACGAGCGAAGAAGAGGAAGACGATGACTTGATGGTCGACCGCGATGATGACGACCAAGGCGATGATGACGATGAGGGAGAGGAAGAATGACGCCGTTGAAGCTCATACATCTTTCCGAGCCCAAGCTTGAATTCAAATACGGCCAGACGCTGTTTTATCCTCGGGACGGACTCTTCTTGTACGGTCCAGTTGATGGCGGGCGCTCCGAAATTCATTACGGTGTGATTGGCGTCAAGGCTGGCGTTGAGCGCTTCGAACGCTGGGCGAGGTCCATTGCCACATTTATCGATGTGCCGCCGCCCCGGAAGGGCGCCAAGGCCATCGAGCCGCAGCATGTCGCGTTTCCCGGATTCGCTGCCGCTTACAACGCTAGTTGGCCGGTCAAGCCCAAGACTGTCATGGATACAGTCGATGCTGACGCGCTCCACAAATCACTACGCATCGCCAATCGGAACGAAGCGATCAAGGCCGCCGTTGATCAGTACGTAGAAGCGTTGGTCACGCGATGCAACCGCATGGAAGACCCGCCAAGCTTCTGGTTTGTCGTGATCCCGGAGGAGGTCTACGATCTCGGACGCCCGCTCTCTAAGGTGCTAACAAAGGAGAAAATTCAAGGCGCAGTCAGAATGACAAGGGCTGAAGCGTTAAAGCTGGATGAGCAACCAACCCTGTTCGGCCTGGATAAGGATGAAGCGGACGTCTACAAATATGCAACCCACTTCCGGCGCCAGCTCAAGGCGCGTTTGCTGGAACATAAGATTGTCACCCAGATAATTCGCGAGACCACGCTCGCACCAAATGACTTCCTCAAGAGCAATGGCCAACCCAAGCGGCGCCTTGAAGACCCGGCAACGGTTGCCTGGAAGCTCTCAACGGGCGCTTACTACAAAGCGGGCGGCAGGCCATGGCAGTTATGCGGTGTGCGCTCCGGCGTCTGCTATGTCGGCCTCGCATACAAGAAACGCGATGCGACGGTGGACGATGGGTTTGCCTGCTGTGCCGCTCAGATGTTTCTCTCAAGCGGCGAAGGGGTAGTTTTTCGAGGAGCGCTTGGCCCGTGGTATCACTCCGATACCAAGCAATTCCATATCGATAAGCCCGCCGCCAAGCGGCTCGTGGAAATGGTCGTTCAGGAATATCGGGATCAGCACGACAACAATCCGCCTTCGGAGCTCTTTCTTCATGCCAAATCGTTTTTCACCGACGAGGAATGGGACGGCTTCGTGAGCGGCGCGCCGCCCGAGACGAATGTCGTGGGCGTACAGATATCTGATGCGAAGGATGCCTTGAAACTGTTCCGGCCAGGAAAGTATCCCGTTCTGCGTGGTACTGCCCTTCTACTATCTGATACCGATGCTTACCTCTGGACATCGGGTTATGCGCCGCGTCTCGACACTTATATCGGCCCAGAGACGCCCAATCCCGTTCACGTAAAGGTTCAGCGTGGTAATTGCCTGCTGAGAACAGTCTTGGAAGACGTGATGAGTCTCACCAAGATTAACTTCAACTCCTGCCTGCACAATGACCGGCTTCCCGTGACCATTCGGTTTGCCGACGCCGTCGGCGAGGTGATCCTGGCGGCGCCTCAGACAAGCGAGCCAAAGCTAGCTTTCAAGTTCTACATTTGACAGACGGTGCGAGCGAAGAAGCTCGCCGTCCGATGGTAACCTAGTTCATCGCCGTTTGCGTCTTGCAGATGTTGCCAGTCCGAGGAACACGAGCAATGCCTGATTGAGGCGCAAGACATCTTCATCGTCCAGCCGCCCGATGCGCGTCCCGATCTTGGATTTCGGAACGGTGGTTATCTTGTCCACCATGAGACGGCAGGGCGCGCGCAATCCGTTGCGCTCATTCGGCGTAACGGGGAGCCGGAAGAGCGGTGCATTCGTCTCGTCCGTCGTGAACGCGCAGATCGTGATGGAAGCCGTCGCGTCGAAACTGTCGTCCTGAACGATGACGACGGGCCTTGCCTTGCCCGCATAGTGCTTACCGCCGGCGACGGTCCAGATGTCGCCGCGCTTCATTCATCTCCATCCGCGTCATCATTGAATGCAGAGATCGCATCGACGAACGCCTGATCGTCGCGGCCATGAGAACTGGCGGCGACGGCGAGCGACTGACGGTGCGCAGCCGACCGGAATGCCGGGGCGCTTACGTCCGGGACCCAGATCTGGATCGGGCGCATTCCTTGCCTGCGCAGCCTCTCGCGATGTTCCCGCACCTTCACCCGGGAAGGCTTCGCACGGCTAGACTTTGGCTTCGATGACGACGCCATGAGAAATTTCCTTAGCAGTTACATGTAACCAATACACGATTGAGGGGAACCTGCCAAGTCAGCTTTTGCGAAATCCGATCACTTCATCTCTTCCAACAGCCTCCGCGCGTCCCCCAACAACTCCTGAATCTGCCGTCGTTCGTCGATCGCATCCCTGCTGAACTGCCCGTGCTTGCGCGCATTCTGGTTTGCCCTTGGCGCGCCGGATCCCTGTGCACCACCATGCATGCGGCAGCGCTTCCTGCCGCGCACCATCGGCGAGCGGCACGCGCCGCCTGAACGCGTCTTGGCGCCACAACGCGGGCTTGCCAGCATAGGGCCGCTATTCCTGATGTGATCGCTCATGCCTTTGCTTCCCACCTGGCATCAGCAGGAGCGCGCCGCCGTCTGGAGCCTGCGGCCTTCGGCGCCACAGACGCCTTGTCCGAAACGATCACGCTCGCATGTTGCGTGACGTTGCCGACGATGGCCTTGCCGCCGTCGCCCACCGACACGTTCTGCACCGTGATCGCGGGCTCGCCATGGCTGCGGTAGCGGTTGAGCGCCTCGATCTGGGCAGGAAACGTGCGGGCGAGCCTAGCCAGTGCGCGCGCGGCGCTGTCGCGGGCGATGTCTTCGGCACTGGCGAGGTGCTGGGCACATCGCATCGCCATCACGTGAACCGAAACCATCTGCGCCACCAGCATGGCCTCGACGGAATCCCGCGGGCGAATGCTCTTCACCATCGAAATCATGAAGGAGAGATTGACCTCGTCCGGCCTCCCGCCGCTCACGCTCGCCCTGACCAGCTGCCGGAGAATGCCATCCATCGCGTCTCGATCGGTCACCCCCAGCGCATTCGCCATCAGCTGTTCGCCGACCTCCTGATCGGGATGGTCGATGGTGAAGCCGTGCGACAGCAGTTTTATTCGTGGGAGTGCTGAAGCCTGGGCTTGGTCGGTTGCAGCGATCGTGGTTGGCATGGCGAGGTCCGGAGCAGTGTTCATGTCGAGACTCCCTGTTGCGCGCGCTTGCCGCGCGCGCGGTTCGTCCGTGCGCAGGCGATCGTTCGCCGCGGCGGTCCAGTGCAGTTTCAGTTGTGAGCGAAGATTTGAGCCGCAATCGAACCGACGCGCTGCTGCTCGCGGGGCGATGGCGCATGGTCTCCAAAGCACTTTTGGAATATTTCCAAACACCACATCAACGAAATCGAGTCGTCGATGGATCGAGGCATTCTAAGTCGTAGCGCATGCATTTGCGTTGCGGCCACCATGGCGTCTCTCTAAGCAGGCGGTGCAGATCGCTGGCGATCGGACTTTGCCGACAAGGCACAGACAACCGGCGCGGGCTCTGCGGGGGATTTGATTCACACGGCGATAAGTGTCCGCCGAACGCGGAGAGCGGGATCATCGATCTACGGTCTTGCAGGTTGTGGCGCGGCTCCACTTCGCGTTGGGTGACGTGCTGTTAGTGGGGACGCTCCGGAAATGCGACGTGCAGGTGGGGTTGGGACCGTAGCTCGCTTTGGAGCGACGCTGCTGGGAGGTGTGGCGTTGTTGGCGTGGTTTGAATCGCCCGCGCGATCCCAGACTTCGCAGGGCAGCAGCTCCCTTCCACCCGTTACTGTCGATGCTCCGGCGCAGCAGTCGTCTCGCCGCGCGCCAACCAAACGAAGCGATGCCCGGGTCCGGTCGTCGTCGCGGCGGACCACGGCGCCTGCGCAACCCGAACCCGCGGCAGTGCAACCGCAGCCGTCGCCGCCGGGCGTCGTGCCCGCTTTCGCGGGTGGCCAGGTCGCTCAGGGCGCGCGGCTCGGGATGCTCGGAAACACCAGCACGATGAAGTCACCGTTCAACGTGACGAGCTACACGGACAAGTTCATCCGGGATCAGCAGGCGGCGACGGGTGCGGATGCCTTGATCCTGGATCCCTCGGTGCGCAGTACCCACCCGACAGGCGGTATCGTCGATTCATTCAACATTCGTGGCTTCCCGATCAACGAAGGCAACAATGGCGAGTTCGCCTTCGAGGGGCTCTACGGAATCGCGCCGAGCTACCGCATCTTCACGGATTACGTCGAGCGCATCGAAGTGCTCAAGGGGCCTTCTGCCGCGCTCTCCGGCATCGCCCCCAATGGCGGCGTCGGCGGCGTCATCAATGTCGTGCCCAAGCGTGCCGGCGAGGACTTGACCCGCCTCACCGCGAGTTACGGCTCGACCTCGCGATTCGGCGGCCACTGGGACGTCGCGAGACGCTACGGCGAAAGCAGGCAATGGGGCGTGCGCGCCAGCGGCGGCCTGACTGGCGGCAACACTCCCATCGACCGCCAGTCCGAGACGACGGGCGCCGGGGCGCTGGCCCTCGACTATCAGGGCGAACGATACAGGTCCTGGCTCTACCTGATCGCCCAGACCGATCGATTTAACGCGCCGTCTCGTCCGTTCCTCATGGCTGCAGGCCAGCCGGTGCCAAAGGCGCCGGACGGCCGGCTGAACGTGACGCAACCCTGGGAATGGTCGCGCATCAACGACCAATCGGTTTTATGGCGCAACGAATACGATGTAACCGATCAGGTTACGCTGTTCGCCGACGTCGGCGGATCGCGGACCAATGTCGAGCGCTTCTTCGGTCTTCCGACGATCACCAATGCGATCGGCAACACCACCTCGACGCCGCAATTTTTCGGGCTCAGCATCGATCGGCACACCTACGATGGTGGCGTCCGCGCCCGCTTCGATACCGGACCAGTTCGCCATGCCGTCACCTTCCAGGGCTCGGTCTATCACGATGCGCTGTACCGGCGGTTGACCAACGGTACACTGGTTACGTCGAACATCTATAGTCCGACGGTCGCGCCGACTCAGTTCGCAAACGAGACCCCGGGACGCCCCAGGCTCTCGGACAGTCAGCTCACGGGGCTCTCGATTGCCGACACCTTGTCCGTGCTCGATGAGCGTGTCCTGTTGACGCTGGGTGTCCGGCGCCAGGGTGTCGAGGCGAACAACTATCTCTCCAATGTCGGAACGTTGGTGAACTCCTACGACAAGAGCGCGACCACTCCCGTCGTTGGCCTTGTCGTCCGGCCCATGGATAACGTCTCTCTGTATGCGAACTACGTCGAGGGGTTGAGCCGAGGCGACGTGGCGCCGCAGAACGCTTCCAATCCCGGCGAAGTGCTCGCGCCCTACATCGCCAGGCAATACGAAGCCGGCGTCAAGGTGGACTTTGGCCGGATCGCGACCACCTTCAGTGCCTTTGAGATATCGAAGCCGAGCGGCGAGCTGCTGGCTGGTCGCTTCTCGGGGACCGCCGAAACGCAGGTGCGTGGACTCGAGTTCAATGTCTTCGGCGAACTCATGCCCGATGTTCGCGTCCTCGGCGGCGTTTCGTTGCTGGATGGCATCCTGACAAAGACCGCCATCGCGGCAAACGTGGGCAACACGCCAATCGGCGTCCCGAACGTGCAGGCCAATATCGGAGCCGAGTGGGATCTGCCGTGGGTGAGTGGGCTCACCTTGAATGGGGCCGTCATCTACACGGGCAGGCAGTTCGTCGATGCCGCGAACAAGCAGCCGATCCCGGATTGGACGCGGCTCGATCTCGGCGCCCGCTACACGACGGCGATCAACGGCAGGAAGACGATTTTCCGCGCCAACGTTCAGAACGTGACCGGCGAGAATTATTGGTCGAGCGTGGCCTCATTCGGAACGTTCTTCCTGGGAGCGCCGCGGACGTATCTCCTGTCCATGACGGTGGACATGTAATCGCTGCATTCCCGTCGGGCGCAAGCCATTGCCGCAATCGTAAGGACGCGCCCGCTGTTGCGGGGCGACGGGCGCTTACAGAATTGCGGAATGATGAAATAATGCCCCTGATTTGCCCGACGTGTCAAATCACTGTGCCTGACGCCGGCTGCCGCCTGCTACTTTGCATGGGGTTGTTTTGCTGATTCAGCATTGGTCGCCGGCCCGAAAATCTGCCTCTATTGCATTCGAGACAGCTTGATGTGGCCCGCAAGTTGCTTTGCCGGGTCCGCAGTTTCTGCGTGGGGAATGACTAATATGAGTGGCTTGGTAATCACTGGCGGCCGGGTGGTGGATCCGGCGAGCGGGATGGATGCGATTGGTGATGTGGCCGTCGTGGATGGCAAGATCGCCGCCGTCGGCACCGGGCTCGGCGGCGCCGAACGGGTGATCGACGCGACGGGCCTCGTGGTGGCGCCCGGCTTCATCGATCTGCATTCGCATGGCCAGTCGATCCCGGCCGACCGCATGCAGGCGTTCGACGGGGTTACGACGACGCTCGATCTCGAGGCGGGCGTGCTGCCGGTCGCATCCTGGTATCGGCGCCAGGCCGACAAGGGGCGCGTGCTGAACTACGGCGCCGCGGCCAATTGGGCCTTTGCGCGCATCGGCGCGATGACCGGCTCCAACACCGAGAGCTCGCTGGAGGCGTTCGGCAATGCCATGCGCGATCGCCGCTGGATCGACAACGTGGCCAGCGACGCGGAAGTGTCTGGTATCCTCGACCGCCTTGCCAACGGGCTGAACGAGGGCGGCATCGGCATCGGCATTCTCAACGCCTATGCCCCGGGCGCCGGCGTGCAGGAGTTGACCGCGGTGTGCCAGCTCGCGGCGACGCATGACGTCGCGACCTTCACCCACGTCGCCTACATGTCGCGCATCGATCCCGAAAGCGCCGCGGAAGCCTATATCCGCCTGATCGGTTACGCCGGCGCCACCGGCGCGCATATGCACATCTGCCACTTCAACTCTTCCAGCAAGACGGACATCGAACGTTGCACCGCGCTGATCGCCAAGGCGCAGGCGCAGGGCCTGCCGATCACGGTGGAGGCCTATCCCTACGGCACCGGTTCGACGGTGCTGGCGGCGGCCTTTTTCAGCGACCCGGAGTTCGAGGCGCGCAATGGGCTGGGCTACGATTCGGTGCAGCGCGTGACTGACGGACACCGTTTTCGCGATCGCAAGGAATTGCTGGCGGCGCAGGCGGAAGAGCCCTCGACGCTGGTGCTCTGGCATGTCCTGGATATCGAGAACAATCCGCACCACCGTGATCTGCTTGACATGGCGGTGCTGTATCCCGGCGGCGCGATCGCCTCCGACGCGATGCCGTGGACGCTGTCGGACGGCAGCGTCTACACCGGCGACGCCTGGCCGCTGCCCGATGACGCCACCTCGCATCCGCGCTCGGCCGGTTGCTTCACCCGCTTCATCCGCGAATGGGTGCGCGAGCGCCGCACCGTGTCGCTGCTGGAGGGCGTGCGCAAATGCGCGCTGATCCCGGCGGAGATTCTCGCGCGCAGCACGCCCGCGATGCGCGCCAAGGGCAGGCTGCAGGCGGGCGCCGATGCCGACATCGTCGTGTTCGATTTCGAGAAGCTGGCCGACCGCGCGACCTTCTCGGCGATGAACCGCCCGTCGGAGGGCGTGCGGCATCTCGTCGTCAGCGGCCAGCCGCTGATATCGGACGGCGTGCTCGACGTGGCGGCGCGGCCCGGCCGGCCGGTGCGCCGGCCCGTCGCGCAAGCCTGACGGGGTTGATCGTGCCGGTCCCGATCCTGCTGGTGACCGGCTTTCTCGGCGCGGGCAAGACAACAATCGTGAACCATCTGCTGGCGCATGCGGAAGGCCGCCGCATCGCCGCCGTGGTCAATGATTTCGGCGCGATCAATATCGATGCCGAACTGATCGCAGGCGCCAGCGACGGCGTGGTCAGCCTCAGCAACGGCTGCATCTGCTGCTCGCTCGAAGGCGATCTCCTGCGCACGCTCGCCAATCTCTTGCGGCGCGATCCGCGGCCGGAATTCATCGTGATCGAAACCAGCGGCGTCGCCGATCCATCGGACATCGTCCGCAATTTGATGGACCCGGTAATCTGGAGCGAGGCGCCGCTGGAAACGGTGCTGTGTGTAGTCGACGCGACGACGCCCGCGGAAAGGTTCGATGACGCGTTGCTGCGCTCCCAGCTGCGGATGGCCGACGTGGTGGCGCTGAGCAAGCTGGATCTGGCCGAGGCGGGAAGTCGCGCGCAACTGCTCGACGTCATGCGCACGCTGCGTCCGGCAGCAGTCGTGGTCGATGCGATGCACGGCGAAGTCCCCGCCGCGCTGCTGTTCCCTGCGGATGTTGACCGTGTGCCGCCGCCGCGCGAGCCGGGGCCGCGGCGGCCGGCGGAAGACCGTTTCGAGACGCTGAGCTGGACGTCGGAGCGTCCGGTGTCGCTGCCACGGTTGCAGCAGGCGATCGGCCGGCTGATGCCGAAACTCGCGCGCGCAAAGGGCTTGTTCGAGACGGTGGAACAGCCGGGGCGGCTGACGGTGTTTCAGCTCGCCGGCGGCCGCGCGACGTTGGCGCCGGGCGAAGCGCTCGCGCCCGGGGCACTGGCGGCCCGGGTGCCGCGGACGCGGATCGTCTTTATCGCCGAGATCGGCGTGCTCTCGAACGCCGAGATCGAGCGCGTCATGGCGGAGTGCGTTGAAGGAGGGTGAGGCGACGCTTACGCCGCCGTCACGCGCCAGATCACATCGCCGACATCGTCCGCCACCAGCAGCGAGCCATCCGGACCGAGTGCAACGCCTACCGGCCGTCCATACGAGACTTTCTCATCCGGCGCGAGGAAGCCGGTCAAAATATCCCGCGCCGGGCCGGAAGGCCGCCCGTTCTCGAACGGCACGAAGACCACGGCATAGCCGCTCAGCGTGCTGCGGTTCCAGGAGCCATGCTGGCCGATCACCATGCCATCGGGAAAACCGGGGAGGGTGCCGGCCGGCATCCAGCACAGCCCGAGCGACGCGGTGTGGCCGCCGAGCGCGTAGTCCGGCGTGATCGCCTTCGCGACCATTGCCGGATCCTGCGGCACGCGATCGTCCACCGTCTGGCCCCAGTAGCAATAGGGCCAGCCGTAGAAGCCGCCATCGCGCACCGACGTCAGATAATCCGGCGGCACCTCGTCGCCGAGGCCGTCGCGTTCGTTGACGACGGTCCAGAGCACGGATGTTGTTGGTTCCCACGCGAGGCCGACAGCGTTACGAAGTCCGCTCGCGAAGATACGGCTGGTGCCGCCGGCCAGATCGAGTTCATGGATCGCGGCGCGGCCTTCCTCGACCTCCATGCCGTTTTCGGCGATGTTGCTGAGCGAACCGACGCCGGCATAGAGCTTCCTGCCATCCGTGCTCGGCAGCAGGCTCCGCGTCCAGTGCCCGTTAGGCTTGAACGTGACGAGTTTCTTTCCCTCGGCGGTGATGCTTTCCGCACCCTGCACATACGGAAAGGCGACCACGCCATCGGTATTGCCGACATAAAATGTATCGCCCACCAGCGCCATGCCGAATGGCTGGCTCAGGCCTTCCATGAAGATCCTGCGCTTTTCGGCGACGCCGTCGCCATCCCTGTCGCGCAACAGCGTGATGCGGTTGGCGCTGACGCCGAGCGCGCGGGCGCGCCGCATCGTTGCCTGCATCGCATAGTGAAATACGCTTCGCGGCGGGCCTGCGATCTGGTTGGATTCGGCGATCAGCACGTCGCCGTTAGGCAGCACGTTGATCCAGCGCGGATGCTCCAGGCCGGTCGCAAACGCGTTGACCTTGAGCCCGGCCGCTGCGACGGGCTTCTGCCCCTCGCTCCACCCTTGCGCCGTCGGCATCTTGAGCGTCGGAATTGCGCCTTGCGGCTTCGCTTCCGGGATAGCCGGGGCGCTGCCCCAGGCCGGCTTCTGCGCGGCATCCTGCATCCGGCGCCACATCAGCGCGCCGGCGCCGACCACCGCGACGATCCGCGCAAAAATGCCCGAGAAGTTCATGAAGTTCTCCACCTGGTAGCGTGCACGCCGTCCGACGTCATATTGGTTTTGGGCTGTTCCGTCGACCGACCAACATGAGATAGCGTCCCCTCAATTTTGCCGCCGAAATCGCTTCCGGATATAGTCTCTTAGAAATCATCCTTCCCGCGAGGTCACGTGACTGCCCAAAATCCCGCCGCAGGCAAACCGGTCGATCCGTCCGCCCTCGTCAACGTGCCGCGCCTGGTAACGGCGTATTTCGCCGGCAAGCCCGATCCGGCCGATCCCGCCCAGCGGGTTGCCTTCGGCACGTCGGGGCACCGCGGTTCCTCGCTGAAGAACGCGTTCAACGAAAACCATATCCTTTCGACGACGCAGGCGATCTGCGATCACCGCCGCGAAACCGGGCTGACCGGGCCGCTGTTCGTAGGCATCGATACGCATGCGCTGGCCGAGCCGGCGCTCGCGAGTGCCGTTGAGGTATTCGCCGCCAACGGCGTCGACATCATGATCGATGCGGGCGGCGGCTACACGCCGACCCCTGTCATCTCGCATGCGATCCTGAGCTACAACAAGGGCCGCACCAGCGGGCTCGCCGATGGCGTCGTCATCACGCCCTCGCACAATCCGCCCGAGGACGGCGGCTACAAATACAATCCCCCGCACGGCGGCCCGGCCGATACCGACGTGACCGGCAAGGTCGAGAAGGCGGCAAACGCCTACATGGAAGCCGGCATGAACGGCGTTGCGCGGACGCCCTATGACCGTGCCCGCAAGGCGCCGACGACGCATCTGCATGACTATATCGGTCCCTACGTCAGCGATCTCGGCAACGCCGTGGACATGGCGCTGATCAAATCATCGGGCGTCAAAATCGGGATCGATCCGCTCGGCGGCGCCGCCATTCATTACTGGCAGCCGCTGATCGACCATTATGGAATCAATGCGACGATAGTGAACGAGGCCGTCGATCCGACGTTCCGCTTCATGACCGCGGACTGGGACGGCAAGATCCGGATGGACTGTTCGTCGCCCTATGCGATGGCGAGCCTGATTGCGATGCGCGACAAATTCGACGTCGCCTTCGCCAACGACACGGATGCCGACCGGCACGGCATCGTGACGCGCACCGGCGGCCTGATGAACCCGAATCACTTTCTCGCCGCGGCGATCGCCTATCTGTTCGAGCACCGGCCGCAATGGGGCGCCGACGCCGCGATCGGCAAGACGATCGTTTCCAGTTCGATCATCGATCGGGTCGCAAGGAAGCTGAACCGTAAGCTGGTCGAAACCCCGGTCGGCTTCAAATGGTTCGTCGATGGTCTCGGTACCGGTGCATTCGGCTTTGCCGGGGAGGAAAGCGCCGGCGCCTCGTTCCTCAAACGCGACGGCACGGTGTGGACGACCGACAAGGACGGCATCGTGATGGGGCTGCTCGCCGCCGAAATTTTGGGCAGGACCGGCCGCGATCCGAGCCAGTTGTTCGCCGGGCTGACGGCCGAACTCGGCGTACCCTTCTACGAGCGGATCGACGTGCCGGCGACGCCTAAACAGAAGAATGCCCTGAAGGCGCTCGGGCCGGAGCAACTCGATCTGCGCCAGCTTGCCGGTGAGCCCGTCAGCGCGGTCAGAACCCGCGCGCCCGGCAACGACCAGCCCTTCGGCGGCATCAAGGTCGAAACCGAGGCGGGATGGTTCGCCGCGCGGCCCTCGGGCACCGAAGACGTCTACAAGATCTACGCCGAGAGTTTCCGCGGGCAGGAGCATCTCAAGACCATCCAGCAGGACGCTCAGCGCGCGATCGCCAAGGTGTTCTGACCGGGCCAGGGGTTTGGGCGCCTTCGGTAATTGGCCTGGGGCCCGGCTCTGCCAGGCCTGCACTGATTCGGTGTGACCCAGCTCAGGCCGGCGCGACCGGTAACCGGTTCCCGATACATTCCTCGCGATCACGCTGAAATCACGAAGACCCACGCAGTCTTGTTACCAGAGTTAGCTACCAGGGAACTGCCGGAAAACAGTCTGGTATTGGGAGCTATCGCGAGGGACCCGGGGGAAGAAATGACGGCGGAATCGGTAGTCTACTATTTGAATCGCGTTCCTGAGAGCGATCCAAATGACCAAACCGAATGGCTGGTAACGGCATTGGGAAATTATACCGGAGCAGAGCTTCGCGAGTTGCTTTATGTGGCTGAAGAGCCTGGTTTTTTTGAGCTGATGCGCGGGTTGTTCGCGCTATCCGAAGAGAGCCGCGCCGTATTGCAGCGTTTTCTGGAAAATGGCCACCCGCCGGCCATGAAGGCGGCCGTAGACCCGCAGGGCCGCCTGACCGTCGAACACGTCGCCGACGAGCAGCGGGTAAAGGTCCTTCCCGGGATCGCAAATTAGCGCCCGCAACGCCCACAGGTTGTGTTAACCTCTTCCCAACTTAGAAAGTTGGGAGAGTGACACAATGGCGATCAGGAAGTCTGGCCCGCTAGATGCGATGGTGGGGGCCAAGATCCGCATGTTTCGGATCAACCGCGGTATGAGCCAAACCGTGCTCGCCGAACGGATCGGCGTTACCTTTCAGCAGGTGCAGAAATACGAGAAAGGCGCGAACCGGGTTGGCGCCAGCCGGTTGTCGCAGATCGCTTCCGTCCTTGGCATTTCCGTCGGTGAACTGTTCGAATCCCCCGGGGATGGCGCGTCCGGCTTGAATTCCCCGATCCATCTGCTCGCCGAGCCCGGCGCGCTGCGCGTTCTCAAGGCCTATGCACGAACGACCAGCCCGCGCGTGCGCCTGTCGATTGCGAAACTGGTCGAAAGCATCGCCGATCGCGAAATGGAGGCCAAGGCCCCCTCCGCAAGAACGGAGACCGTCAGCCGGAGTTTCCGCGCACAGGGATAAGAGGCTTTGCCGATCGAAGCGCGGCCGTGTCGCGTCCATTCAGCCGGCCGCGCGGATGGCGACGCGCTCTCTCGGCATGGTGCCGGGAATGAATTCGCCGATCCAGTCGCGGCGCGCCGCTTCGATATGCCATGACATCGCTTCGGCCGAAGACGGTGCTGGATCGGGAATGTCCTTGCGGATCTCCTTGCCGTCCTGCCAGCCGCAGCTGTGCGAGTAGCGCGCCTTGCAGACGAGGTGGATATCGTCGTGATCCTGCAGCAGCACATAGCCATCGGCGGGGAAGAACGTGCCGGCAAGCTCGATCGCGCCAGGCAGCTGGCGTACCAGCAGAAACGTGCTGGTGGACTGGGTAGCCGATTCGGCAACCAGCACGCCGAACAGGCTGTGTATGGGAGTAATCGCCTGCGGCGCAGCAAGTGCGAGCGGCTCGGTGATCGGGCCCGCTGTCGCAATCGAAAGATACTCGCCTTCCGGCCCCCAGCGGCAGGCGATCAGCCATTCCCGGCTTCGGCTGCGAATCAAGGTCGGCTTGGCATAATCCGACCGGGCAATATCGGCTGCCATGGCTATGACTAGGGCTTTCGCAAGCATAAGTTCCTCCAGGCGAGGGCGGGACTGACCTCGCGTGCGACTTTGCTTGTCAGGCGTGAGGTCATCGTGAGCGGCGCTGAACACCCGGTGGAAAAGTTGTTTGTGCGCGCAGCTGAATTATTGCGCGGCGAGGAATTGAGCGCGGCCGGCGATCACGATGCGCAGAATTTGCTGCAGGCATTGGACTACGCGCCCATAGCGCGCGAATCACAGCATGGCCTGCAAAGCGCGAATCGGGCCTGCCTGCTGATGGCCGCTTCGCGATTCGCGCGCATCTTCGAACTCGCCGCGCCCGACGCGCCGGGGCTAATATCATTTGGCGCGCAATTTGATCCGGTGCTCGCCGATTCGTTGCATGCGGGAAGTCCGGTCGTGGGTGTCTCCGGCGTCGGCGTATCGCTGCAGCAAGCATTTCAGGGCTGCGTCGGGGAAGGGATAGAGTATCTTTCCCAATTGCAGACGCAAAGCGACGAGCTAGTCGCTTCGCCCATTCAAAATCAGACCGGCAAGCTCGGCGCGATGGCCGCGGAACTCGTCGCCACCCTGTCGGAGCGCCGCACCCAGCCGGAAAGGCCGCTCGCGTGGTTTCGCGCCATGAGATCGACCGACGGCTCCGAGGTGCTGCTGCCGGCCGACATCTGCCTGCGCCGACCGTCGGCGCAGCGCGATTTCGCGCTGCCGTTTCCGCTGAGTATCGGATCGGCCGCCGGTCCGTCGCGGGATGAAGCGGCGTTGCACGGTCTGCTGGAATTGATCGAGCGCGACGCGGCCGCGCTGTGGTGGCGGGGCGGCCAGATGGGCCGATCAATTCCACCGCAGCATGACGCTGCCATCGCGGCCGAACATCTGTTGCGCCAACTCCGGAACACCGCAGCAGCGCGGCGCCGGACCTGGCTGCTCGATATCACGACGGATGTCGGCGTGCCCGTTGTAGCGGCCGTCTCCTGCCGCGCCGATGGTTCCGGTTTTGCCTTCGGCCTCGCGGCGCGGCCGTGGCTGGAGGCTGCGGTGCGCGCCGCGATCATGGAGATGTGCCAGGTCGAATTGGCCGACGCCGTCGTCGCCGCCAAGCGCAGCGAGCGCGGCGATGCCGCGCTCAATGCGCAGGATCGCATCCACCTGCGGCGTGCGACGATCAATGCCGATCAATGCATGTTGCTACAGCCGATTGCCGAGCGCGCCACGCATCTTTCGTTTCGCACAACTGAAGCGAGCGATATCTTTGGATTGATCGTAGAGCGTTTGAAAATGCTTGGCATCGAGACCTTCTGCATCGATCTCACACGCGAATTCTTCGGCGTTTCAGTGGTCCGCATGATTGCGCCCGGTCTCCAGCTCGAGCCGTCCGAGATCGTCACGGCGCGCCTGCAGGACGCCATTGCGCGAGCCGGCGGCGGCGCAACCTATACCGGCGGGATCGCTTTGATATAATGAGGACCAGAACTACCACCCGGTTCCGGAAAATCTTCTCATGCGGGCCAGCGCAAGCGCCATGACAGCAGACAAGGCCGCGGCGGCGCCCGAAAGCGCTCCGCGTCTGCTGGTGTCGCTCGTCGGACGCTTCGGCTTGAAGTTCAACGGCCGGCCGGTCGAACTGCGAACGCGCAAGGCTGCCGCCGTGCTCGGTTACCTCGCACTGTCGGAGATGAAGCAGGAGAGCCGGGAACGGCTGGTCGGGCTGCTGTGGAGCCGTTCGGACGAAGAAAAGGCGCGCGCCTCGTTACGTCAGGTTGTTCGCGAACTGCGTTCGGTGCTGGAGGAGGCGGGATTTGGCGGCTTCGTCGCCGAGCGGCTGCTGGTCGGCGTCCATACCGGACAAATCGAAGTCGATATCGAGAGCGTGCTTCAATTGGCCGAAGGCGGACGCGTCCATCCGCTGCTGCTCGATGTCCAGCAACTGGACGAGCGCCTGTTCGAAGGGCTGGACGATCTCGATCCGTCGTTCCGCGTCTGGGTGCTGGCCAAGCGTCAAACCATCCACGAACGACTGATGCGGAGCCTCGACGCGGGTTTGAACGCTGCACAGGTCGCCATCGACGTAAGAAAGAAGATTGCCACCGCGATTGTCAATCTCGATCCGACCCATGAACACGCCTGCCGCTATCTGATGCGGGCCCACGCCGAGGATGGCGACACTGCCGGCGCGCTGCGCATCTACAAGGCGCTCTGGGATCTGCTGGATCGCGATTACGGCATGGAGCCGTCGCCGCAGACCGAAGAACTCGTCGCCAAGATCAAGCTCGGCCTTTTTGATCAAGGCTCTGATGATCTCGATTTCTCCGCGGCGAACGACGAGTTTTCCGTCCGGACGGTGAAGGGCGCGGTTCTCCAGCCTTTCGTTCCGGTGACGTCCGCGCCCAATGCGCTGGCCAAGACGCGCCTGGTGCTGCGGCCCTTTGCGATGCACGGCGTCGATGACGATCACAGCCATCTGGTGCAGGGGTTCTCGCAACATCTCGCCGCCTGTCTGGTGCGTTTCCGGGAATGGAGCGTGGTCGATCGTCCCCCGGCCGCGCTGGTGCTCCCTGCGCCGGAATCCGCACCGCAGTACTGTATCGAGACCACCGCCTACCAGGCCGGCGGCGAAATCAACATCGTGATGGTGCTGCGAGACGATACGACGGGGATCTACGTCTGGAGCGAGAGCTTCCGGCTGGGACTGGGCAACTGGTTCGAAACCCAGCAGCGCATCATCCGCCGGATTGCGACTTCGCTGAACGTGCAGCTCTCGACCGAGCGGCTGATGCGGCTGGCAGGCGAACCCGACGTTTCGCTCGATCTGCATGACCGCTGGCTGCGCGGCCAGAACCTGATGACGAAGTTCGACCCGGAGAGCTGGCGGCGGGCAGTGTCCATCTTCCGCGACGCGATCCGCGAAAATCCCGGCTTCTCATCGTGCTACAGCAGCCTGGTGCAGATGAACAACATCGAGCATTTCGTGCATCCCGGCCTGTTTCGCGATCTTGGCAAGGCAAAGGCGACGCTCGAACTGGCAAAGACGGCGGTTCAGCTCGATCCGGTCGATTCCAGAGCACACCTCTGCTGCGGTTGGTCCTATGTGATGGCAGGTCGCGAGGCCGAAGCGGCGCCGCACATGGAGCTTGCCTGCGAACTCAACGACAACGATCCGTGGACCTTGCTGTCGAGCGCCCATTATGACGCTTTTTGCGGATCGATCGGACAGGCGCGGCTGCGAGCCGACCAGTCGCTCACGCTATCGCCGGCTCCCTCCTATCTCGAGTGGAGTTATCACAGCATCATCCGCTTTCTGTGCGGCGACTACGAAGGCGCGCTCGAGGCTTACGATCGGGCGCACGGCGTCGTGCCGATCTTGCCGGCATGGCGGGCCGCGACGCTGTTCTATCTCGGCGAAACGAAGATGGCGCGCGAAGAAGCCGATCGCTTCGCGAACGGGCTGCGCTCGTTCTGGGTCGGCCAATCGCCCCCGACCGACGAGGCCGTGGCGCGGTGGGTCCTGCAAGCTCATCCGATCACCGTTCCCGAGCGATGGGACGCCCTCCGCCACGGCTTGCGCGGCGCAGGGCTTCCGGTCGTTGGTATCGTCCAGCTATCGGCGTAAGCCGGCTTCGTCAGGCGCAGAGGCTGAGCGTGTAGTCGCCGATGCGTTCGGCATGCACCTTGAACTTTTCATTCTCCGGGATCACCGGATCGATGCCGTTGAACAGGCGCTTGTAGAACGGCGGAAGCGGATAGGTCGATCCGGGCTGGTTGAGGAGCGCCTCGGAATCCTCGATCATCACCTTCGGCGGCAACTTCACCGTGATCGTATCCTGCTCCTGGGCCACGAACTTGATGTGCTTGAAACGATCCGGCACGGTGGCGAACACCTGGGCCTTGGCGAGTTGCTCCTTGAACTCGTCCACCGTCTCGGGAATCGGATACGCATTGTCGTCTTCCAGATAGTTCGTGCCGGTCGCCCAGGTCTTCACCAGCTTGCCCCAACGCTCATGGTTGGTCACCTGTAGCCTTTCGATGCGCTGCATGGTCTTGCTCCTCCGGGTAAGGTGAGACGGACAATTCCGCTCACAGAAATGCGGGCACGGCTTGCCGCAGCTCGGCAATTTCGGTGGTGAACTCCACCAGCTGCGCCATGCTCGAGATGTCGGCAATGTCGTGAAGTACGTTTGCCGGATAGAATTCACGGGAGATCGCGGCCAGCTGCTCGGCAAGCGAACCGCCACAGGCGGTGCGCGGGTCGCCGGCGAGTGCGCCGAAAATAACTTCCGCTACGAGGATCGAGCCGAGCGGTCCAAGGCACAGGCCCTCGTTCGACGGCTGTTGCATTGCCTCAAACAGAACGAAGAACGGCAGCGGCGGGTCGTTCGAAAGGGTTTCAATGTCTTCCGCCGTCAGCGAGCCATAGGCCGGCGCAGCGGCAAGCCAGGTGCGAAGCTGGTCGACACGATAGGCGCGGTCGGCCAAAAGCCGCGAGCCGGCGATGAAATGCGGTCTGCGGTTGCCGATCTCGGCGACCAGCGCGTCCACCGACCACATGCCGGCCAGCCCCGCGCCGAGCAGGTCGCGATAGAGCAGGCCGACCCGCTCGGTTTCGTCGAACGCCGGAAAAATCTGCTCGTTGCCCAGTCCGTCGCTGAGATATGGACCGATGCGGCGGCTGTAGTTCGGCTTCGATCCGTTGATCTCGAAGAAGCGCGACCACTGCACCATCCATGTTTCGTCGAGCGGCATGTTGACCGGGTCGTTCGCCGAGCTCTTTTCGAGGGTGTTGTTGAGGTCATGGAGCGAGAGGTCGTTGATGCGATATTCATGTCGCACCATGGCGTGACCGAAGCGGAACGCACCGTGAGAAAATTCGAGGGGAATTTCCCAGTCGCCTGTCGAAAAGCGTTCCGCGGATTCGGGGTGATCGATGAAGTGCGGGACGGGTCCGGAATATGCCGAGTAGATCGCCGGCTGGAGCACGCGCCGCATCAGGTCGTTGCGGATGACGTTGTGATAGATCGCCGTCAGCGCGCCGCGGGCGCACAGGAAGCGCTTGTAGGCGGCGCCGAACTGGCCGTTCGGCCCGATACTGTGTTCCTGGCGGCGAATGACGTCGATCAGGGCGTTATGCAGCAGCGCGAACAGGGCCGTCAGTTGCGACATCACGGCGTGATCGTCGTTGCGCGGATCGGCCACCAGCGCCTCGGTAAGCGCGACGCGAACGCCTGCGACGCTGCGATCGATGCCCGTCACGTTCTCGGCGCGGGTTCGCGCGATGTCGCGAAACGGACAGCCGCTCCTGGGCTCGTTCTCCTTCCAGCGCATCCGTCCGAGCCGGAGCTTGGTGCGGCGGTCGTCGTTGGGCGCATCGAGCGCGTAGATGTGCGGCGAGCCGACGGGACCGCTGCCGAACAGGGTTTCCAGACGAAGCGGCGTGCGGCGCGCATTGACGGTCCCGCCGCCGAGGCCTCCGGCAACCGAAATCGGGATCGCCGAGTGAACCAGGTCATGCGCGACGAACTGCAGCAGATACGTGTAGCCCGAAGGGATGAGCGGGTTTTCCCAGTACTCCGCCGCTCCACCCCCGTGTGGCGGCCATTTGATATGCTCGTCCATCCGCCGTGACAGGCCGTGCATCAGCCGCCGCAGTTGCGGCAACACCGCGGGTGAATCCAACGGATCAATGCCGAAGGCGCGAAATCGCTGCGACGGATCGGGCGTGCCGAGGAAGTGGCGAAAGCCGGGGACTGTGGCTCCTTGGGCGAAGTCGTGCGCATGGCTCTCGGAAGTTCGGAGAGTTGCTGCTTCGACGTTCTGCACAGCCATTGACACCATCCCGCCCATTAGCTCCGGCGGCGAGAGTGCGAAAAAAGTCGTGAAATTATCGTGAGTTAATTCATTAGAACCTGTGGACATCTGTGGACATCTTGATCACGCCACGTTTGCCACAAAGCGAGCGCAGCGTTGCCATAGTCACGTCCGTCTGCATTGAGCGTGCGAGCGTAAGGGGGGTCCTCAGCAAGCCCGCGCGGTGACAGCGTTGCCTTGCCCGCGCATTCCCGATAGCGATGGCGGTCGGGACTTTTCCGGTTGAGGCATGCTTTCTTCATGGCTGATTTCCACGGCGTCTTTCCCTATCTGGTGTCACCGGTCGATGGTTCAGGCGAAATCCGCACCGAAGTGCTGGGCCGGCTGTGCGATGATCTCATCAAGTCCGGCGTGCATGGACTGACGCCGCTCGGTTCGACCGGCGAGTTCGCCTATCTCAACCAGACGCAGCGTGCGGCCGTCGTGCAGACGACGATCGAGGCCGCAAATGGCCGCGTGCCGGTGATCGCCGGCGTAGCGTCAACGTCGACGGCGGATGCGGTGGCGCAGGCGAAAGCGCACCAGAAGCTTGGCGCCGACGGCATTCTCGCGATCATGGAAGCGTATTTCCCGATCGCCGATGCGCAGGTCGAATCCTATTTCCGCGCCATTGCGGACGCGGTCGACATTCCCGTCGTGATCTATACCAACCCGCAATTCCAGCGCTCCGATCTGACGCTCGATGTCATCGCGCGGCTCGCGAGCCATCCGCGCATCGGCTACATCAAGGACGCTTCCACCAATACCGGCCGGCTGCTGTCGATCATGAATCGCTGCGGCGACGATATCCGGGTGTTCTCTGCATCGGCCCATATTCCGGCGGCGGTGATGCTGATCGGCGGGCTGGGGTGGATGGCGGGACCCGCCTGCATCATCCCGCGGCAGAGCGTCGAACTCTACAATCTCTGCAGGGCGTCGCGCTGGGATGAGGCGATGAAGTTGCAGCGCAAGCTGTGGCGCATCAACGAGGCTTTTGCGCGTTTCAACCTGGCCGCCTGCATCAAGGCCGGGCTCGACATCCAGGGCTACGCGGTCGGCGATCCCGTCCCGCCGCAGGCGGCGCTGACGGCCGAGCAGCGCAAGGTGGTCGAGGCCGCGCTGCGGGAAGTCGGATAACGCCTGCGCCGGGCTGCCCGGCTTGCGGGACAGTTCGCGCTACCTAGATCATGCCGGGGTGGGTGCCTGGTGCGCCGACAAGTCGCTGTAAACAACCGGAAACCTTGGGCCGGCCGACGCGTTTGGCTGGTCCCGCATCAACCGTCCGCAGTGCAGCCGCATTGCCTGGTGAGAGACCGATGAACCGCCGTTTCGCACTTTTCGCAGTCATTGTCGCCGCCGTTCTGGTGGCGCTGACCCTCTCCAATATTCGCTACAGTCCCTGGACCAATACGGTCGCGCGGACGGTGGATCAGCGCGGTCCGCTGTCGGAGGCGGAGCGTGCCAACATCGAGCTGTTCGAGCGCGTATCGCCGTCGGTCGTGCAGGTTGCGGCGCGGTCCGCCGGCGCCAATGTGCTGGAAGAGGACGAGGAGCAGGGCGCGGGAGGGTCGTCAGGCACCGGCTTTGTCTGGGACAACAATGGCCATGTCGTCACCAACAATCACGTCGTGCAGAACGGCAATGAAGTCGCGGTGCGCTTTGCCTCGGGCGAGGTGGCGCAAGCCGAAGTGATCGGCGTCGCGCCGAACTATGACCTCGCGGTGTTGCGGATCAAGAATGCCCGCCAGTTGCCGCCGCCCGTGGCGCTGGGCAGTTCGAGCGACCTCAAGGTCGGTCAACTGGCGTTTGCGATCGGCAATCCGTTCGGGCTCGATCAATCCCTGACCAGCGGCATCATCAGCGCGCTCAAACGCCGGCTCCCGACCAGCAGCGGCCGCGAGATCGCCAACGTGATCCAGACCGATACCGCTATCAATCCGGGCAATTCGGGCGGGCCGCTGCTGGATTCGGCAGGACGGCTGATCGGCGTCAACACAGCGATCATCTCGCCATCGGGCTCCAGCGCAGGCATCGGATTTGCGGTCCCTGCCGATATCGTCAATCGCGTCGTCCCTGAACTGATCAAGAACGGCCGGGTGCCGACGCCCGGTATCGGCATTGTCGCTGCCAGCGAAGCCGTTGCAACGCGGCTGGGGATCGAAGGGGTGATCGTCGTTCGGACCGCGCCCGGAGGTCCGGCCGAGCGTGCCGGCATCCGCGGCGTCAACATGAACTCCGGCGCGATCGGCGACGTGATCGTCCAGGCCGATGGCAAGCCGGTCCATCGCCTGTCGGACCTGACCGACCAGCTCGAGCAGGTCGGTGCCGGCAAGAGCGTCCGTGTCGGCGTCAAGCGCGGTTCGGAGACCCGCGACGTCAATGTCGATATCGTGGATATCGCCCGCGGCCAGTAATCCCGGTCTGACGGCAGGATCTTACCCACTCGCGACGCTTCGCGATCGCGCTTGTTTGGCTTGCGAGTTGCATGGATCGGGCAACCTCGTCATTCCGGGGCGATGCGCCAGCATCGAACCCGGAATCTCGAGATTCCGGGTTCGACGCTTTGCGTCGCCCCGGAATGACCGTGTGAGTTGTCTCGCAGCGAAAAACCGCTAAAACCCGCCCAATCCGAACAAGAAGCTCGAAGGACAAACTGATGAACATTCTTCCCGGCAATATGCGTTTTGGTGCAGGCCAGCCGGTCAAGCGTTTGGAAGACCACAGGCTGCTCACCGGGAAGGGGCAGTTCATCGACGACAAGCCGGAGGAGGGCGCGCTGTGGCTCTATGTGCTGCGCTCGCCCCATGCCCACGCCAAAATTGTCGCGATCGATGCCGCTGCAGCCACCGCGATGCCGGGCGTTCAGGCCGTCTACACCGGCGCCGATCTGGTCAGGGACGATATCGGCACCATCCCGACCCTTGCGATCTTCAAGCGGGCGGACGGCTCGCCGATGACGGTGCCGCCGCGGCGGCTGCTCGCCCACGAAGTCGTGCGCTATGCCGGCGAAGCGGTTGCCGCGGTCGTGGCGACATCGCGCATGCTGGCGCAGACCGCCTCTGAGGCGATCGTGGTTGATTACGAGGTGCTGCCGTCGGTGGTCGATCCGCTGGAGGCGATCAAGCCGGGCGCGCCGGTGGTCTGGCCGGACGCGCCCGACAACGTCGTGGCCGCGATGAGCTATGGCGACGCTGCCAAGGTCGAGGAAGCCTTTGCGAGCGCCGCGCACAAAGTCTCGCTCGAACTGGTCAGCCAGCGGCTGGTGCCGTCCGCGATGGAGCCGCGCTCGACCATTGCCGAGATCGACAAGAAGTCCGGCCGGCTGATCCTGCACGTCCAGTCACAAACCCCGGCCTCGACCCGCGATGTGCTGGCGGAAGCCGTGCTGAAGCGGCCCAAGGACAGCGTCCGCGTGCTGGTCGGCGACATCGGCGGCGGCTTTGGCCAGAAGACCAATCTCTATCCGGAAGACGGCATCGTCGCCTATGCCGCGACCAAGCTCGGCAAGAAGATTCGCTGGCGCGGCGACCGCACCGACGAGTTCGTCGGCGGCACCCACGGCCGTGATCTGACTTCAACCGGCGAGTTCGCGCTCGACGCCAAGGGCCGCGTGCTCGCCTATCGGGTCCGCTCGGTCGGCGGCACCGGCGCGTACTCTTCCGGCGCGGCCAACATCATTCCGCTGGTGCTCGGACCGTTCGTGCAGACCGGCGTCTATGATCTGCCGCTGGTGCATTTCGAGGTGAAGTCGGTGATGACCAACACCGCACCGGTTGGAGCCTATCGCGGGGCGGGGCGGCCCGAGGCGGTGTTCATCGTCGAGCGGCTGATGGACGCCGCCGCGCGCCAGATCGGCATCGATCCGCGCGCCATCCGCAAGACGAATTACATCAAGCCGGCGCAACTGCCCTACACCAACGCCGTTGGCCAGGTGTACGACTCCGGCGCGTTTGCGCACATGCTGTCGCGCGCTTCCGAACTGGCGGACTGGGATGGTTTTGCCGCGCGCAAGAAGGCGGCGAAAAAGAAGGGCCTGCTCTACGGCCGCGGCCTCACCAGCTACATCGAATGGACCGGCGGGCGCGCGCACACCGAAAAGGTCAGCCTGCACGCGACCGCCGAAGGCCGCATCATCCTGCATTCCGGCACCATGGCGATGGGGCAGGGCCTGCAGACCACCTACACGCAAATGGTGTCCGATACGCTCGGCATCGCCATGGACAAGATCGACGTGGTGCAGGGGGACACGGATCTTGCCACAGGCTTCGGCAGCGTCGGTTCGCGTTCGCTGTTCGTCGGCGGCACGGCCGTGGCGGTTTCGACCAACGACATGATCAACAAGGCGCGCGAGAAGGCTTCCAACGTTCTCGAGACCTCCATTGAAGACATCGAGTATCGCGATGGCTGGCTGACGGTGGTCGGCACCGACAGGCGCATCAGCCTGTTCGAGATCGCGAAGAAGGAAGACGGCGCGCGCCTGTCGGTGGATTCCGAAGGCGAAGTCGACGGGCCGAGCTGGCCGAACGGCACGCATATCTGCGAGGTCGAGATCGATCCGGAGACCGGCGTCAGCAAGGTGGTGCGCTACACCACGGTCGACGACGTCGGCGTCGCCGTCAATCCGATGCTGGTGACGGGCCAGGTGCATGGCGGCGTCGCCCAGGGCATCGGGCAGGCGCTGTATGAAGGCGTCGCCTACAGCGAGGAAGGCCAGTTGCTGACCGCGAGCTATCAGGACTATTGCGTGCCGCGCGCCGACGACATTCCGCCGATCGCGGTGACGCTGGACGATTCCGCGCCGTGTCGCACCAATCCGCTCGGCGCCAAGGGTTGCGGCGAATCCGGCGCCATCGGCGGGCCGCCTTGCGTCACCAACGGCGTGATGGATGCGCTGAGCGAACTCGGCATCAAGCAGCTCAACACGCCGCTGACGCCGGCGAAGATCTGGCAGGCGATCAGGGATGCGAAGGTGGGGGTGTAGCCGCCGTCATTCCGGGGCGCGTCGAAGACGCGAACCCGGAATCTCGAGGTTCCGGGTTCGATGCTTCGCATCGCCCCGGAACGACGGGCGTCACAGCCCCAGCACCATCTTCGCGATGATCTCGCGCTGGATCTCCGACGAGCCGCCGAAAATCGTATAGGCGCGGCCGTTGAGATATTCCGGAACGACCGGCAGCAACTCTTCCGGGATTCCCGGCGTTTCGTTGAGCCGGTAGAGCGGCCGCACCGGCTCGACATAGAGCCCGTCATTGCCGATCACGTCGACGCCCAGCCGCGTTACTGCCTGGCGGATTTCGCTGTTGCGTAGTTTGAGCAGCGACGACACCGCGCCGGGATTTTGCCCGGTCTGCAACGCCGACAGCACGCGCAGTTCGGTCATTTCGAGCGTGTCGATATCGACCTCGATCTCGGACATCCGCACCACGATGTCGGGATCGTCGATAGCGCGGCCGGTGACCTCGGAATCGGCGAGATCGGAAATCGTCTTCAGCGCATCGCGCAGCTTGGCCGAGGCGATGCCGGCGCCGCGTTCGAACTCGAGCAGGTATTTGCCGTAGGTCCAGCCTTTGCCTTCCTCGCCGACGCGATTGGCGACGGGCACGCGGACGTCGTCGAAGAAAACCTGATTGACCTCGTGGTCGCCGCCGATGGTGAGGATCGGCCGCGTCGTGATGCCCGGGCTCTTCATGTCGATCAGGATGAAGGAAATGCCGTCCTGCTGCCGCTCGGTCTCGTTGGTGCGCACCAGCGCGAACATCCGGTTGGCGTGGTGGGCGTGCGTGGTCCAGATCTTGGTGCCGTTGATGATGTAGTCGTCGCCGTCGCGCACCGCGCGGGTCTTCAGCGACGAGAGGTCGGAGCCGGAGCCGGGCTCGGAGTAGCCCTGGCACCAGTAGTCCTCGCCGGAGAGAATCCGCGGCAGATAGAAATTCTTCTGCTCGGGCGTCCCGAAGCCGATGATGACCGGGCCGACCATCTTGACGCCCATGACGTTAACGTTCGGCACGCCGGCGCGGGCGGATTCGGCCTCGAAGATCCAGCGCTGCGCCGGCGTCCAGTCGGGTCCGCCATGATCCACCGGCCAGCCCGGAGCGCCCCAGCCCTTCCTGTGCAGCGCGCGCTGCCAGGCCATGCCGATGTCAGGGTCGGAGAACACCGACGGCGTCAGCGCGGTGGCGCGTTTCATTTCCGGCGTGAGGTTGGCCGCGATGAAGTCGCGGACTTCCTGCTCGAAGGCGCGTTCCTCGGCGTTGAAAGCAAGATCCATGTTGTGCTCCGTTATGCCTGCACCGCGCGACCGCCCAGGGCGGCGTAACGGCGATAATGATGGGCGCTGCCGCCGAACATCGTGTCGAAGGCGAGCAGCCGTTTGAAATAGGAGCCGATGTCGAGCTCCTCGGTGACGCCCATGGCGCCGTGAAGCTGGACCGACTGCTCGGCGACGAAGCGCGCGCATCTGCCGATCTTGGCCTTGGCGCCGGAAGCCGCGCGGCTGCGCGCGACCGGTTCGGCATCCGCCATCAGCGCGGCGCGCAACGCCATCGAACGCGCCTCGTCGCATTGCATCGACATGTCGGCCAGCCGATGCCGGATCACCTGGTTGGCGGACAGGGGGCGTCCAAATTGTTTTCGGATTTTTGTATATTCGAGCGTCTGGTCCAGCAGCGTCTGCATGATGCCGACGGCTTCAGCGCCGAGCGCGGCCATCGCGCGATCGACCACGGCTTCGATCGCCGGCAAGGCGTCGCTGCCGTCGCCGAGCCGCGCGTCGGCAGGAAGTCGCACGTCCCTGAGTTCGAGGTTGCAGGCGCGGCCGCCGCCGAGTCGCGCGAAGTCGCGCGAGGCGAGGCCGGGCGTGCCTCGCGGCACCAGGAACAGGCAGAGTTTGCCGTCATCGATGCGTGCCGAGACGATGATCTGCCCGGCGGCATTGCCGTCGAGGACCGCGGTCTTCTGTCCATTGAGCGTCCAGCCGTCGGGCGCCTTCTTCGCAGAGGTACGAACGTTCGCCAGATCAAAACGCGCCTGGCGTTCCGAATGCGCGAAGGCCAGCACCAGCGAACCATCGGCGACCTTTGGCAGCAGCGCCTGCCTCTGTGCATCGGTGCCGCATTCCGAAATCAGCGCCGCGCCGATCACGACCGTGGAGAGATAGGGCTCGGAGACGAGGCCGCGGCCGAACGCTTCCATCAAAATGCCGATCTCGATGGCGCCGCCGCCAAGCCCGCCATCGGCCTCCGCGATCGGCAGCGCCAGCCAGCCAAGCTCGGCGAATTGCTTCCAGAGGTCGGCGCTGAAGCCGAGCGGATCATTGGCGATCCGGCGGCGGTGATCGGCGGTATAGTTTTCGTTGACGAAGCGGTCGGCACTTTCGCGCAGCAGCCTCTGCTCGTCGCTCAAGGTGAGGTCCATCTGATCTACTTGCTTTCTCTACTTTACCGGTGCCGCTTTCCGGACCGAAGGATGCAGGCCTGCGGGATCCACCACCATGCCGAATTCCTGCAGATTGTGCGCGTGGCAGAGCTGGTGCAGCGCGAATGCCTGATCGATCGCCGCCGGTTGTCCCATTACGTCGACGGAGCGGTTGACGGCCTCCTTCGTCAGCTTGAGTGCGAAGGCGGGTTTTGCCGCGATCCGCTCCGCAAGCTTCATCACGAAGGACGAAAGTTCGGCGCGCGGCACGACGTGATTGACCATGCCGAGCCGGTGCGCTTCCTCGGCGTTCCAGACGTCGGCGGTGAACAGCAATTCCTTGGCCTTGCGTGGACCCAACTCCCAGGGATGCACGAACCATTCGACGCCGCAGACGCCCATGGTCACGACAGGATCGCAGAACTCGGCGTCGTCACTGGCGACGATCAGGTCGCAGGCCCAGGCCAGCATCAGCCCGCCGGCGATGCACTTGCCGTGCACTTCCGCGATCATGGGCTTGGCCAGGTTGCGCCAGCGCCGCGTGATCTGCAGGTAGATTTCCTGCTCGCGCGCAAAGCGGCCATGGGCGTTGGGTTCGGCGAAGCCGCCCCAATTTCCGACCGGCGGAAAATCTGTGCCGGCGGTGTTCTTGCCGCCCGGGCGCAGGTCATGTCCTGACGAAAAATGCGGGCCGTTGCCGGCGAGAATGATGACCTTGACCGCATCGTCCTGCACCGCCTGGTCGAAGGCGGCGTTGAGGTCGTAGGTCATCTGCAGGTTTTGCGCGTTGCGCGCCTCGGGCCGGTTCATCACGATTCGCGCGATGCGTGGCTCCGACCGCTCCACGACGATGGTCTCGAACTCCATGCAGCCCTCGCGTTTCCCTTATTGTTATCCGGCCATGTTGTTATTTCGGCAAACGATACGCAAGGGCCATCGGCTGCGAAATGGAACTGGAATCGCTTTGGATGCTTACCTGTCGCAACCATTCTGATACCGTGCGCCGGAAATAACAGGGGAGAGCTCGATGCGCAGATTTTGGACCGTGCTGGCGGCGCTGGCGTCGCTGAGCCTGACCAATTGCGGCTACAACGCCATCCAGACCACCGACGAACAGGTCAAGGCTGGCTGGTCGGAGGTGGTCAACCAGTACCAGCGCCGGGCCGATCTGGTGCCCAACCTCGTCAACTCCGTGAAGGGTTTTGCGCAGCAGGAAAAGGACGTGCTGCTCGGCGTCACCAATGCGCGCGCCAAGGTCGGCAGCATCCAGGCGACGCCGGAAGTGCTGAACGATCCGGCAGCTTTCCAGAAATTCCAGGCCGCGCAGGGCGAACTCTCAAGCGCGCTGTCGCGGCTCCTGGTCGTGACCGAAAACTATCCGCAGCTCAAATCGGATGCGCTGTTTCGCGATCTGATGACGCAGCTCGAAGGCACCGAGAACCGCATCACGGTCGCGCGCAACCGCTACATCAAGGCGGTGCAGGACTACAATGTCGGCATCCGCACCTTTCCGAACAACATGACGGCGATGCTGTTCGGCTACAAGGAAAAGCCGAACTTCACGGTCGAGAACGAAAAGGCCATCTCGACGGCGCCCAAGGTGGACTTCAACCCGACGCCGGCGCCTGCCAAGTAGCGGCTGAAAAAGACCCATCGCGATGAACGCTGCAAGAGCTTCCTTTCTTGCGCTTCTGCTCTGCTGGGCAGGTGCGGCACTGGCGCTCGTCGCGGTGCCGCCGCTGAGTGGGCGTGTCGTCGATCAAACCAATACGCTTGCGGCCAGCGACGTCGCCTCGCTGACGCAGACGCTGAGCGATCTCGAAACCCGCAAGGGCAGCCAGATCGCCGTGCTGATCGTGCCGACCACCGACGGCGAAGCCATCGAGCAATATGCGCTGCGCGTAGCGGAGGCCTGGAAGATCGGCCGCAAGAAGATTGACGACGGCGCGCTGCTCGTGATCGCCAAGAACGATCGGCGGTTGCGGATCGAGGTTGGCTACGGCCTCGAAGGCGCGCTCACCGACGCCACCACCAAGCGCATCATCGACGAGGACATCACGCCCAAATTCAAGTCAGGCGATTTTGGCGGCGGCGTCGCTGCCGGGGTCGACAAGATGGTGCGGATCGTCGATGGCGAGAAGCTGCCGGAGCCCGAGCCGCCGCACTGGCAGGATTCGCAATCGTTCGATCCGGAGGCCCTGTTCAATCCATTTCTCATCATCCCGGCGGTGATATTCGGCGGGCTGTTGCGGGGCTTGATGGGGCGACTGCTCGGTTCTGTGACGGCCGGCGCGCTGACGGCCCTGATTGCCTGGTTGCTCGCCGGTTCGCTGATGGCGGCGGTGATCGCCGGCGTGATCGCCTCGCTGTTTGTGTTGATCAGCGACGGGTTCACGTCAGCAGGACCGGGCCGCCGCGGCAGGGCTGGCGGTTGGTCCGGAGGCTCCGGCGGTTCGTGGTCGAGTGGCGGCAGTTCGGGCAGCAGCGGCGGCTTCAGTGGCGGCGGCGGCAGCTTTGGCGGCGGCGGCGCATCGGGGAACTGGTAGCATGGGCATCAGGCGCATCGGCAGGCATCTTCTCGAGCACCGCTGGCGGGTCCGGCGCATCTTCCCGCCGCAGGCGCTGGCGCGGATCGAGCAGGCGATCAAGGCCGGCGAGGCCACGCATTCCGGGCAGGTGCGTTTCGTGGTCGAGGGCGCACTCGATGGCGCGCCGCTGTTCCGCAACCAGCCGGCGCGCGAGCGGGCGCTCGATATCTTCTCGCAATTGCGGATCTGGGACACGGCACACAACAACGGTGTGCTGATCTACCTGCTGCTGGCCGACCACGATTTCGAGATCGTCGCTGACCGCGGCATCGATAGCAGGGTTGGCCACGACGGCTGGGAAAGAATCTGCGTCGAGATGGAAACGGATTTCCGGGCAGGGGATTTCGAACGTGGCGTGATCAAGGGCGTCGAGGCCGTATCGCGGGAGCTGGCGACGCACTTCCCGCGAAGCGGCGGTGGGCCGAACGAACTGCCGGACAAGCCGGTGGTGATTTGACGCCGGTCATTCCGGGCCGTGCGAAGCACGAACCCGGAATCTCGAGATTCCGGGTCTGGTCCTGCGGACCATCCCGGAATGACGTCGCTTGACGATGCCTTACGCCTTCGCCGACGGCCGCTCGGCCACGCGCGCCATCCATGCCGCGATGTTGGTATTGGCCGGATCCAGCGGCTGGCCGACCGTGGCTGCGAAATCGAGCCAGCCGTAGAGCAGGATGTCGGCCATCGTAAAACGCTTGCCGCAGAGATAGTCGCGGCCGTCGGCCATCTGCCCGTTGAGCCATTGCAGGCGGTTGGCGGCGACCATCTTCAGGCCGGGCGACGCCTCGGGCGCGACGGGGATGCGCTTTTCGAAGAACTTCAGGCCTTCGCCAAAGCGGAAGCCGTTGCCCATATGCTCGCAGATGTTGAGATCAACGCGGCGCGTCCACATCCGGCATTCGGCGCGCTCTTCCGGCGTCGCGCCGATCATCGCGGGGGTCGGATGCTTCTCTTCGAGATATTCGCAGATCGCGGTGATTTCCGAGACGTAGTTGCCGTCGTCGAGTTCGAGCGTCGGCAGCTGGCCGTGCGGATTGCGCTTCAAATGCTCGGCCTCGCGGTTTTCGCCCTTGCGCAGATCGACGGTCTGCTTCGGCATCTCGATGCCTTTTTCAGCCATGAACATGCGGACGATGCGCGGGTTGGGTCCGACCGAGTCGTAGAATTTCATGATGTCCTCTCTCCCTGGTTGTTCTTGTTGGTTTGTTGGGAGCTGTTGAACAGGCCGCCGCAGTGTTTGTCAAACGGATCGTCGGCTAGCTGTCGTCGAGCTTATTGAGGTCGCGCACCGACTGCATGATCGGTTCAAAATTGGAACGCGCATCCAGCGCATCGAACAGTTGCGCGGTGTCCGACAATAATCCGTGCGAACGCTGGATCGCGATCCGCACATCGTCCTGCGGCGTGTCGGACAGCCGCCCGTGGCCGGATAGCAAAACCTTCGAGGTCAGGCCTTTCAACCGTTCCAGCGATTGGATGTAGTCAGCAATGCTGCCGGAGCCGAACACGCCGCCCATCACGCCGCCGGGCATCAGCGTATCGGAGGCGAACAGCAATCCCTTGTCCGGCTCGAACAGCGTGATGCAGGCCGAGGTGTGACCCGGCGTGTACATCACCGTGAGGCGAAAATTGCCGAGGTCGATCAGATTGCCTTCCTCCAGCCAGAGATCGACATTGATCGGTACGTTCGGCTCGTTGAACATCTTGCGCAGCATCGAGAAGTCGTCGCGCAGCATGATCTTGTTGGCGGCGAGCCGGTGCGCGGCGATGAAACTGCGGCCGTGGAAGTGATAGGCCGCGCCGATATGGTCGAGGTGCTCGTGGCTCAGCACCACCATGCTGATCTCCTCGGGCGGGCAGTGAAGGTGGTCGAGGCAGGTCAGCAGATGCGGGTAGTTCGACGACAGCCCGACATCGATCATGATGGTGCGGGAGCTGCCGCGCACCAGATAGGCGTTTGCCGCGCGGTTCTTGAAACGGATCTGGTAGACGTCCTCGGCCGCCTCGATCAGCGTGCAGACTTCGCTGTCGAGCAGGGTCTTGAACGGGCTCGGCCTGCGGTCGCTCATGGGTTGGCCGCGGTCCTGAAGTTGACCGCGTTCGAGGCCCGCAACCGCTTGCTCAGCGCATCCATGATCATCAGCGCGAACGCCGGCTGCTGGCTGACCAGATAGACGAAGCGGGCGTGATTGATCCGCATCACGCGGGTATGGGGCGCGGCGGCAATCGCCGTCGCCGAGCGTGACGAGCCATCTATCACCGCCATCTCGCCGAAGAACTCGCCCTTGCCGAGGGTGACGATGACGGTCTTGCTGGCGCCGTTCATCTTGGCGATCTCGACCTGGCCGTCGAGGACGACGAACAGTTCCCGTCCGGTCGAGCCTTCCTCAAAAATGACGTCATTCACATCAAATTCGTTGATGCATTTCTCGATCGTCATGGTGCACCTCCTGCCTTCTGGCTGGTCGGTGCGGCCATGTTAATCGGGAAACCGACCGGCGCAAACGGAACGAGCAGGATGCCGCAGGGCAGCATGAGTGAATTGGACGGGACTGCCCGCGTGCGGCCCCCGAAACCGGCCCGGACAAGTTCCTAAAATTTCGGTAAGGCGGCGGCCGGTAACGATTTCGCAAGCAATAAAAGTTACCAAATGGTCAATCAATTCTGGAGAACCCAACGTGAGCGATCAGCAGCCCGAGCCCATCAACGGTGAGACCGGAACGCCTGGCACCGGATCGGCCGCCCCCAACGCGTCCACGGCGCCGGAGCCGGTAGCTGCGGCGGCTGAGGTCGAGGCGCCGCGTATCGCGCCCGAGCCGGAATCTGCTCCCAGGGTCGAGGCGGCCACGGAGGAGACCGTCAAGGCCGAGGCGGCCAAGCTGGAAGCTACCGAGGTTGAAGCCCCCAAGATTGAAGCCCCCAAGGACGAGGTCCCGAAGGCCGAAGCGCCCAAGGTCGATGCCGTTAAGACGGCAGAGCCGCGTTTCCCCGGCAAGGTGATGATCATGTCGCCGGGCGACCGCGCCGGCATGGGTGCGAAGTCCGAGGCTGCGGCCGAGGCACCGTCCGGCAAGCGCCGGATCGGCGCAATGGCTGCCGTGGTGGCGCTGGCGACGGTGGCCGGCGCGCTCGGCGGCGCACTGGCAACGGCAGGCGTCGGGAAGTTGATGGCCGGGGATTCCACTTCGGCGTCGGCCAAAGACAGCGCGCTCGAAGCGACCGTGGCACGGATCGATGCCGACATTGCCGCGCTGAAGGCCGGCCTCGAGCAGACGACCAGGACCGGCGCGACCCAGTTCAGCAAGACCAGCGACCGCCTCGACAAGGTCGAAAAGGCGCAGGTCGAACCCGCCGCCAAACTCGCCAGGCTCGGCGAAGCGGTCGACAAGCTTCGTACCGCGCAGGCGTCCGCGACGTCGGCTCAGGCGAAGGACGTCACCGTCACAGGCTCGATACCGCAACAGGTCGCGGCCGCCGCTGCGCCAGCACCTGCGGCGCCGCCCAAGCCTGAAGTCGCCCGGATGCCGACGGTCGAAGGCTGGGTCCTGCGCGACGTCGCCAATGGCAGCGCGCTGATCGAGGGCCGGCGCGGCATGTACGAAGTCTTCGCCGGCGATCCGGTGCCGGGGCTCGGCCGTATCGATGCCATCCGCAAGCAGGATGGTCGCTGGGTGGTCGTGACCAGCAAGGGCCTGATCGTCGCGCGCTGACGCACGATCTGCCGAGCCGTGGTTCGACGAACAGCCGGACTTCAAGAATATTCCCTCACTCTGACGTGAAAGTGCGCCCCGATTGTCGCGAGACAGCCGGGGCTTTTTTCGGCTAGCTTCTGAACGCAACTTGCTGTGGCCGACGCGTGCAAAACCACGTCGCGCGCCTGCGGCATTCGTCAGGACATGGCTTCGCGTGCGTATCCTTCTGATCGCCTTCATCCTGCTTCTCGGCGCGGCACCGGCGACGCGCGCCGTCGAGGCCGTCGCGCTGGAACGCGGGACTGCGATCACCGATCCTGCGGCGTTGCGCGAGCTCGATGGCGGACGGTTTCGCCTCGATCGCATGCTGCTTCCGGAGCGATCGGCGGATGTGCCGCTTTCGAACGACGAGCTGTTTCGCCTGCCGTCGATGACGCCTGTCCGGCAGGCGATCGATGGCGAGTTCGAGCGTTACGTTGTCAGGCACAAGTCGAGCTTGCCCAGGGAAACCATCGGCGTCGGCGAAGGCTTCGACTTTCAGCTGTTCGACCGAACGCTGCTCCATTCAGCGCAGACGCGGTTCGTGCTGGCCGGCATCGTCAACCGAATGGACCGCGCCTATGTCTCTCCGGCGGACTGCGGCGAGATACGCCTGATCTACCGCTTGACACGCCTGAACGCCCCGGACCCCGGCGACAACGCTTTGTCGCAGCGGCTGCCGATGACGCTGAACCTCGTGCTGAAGGCAAAGGCCGATCGCAGCCGCCCCGAGATCGCGTGTTCCGGGATCGCAAATCGCTGGCTCGCGCCCGGTGGGCTCCGCAATGAAAAGCTGCAGACAAAGGACAGTCCGCTCGATCTGCTCGGGTCCGAGAACATCGACCGCATCGAGACCAACCTGCAGATCGCCCATGCGCCGAAATCCGCCGTTCGCGATTTCCGCACCGACTATCTGATGAAGGTGTTTCGCTACGACCGGATGGCTGGTGTGTTCGCGGAAGCGCCGATGGAAAACCAGATCGACCGCGCGCGCATCCTGGCTGACGACAGCCTGAAGCGCGAATTCCGGGGATGGCTGCTCGATCCCGTCAACCTCGTCCAGTTCGATCGTGGCACCGTGCTGATCCCGGAAAAATTTCTCGCCAAGGCTGCGATTGCGCCGACGCCGGCTGGCTTCGATCCGTCGGATCTGCAGCCGGAGTTCGGCCTCGTGCACGGCGAGGGCGCCGCGTTCAGCGAGGCTGATATCGTCGTGGCGTTGAGGAAGGCGGCCGCGAATGGCGTCAGGCTGCAGAACATCCGCTCGCCCGGCGGCTTCGAGCGCAGGCTCAATGACGTGAGCTGCGCGGGCTGCCACCAGACGCGCGGCATCGGCGGCTTTCATTTCCCCGGTGTCGACTGGATGGCGGCAAGACCCTCCAACGCCGCCGTGGTGCCGGCCTCGCCGCATTTCTTCGGCGACCAGATCCGCCGCCGCGATATTCTCACTGCGCTGCGTGACGGCAAGCAGCCGGATTATTCGAAGGGATTTGCCAGCCGTCCGCAAATGCGCGGCAGCACCGAACTCGCTGGTACCGGATATTCCGACGGCTGGGGCGCGCATTGTTATGCGTCGGACAAGCCGTCTGCCGGCAATGACGTCAGTTTTCGGAACTGGACCTGCGCCAGCGGGTTGACCTGCCAGGTTTCCGGCAAAAGCTCGCGTTTCGGCATGTGCTTCGTGAAGAACCGCTAGCGACGCGCAGAGCGCGTCGATCAACCGGCGAGGATCATCGATGAATTCTCCGGAGCAGAACAAGCAACGCAACCGCGAGATCGCGGAGAACGAAGCGGAGCGACAAGTCACGGGAGACGTCCGCGTCAGCGCTTGGGCGATCACGGCGACGGTCATCGCGGGTGTGATCGTGCTTGGGATCGCCTGGGCGTGGTTCAACCGCTGAGTCGATCACGCGCCAGCAGTTACCTGGCGTAATGCGTCAGCCGCTTGCCGGGCAGCAGGTCGTAGGCCGATTGCCAGCCCGGCAACAGCGCCATGCGACCAAGCCAGGCGTGGATCGCGGGATGGCTCGCCGGCCAATCGTAACCGGTTTCGTCGGCCGGATAATGCAGGTAGGCCATCATGGAAATATCGGCCACCGTCGCCCGCCCGCCAATCGCGAATGCGTTCTCTTGCATATGCGCTTCGAGGATCGACAGGAAATCGTCGAGCCGCCTGCGGAAATGCTTCAGCACGTGCTCGTCCGGTGACGGCGTGAAGGTCCGGAAATAGCGATAGGTCGCCATGTAGCCGGTGAGCTTGTGGTTGTCCCAGAACAGCCAGCGCAGCAGTTCGAACTGCTCCTGCTCGGTCTCGCCGCCGAACCGGCCAAATTGCTTCGCGAGTTTGAGCAGGATCGGCGCGGTCTGGGTCAGGCGCTCGCCATCCACCTCGAGCACCGGAATTTCGCCCATCTCGTTGACGTCGCGCCGCCACTCCGGCGTGCGGGTGACGCCGCCGCCGAAGTCGGTCCAAACAGGCTCGAAGCGCTGCCCGCACAGCGTCAGCATGAGCGCGAGCTTGTAGCTATTCCCCGACTCCGGAAAGTAGTGCAGGCGAAAGTTGGGCATTGGCTATCTCATGCCACCGCGCCGGACGCGCGCAGCTTGCCGATCGCGGCCTCGTCATAACCGGCGTTGCGCAAAATTTCGTCGCTGTGCTCGCCGAGGGCAGGCGGCTTGCGCGGCTGCACCTTGCGGCTGCCATCCACCCAGATCGGGCTGGAGATCGTCATCATGGTGTCGTTCTCGAACGGCACCAGCACCTCGTTGTCGATCATCTGCTGGTCGGTTGGAATATCGTCGAGGATGCCGACCACGCCGAACACCAGGCCGTTGCCGTCGAGGATCTTGCGCCACTCGGCAAGGTCCTTGGTCACAAAGGTCTCGTCGAAGATCTTTATCAGTTCCAGCGACCGAGCGTGCCGGTCCTTCTTTGTCTCGAACCTGACATCGGTGACGAGATCCTCGCGGCCGAGGCAGCGCGCCAGCGTCGGCCACTGGCGGTCCTCGTTGAGCAGCGACAGGATCAGCCAGCGTCCGTCCTTGCACTGGTAGTGGTTGGTGACGGCATTCAGCGCGCGTTCGCGCGGACGGCGCTCGCCGAATTTTGCGCCGACCAGTTTTGCCTGCGCCAGCACCGACGCGGCCCAGACGCCGTTGGCCATCAGGTTGGAGCTGACATGCGAGCCCTTGCCGGTGCGCTCGCGCTTGTAGAGTGCGGTGACGATCGCGCTGTAGAACGCCATCGCGCAGGGGTGGTCGCCCATGCCGGCGATCGATCGCGCCGGCGTGGTGTGCTCGTCCGCGCGCACCAGATCCATCAGGCCCGAGCGCGCCCAATAGGCGTTGGAGTCGAAGCCGGGCTTGTTGGCTTCCTCGCCCTTTTCGCCATAGCCGGTGAAGGACGCGTAGATCAGGCGTTCGTTCTGCGGCGCCAGATGCGCGTGGGTGATGCCGAGCCGCTCGCGCACCTGCGGCGGATAGTTGGTGATGAACACGTCGGCTTGGGCCGCGAGCCGGTGCAGCACCGCCTGGCCCTCGGGCTTGGAGAGGTCGAGTGCAAGGCTCTTCTTGTTGCGGGCTTCGAGCATCCACGCGAAATTATGCTCGCTGTGGGGGTAGCCGGGCAGGTTGGGCAGGTTGCGGTAGGGGTCGCCGGCGCCGGGCGGTTCGATCTTGATGACGTCGGCGCCGAAATCCGACAGTACGGTGGCGGCCGCGGGTGCTGCGATGAAGCTCGCGCAGTCCAGAACCTTCAGGCCTTCAAAAATACCCTTTTCCATCGTGGCGCCGCTCCGTGCCGTTTGTTGGTTTTGTTGAGGTATCGCCCCAGGGGCGATCCTGTTCAAACGCCATTTGGACCATGTTGGAGGGGCGATGCAACTACTCCCCGCCGGACATCAGAGCTGCATTCCCGCCTGCCGCGGCGGTATTGACCGTCACCGTCTGTTCCGTTGCAAAGCGCGGCAGATAATGCGGCCCGCCCGCCTTGGGTCCGGTGCCGGACAGGCCATGGCCGCCGAACGGTTGCACGCCGACGACGGCGCCGATCATGTTGCGGTTCACGTAGATGTTGCCGACCTGCAGGGCCTCGATCGCGTCCTCGACCGTGTCGTCGATGCGGGAGTGGATGCCGAGTGTCAGCCCATAGCCTGAGCGCTCGATCGAGTGCAGCACGCGGTCGAACCGGTCGGCGGCATATCGCACCACGTGCAGTAGGGGGCCGAACACTTCTTCCGTGAGCTGGCCGGCATCGGACAGTTCGAAAATGTGAGGTGCGACAAAATTGCCGGCGGGCGCGGTGCCGGCAAAATGCACCTTTGCTTCCTTCCTCATCCGCGCGATGTGCGCATCCAGTCGCGCTTTGGCCTCGGCATCGATCACCGGGCCGATATGCGTGGCGGGATCGCCGGGATCGCCGACGACGAGTTCGCGTGCCGCGCCTGCGATCATCTCGATCATGCGGTCGGCGACGTCATCCTGAACGAACAACAGCCGCAGCGCCGAGCAGCGCTGGCCGGCGGAGCGGAACGCCGAGGTCACGACATCGTCGGCGACCTGCTCGGGCAGCGCGGTGGCGTCGACGATCATCGCATTGATGCCGCCGGTTTCCGCGATCAGCGGCACGATCGGTCCGTCCTTGGCGGCGAGCGCCCGGTTGATCGTTCGCGCGACCTCGGTCGAGCCGGTGAACACGACGCCTGAGATACCCGGATGCGCCACCAGCGCGGCGCCGGTCCGGCCGTCGCCGGCAACGAGCTGCAGCGCCGATGTCGGCACGCCGGCTTCATGCAGCAGCCGTACGGCTTCTGCGGCGATCAGCGGCGTTTGCTCGGCCGGCTTTGCAACGACGGCGTTGCCGGCCATCAAGCCCGCGGTGACCTGTCCCAGAAAAATCGCCAGCGGAAAGTTCCACGGCGAGATCGCAACGAAGACGCCGCGGCCGCGCAGGCACAGCAGGTTGCTCTCGCCGGTCGGCCCCGGCATGGCCTTGCCATCGCCGAACAGTTCGCGTCCCTGCGCGGCATAGTAGCGGCAGAAGTCGACGGCCTCGCGAACTTCCGAAACCGCGTCATCCAGCGTCTTGCCGCCCTCGCGCTGCAGCAGTGCGATGAAATGCGCCGATCTGACTTCCAGTAGATCGGCGGCCTTTTCCAGCGCGGCTGCGCGGATTTCGGCCGGCGTTCTGCTCCACTTTCGAAACCCTTCGCTTGCTGCTGACACAGCGGCATTCGCCGCTCCGGCCGTTGCATCCGAGATTCTTCCCGTTGTGGGCACGCTCTGCGCGGCAACGGCGGAGACGAGATGGGTCAGCGCCGCACGTTCGCCGAATTCGATGCCGCGAGAGTTTTCGCGCTGTGGCCGGTAGAGGTCGCGCGGCAGCGGGATGTTTGGATGCGCGGCATTCTCTGCGCTCCCGATCATGTCGGCCGGCCGCTGCAGCAATTGCGAAACCGGCACGGCGTCATCGGCGGCCAGCGCCACAAAGGATGAGTTGGCGCCATTCTCCAGCAACCGCCGCACCAGATAGGCGAGTAGATCGCGGTGAGTGCCGACCGGCGCGTAGGTGCGATGGGCGATGTCGGGGCGCTCTTCGCCAAGCTTTGCATACAGCGCCTCGCCCATGCCGTGCAGGCGCTGGAATTCGAATCCGCTTGCCTCGACTTTTGCCAGTTCGAGGATGGTCGCAACCGTCAGCGCATTGTGGGTGGCGAACTGCGGAAAGATCCGCGGCCGCAGCGCCAGCAGTTGCCGTGCGCAGGCGACGTAGTTCAGATCCGTCATCGCCTTGCGGGTGAAGACCGGATAGCCGTCGAGCCCGCGCTCCTGCGCACGCTTGATCTCGGTGTCCCAATAGGCGCCCTTCACCAGCCGCACCATCATCTTGCGGTCGAGGCTGCGCGCGAGACCGTCGGCGTAGTCGATCACGTCGGAAGCACGCTTCTGATAGGCCTGGATTGCCAGACCAAAGCCTTCCCAGCCGGCCAACGAGGGATCGCGGAAGGCCGCGGCTATCACATCGAGCGACAATTCCAGCCGGTCCGCTTCCTCGGCATCGACTGTGAAATTCAGATCATGTGCCCTGGCTTGCCGCGCGAGGTCGATCAGGCGCGGGACCAGTTCCGCCGTCACGCGCTCGCGGCTCACTGCCTCGAAGCGCGGATGCAATGCGGACAGCTTGACCGAGATGCCGGGCAGGTCGGGCAGGGAGCGTTCATCGGCAGTGCGGCCGATCGCTTCGATCGCGCTTGCGTAGGAATTGAAGTAGCGCACGGCATCCTCGGCGGTGCGCGCGCCTTCGCCGAGCATGTCAAAGGAATAGCGTTGGTGGCGCGAGGAGTGCGGGCGGGCGCGCGAAAGCGCAGCCTCGATGGTCTCGCCGAGCACGAAATGGTTGCCCATCAGCCGCATCGCCTGCCGTGTCGCAGCCCGTACCGCGGGCGCGCCGAGCCGCTTGGTGAGTCGCCCGATGGTGCCCTGCGGCGTTTCGCCGGGCTGGATCACCCGCGCGGACATGCCGAGCGCCCACGCCGAGGCATTGACCAGGAACGCGCTCGAACGCGTCTCGTGATGGATGAAATCGCCCTGGCCGAGCTTGTCCTCGATGAACTGGTCGGCTGTGCGGGCGTCGGGCACGCGCAGCAGCGCTTCCGCCAGCACCATCAGCGCCAGACCTTCCTTCGTCGACAGCGCGAACTCCCGCAGCATGTCTTCGACCCCGCCCAGCGGATCTTCATTGGCCCGGATGGCTTCGATCAGCCGCATCGCAGTGCCATCGATGCGCGCCTCCTGCGCGGCATCCAGACGCGCGGCCTGGAGCAGGCGGATGGCCATGGCGCGGTCATCGGGTGCGTAAGGGGCACTGAAGGCCGGAGGCTCTGGTGGGGGGATCGGCATGGGATTCTCTCGATCGGGACCAGTTTACCTCCGGTCAAACCGCCGTTCGATAGATAAATACCTCGTATACCCCCGGAAAATCCGGAGTTTGTCGCGCTGCCGGCCGGCGAGCGCTCCGCTGGAACCAACAGTGGCGCAAGGAAAACACAGCGGTCCGAAATTCTGCGCCACGATCCACAGATCGCGGGCTTAGTGATTGGCAGTGCGAAAACGCCACGCTAATCCTCAGGCGCCCGTCGCTTGGAATGGCAGGATCATGAGAGACGCCGGTCGGCCGATGCTGGGAAGTCAGTTGCGGATGAAGTTCGCGGCTGCGCTCGGCGTTATCGTCGCGGCGCTGCTTGGCGCAATCCCGGCGAAGGCGATCGAGATGAGTGCGGCGGTCGCTCAGCTCTACACGTCGGTGTCGATCTATCCGCCGTCAGCCAATTCGATGACCGTTTGCTACGGTTTTGTCTGCCGCCGCCGCGAGATCCTGGATTTCACCGCCGCCGACCGCAAGGCGCTGACGCAGATCATGGCGGCGGGACGCGCCTCGGCTGCGGCCGAGCGCGCCGCGGTGCAGAAGGTCGTCGTTTGGTTCGACCGCCGCATGGGGCCGATCCTCGGCACCACCAGGCGCGTGGCGAAGGCGGACTTCCGCTATTTCGACGACAAGCATAACTATGATTGCTGGGACACCACCCGCAACACCACCAGCCTGTTGCTGGTGCTGCGGGAATGGGGCCTGCTGAAACATCATGCGATCGGCGATCCGCATTATCGCGGCAATACGCTGGTGCTGCAGACGCCGCACAACACGGCCGTCCTGGTCGAGCGCGCCACCAAGGTCGAATGGGTCGTCGATCTCTGGCCGCGGGGCTATCTGCAGCCACCCGACGTGATGACGGTTCAGAAATGGGTCAAGGAAGATTGAGCGATCGGTCTGATACACGTTTTGATATTCGTGCATGCCAAAGCGGGTGCCCGCTCCGCCGAACGCTCACAGTTGCCTGGAAATTTTTTTCAGCTCGACTCCCGGATTACTTCCGAGAGCGTGCCGTTACCGATCGCGCGTTGGCACTAGACCTTGAGGTTCTCGGCCGAGGTCTTGCCGCGATTGGCAATCTCTTCGTATTCGACGGACTGCCCTTCATTGAGTGTCGAAAGACCAGCCTTCTCAACTGCTGAAATATGAACGAACACGTCCTTCCCGCCATTCGAGGGTTGGATGAACCCGTATCCCTTGGTCGGGTTGAACCACTTTACCGTACCTTTAGCCATTCACGTCGTCTCCGCGGAATTAACAAAACAAAACGAGCCGCCGGTCCCCGCACATACCGGCATGCCCGAAATGCAAGGATACGCGCGTTGGGGCAGGCTGGGTAGCGCAAACGGAACGGCGGAATCGGCAAAACTGTGCCAAATCGGAACTATTTTCTGCTTTTTTGCCAATTTTGCGCGTTTTTGACCTGGCCAGCGACGGCGGTTCGAATTTCAGCCGTGGCGGCGATGGCCTGCCGCGATCGCGCGAAAGGGGCCGAACCGGGTCGTTTTTGTCGGGTCTGACCAGCGTTGCGACAGCCGCTACGCAAAACTCCGGCCGCGTTGTGCGACCGGAGTCTGAGCGAAGGAACTGTGCCGGATCAGTAGCAGACGTTCACGGTCCGCCAGCGGAAGCCGTGGGGCGTCAGCACGCGGCGGGTCACGTAGCAGTGGCCATAGCCGCTGTCGACGAAGCCGATGCCGAAGCCATGGCCGTGACCCCAGTAGTGATGATGATGCGGATGCTTCGGCCAGAACACGCCGCCCGCCGAAGCGGTGCTGGGGGCCAGCGCCACCGCGCTGAGCGAAGCGGCGGCAGCGAAAGCGAGGGTCATTTTGCGAAACATTTTCGTTCTCCTTGACTATGCGCCTCGATCGTTTCGTCGTGGCGCGGGTTGATCGTTTCAGTCTTACCCATCGCCAATCAGTCGCCTCCCTGCACGCGCGGGTTCGAGTGCGTTCGTCGACAATTTTCTGAACGATTATTCAGGTGTGAAAAACATCACATACGCATTGAACCACTATCGGCGTAGCGGTTTCAGGCTGCGGCGCTTTGCTCTTCGTTAACCAGCGCGAGCAGCATTCGCGCATCCTCGACAGTACGCACGATCATCGGCTCGTTGCGTCCGCGGATCGCGACTTCCTGCTCCGGCAGCGCGTCGGCATCTAGTCCGGCGGTGGCGCGAACCTCGTCCGAGATGACGGCCTCGCATGCAAGGTTCTTCGTCAGATCCTGCAGCCGGGCCGCGACATTGACGGGATCGCCGAGCGCGGTGAACACCATGTGATCGCGATAGCCGATGTCGCCGACGATCACCTCGCCGCCATTGATGCCGATGCCGAACCGAAGCGGCTCGCGCAGATCGTGCTCGAGAAACCTGTTCAGCTCGTCGACATTGGCCGCGATCAGCGCCGCCGCCTTCAGCGCCTGTCGGCAAGCCTGCCGCCGGCTGGTCGCAAGGCCGAACAGCGCCAGCATGCCGTCGCCCACGAACTGGTTCGGCCTGCCGCCGCTTTCGATCACGGCCTGCGATACCGCGCCGAGGAAGCGGTTGACGATGAACACGGTGTCGAACGGCAGGCGCTTCTCCGCAAGCCTGGTCGAGCCACGCATGTCCACGAACAGGCTGACGAGATAGCGCTCCTGGCCGATCCGCGTCGGATTCGAATCGTGGCCGTCGGTGGCGATCGTGTGCGGCAGGAATAGCTGGAAGAACGAGAGGTCGCAGTCCGGCCGCAGCTGGCAGGCGAGGCGGATCGATGGATCCGATGTGCCGACCCGGCCGAGCACGAAAGCTTCGCGCTGCGAGGGCTCAGGCAGTTCGTTGTGGTCGCCGATGATGCGGATGCGGCAGGTGGAGCAGCGGGCGCGGCCGCCGCAGACGCTGGCGTGCGGCACGTTGTTGCGCAGGCTGGCCTCGAGCACGCTGAGGCCCTTGGGGACGCGGACCGTGCGGCCGTTGCCGTAGGAGAGGCTGATCATGCCGCGGCGGCGCTCGTTGACGGCGCGGACGCCTCTTGCCAGCAGGGCGATGCCGATCAGGCCGAAATAGCCGAACAGGAAATAATCCGTGACGCGATCGAGCACCTTCGCCTCTTCCGGCGTGCCGATCTGTTGCGGCGTCAGGTTTTCCGCCCGCCATTCGACGCTATCGTTTTCAATGACCCTGCGGCCGCCCTGATAGAATCCCAGCATGGCAAGCGTCGGGATCAGCACGGCGGCTGCGAGCAGGAGCGGCGCTGCGCGCCTGTAGAACGATTTCATGCGCAGCCAGAAATAAAGTCCGATGCAGCCGTGGACCCAGGAAACCGTCATGACCGCGAGCATCATCCAGATCCGCCAGGGCGCCCAGACCCAGTACACGAACAACACCTGCGGATAGAGCTTTTCATGCCCGTACAGCGTCTGGCCGAGGCGCACGCCGATGATGTGGGCGATCACCAGCGCCGGGACGCTCAGGCCCAATACGAGTTGCAGCGGCTCCATCGCCTTCCAGCGGAACTGGCGGCGCTCGTACAGCGCCCAGATGCCGAGCGCGGTGTGCACCAGGCAGGCGGTGTAGAACAGGATCGTGACCGGCAGGAACTGCCAGAACAGGGTGTGATAGTAGACGCCGCTCGCCAGCGCCGCCATCGAGACGTTACCGAGCGCGTGATTGAGGAAATGGCTGAGCAGATAGGCGAACAGCACCAGGCCGCTTGCCAGGCGAACCTGCCGCGCGCTGATGCTGCGTACGAACGTCGTCAGCTGTTCTCGGGAAAAGGCGGCCATGCGATCCATTAGAAGGCTATATCGGCGATCTTAATGCCTTATTCCCGCGGTGAATACGCTTTCGACGAGATCATTTTCTCCACGGCAAGTTGACACCTCGGGGGCAGTCGAGGAGAAAGCGCCGTGACAACAGCCCCGTCCGATAACAGCCAGGTCAAACCGGCAGCGCCATGGCTTGCCGTCGCGTTGCTGATTGCGGCAATGACGGCGATGCGGCTGGTTTATGCCGGTGTGATGGATCTGCGCACCGACGAGGCCTACTACTGGACCTGGTCGAAGGAGAGCGTGCTGTCGTTCCTCGATCATCCGCCCGGGATTGCCTGGTCGATCTGGTTCGGCACCGCGATCTTTGGCGACACCAATCTCGGCGTGCGGTTTGGCGGCATCGTTGCGATGCTGGTCACGCAATTGCTGCTCGCCGATATCGTCCGGCGCGTCACGCGCGATGTCCGCGCCGTCGTGTTCGCCGTGCTGATGCCGGAAGCGGCGCTCTACTACGGACTGCTGATGGCGAAGGTGGCGCCCGACACCGCGATGATCCCGTTTGCGGTCGCGATGTTGTGGGCGCTGGTGCGGTTGCACGAGAGCGGCAATCCGCGCTGGTGGCTCGCCGCCGGGCTGTTTGCAGGCCTGGCGCTGTTGTCGAAGTTCACCGTGATCATGCTGCTGCCGGCGGTGATCGCGTTTGTGCTGGTGCCGGACTGGCGCCGGCGCTGGCTACTCAGCCAGTATCCGTGGCGAGCGGCGCTGATCGCGGTGCTGGTGTTCTCCCCGGTCCTGATCTGGAACATGCAGCATGAGTGGGCCGCGTTCCGCTTTCAGGCCGTCCGCGCGGTCGCCACCCATCCATTGTCTTTCCGCACCGTCGGCGAGTTCTTCGGCATGCAGTTCGGCCTCGTTGGTTTCGTGCTGCTGCCGGTAGTGCTGTCGGGCGTGGCGCTGACGGCGTGGCGCGGCTATCGCACCCGCGAGCCCGTCGCCATCCTGTTGTCGACCGCGGTGCTGGTGCCGTTCGGCTATTTCTTCTGGAAATCGCTGACGCTGCGGGTCGGCGACACCTGGCCGATGTTCCTCTGGCCCGCAGGCTTTGCCGCGACCGCCATCAACCTCACGCTGCTGCCGCGCGAGGGCTGGCCGGAGCGGTTCGTCAGATCGTCCTTCTGGTGGGCGAGGGTAGCGGTGGTCTCGGGCATCGCCTTCGTCGTCGCCGTGTTCCTGTATTACGTCGCGGCGCCCTGGAATCTGATCGGCAGGACCGATCCCGTCGGCGCCGAGGCCGGCTATCAGCAGGTCGCGGCGCGCGCCGAGGCGCAGTTGCACGAGACCGGCGCAAGCTGGATCGCCACCTCGGACTATCGCACCTACGCCATGCTGCGCTGGTATTTCAATGGCCGCGTGCCCGTCGTCCAGATCAACGAGCGCGGAAGATTCCAGGGCTTTCGCGATCCCGGCATGGAGTTGATCAGGGATCGTCCGGGCCTCTATGTCGCGCGCGAGCCGGAGCATCGATTGCCGCTCTGGGACCTCACCACCGCAAAGCGGCAGCCGCTTGAACGGGTCGAGCGCGTATGGCGCGGGACCGTCATGGATACATACGCGCTGGAAAAAATCACGGGCTGGACACCCGAACTGTCGCCGCCGCCGGATTCGCCGCTGTTTCGCTGGCGCGTGCTGGCGGTGAGTGGCGATGCGCGGCGGATCGTCATTGCGAGCCGCGCCGTTGGCTCGCAATGACATTGAAACACTAGCGCACCCCACTGCCGTCATGCCCCGCGAAGGCGGGGCATCCAGTACCCGCGGCTCATCGGTCCAATCACTGCTGCCTCTGGGATACTGGATCGTCCGCCTTCGCGGACGATGACAGTCGCTCAGCGAAATCCGCGGCCGGGCAAACCCGCGCTTTTTTTCCTTCAATCGGGAACACGGCCTGACCTTCCAGGTTTTTCCTGCGGAGACGGAATTTCGCGAGGAGCGGGACAGTCACCGGTCCAGGGCAGGCGGCGTAACGCCCGCCTGCCCTGGGCCTTCTCCTACAGAACGGGAAGCCTGATGATGATGCGCCGGACCCTCTCGCGAAACTGTATCGACGTGCGCGACCGTGTACAGGTGAGGATCGTGAAGAAGCGTCCGAAGCTTACGGATGCACAACTCTCAGACATCATTCGCAAGAGCAGCAGTTCGATCGCAGCGCTTGGCGAGGCGGCCGGCGCGAAACCATGCCTCTCGCTGCCCCGGCAGATCGCGACGCCGGCAGCGGCGACGATCGCCGCAGCCGAACCGGACATGGCGGTGGGCGCATCCTCATAGGAATTTCGCATCTGACGAAGCCGGCTGAAGTTCGCCGCCGGTCGACACGAGTTCCCCGGCCGACGGCGCAGCACTCTGGCTGCACTTCATTATTGAAATTGACAGCCTCCGGCTGGCTGTCATAATCGGGAAAAAGTGGCAATACGTCACGGTGAAGCCATGCCGCGCTACCACTTTGACCTTCGGGACGGCGAAGCCTTCATCCCGGACGAGGAAGGTACGGATTTGCCTGACATCGAGAGCGCCCAGATGGAGGCGGCTGAATTCCTGTCAGACACGGTCAAGGAGTTGATGGCGCGAAAGTCCGATCCTTCAGGACACGCAATGGCCATCGAAGTGCGCGAATCAAAGCGGGCTCTATTCCTGTTGAGCTTTACGTTTTCCGGCCACTGAGGTCTCCAAGCTTAAGCTGGCTTGCTGATCCCTGATTCGCCGCTCTCAGTCGAATACTGCCGGTTTCAATCCGATCCGGGCAGCGCAGATGGATGCGTGCGACCAAACAAACCGTCCCTGCGTGACCGGTAGATGCGCGGACAATGCTGCTCCATGCGCATATTTTATACTCACTTGGAGTATTAAGGGTTTGACCCGATGCGTACATGGAAGCCATTCGTCTCATGATGGAAGTTCATGTTGCCCCTTAGGACAATTGTTCTTTGGGGGTGCCAAACCAAAATGGCCCGGTTGCTGACCGAAGGCGGTATCCCCTGAGGAGAGTCTTGAAATGAAGAAGCCATTGTCTACCGCCTTCGTCGCGGTGGCGACGCTGACCGGTTCGCTCGCCGCGACGCCCGTGAGCGCACAGCGTGGCGTCACCCCGGGTGTTGCGGCTCCGGCCGGCTACTACTGGCCCGCCCCCTATGGAGCAGGTCGAGGCCCCTACGACGATTTTGGCAGTTGCGAATGGGTGAACCAGCGTTTCTGGGACGGCCAAGGCTGGCGGGTCCGCCGCGTGCGGGTCTGCGGCTGAGCCGCGCAGTGCGCCTGACGGCTCGGCGGCCTCAGCGATTTTGTAAGAGGAGAAAGTTGAAATGTGCAAGTCCATTGCAGCCGCAGCGTTCGTAGCCATCATCTTCACAGCGCCACCGGCTTCCGCTCAACCGAACGATCCCTACGACTATCCCTATTGCCTGCAGGGCAAGGAATACGGCCTTCCGGGCCTGTGTCAGTTCAGCAGCTATGAGCAGTGCCAGGCGACGGCCCGCGCAACGACTTCGTATTGCGGTTTGAATCCTCGATTTGCGTACAGCTTGCAACAGCGTACCGTGCGACCTTACCACGTGCGATGATCGACCTGGTGGCAACGCGTCTCGACGCGTTGCGTGCCGAGGATGGTGATCTCGTGACAGGTCCGTCCTTCGGCCGTTGCAGGCGAATGCGTATCTGACTCCTGGCGGGCTTCAGTCCATCGCAGGCCCGATTCCGGCTGGCTGGTTGACCGCAAAGTGCTACACTTTGCGCCGGGGTTCCCCGATGCGCCAATATTCCGACGGCCATCTCCAACAAGAACAAGCCTGAAGGAGACGAGACATGAGCCGCCATCCCGATTTCGTGCCCCAAGGTGTTATTCCGGCAGTGCTGCTGCCGTTCCATGAGGATCTGTCGATCGACGAGGCGAACTTCCGGGCTCACTTGCGCGATGTCGGGGCAGTGCAGGGACTTGCTGCGATAACGGTCAACGCGCATTCGACCGAGGTCGCCTCGTGCACCCGCGACGAACAGCGCCGCGTCATGGAGATCGCCGGAGAGGAAGCAGGCCACAAATTGCCGATCGTTCACGGCGTCTGGGCTGACGGCAGCCTGGAGGCGGCGCGGATCGCCCGCGAAGCCCAGGCCGGCGGCGCATCGGCGCTGCTGGTGTTTCCGCCCGCGCCGTTCACGCTCGGGCAGTCGGCCGACATGGCGCTGGCGCATTTCAAGGCGATTGCCGACGCGAGCGATCTGCCCATCATCGTGTTCCAGTATCCGCTGGCCACAGGGCAGGGCTATCCCGCCGCGACGCTGGAGCGGCTGTTCGAGGAAGTGCCGACCATCCGCGCCATCAAGGACTGGACGCCGCTCGTGCCGCAACATGAGGCGCAAATTCGCGCGCTGCAGGGCCGCAAGCGTCCTATCAACGTGCTGTCCACCAACAGCGCCTGGCTTTTGAGTTCGCTTGTGCTCGGTTGCAACGGGCTGCTCTCCGGCAGCGGCAGCGTCATCGCCGATCTGCAGGCGAGGCTCTTTCGCGCCGTGAAGGCCAATGACTTGGCGGAAGCCCGCCGGCTGAACGACCGGATCCATCCGACCGCACGCGTGTTCTACGCCGATCCCTTCGTCGACATGCACAACCGCATGAAGGAAGCGCTGGTGCTGCTCGGCAAACTGCCGCGCGCGGTGGTACGTCCGCCGCTGGTCAAGATATCGGACGCGGAAATCTCGCGCATCCGGGACGCGCTGGTGGAGGCCGGACTGCTCGAAACGAGTACGGCGCTGGGTCGCAATGCTGCATAACACCTGTAACGCTTCAACCGCACCCATGACGCCGATGGACGAAGACGATTCGATCGACGAGATTTCGAAGATCGAAGCCCGGATCGAGGAACTGGCCGAGGTCTCCGAACGGTGCCGAAAGATCATCCTGGCCTCGAAGGCGGCGATTGCCGGCGGTGCCGTGTTATTGGCCGCGACGATATTGGGCTTGCTTGGGTCCAATCAGGTGGTCGCGCTCGGATCGATCGCCGCGATGCTCGGCGGAATCGTTTCGCTCGGATCGAATGTCAGTACGCTGCGGCAGACCGAGGCTGCCATCGGCGATGCCGAGAAGCTTCGGTCCAGTCTGATCAACGAGATCGCTCCCCGCGAGGTTCGCGACAGCCCCCTGAAACTGGTTTGAGGCAGACTCAATGTGAGGCGAGGCATGCATGCGGGCCTGACAAGGCGCATGTCCCGGCAATGCGAATGCATAGCTGAGCCGTTCCGACTGATGTAGCGTCATGCTGGCTGCGGTTGCGGAGTTGCAGACATGCCAAACAAGCCGCTTCCTCCCAAGACGCTGTTCAGAGACATGGAGCGCGCCCGCGTGATCGCATGCTCATGGAAACTCCTCGACCACCTCTCCGAGGCCGATGCCGAGATCGTTGCACGGGCTATCGCAGAAGGCATTGCAGATGGGCGCAGGCAAGGGTTGGAGATGGGGCAGGTGTGCCACGAGGCTTAGGCCAGTCGAAACCTCACGCCTCGTCGTCGCGCTTGCGCAACAGATCCTTGGCGAGATCGCCGAGCGCCGGCCGCGGCAAGGCGGTGAACGGCAGCGGGCGGGTGACGTCGATGGCGGCCAAGCCCAGCCGCGCCGTGAGCAGGCCGTTGAGCACGCCTTCGCCGAGCCGCTGCGAAAGTTTTGCGGCGATGCCGTGGCCGAGCACCTGTTGCACCAGGCTGTCGCCCACCGCCATGCCGCCGGTGATGGCGAGGTGGCCGATGACGTGGCGCAACAGGGTGATCATGCCGAGCGTGCCCGGCCGGCCACCATAGAGCCGCGCCAGTTGCCGGATCAGCCGCATCGCCGCCACGAACACGAACAGCACGTCGATCAGCGCGCGCGGGCTGACCGCCGTGACCACCGAGACGCGCTGCGCGGCGGCCGAAACCAGGCGGCGTGCTTCGTCGTCGAGCGGGGCCATCAGTTCGCGCTCGGCCAGCTTGATCATGTCGGCGCCGTCGATGATGTCGTCGGCGTGGCCCTGCAAGGCGGCGCGGGCGCGCGCCAGTTGCGGGTTCTGATGCGCGAGTTTCAGCAGGTCGTTGACGACGGCGCGGCTGGCGGCGCGGTCGTCGCTGATCAGCACTTCGGCGGCGCGCAGATGCAGCTTCTCGATCGCCGCCAGCCGCATCATGCCGAACGCCTCGCGCGCGACCACGACGGTCAGTGCGAGCGCCGCGGCAATTGCAAACGCCAGCGCGACATAGCCGAGCGTCTGGCTGCGCGCGAACAGGTCCTCGATCACGTTGACGATGCCGAGGCCCGAGCCGAGCAGCACCAGCCCGCCGACCGCCGACCAGAACAGCGTGCCCCAGCGAAAGCCGCGGCGCACCGGGCGCAGCGGCGCATCCAGCGGTACCGGCAGCAGCACCGGATCGGCTTCCGGCGTGATATGCACGGTGCCGCGCGCGGGGCGGCCGGTGTCGTCCGGATCCATCACGATCACGCCGGGATCGCCGAGCTTGAATGTCGCCGGCCGCCGATGGGGCGTTTTCTCGCTCATTGCAGTCGGTCTCCGAGCAGGAACTGGAGGGCGCGGTCGAGGCGGATATGAGGCAGCGCGGGCTCCTTGCCGTCTGCGTGTTCCAGCAGTGGCGGCCGGAAACGCAGGAAGCGGAAATCGGCCTGTTCGGACGGCGTGCTGGAGAGGCCGCGGAACGAGCCCTTGAAAAGCTCCTCGGGATCGGCAGGCAGATCGCCGGGAAAGGTCGCCACTTCGGTGGCGCCGTCGAAAGTCTCGCCATTGGCGACCTCGCCGGGCGCGGGCGTGCCGAGGATGGACGGCAGTTTTTCGCGGCCGCGTGCGACGGTTGCTTCGCGCGTCGCGCGCACCGCGGCAAGCGCGACAACATCGATCGCTGCCCCCGCATATTCGGCGCGGTTGGCGGCCTTGGCGACCGCACGCCGCAGCACGGCTTCGAGACGGTCATGGCTGGAATGGTGCAAGTGATCGGCCTTGGTGGCGGCAAACAGAATCCGATCGATCCGCGGCCGGAACAGATTGCTGAACAGCGTGCGGTGGCCGATGCGGAAGCAGTCGAGAATGCCGGTCAGTGCGGCTTCGAGATCGTGCAGGGCTTCCGGTCCGGCGTTGAAGGCCGAGAGCGCATCGACCAGCACGATCTGGCGATCGAGCCGGGCAAAATGGTCGCGGAAGAACGGACGTACCACGACATCCTTGTAGGCCTCGTAACGTCGCCGCATCATCGCCCACAGCGAGCCATCGGGCGCGGTGCCGTCCACGGCGACATCGAGCGGCGCAAACGTCAGCGCCGGCGTATCGGCGAGATTTCCCGGCATCAGGAAGCGGCCGGGCGGCAGCAGGCTCATCGCGAATCGTTCGTCGCGGCAGGCGCGCAGGTAATCCGTGAACAGCTTTGCCGACTTCAGCGTGGCCTGTTCATCCTCGCGGCCTTCGGCATCGAGCGTCTTCAGGTGCGCGTGCCAGGGTTCGGCGAGTTTTTCGCGCGGTCCCTCGCGCGACAATGCGAGGCTTTCCGCCGACCATTGCTCAAAGCTCTTGTTGAGCAGCGGCAGGTCGAGCAGCCACTCGCCGGGATAATCGACGATGTCGATGGTGAGCGTGCGGTCGGCGCCGTTCTGCCGCTGGTAGTCGATCACCAGCCGCAACTCGCTGATGTCGACGGTCGAGTTCGGCCAGCGCCGTTCCTCGATCAGGGTGCGGACGTGGTTCTCATAGTTGAAGCGCGGCACCGCATCGTCGGGCTGCGGCTCCAGCCGGGCGCGGGCGATCCGGCCCGTCGCATAAGGTTCGAACACCGGAAACCGGCCGCCGCGGGTCAGGCCATGGATCAGGGCCGTGATGAACACGGTCTTGCCGGCGCGCGACAGGCCTGTGACGCCGAGCCGCACCGTCGGATGAAAAAAGCTGTCGCCGTAATCCAGCAGCGCCTGCGCCGACAGGCGCGCTTCCTCGACGATGTCTGAAAAACTGGGGGCCATGCGGGCGCGAAAGTCTCGATGCCGGAGAAGCGTTGGTGGGCGAATACCTTGAAAAGTGGCGATTGGCAGACCAAAATCAAGCTTCATATTTAGGTCGGGTTTTTGGGTGAACCGATCCTTGAACGGATCGTTGACCTGGTGAGACCATAGCCCATCGCTCGATCATTATCCCCGGCAGCCCGCATGACGATTTTCAGGCTCAAGCAAATCGCCTCGACTTCCATCCATGCGGCCGCCGGCGCCATGCACTGGAATTACGACCGTGCCGAGCTGATCGCCGATGGCGTGGTGCATATCGTCGGCATCTGCTTCGGGCTCGTCGCCGCCACCGCACTGATCGTGCTGGCCGCCGTCTATGCCAGCGCGTCCGAAGTGGCGGCGGTGTCGATCTATGTTACCGGCCTGCTGGCGATGCTGGGACTTTCCGCCACCTACAATCTCTGGCCGGTGTCGCGCGCCAAATGGCTGCTGCGGCGTTTCGACCATTCCGCGATCTACGTGCTGATTGCCGCGACCTATACGCCGTTCATCATGGCGCTGAAGGAGAGTTATCTGGCGATTGCGATGCTGGCCGGCGTGTGGTGCGCGGCGATCGGCGGCGTAATTCTGAAGCTGGCGCTGCCGGGCCGCTACGATCGGCTGGCGGTGGGGCTTTATCTCGCACTCGGCTGGAGCGGTGTGATGCTCTACGACGCCGTGGTGAAGGCGGTGCCGCCGCTGTCGCTCTGGCTCGTGGTGGCGGGCGGCGTGCTCTATACGCTCGGTGTGATCTTCCATGCCTGGCAGCGTCTGCGCTTTCAGAACGCGATCTGGCACGGCTTTGTCCTGCTCGGCGCGGCGTGCCACTATACGGCGATCCTCGATCTGATTATCCTGACCTGACAAACGTGTGTCGCCAGCGAAGCCGGTCAGCGAAGTTCCGGACCATGCGACAGGGAGAACGGTCATGCAGGTAACGGGCAAAGTCGTGGTGGTGACCGGTGGCGGCAACGGCATCGGCAAGGCGCTGTGCGAAGCCTTTCACGAAGCGGGTGCGGCCAGGGTGGTGGTCGCCGATATCGATCCCGCCGCCGCGCGGGCCGTCGCCACGCCGATCAATGGCGCCGCCTTCAAGTGCGATGTCGGCAAGGAAACGGACATCCTGCACGTCATCGAGGAGACCGAGCACCAGTTCGGCCCGATCGCGCTGTTCTGTTCCAATGCCGGCATCGGCGGCGGCTTCGATCCAATGTCGGTCAACGCCGGTGGAACCTCCGACGAGCCGTGGTCGCGAAGCTGGGCCGTGCATGTCATGGCGCATGTGTATGCTGCGCGGCATCTGATTCCGCGCATGAAGGCGCGCGGCGGCGGCTATTTCCTCAACACCATCTCGGCGGCGGGGCTGCTGTCGCAGGTCGGCAGTCCGGCCTATTCGACGACGAAACACGCCGCCGTGGGTTTTGCCGAGAATCTCGCGATCTCGCACAAGGCCGACAACATCAAGGTCTCGATCCTGTGCCCGCAGGGCGTCGATACCAACATGCTGCGCTCGATCCCGAAGGGCCCGCAATCCGGCGACGGCGACCTTTCGCCGGAGCAGGTGGCGCAGGATGTGCTGAAAGGACTGGACGACGAAACTTTTGTCATCCTGCCGCACCCGCAAGTGCTCGGCTACATGCGCAAGAAGACCGAGAACTACGACCGCTGGATCGCAGGCATGGCGAAGATCCAGGCGAAGATGCGGGAAGCGTACGGGAAGTGACGGCGTTCTTGCGCCGTCATTCCGGGGTGCGAAGCGAACCCGGAATCTCGAGATTCCGGGTTCGATGCTGCGCATCGCCCCGGAATGACGATTAGCCCTTCTGCGTGTAAAGCAGCGGCACCACTGAATCCACCATCACCTCGATCAGGCTGGTGCCGTCATGTGAAAGCCCGCGGCTTAGCGCGCCCGCAAGCTCCGACGACTTCGTCACCCGCACGGCGTGGCAGCCCATGCCTTCGGCGAGCTTGACGAAATCGATGCCGGGCAGTTCGAGGCCGGGCACGTTGCGCACCTGCATCACCTGGCTGAACGAGCGCATCGCGCCGTAGCCTGAATTGTTGATCACGACGACCGTCAGCGGCAGCTTGCGTTGTGCCGCGGTCCACAGCGCCTGGATCGAATACATCGCCGAGCCGTCGCCGATCAGGCAGACGGTGCGCTGGCCGGGGCGGCCCAGTGCCATGCCGACGGCGGCAGGCAGGCTGTAGCCGAGGCCGCCGCTCGCCATGGTGTAAAAGCTGTCCTGGCCGCGCATCGGCATGAATTTCTGCATCGCCGGGCGATGCGAGGGGACTTCCTCCACCAGCACGTCGTCGGGGCCCATGGCCGACGAGAGCGCATGCAGCAGGTATTCGGCGGGAATCGGATCGGAGGCTTTTGGCGCCGGCGGCAGCGTGCGACCCGCAGGCACGGTGCGTTTGGCGTCGGGTAGCAGCTCCAGCAGCATCGCAAGCGCGGGCTTCATGGTGGCGATGATGCTGGTGCCGACCGGCGTGATCGCTGCCGCACCGGGATCGTCGGTGATCTGGAACAGTTTTGTCGCACCGTCGAAAATCGCGGCGTGGCCTTCGACATGGAAGGTGAAGACCGGCGCGCCGATCACGACGACGAGGTCATGCTCGCGCAGCGCGTCGGAAAGTTGCCCCGGCGAGGCATGCAGAAAACCTGCGAATTGCGGGTGACGCTCGGGGAACGAACAGCGCGCCGAGAACGGACTGGCCCAGACCACGGCCCTGGCTTTCTCCGCCACCTTGACCATCAGTTCGACGGCCTCGGCGCGATCGACACCGGGGCCGACGACGAGGGCAGGGCGCTTGCTCTCCGCTAGCGCAGCCACCAGCGCCTTCATCGCGGCGGAATCGGCTCCAAGCTCGCGGCTGACTTTGCGTGCCTCGACCGGTTGCGTCGGACGGGCCCAGTCGTCGACCGGCACCGAGACGAAGGTCGGCCCGCAGGGCGGCTGCATCGCGACGTAATAGGCGCGCGCGATCGCGGCCGGCACATCCTCGGGCCGCGCCGGCTCGACGCTGAATTTCACGTAAGGCTGCGGAAACTCCGTCGCGCGCTCGGAATAGAGAAAGGCCTGCAGCGGCATGATCGAGCGGGCCTGCTGGCCGGCGATGATCACCACAGGCGTCTGGTTGCGGTAGGCGTTGAAGATGTTGCCGAGCGCATGGCCGACGCCGGCGGCCGAATGAAGGTTGACGACACCGGCGTTGCGCGTCGCCTGCGCATAGCCGTCGGCCATGCCGACAACGGAGGCTTCCTGCAGGCCCAGCACATATTCGATGTCGTCGGGCCAGTCGCTCAGGAACGGCAGTTCGGTCGAGCCGGGATTGCCGAACACCTTATCGATGCCGAACGCGCGAAGCAGGCTGAAGGTGGCGTCCTTGACCGTGGTAGTGGCGGTCGCGGCCTTGGCTGGCTTGCGGGACGACATCGGGCGGCTCCCATTTTCCGGTTTCTTGGCGTTCCGTCACTGCGCGGAGCGCCGCAACGGAGCCGTCTACCTGTTGATGGGTTGGTTCGCGAAGTCAAGCCGCGCGAGCCGGGGAAAACGACGTCAGACGAACGTCAGCAGCCGCATCGGCGTCTTCACCATGATCGTCGTGACCTCGGCTTCCGAATAGCCGCGCCGCCGCATCATGGGGATGACGTTCCGAAAAATGTGCTGATATCCGTGGCCGCCATAGCGGGTGAGGCGGGTGCGGTGGCAGATGTCGTGGCTGATGACGATCTGATCGAGATGGCCGTTATCGATCAGCTTGCGCAGCAGGCGCAGCCGGATCGCGTCATTCGGCATGTCGATATCGGAGTGCGGGTAATAGGATTGCTCCATGCCGAACAGATCGAACTCGATCACGCAGCCGGTGGCGGCAAGTTTCAACAGCCGCGCTTCGTCGAAGATGGTCCGATCGATGTGACTGAGCACGAGGCGATCCATCGGCGCGCCGCGCGACAGGAAGAAGTCGGCAACCTCCTGCGGCTGGTCCTCGTGACGGCCCGGATGGACGTTGATCGTAGCTCCCGTCTCCTGCTGGGCGATCAAGGCGCCCTGCATGACGCGGCGCTCGAGCTCGGTCCATGGTGCCTGGCAGCCGATCTCGCCGATGATTCCGGCGCGGACATCCGAACCCCACGCGCCCTCCAGAACCTGCGCGGTCATCTCGGCTGCGAAGTCGTCCACTGTCTGGTCGTGGTTTCGCTTGTCCTGGAAGTCGTGAACATAGTGGCCGCAGCCCATCACGATATGCGCGCCGGTTGCGCGCGCGATTTCGGCGAGACTCCTGGGATTCGGCTTCAGCCCGCCGCAGGTCAGCTCGACGATGGTGCGGCCGCCCGCATCCACCATCTCCTTGACTTCCCTGATCGCGATGTCGGCCTGGTTGAGCTTGTACTTGAGCGCCGAGGTTTTCTGGCCGTAGTTGATCTGCCAGCAATTGCAGATGTCGATCTCGTCGCCCTCGATGCCTGTTGCTGCCAGCTTCGGCGGCGTGATGTCGCAAATGATATGCTCGTGCATCAGCGTCGATCCGAGCTGCGCCGGATCGATAACGCCGAGCACGGTTTGTGCCTGGCCCCTTAGGTCTGATCGGGTCAGTCGAGCCATTCCCTTAGCCTCTTATTCTTCAGGTTTCAGGCCAGCGAAGTCGATGACCTTCTTCCACTTGATCGTTTCGTCGGCGATGAGCTTGGCCATGTCCTCGGGCGATCCGCCCACCGGGTCCGCGCCAAGCTTTCGCATCTTCGCGGCGGTTTCCGGTTCGGCCATGTATTTGTTGACGCTCTTGTTCACCTTTTCGATGATCTCGCGCGGCGTATTGGCAGGCGCGGCGATCGTGAACCAGGCGGACGCCTCGTAGCCGGGAACACCGGCTTCCGCCACCGTCGGCACGTTGGGCAACTCGGACCAGCGTCTCGCCGTGGTGACGGCCAGCGGACGCAGTTTGCCGGCTTCCAGGAATGGCTGCACAGCGGGCAGATTATCGGACGAAATCTCGATGCGTCCGCCGATGACGTCGGTCAGCGCCGGAGCGCTGCCGCGATACGGCACGTGCAGAATGTCCATCCCGGTCATCGATTTGAGCAGTTCCATGGCAACGTGTCCGGTGCCGCCGGTGCCGGCTGTTGCAAAGGAAAGTTTGCCGGGTTGCGCCTTCGTCAGGTCGATCAATTCCCTAAGCGTGGTCGCCTTCACCTCCGGATTGACCGCGATGACATTGGGGACACGCGCAATCACGATGACCGGCGCAAGATCCTTGGCGCTGTCGAACGGCATCTTCCTGTAGAGGAATTGATTGATGACGTGCGGGCCGGGCGTACCGACGACGAAGGTGTATCCATCCGCAGGCGCCTTGGCGACCAGATCGGCGCCGATATTTCCTCCGGCCCCACCCTTGTTCTCCACGATGAATTGCTGGCCGTACTCCTCGGACAGTTTTTGCGCCATCAGGCGTCCGAGAATATCGGTGGTTCCGCCTGCTGAGAAAGGCACCACGAACTTGACCACACGCGTCGGCCATTGCTGGGCGTGGGCGGCGCCTGCGAAGGCGTCGGCCAGCAACGCGATGCCAAGGATACAGAGAACGCGACTCAAGGGACGGGCAGAGAACGTGCGCATCGATTGGTCTCCTGCATGGATGCTTTCAGTTCTGCCTGTGGCCTGCCCGGCGCAAACGACTGGCATCGGTAACGAAGAGGGGGGCTCTTTGACTCAGGGATCGTTCGAAAGCGGCGACAAAGGCATCGCAGGCGCGCTCATCGACTTCCAGCGAAAGCGCTGCCATACCGCGGCGGGCGATGTAGATGCCCTGTTCCAGCAGGTCGAAGAAGATCAGCTCCTTGATGCGCTGATCCTGCGCGGCGAGGTCGGCGCTCGAACGCACCGGGCCCTCGACGGCATGAATGGTCAGCAGGGAGCCGATGCCGGTGACGCATATCGGCGCCTCGTATTTCCTGCACACCGCCTGGAGGCGTTGTCGCAAGGCGTCGCCCAGCGCGTTGACGCGGTCGAGCGCCGGCTGGGTTACGACCTTGGTCATGGCGGCAACGCCGGCGGACATGGTGATCGTGTTGTTGTTGAAGGTTCCGGCATGTCCCAATGCGCCGGGGGAGCGTGGATCGAACCGCCGCATCAGGTCGGCACGTCCGCCGAACGCGCCGAACGACATGCCGCCCGCGAGATATTTGCCCAGCGTCATGAGATCAGGACGAATGCCGTAATGCGTCTGCAGCCCGCCCGGCGCCAGCCTCGATGTCATCACCTCATCCAGCACGAGCAGCGCGCCTGCTTCCGTTGTCGTCTCGCGCAGCATCGACAGAAATGCCGGCTCGCCCGGAATACATCCGCCGGAGCCTTGCATCGGTTCGACGATGACGGCGGCAAGGTCGGCCCGATGCTGCTCGATCAGCGCCCGGGTCGCTTCGACGTCGTTGTAGGGAGCAAAGATCCAGTCGAAGGGAATGTTAACGGCGTTGACCTGGTTCCTGAAGACGAAGACCGAGCCGTGATAGCCGCCGTCGAAAGCCATCACCTTCTTGCGGCCGGTTGCAATACGGGCAAGCGTCAGCGCGAGCAGCGTGGCCTCGGTGCCCGAGTTCGTGAAGCGCAGCAGTTCCATCGCGGGAAACCGTTCGGACAGGATCCGCGCGAACTCTGCTTCGGTGCGCGTATGGCCGGACAGGCTGAGGCCGTTGTCGGCCGCCGCCTTGATGGCCTCGATGATCAGGGGGTTGGAGTGCCCCGCCAGCCCGGCCGTGTATTCGCCCATGAAGTCGAAATACTCATGTCCATCGGTGTCCCAGACCTTGCAACCCTCTCCCTTGACGATCGTGAGCGGGAAGGGTTCGAAGAACAACACGGTCCGCGTATTGCCTCCGGGCATGAAGGCCATGGCATCGGCGTGTTGTGCGGCGCTGGCTGGATTGCGCGCAACGTAAGACGCGCGCGTTTGCTGGACGGCCTCGTCAATCGCTTCGTCGGCGATCAGGTTTTGTCCATGACTGGCTGCATCGCTTGAGACCATCGTGGCATCTATAATCGATGAGGCTTCTCGAAGCGCATCAGTTCACGTCCATGATCCAGGCCGGTCTCGATGCGAAATAGTGAGACGAATGTATCCGGATCGTCAAGCGCAAAGCCGTGCGCGTTGGCCAAGGCGATTTGAGGCGAGTGTTGCGCGCGGACAATCAGGCGTTGGTGCAGCCGCGCGCGAGAATTCCGGCCTGCGGCATGAATGTCAGAAACGATACTGCATCGTCGTCACTGACGACGATATCGGCGGCTTACCAGGTCGCCGTACCCTTCATCGTCGGCTGGCCCTCGGCATTTGCGATCCACAGATCGGTGCCGGTGTGGGTATCGTTGGCGTTGATCGAGAACTCGGTTCCCTCGAACAGCGGCTGAACGCCGCGATAGCTGAACTTCTTCGGCGCCGTGCCGCCGTGAAGTTTTGCGGCGAACTCGACGATCAGGGCCGCCTGCAGCGGGCCATGGAAGATCAGGCCCGGATAGCCCTCGACCTTGGTGACATAGTCGCGGTCGTAATGGATGCGGTGGCCGTTGAAGGTCAGCGCCGAATAGCGAAACAGCAGCACGGGATCGCTGATATGGGTCTCGCGATGCCTGGCCACGGGCGGCGGCGGCGGCGCCTTGGCCGGTGCCGCCGCCGCCGCGCCGCCCATGTCGCGATAGACGATGTCCTGGCGTTCGCGGATCGCGACGCCGCGCGGTGTCGTCACGGTGTGTTCGACGGAGACGAAGCACAGCGTGCCGGTCGAGCCGGTCTTTTGGGTCACATCCGAAATCCGCGACGCGCGCGTCGATTCATCGCCGACGCGCAGCGGCTCGAGAAACTCGATCTCGCCGCCGGCCCACATCCGGCGCGGCAGCGGCACCGGCGGCAGGAAGCCGCCGCGGGTCGGGTGGCCGTCGGGGCCGAGCATCGACATCGGAAACACCGGCTGCGCCAGGCACCAATGCGTGGTCCACGGCGCGGCATCGCCGGCCTTCGGCTCGCCGATGTCCTGGAACAGCGTGGCGCGCAGGCCCTTCACCAGTTGCGAGGTGACGATGTCGGTGGCTTCGGTCGTGCGGCCGATCCACTGCCGCAGATGGTCGAGGTCGAGCTTTTCGGCGGCTTCGGTCATGACTGGCTATTCCTGGCACGGGGAGCTGCGGGCAATTCGGCGTGCTCGCCGATGGCCGGAACGGCGCCGTAGTGCCGCTCCTCATCGACGAAGATCGCTGCGGGCGCGGCGTAGCTCACCTTGCCGTTCGGCGTATCGACCTCGATGCGGCGCAGATGCGGGTGCACCGAGAGGTCGGCCATGGTGTTGACCTCGGCGAAGGCGATGTCGGCCTCGTCGAGGCGCTTCAGCAACTCGACGCGCGTCATCGCGGCGAAACTGTCCGCGACCGTCTTGTCGGTGAGTGCGCGGTTGCGCACGCGCTCGACCATGTTGGCAAAGCGCGGGTCATTGGGCAGGTCGGGTTGGCCCAGCACCTCGGCGCAAAGCTTCTTCCACTCGCGCTCGCTCTGGATCGAGATCAGGATGCCCTTGCCGTCCTTTGAACTGAACACGCCGTAGGGCGCGATCGAGGGATGCGCCAGCGCCATCCGCTTCGGCGGGTTGCCGGCTTCCGAATTGATCAGCGGCACCGCCATCCAGTCGGCCATCACGTCGAACATCGAGATCCGGATGTCCGCACCCTTGCCGGTGCGGCCGCGCGCGATCAGCGCTTCGAGGATCGACGCATGCGCGGTGGCGCCGGTCGCGATATCGACCACTGAAATGCCGACCCGTGACGGGCCTTCCGGCCCACCGGTGATCGAGGCCAGGCCGCTCTCGGCCTGGATCAGCAGATCGTAGGCCTTGCGGTCGGCATAGGGGCCCTCGTCGCCGTAGCCCGAAATGGTGCAGCAGATCAGCGCCGGGTAATCCCGCTTCAGGCGCTCCAGCGAGAAGCCGAGCTTGTCCATCGAGCCGGGCTTGAGGTTCTGCAGCAGTACGTCGGCGCTCGCAATCAGCGCTTCGAGATCGGCACGGCCGTCCTTGGTGGCGAGATCGATCACCACGGAATTCTTGCCGCGGTTGAGCCAGACGAAATAGCTGCTCTGGCCCTTTGCCGCGGCGTCATAGCCGCGGGCGAAATCGCCTTCGGGGCGTTCCACCTTGATGACATGCGCGCCGGCATCCGCCAGCCGCGAACTGCAGAACGGCGCTGCGACCGCCTGTTCGACGGAGACGACGATCAATCCCTCTAACGGCAACATTTTCTGTTCTCAGTAGGAGCGGGGCAGGCCAAGCACATGCTCGGCGACGTAGGACAGGATCAGATTGGTCGAGATCGGCGCGACCTGATAGAGCCGCGTTTCGCGGAACTTGCGCTCGACATCATATTCTTCCGCGAAGCCAAAACCGCCATGGGTCTGCACGCAGGCATTGGCCGCTTCCCAGGAAGCGTCCGCCGCCAGCATCTTGGCCATGTTGGCTTCCGCGCCGCAATCGAGGCCTGCCTCGTATTTGCGGGTGGCTTCCTTCACCATCAGTTCGGCGGCGCGCATCTGGGCGTAGGCCTTGGCGATCGGGAACTGGATGCCTTGATTCATGCCGATCGGACGGCCGAACACGGCGCGTTCCTTGGCGTAGTTGGTGGCCTTGGCGATGAACCATTTGGCGTCGCCGATGCATTCCGCCGCAATGAGAATGCGCTCGGCGTTCATGCCGGAGAGGATGTAGCGAAACCCCTTGCCTTCCTCGCCGATCAGGTTCTCGGCAGGCACCCGCATGTCCGTGAAGAACACTTCTGTCGTGGCGTGGTTCATCATGGTGCGGATCGGACGGATCTCGAGGCCCTTGCCCTTGACCTCGCGCATGTCGACGATGAACACGGACAAGCCATCGGTGCGTTTCCTGGCCTGTTCCTTCGGCGTGGTGCGTGCCAGCAGGATCATCAGGTCGGAATGTTCGGCGCGGCTGGTCCAGATCTTCTGGCCGTTGACGACGTAGTGGTCGCCGTCGCGCTTCGCCACCGTCTTCAGCGAGGAAGTATCGGTGCCGCTGGTCGGCTCGGTGACGCCGAACGCCTGCAGCCGCAATTGGCCGCTGGCGATGCCGGGCAGGTACTTCGCCTTTTGGGCATCGTTGCCGTGCCGCAGCACGGTGCCCATCGTGTACATCTGGGCGTGACAGCCGCCGCCGTTGCATCCCGCGCGCTGGATCTCCTCCAGGATCGCGGCCGCGGCCGAGAGTTTCAGCCCGGAGCCGCCATATTCCTCGGGGATCAGCACCGAGAGGTAGCCGGCCTCCGTGAGCGCATCGACGAACTCTTTCGGATACGCCATCTGGCGGTCCAGCTTGCGCCAGTATTCGCCGGGGAACTGGGCGCAGAGCTTGGCGACGGCGTCGCGGATGTCGTGGAATTCGTCTTGCTGTTCGTGTGCGGTCATTTGATTTTCTGGCGATGGTTGGTGGGTGATGTCAATCGCGGAAGCGGCGGGCCGTTGTGAAATGGCAGCAAGGCGCCTATGCTGAATTGTTATAGCGTATGAACCTGCCTTCGAAGATTGGCAAGAAATGGATATCCGCCAGCTCAGGACGTTCAGTTGCGTGGCGGAGCTCGGCAGCCTCAGCAAGGCCTCGGACACGCTGCGGGTGGCGCAGCCGGCGCTGAGCCGGCAGATCAAGCTGCTGGAACATGAATTGCGCGCCGAGCTGTTCACCCGCAACGGCCGCGGCATGGTGCTGACCGATGCCGGCCGCCTGCTGCTGGCGCGTACCGCAGGGATCGTGCGGCAGATCGACCAGGTCCGCGACGAGATCCAGTCCGCGGGTGGACCGCCCTCGGGACGCGTCGTGCTCGGGCTGGTGCCGACCGTGAGCTGCGTGATTTCGGCGCGGCTCGCACGCCGCACCGTCGACAAATATCCAGGCATTTCGCTCTGTATCGTCGAGAGTTACAGCGGGCATTTGATGGAATGGCTGCATCGTGGCGAAATGGATCTGGCACTGATCTACGGACCGTCGACCGACCTGCATCTGACCGTGCAGAGTCTTGGCCGCGATCCGATCGTGGCGGTGGGCCCGCGCGGCAGCGGGCTGGCGCAAAGGAAGCAGGTCGATATCGGCTGGCTGCTGAAGCAGCGGCTGGTGCTGCCCAGTCATTCGCACGGGCTCCGGGCGCTGATCGAGCAGGCGGCGGCAAAGAAGAAGCTGAAGCTCGACGTCAAGCTCGAAGCGGATTCGTTTCGCGTGCTGACCAGCCTTGTCGAGGAGGGGCTGGGATACAGCCTACTGCCGCCGTCGTCGGTGCGCAACGAGGTCGCCGACGGCCGGCTCGAAGCGGCTGCGATCGCAAAACCGGCGCCCATGCGCGAACTGACCCTTGCGTCTCCCATCGATCATCCCGGCTCGACTGCGATCACGCTCGTGAGCGAGCTGCTTCGCGACGAACTCATCGCCTGCCGCGAAGAAGGCCTCTGGGACATCAGGCTCGCCTGAGCCGATGCCGGACCGTTGCGATTGGCTTAGAGCAAAAGCGGGCGGCGCTGCATTCTCATCTGGGCACAACAGTCATACCGCAATTGTATAGGGCGGCGCAGGCCGTTAAGCGGGAACGATTGCTGTAGTGGAAACGCGATGCCGTGCGCGCGTGTGCGGCCTGGTTCGAACGATTGAGATCCAGCAATGTGGTCGTTGGAGGTGCTTCGATGAATTCGATTTTGATCACGGGTGGGAGCAGAGGTATTGGCAGGGCGACCGTACTTCTGGCGGCGGAGCGGGGCTGGAATGTCGCACTCAGTTACGTGGGCAACAGGGAAGCTGCAGAGAGAACTGCCGAAGAAGCACGCAGGAAGGGTGTGATCGCACTGTGCATTCAGGGTGACGTCGGCTTTGAAGCTGACGTAAGCCGGATCTTTCATACAGCTCTCGATGCATTCGGCAGCCTGGAGGGTGTCGTCATCAATGCCGGAATCGTCGCGCCGGCGATGCCGCTCAGGGACATGACCTCAGAGCGATTGCAGATGATGTTCCAGACCAACATTCTCGGCGCCTATCTGTGTGCCCGGGAAGCGGTCCGATGCATGCGGCGTGGATCGATCGTCAACGTCTCATCGCTGGCGGCAAAGACTGGTTCTCCCGGGGAATATGTCGATTATGCCGGCTCCAAGGCGGCGATGGACGCTCTTACCATCGGTCTGGCAAAGGAGGCGGGGCCGCTGAATATCAGGGTCAACGGCGTTCGCCCGGCATTTATCGATACCGAGATCCACGCGACATCCGGGAATCCGCAAAGGGCGCATACGCTGGGCGCTCAGACGCCACTTGGTCGGGCAGGAACCCCGGAGGAAGTGGCCGAGGCGATCGTGTGGCTCTTGTCAGATGCATCTTCATACGTGAGCGGTGCATTGATCGATATGGCAGGCGGACGGTAAAGCAGCGCGGCCGTCCTCGACCGCACATCATCACCTGATTTGCTGCGACATCTGCTCGCAGCGACGCGAGCAGCTGCCGCGCCCGTTATTGCCGCAGGTTTCGTCCCCCTTGCGGGCGCGGGCGTTGCGCCTGCGGCCGTGCCCCCTGCGGTCTGGATGGACGGGCCTGAGGGCGCTGCACGTTTGGACGGTTGGCGGGCCGCTGTACCTGCGGGCGCTGTTGCGGCCGGCTTGGCCGTGCTTGCGGCCGAGAGGGCTGGGCGCCCGGACGCGACACAGGTCGTTGTTGAGGCCGGGCTGCGGGACGCTGCGGCCGTGTCTCGGGCCGCGCGGAGGGACGTTGCGGACGCGCTTCCGGCCGCGACGGACGAGCGGCGGGGCGCTCGGGGCGGGCAGCCGGACGATCCGGCCGAACCGCGGGACGCTCGGGACGCGCGCCAGGACGGTCGGGACGCGCGCCGGGACGATCCGGCCGTGTGCCGGGCAGACCCGGACGATCGCCGGGCCGGTCGGGCCGAACGCCCGGTCGGTCAGGCCGCACGCCGGTACCGGGACGGTCAGGCCGCACGCCTGCACCGGGACGATCGGGACGTTGGCCCGGAGGACGCACGCCGGGTCGGTCCGGACGAACGCCGGGGGGACGACCCGGGCCACCCGGGCGCCAAGCGCCGGGAGGCGGCCTGATCGGCCTTACTGGAGGACGCCAGCCGGGGCCCGGCGGCCGGATCCACACCTGATTCCAGCTCCGGTTATTCCAGCCCCACCGGTTGTTCCAGGCCGAGCCGACCAGAACCGCGGTGCCGAACACTAGTGCCCCGGTCGCGACGGTGTCGAACACGACGGAGGAATCGTAGACCGGGACGTAGATGCGTTCGGGGTTGGTCGGCGCGATGTAGATGACGCGCGAGCCGCCTTCCTCCCGTGTCGTCACCACCTGCTCGGGCGTCGACTTGAGATTGCCTTCGCTCTCTGCTCTCGCCCGCAGCATCTGGATGACGGCGGCGACATCGGCGTCCTGAACCGAGAATGCCCAGCCCAGCGAGTCAGTCCAGTCGGGATGGTCGGCCAGCATTCTGACGGTGTCGGGAAAGCGCGTCAGCGCCTGGACGGATGGATCCCACGGCTTGGCGTCGACATCGGTGAAATCGTTGCGCGCAACCGCTGCCGCATTGTTCTCGAGCCAGCGCGCGGCTTCGATAATCTGATCGGTGTGTGTGCTCGCCGGCAATATCAACGCCAGCAGTGGGTCCGGATAGAGCGCGATCGGTCCCAGAAGATATTCGAGATCGGTCATCGAATAGACATCGGCGGCTTGATCGGCCGGCGCGGGAGCGGTGGCGGGAGCCTGTTGCGCCGGATCCGATGCCGGCGGTGTTTGGGCCAGAATAGGTTCCGCTGTCGCCGTCCAGCCAAACATCGCGATGACTGCGAGCCGCATCCAGTATTCGGTCGAGAACCTGACACTTGTCTGCAAAGATCCGGCCATGCAGCGCTCCTGTTGTCGCCAATCGTCCGTGTCGGTCGTTCGCAGATGAACGCGCCGGACAAGGAAAGCTGGATTGAAACAGGTATGTCCGCAGGTGTCCCTACATAGCTACCCCAATTCTCGACCGCGGACGTCCGCAGTTTCGCGTCCGACAGCAGGTCCTGTGCGATACTCGTGCACGAATTTGTGTGCTATTTCAGCCTGTACCCCGCGTGACAGCCCACGCACTGAGCCGAAATTTCCGCAAGCCCCGTAAGCACCGGCTTTAGATCGCCTGTAGCGCCCGCTTCCTGTGCGGCAACCGCGAAGCGACTCGCCGCGCGGTGCATCGCCGTTCCGGCATCCTGCATTCCCTGCGGCATATGTTTGGAAACTTCCGAAGCGCCGTGCTGCCGCAGCGACGACATTCCAAGCCGCCTTTCTGCGATGTCAGCAGCAATGTCCGTATGGCCCATGCCGAGCTGCAATTGGATCTCGTGCAGGGCCTGGAGATGATCGCGCATGTTGGCGAGCGTGTGTTCGACCAGCGCCGGAGGAAACCTGACGAGTTCCCGGTCGTCACGCGCAGGTGGAGCAGATGCATCATGGTGATGTCGATGCTGGGCGAGAGCAAATGTTGCGCTGCCGCCAGCCAGGACCGCGGCAACGACGGCCATCCAAATCCGCATGTGCTCCTCCGTATTCCGGTAAAGCAGTCCGCCGGCCTTCATCCCGGCAGCCACTGTCAGGCCTGGCAGTTCGGCCACAGGCTGCTTCTTGCCACATAACCGATTTGTGGCACATGATAGCTATCATGTCGCAATCCATCGAACCCTATTTGGGCAATCTCCGCGGCCGGCAGTTGCACTTCGCAAACGGTCGCTCCCTGTTTCTCCGCGGCGATCCCGTCACGGATATGCACTTCGTTATCAAGGGATCGATCCATCTGGTTCGGCATCAGAGCGATGGATCCGCGCTAACCCTGCAAAGGGCGGGGCCGGGAACGATGCTAGCCGAGGCGTCGCTGTATTCCAGAACATATCACTGCGATGCGGTTGCATTCGGCGACGCCGATACCTGTGTGTACCCGAAAGTCAGCCTCAAAAGGTTGCTCGCGAAGAGCTCGGAATTCAGCAACGTCTGGGCGAACTATCTGGCGCTGGAACTGCAGAGATCGAGGCTGCGCTCAGAGATTTTGTCGTTGCGGACTGTGTCCGAGAGGCTCGATGCCTGGATCGCGTGGAATGGCGGCAGTTTCCCGCAAAAGGGCGAATGGAAGATGGTCGCCAACCAGATCGGTGTCAGCCCTGAAGCTCTATACAGGGAGATTGCCAAGCGTCGCGATTGAGCAGACTGGTCGCAAATTTGAGGGTGATTTCGAAATTGCTATTCCGACTTTCATAAGCGCGTCAAAACGGGAGATCACTCAGGGGTGACTGGGCACGCCTAAGGCTGCCGCAGTCCGCCCGGCAGATCCATCGCGCGCATCGTGGCGGTCCCGAAGGCGCAGAGCGTTTCGGCGCTCTCTTTCCTTGAAAACACCTCGACGGTGGCAACGCCGATCGAGCCCGACATCTTCAGCGTCCTGGCGCGGGCGATCAGTTCGACGCCGTCGGCGGGGCTCAGGAAATTGACCTTGATCTCGACGGTGACGCCGATCTTGCCCTTTGGCAGCGCCGACGTGACCGCGATCCCGGCGGCGTGATCGGCGAGCGCCGAGATGACGCCGCCGTGAAAATGGCCGAAGAACTGCAGCAGGTCGTCGCGGCGCGCCAGCGCCACCTCGGCATTCCCGGGCGTGATCGCGACGATGCGGAAACCCGCCGCGCCCATGAATCCCCTGGCGTTGATCGCTTCCGCAAGATCGGGCGGGTTTAGTTCGCTGCTCATCCGGGGATGCGAACCGGAAGTTGCTCGATGCCGCGCACAAAACTCGAATAGACGCGCTTCGGCTCGCCGACCACTTCGATGCGGTCGAACCGCTTGAGCATTTCCTGCCATACGATCCGCAACTGCAGCTCGGCGAGCCGCATACCGACGCAACGGTGGATGCCGAAACCGAACGACAGATGAGTGCGGGGCCGGGCGCGGTCGATGATGAACTCGTCCGGCCGCTCGATGCCTTCCTCGTCGCGGTTGCCCGAGACGTACCACATCACGACGCGGTCGCCCTTCCTGATCTTCTTGCCGCCGATCTCGGTGTCGACCAGCGCGGTGCGGCGCATATGCGCCAGCGGTGTCTGCCAGCGGATCACTTCCGGCACCATGGTTTCGATCAGCGCGGGGTTTTCGCGGAGCTTCTTGTACTGGTCCGGATGCTCGTTCAGCGCCAGCACCGAACCGCTCATGGTATTGCGGGTGGTGTCGTTGCCGCCGACGATCAGCAGGATGATGTTGCCCATCAGGTTGTCTGGGTCCATGTGCCGCGTGGCGTCGCTATGCGCCATCATCGACAGCAGGTCGTTGCGCGGCGGCGCGTTGACGCGCTCGTTCCACAGCTTCGAGAAATAGGCGTAGCACTCGTCCATTTCCTGGCGCCGCTGCTCTGGCGAGTCGACGACGCCGCCTTTGGGCAGCGCGGTCGAGACGTCGGACCAGCGCGTCAGCTTGCGGCGCTCCTCCCATGGGAAGTCGAACAGCGTCGCCAGCATCTGCGTGGTCAGTTCGATCGAGACCCGCTCGACGAAGTTGAAGGTTTCGTTGCGCGGCAGATTGTCGAGCACCTTTTGCGAGCGCTCGCGGATCAGCTTTGCCAGCTCATCCAGGTGCGTCGGCGTGAACATCGGCGACACCGTCTTGCGCTGCGCCGAATGCCGGGGCTGGTCCATCGCGATGAAGCTTGGGTAGTCGTAGCCCGGCGGCACGTCGCGGATCGAGATGCCGCCGAGTGTCGAGTCCGAGGAAAAGATGCCGTGATTGGTGTCGACATGCATGATGTCGTTGTATTTGGTGACCGACCAATAGGGCTCGATCGGCGCGTTGGTGCAGTAATGCACCGGCTCTTCCTTGCGCAGCCGTTCGAACCATGGCCAAAGCGTGTCGTTCTGGAACAGTTTTGGCGCACCGGGATGAAAATCCTTGAGCGGCGTGGAATAAGCTTCCTCGCGCGCGGCGCGCAAAAGCTCTTGTTTGTCGGCTCTGACGGTGGTCTGGACGTTCATTGTTCCATCATCCCGGATGCTGAGGCTCGATTGCCGACAGTTTGTTCAGGCGTTTAGCCCGCGATTCGGACCGGCAGGGTCTCGTAGCCCTTGATGAAGCTGGAATACACCCGCTTGGGTTCATCGACCACCGCAATATTACCGAACCGCTTGAGGATTTCTTCCCAGATGATCTTGAGCTGCAGCTCCGCCAGCCGAATGCCGACGCAGCGGTGGATGCCGAAGCCGAATGAAATGTGGGTACGTGGCCGGGCGCGGTCGATGATGAACTCGTAGGGACGCTCGATCACGTCCTCGTCACGGTTGCCCGAGACGTACCACATCACCACCTTGTCGCCCTTCTTGATCTGCTTGCCGCGGAATTCGATGTCTTCGAGTGCCGTGCGGCGCATATGCGCCAGCGGCGTCTGCCAGCGGATCACCTCCGGCACGAAACTGTCGATCAGGGCAGGGTTGTCGCGCAGCTTGCGATACTGATCCGGATTCTTGTTCAGCGCGTAGATGCTGCCCGAGAGCGTGTTGCGGGTGGTGTCGTTGCCGCCGACGATCAGCAGGATCAGATTGCCGAGGAAATTCTTCGGGTCCATGTCGCGGGTGGCGTCGCTGTGCGCCATCATCGACAGCAGGTCGCTCTTCGGCGGCTGGTTGATGCGCTCCTTCCAGAGCTTTGCGAAATAGGTCGCGCATTCCATCAATTCGGCCTGGCGTTCGTCTTCGGTCGCGACGAGGCCGCCGGGGCCCGGCAGCGTGGTCGCGACGTCCGACCAGCGCGTCAGCTTGCGGCGGTCTTCCCAGGGGAAGTCGAACAGCACGGCGAGCATCTGCGTGGTGAGTTCGATCGAGACCTGGTCGACCCAGTCGAACACATCGTTGACGGGGAGATTGTCGAGGCATTCGGCGGAGCGCTTGCGGATGTTGATCGCGAGCTGGTCGAGATGCGTCGGCGTGAACATCGGCGCCACGGTCTTGCGCTGCGCGGAGTGGCGCGGCTGGTCCATGGCGATGAAGCTTTCGCGGCGCAGGTCAGGGGCGATGTCGCGGATGGTGATGCCGCCGAGGGAGGCGGCCGACGAGAACACCGAATGATTGGTCTCGATGTCCATGATGTCGTTGTATTTGGTTACCGACCAATACGGCCCGAACATCGAGTCCTTGCAGTAGTGCACCGGCTCTTCGCGGCGCAGCCGGTCGAAATAGGGCCAGAACGTATCGGTCTTGAACAGTTCGGGATGGCTGACGTCGAAATCGGCGAGCGGGATCGATTGCGCTTTTTCGTGCGCGGCGCGCTGATGCGCATCGCCGGCGAGATCGATGGTTCCGTGCATGGACGGCTCTCCCTGGATGCTTCCCGCGCCAAAGCAAGGCCGGGATGTTTTACCCTATTACATCCCGAGCCGCGCGTCGGCGCAAGGGCGAGTTGGACGCATTTGGCCGCATCGATGCCGCCGTCCTCGGGAGATCTGGCGTTGCCTTTTCTCGACGCGAACCGTGTCCACGTCGTGCGAAAACGCTATAAGGCTCTCAGGAAACAGCATTCCAATCTTGCCGGGAGGCGGCCATGATTCCCAACGCCAACAGGATGTTCAACTTCGACCTCGGCGAGACCGCGGATGCGATCCGCGAGACGGTGCACGCGTTCTCGCAAAACGAGATCGCGCCGCGCGCCGCCGAGATCGACCGCAGCAACCAGTTTCCGCGCGACCTCTGGCCGAAAATTGGCGCGCTCGGCCTGCACGGCATCACCGTCGAGGAGGAATATGGCGGCACGGGCCTCGGCTATCTCGAGCACTGCATCGCGGTCGAAGAGATGTCGCGGGCTTCCGCCGCGGTCGGCCTGTCGTATGGCGCGCATTCCAACCTCTGCGTCAACCAGATCCGCCGCAACGGCAACGACGCCCAGAAGCGAAAATATCTTCCCAAGCTGATCTCCGGCGAACATGTCGGCTCGCTGGCGATGTCCGAGCCGGGCGCCGGGAGCGACGTGGTGTCGATGAAGACCCGTGCGGAGAAGAAGGGCGACCGCTTCATCCTCAACGGCAACAAGATGTGGATCACCAACGGCCCGGTGGCCGATACGCTTGTTGTCTACGCCAAGACCGATCTCAACGCCGGCCCGCGCGGCATGACCGCCTTCATCATCGAAAAGGGCATGAAGGGATTTTCCACTGCACAAAAGCTCGACAAGCTCGGCATGCGCGGCTCCGACACCTGCGAACTGCTGTTCGAGGATTGCGAGGTCCCTGCGGAGAACGTGCTGAGCGAGGTCGGCCGCGGCGTCAACGTCTTGATGAGCGGCCTCGACTACGAGCGTGCGGTGCTGGCGGCGGGCCCGATCGGCATCATGCAGGCCTGCATGGACGTGGTGCTGCCCTACGTGCACGAGCGCAAGCAGTTCGGCGAGCCGATCG